>Ga0335072_10004085_pt1 | contig 21762 bp, 18 predicted proteins | sample Lox_Sample_21_FD_206725 | JGI IMG/M metagenome (GOLD analysis project Ga0335072, IMG submission 206725) | Soil microbial communities from Loxahatchee National Wildlife Refuge, Florida, United States - Lox_Sample_2.1 | ecosystem: Environmental > Terrestrial > Soil > Wetlands | place: USA...
TCGCGGGGCTGGAACGAATCGACGCGGCTCTGAAGCCGGACGATCGTCCGTGGTGTGTCGCCGCCGTCGCGGCCATCATGCTTCTGCTGGCGTTTGGAAGCCACTCGCAGGCAAAACTCTTCGTCAATCACCAGATTATGTGGGCCTATACGCTCGAAAGAAATCCAGACGCCTGGCCGGCGATCAATGATCAGGGCAATGACTTGATGGAGGCGGGGCGCGTACCGGAGGCGCTAGAATATTACCAGCGCGCTTTGAAGCTTTATCCCGAAAATCCCGATATTATCACCAATGTGGGCAGCGCCCTGGCCCGTACAGGTCATCTGTCGGAAGCCATGCAAAAATTCCAGGAAGCACTCCGTTTGCAATCCGGCCAAATGCGCGCGCATATGAATTTGGGCAATGTTCTCTTGCAAACAGGACGAACTGCTGATGCCATCGCGGAATACCAGAAGGCGCTCGATCTCGATCCCGATAACGCGCCGGCTCGCTATAATCTCGGTAACGCCTTTTTTCAGGAAGGACATTTTTCAGAGGCGGCGAACCAGTATGGGATGGCCCTGGCCGTCCGTCCTAATGACGTCACGATTTGGATCAATATGGCCGCCGCCTTGCAACAGATGGGTCTTATTTCCGAGGCCCTAGGCCATTATCAAAAGGCGGTGCAACTCGACCCCCAAAGCCCCGAAGCCCATGCGGGTTTAGGTTCCGTTCTGGAACAATTGGGGAGAATTTCCGAGGCCATGGCGCAGTACCAAATTGTCCTGCAACTCGATCCCGGCCAGGATGCGGTCCGCAACCATCTCAAGCTTCTGGAGCAAGAACAAAAGAGCGCACCTGCCCCAAAGTGAACTTTTCGTGACGGCGCGACCTTGTCTATTTAAAAACATGCCCCTAGACTACCCCTCAACTTAGATCATGAAAACTATTCTTATTCCTTGCCTCTCTCTCTTTCTCCTGGCGCCGCTGGTTCGCGCCGATGATATCAACGAACGCATTGCCGATGCCATCAAGATGTTGGAAAAAAAACAGGGATCGCTTTCGCCCATCCCGCAGGAACTGCTAACCAACGCGCGCGGGGTCGCGTTCGCCACCATCGAAAAAGGCGGGCTTGGCATTGGCGGAATGGGCGGCGAGGGCATTGTGTTTCTGCACAAGCCCCTCACTCCACCGCCATCGTGGTCGGCGCCGTCGGCGTTTAATATTTCCGGCGGCAGTCTCGGCGCACAAATCGGCTTTTCGGAGATCAGGTACATCTTCATTCTCAACACGGACGCGGCGGTGCGCCAATTTTCGGGCGAGGGCAAAGTGAAATGGGACGCCACGGCCATGGGCACGGCAGGCACCGACACGGCGGTGGAGAGCGAATCGACACGCGAGCTTTCCCAGCAGGCGGTGATCGTTTACCGGGATTCAGGCGGCATATTCGGCGGCGCAACTCTTGGTGGCAGCACGATCGAGACAAAAAATTCGGTCAACCAAATGGCCTATGGGCCGAATATCTTCGTTCGCGATATTTTCGAAGGCCGCATACCGCCGCCCCCGGCGGCAGAGCGCCTTTACCGATTGCTCAATGGCGAGCGGTAAACTAATACTACTTCCGCGCCATTTGTCGCCTCCAAAGACCGGCGGGCCGCAGCCGTGGTGAACGCAATGGGAATCGCGATCACGGCGGGCTGGTAAACAGAGTTGCTTCAGGGAGTCACGGAGAATACGGTGCCGTATCCCGCGTTGCCGCCGTCCGTCGCCGTTCCATAGAGCACTCCACCGGTGAAAACCAAGTCTGCCGCCGTATGCGCTCCATAGGTATTAGTCATGGTTGGTTGCGCCAGCGTGCCGAAATTATGCCACACAGTGAAGTTGCTGCCGCCGGTGCTGACGGAAAATAGGGTCCCATTGCCGTAGGCTCCCCCGTAAAAAGCCGTGCCATAAAGCGTGCTGCCGGACAATGTCAATCCCGAGAATAGGCTGGAGCCATCGCTATTGTCTCCCGAAACGAGTGCGCCAAAAGTATGGAGAAGGGCAAAATCGGTTCCACCGGTGCTGGTTGAAAACAACGTTCCCGTTCCATTCGCTCCGCCGAAGCTGGTCGTTCCATAGAGGGTAGTGCCGGACAAAGTTAAATTTGCGTATGGACCCGCTCCATCGTCGCCGCCGGTGAAGTTATAGAGCGTGTCAAAATTCGTGCCGTTGGTGCTGATGGAAAACACCGTGCCGCTCCCCCCGCTACCGCCGCTTACCGTCGTTCCATAGAGTGTACCGCCGGAAATGATCAGGCCACCTCCCGGAAACCCTCCATCGCTGTTCGTGGTGGTTCCGACTCCAAAGGCGCTGAACGTATGGAGAATCGTGAAACCGGTTCCGTCCGTATTGACCTTGAATATCGTGCCGTTCCCATTGGTGCCGCCATATTCTGCCGCTCCGTAAAGTGTATTGCCGGAAAGGACCACGCCGGCTACCGGATCAAATCCGTCGCTGTTGGTCAGGCCATTCGTAGTTGGGCTGAAGCTATGCAGCACGGTAAAGCCAGAACCACTCGTGCCGATCGAATAAACCGTGCCGCTACCTCCACTGCCTCCCTGAGAGGCAGTTCCATAAAGAGTGCCGCCCGACATCGCCAATTCCCCGTCCGGAGCGCCTCCGTCGTTTCCGCCGCTAAAACTATAGAGTGTCGAATATCCCGAACCGCTGGTGTTAATCGTAAATATCGTGCCAAAGGAGCCGGGCCCAAGGCTGCCATAAGTTGTCCCGTAGAGAGTGCTATCCGATAAAATCATGCCCGCCAGTGAGCTGTTGCCGCCATTGCCCGCCGTGAAATTGTGAATATTGGTAAAGCTCCCGCCGCTGGTGCTCAGCGAGAAAAGCGTGCCGTTACCGCCGGAGCCGCCACTCACCGCCGCGCCGTAAAGCGCGCTGCCGGACCGAACCAAGCCTGCGTTGGGATCAACCCCGTCACTAGCCGGGCTGAGACCATGCAAAACGGTGAAGTTCGTGCCGGTGGTGCTGACAGAAAACACGGTCCCGGCACCTCCACTGCCGGCTTCGGATGTTGTTCCGTAAAGAGTGCTGCCGGACAAGACGAGGGCTGAGGTTGGATCAGCGCCATCGTCTCCAGCGAGGAAGGTGTAAAGCAACGTAAAACCGCTGCCATCGGTATTGACTTTGAATACCGTGCCCGCCTCCGCCTCTTCGTCGCCTTCAGTGGATGCCGTCCCATAAAGCGTGTTGCCGGACAAGATTAAAGCCGCTTCCGGAGCTTGGCCATCTGATCCGCCGGTAAATCCGTAGACCGTGGCAAACCCGGTACCACTGGTGCTGATTTTAAAGATAGTGCCGGGACTACCGGAATCGCCATTTGTCGTTCCATAGAGGGTGCTGCCGGACAAAACCAAACCGCCCAAGGGATTAGCTCCGTCCGACTGATCGGTGAAACTATAGAGAATAGTAAAACCGGAACCGTTGGTATTGACTTTGAAGACCGTGCCATAGCCGCTGCCACCCTGAGAAGCTGTCCCATAGAGGGTATTGCCGGACAAAACCAGGCTCGACACCGGCACAGCGCCGTCACTTCCGCCCGTAAACGTATAGAGAGTGGAAAAACCCGAGCCATCGGTATTGACTTTAAACACCGTGCCATTGCCGGAGGAACCGCCGGCGCTCGTTGTTCCATAAAGGGTGCTGCCGGAAAGAATCATACTCGCATACGGCTTGGAGCCATCGGTATTCGTGGGACCGGACGAGGCAAACGCCGCGAAACTATGAAGCGTCGTTTTGCCTGTGCCGTTTGGATTGATCGAGAATACCGTTCCCGTGTTGCCGGTCCCTCCGCCGGAGGTCGTTCCATAGAGAACGCCTCCCGAGAGGATTAATCCTCCATAGGGAAGAGATCGGTTATCCTGGCCTGTAAAGTCATGAAGAACGGTCGTCGTGGCAGCGTTCGCAAAAGGGGCAAAAAATCCTATGGCGACAATGGACGCGATCTTGAGAATTTTTGGAGTTTTCATCTGAATTACCCTTGTCAGCTCTATTTGTGTTAAGTTTGACTTGGGCAAATAAAAATTGAATGGTTCAGGGAGTCACGGAGAATACCGTGCCGTTTCCGGTATTGCCCCCACCTGCTGCCGTCCCGTAGAGAATACCGCCCGTCAGGAGCAAATCTGCCTCGGAATGAATCCCATAAGTATTGGTGCCGAAGGGTTCCACCAGAGCGCCGAAATTGTGTAACACAGTGAAATTGCTGCCACTGGTGCTGAGGGAAAACACCGTGCCATTACCATAGGCGCCTCCAGACCATGCCGTGCCATAAAGTGTGCTGCCGGATAAAGTCAGTCCTGAAAGCAGGTCGGCGCCGTCGCTATTATCTCCCGACACCAGTGCGCCAAAAGTATGAATCAGGGCAAAATCGGTCCCGCCGGTGCTGACCGAAAATAGCGTGCCGGTTCCATTCGCCCCGCCAGAACTGGTCGTTCCATACAAGGTGCTGCCGGACAAGGCCAAATTTGCGTACGGAATGGCTCCATCGTCGCCTCCGGTGAAATTATAGAGCGTGGTGAAATTAGTGCCGCTGGTACTGACGGAAAAAACCGTGCCGCTGCCACTGCTGCCGCCGCTAACCGTCGTCCCATAGAGCGTGCCACCCGAAACGATCAAACCGCCTCCCGGAAATCCTCCGTCGCTGTTGCTGGTGGTTCCAATTGTAAAGGCGCTAAACGTGTGGAGTACCGTGAAACCGGTTCCATCCGTATTGACCTTGAATAGAGTGCCGGTTCCATTGGTGCCCCCATATTCCGCCGCTCCATAGATCGTGCTGCCGGATAGAACCACGCCTCCCACAGGAAGGGCGCCGTCGGTGTTGGTTTGGCCATTCATAACACCAAAACTATGGAGAACGGTGAAGCTTGAACCATTGGTGTTGATCGAATAGACCGTGCCGCTGCCGCCGCTGCCGCCAAATTCCGCCGTCCCGTAAAGGTTAGTTCCAGACACGGCCAATTCCCCCTCGGGGTTTGAGCCATCGTTTCCACCAAAATAATGAAGGGTGGAATACCCCGAACCATTGGTGCTAACGGAGAAGATCGTGCTATCGCCATATGTCGTTCCATAGAGCGTGCTGCCGGATAAAACCATGCCCGCCAGCGGAGCACTTCCGCCGGTGCCACCCGCAAAATCATGGAAAACGGCGAAACTGCTACCGTTGGTGCCGATGGAGAACAGTGTGCCATTACCGCCGGCGCCTCCACCCACCGCCGCTCCGTAAAGCGTGCTGCCGGACAAAATCATGCCCGCATTGGGATCAGACCCGTCATTGCCTCCGCTGAAGTCATACAGGACGGTGAAATTAGTGCCGCTGGTGCTGACGGAAAACAGGGTGCCATTATTATTGATGCCAGCCTGGGATGTTGTTCCATAAAGCGTGGTGCCGGACAGGACAAGGGTTGAAATCGGAGCGGCTCCGTCATCTCCGGCAAGAAAGGTGTAAAGCACGGTGAAACCGGTGCCATCGGTGTTGACCTTGAATACCGTGCCCGCTTCCTCCTCTCCATCACCTTCCATTGTTGTCGTCCCGTAGAGCGTGTTGCCGGACAAGGTCAAGCCCGCCACCGGAGCCTGGCCATCTGATCCGCCGCCAAAACCGTAGACGGTGGCAAAACCAGTGCCATCGGTATTGATTTTGAATACGTTGCCGGGAGTGCCGGAATCACCATCGGAAGTTCCGTAAAGCGTGCTGCCGGACAAAACCAAACCGCCCATCGGGTAGGATCCGTCCGATCCATCGGTAAAAGTATAAAGAACGGTAAAACTGGAACCGTTGGTATTGATTTTGAACACGGTGCCGTATCCGCTGCCACCCTGAGAGGCAGTCCCGTAAAGCGTGCCGCCGGACAAGACCAGACTTGAGACTGGAGTGGCTCCGTCGGCTCCGCCGGTGAAAGTGTAGAGAACGGCAAAACCGCTGCCATCGGTATTGACCTTAAACACCGTGCCATTGCCAGAGGAACCACCCGCGCTGGCAGTCCCATAGAGAGTGCTGCCGGAAATAATCAGACTCGCATACGGCTTGGCGCCGTCAGTGTTTGTGGGTTTGGACGAGCTGTAGGCGGCAAAATTATGCAATGTCGATTTGCCTGTGCCGTTCGGATTGATTTTGAATACCGTTCCTGCATTTTCAGTGCCGCCACCGGAGGTGGTGCCATAGAATACGCCGCCAGAGGAAACCAATCCTCCATAGGGAAGAGACCTGAAATCCTGGCCGCTAAAGGCGTGAAGAACGGCCGTAGTGGCAGCGTTCGCAAAAGGGGCAAAAAATCCTATAACGACAATGGGTGCGATCTTGAGAATTTTTATAGTTTTCATCCGTATTTATTCCGGTTGTTGGGGGGAATACTCAAGCCTAGCTGAAAAAAGTGGCTTTTACCGTGACAGGGTTGCAGTCTATATCAAGAACGTATCATGTAAACTCAAATATTATAAAAATCATTATTGTAACAGTAAAGTTGTTAAATATATAAATTTATTATTTTTAAAATATATAAATACCGCCGTGAGGGAAAAGGACATTAATCAGTCTCATAAAGCCCTATGCTTATCCAACGTAAAAAGTCACTCAATTCACTCGACCGAAAACAGATGGGGTTCAATTGAATGAAGTGTCTCGGCCCCATGAAGCCATGCATGGGTATAATAAGCCCATTGCTTTGCGAAGACCTTTTTCCATGCAAAACGAGCATGCACCAATCGCGATGCTTCCGCGCCCATCGCCGCAAGATTCATCTGTTCAAAACGCATGATCGCATCCGCCAAATCCTCCGGATCATTCCGGGTCGCCCATTGGTCGAGCCCCACCATCACGTTTGCATCCATAAAACTGCCGCTGATTCCAACACAGGGCAATCCACAGGCCTGCGCTTCCAACACCACCAGCCCGAAGGTCTCGCATACGCCGGGGTGAATGAACATATCGGCGGCATGATAGTAACGGGAAAGATGAACGTTATCCTGAATGTAAGAGCGCCACGTCAAAGCGCCCGTTCGGTGGCGGGTCGCCGGCAAAATGCGCCGGAGCGGCCCATCACCCACGATAACAAGATGATATCGGGCAGGGTGCCGCGCATGGAGCGCCTCGAAGGCGGCCAGCAACAGGCCGATATTCTTCTCCGGTGAGAGGCGTCCCACGTAAAGCAATATCTTCCGGTCACGCGGCAATCCCAATTCGCCACGCAAAACATCATCGCGCGGTTCGGGCCGGAATACACTGGTATCGACACCCAGATTCAGGGTCACCGTGTTCGTTACGCCCCAACCGTAAAGGACCTGCCGCAAATGTTCGGATGGCGTCAAGGTCGCGGCGAAAAGACTGTAGAGTTTCACGATGTAGTCCTGCGCGTAATTCATCACCGCGTCACGCAACCAGGTTCCACCATATTTAAGCGCGGTGCGCAGATAGGCCTCGGGGAAATGAGAATGATAGAATCCAAATACCGGCACGTGCAGTTGCGAGCCTGCGCGCAAGCAGGTCCAGGCTAGATGATAAGGATCTCCCGATTCGATAACATCGGGCCGGATGCCGTCGATCAAATCGAGCACCTGCCTCGTCTGCAAAATCACCCGGTAACGCGATGGGTAACGGGAAAAAAAATCGAGCCGAGGTGAACGGACCGTGTGGAGATGGAGGCGTCCGTTTTGCTCATGGCGCGTCACATCGCCCGGAATAATCAAGTGGTGCTCGTCCCGTGTCTGTTCCAGCACATAACGGCGCTTTTCCGAGATATAGCGTTTCACTCCGCCGCTGACCGGCGAGTAGAATTGGGTCACGTCGCAAATCTTCACAGACCCGTTCCGCTTGCCGGCGCTGTCCGGGCTGCCTTAGTACTCTTATCAAAAGTAGCCACGGGGCACGCCGGGAGGAATTTGGCCTTAACTAGTCCTTGTTGCCCCGACCGTTGATCTCGAAAAGAGACGAAACCGATTCGCCGCCATGAATGCGCTTGATCGCCTCGCCCAGCAATTCCGCGATGCTCAGGACCGTCAGCTTGAAACCTGGAACCGGACGGACCACGGTGCTATTAGTCGTGATCAATTCGTCAATCGCCGAGCTTTGCAGCCGCTTGTGCGCCAATTCAGTGAAAAGCGAATGAGACACCGCGGCCAGCACGCGGCGCGCGCCGTGCTCTTTCACCAGTTTCGCAGCCGCGGTGAGAGTGCCCGCCGTCTCGGTCAGGTCATCGACCAAAAGCACGTCTTTGCCTTCGACTTCACCCACGAGATATTGCGATTCCACCGACGTCGGGCTTGTCCGCCGTTTGGCCACGATAGCCAGTCCGGTATGGAGCAGTTGCGAATAGGCCGAGGCCATCTTCATCCCCCCCACGTCGGGCGAAACCACCAGCAGGTTGTCGAGTTTCAAAGTCGTCAGGTAACGATAGAGCACCGGCGCGGCGTAAAGATGGTCGACCGGAATATCAAAAAATCCCTGGATCTGCTGCGCGTGCAGGTCCATGGTCAAAATGCGGTGCGCGCCGCTGGCGACGAGAAGATTAGCCACCAGCTTGGCCGTGATCGGCACCCGGGGCTGGTCCTTGCGGTCCTGGCGGGCGTAGCCGTAAAAAGGAATGACCGCCGTGATGCGCGAAGCGCTGGCCCTCCGCGCGGCGTCGATCATAATCAGCAGTTCCATCAGGTTCTGATTGGTGGGCGGAGCGGTCGGTTGTACGATGAAAATGTCGCGTCCCCGGATATTTTCGTCGATTTTTACGAACGTCTCGCCGTCGGGAAAGGTGTTTACGGTCGCCTTGCCTAAAGGAACGCCAACGTAATCGGCAATTTCCCGGGCAAGGGCGGAGTTGGCGTTGCCGGTGAAAACTTGCGGACCAGAAGTATCCATAGCCTTGAAAGTCTCGCTTCACGCCGTTACGAAAGCGACACAAAATCGCAATATTTTCGCGCTGGCGCCGTGCACGGCGGCAAATCGGGCTCGCAACGCGCCCTTGGCTAATTTTGGGATAGGCTCTAGAATGGTCTCGTGTTGAAATTTCTCCGCCTGCCGGCTCTGGCTATGGCGTTCGCCATCGCGGGGCTGTTATCCGCGCAAACGGTCGATACGCCAGTGAAAATGACGCCCGAATTTCCGCTGACATTCCCCCTGGTCAAACAGGGCGATTTTGTCACGGTTAAGTTTCCGGTCATGATCAATCCGATAACAGTACTCAAGCCGGGGATGATTTTGCGGACGCTCTATATTATCCAGCAGTCAGACGACGAACCAAACGATCTGGGCATAGCTCATGCCACCGACGAGGCGGAAGCCTACGCCCGCAGCAACCCAAGCACAGACAGCCAGCCCAAAATGCCTTACGAAGTGGCCCACCAGCTTGAAACATACCGCCGGACCGTATGGACCACTCCGGTTAATTTTGAGCTGGCCATGGCGCAATTCCCGACTGAGGTGATGCACCTGATTTATTCGCTGGGCGGGAAAACCCGCGAGCGCGACCTGCTCGATCAGCGGTTTAGCTTTTTCGACGGAATGCTGGTGGGCCAGCCCGACGGAAGCAGCATTACCGTCCTGGCCGTAGAAGACGACAGCAAATCGGCCGGAGCCGGCATCCAGGCGGGCGACGAAATCGTGGCGGTCGGAAGCGAACCGGTCCAGCACGATCTCATCACCTTCGCCATACTTTTCGCCCAAGCCCGCCAAAATGCGCGAGATATGAGTGCGTCCAGTTATGCCATAACGATCCGCTCCCCAGGGCAGGCGGGAACCCATGTGGTCAACGTCGCGATGCCGCCGACAATCAAGAGCCAGCTCATGGATGGTTTTAAATAATCGTCCGTCAATTCCCTTTACTTCCCCGATAGGCCCGCCAATATGGCGGGCTTCCCATGCCGCTGAAAACACCACTCCGTTTCGGACTGCCCAAAGGCAGTCTGGAACAGCCGACACTTGAGTTGCTAAACCGGGCCGGCTTCAAAGTTCAGATTTCGAGCCGGGGCTACAAACCCTACATCAACGATCCCGAACTCGATGGGCGGTTGGTGCGTCCCCAGGAAATAGGCCGCTACGTGGCCCAAGGTTTTCTCGATTGCGGAATCACCGGCAAGGATTGGATTCAAGAAAGCGGCCACGAGGTCAAAGTCCTCTGCGACCTGGCGTATAGCAAAGCGACCAGCCTGCCCGCGCGCTGGGTGGTGGCCGTGCCGGAAAATTCCGAGATCAAAAGCATTAAGGACTTGCAGGGCAAACGGATCGCGACCGAATTAGTCTCGACGGTAAAGCGCTATCTGGCTGCGCACAATGTGACCGCCGAAATTGAATTTTCCTGGGGCGCGACGGAAGTAAAAGTGCCCGAATTGGTTGACGCTATTGTCGACCTAACGGAAACCGGCTCTTCCCTGCGCGCCAACAAGCTGCGGATCGTCGAGACAATCGTGGACAGCTACCCGCAACTGATTGCCAATACGGCCGTCTTCGCCGACTCCGAAAAACGGCAGAAACTTGAGAATCTGAAATTGCTGCTCATCGGCGCCCTCAATGCCCGCGACAAAGTGGGTCTCAAGATGAATGTGCCCAAAACCGTGCTGGAAAAACTGGCTCTGACGCTGCCCGCATTGCGTAATCCCACCATCTCGCCTCTCGCCGATCCGGAATGGACCGCGGTGGAAATCATCATTGATGAATCGGTCGTGCGCGATTTGATTCCCCGCCTCAAGGAGCTTGGAGCGGAGGGAATCATCGAATATCCGCTAAATAAGGTTGTCTATTAGTCCGAAGCACTCTACAACGGCCAACTTAACGTTCTATGGGTTCCATCAAAAAACGCCGCAAAGCCAAAATCGCCAAACACAAACGTCGCAAGCGCATGAGGGCAAACCGGCATAAGAAGCGGTTACGTTACAAGGCTTAGTTCTTAAGTTTCCAAAACGTCCGGAAGATATCTCCCGCGTCGGTGTCACGCCATCTCCAGCCCCACCCGGCTGGTCTACTTGGCGACATGTTCTGTAGGTGGATACTGGATTCTGCCACATTCCCGTACTTGCAGAAGCGACTCTTCTGACCAACAATATCACCGTGCTTTTACGAGACTTTGGACATACCGATGTAAAACCGGAACGCAGGCGCAATGAGATCGCTCCTTTGCACCGCGCCCTTGAAAATAAACCCGGCAATGACGATCTTGCCGCACGGATGGACGCCATTTTGGCGCAAGCGACCGATGCTTATTCACGCTACGCGCCGCTCAGGTAATTTTGCTCTGGTCCTCGTCTTTGCGGTCACCGCCTTCCTGCTGGGACCGCTTTGCTGGACGGAAATGGCCCGGGCGCAATTCCATTTCCGGGACTACAACGGCTCCCATCCCGTGCTGACGCCGCCCGACGCCATCAAGGCTGTCGGAGCCTTGTTGGAAGACGGCCGTACAGGCACGATTCTCTACGCGCGAAACGCCGACACGCACCTTCTTCCCGCCAGCACCACCAAGCTGATGACCGCCCTCATCGTCCGTGAAAAACTTGGGAGCCTCAACGGCGAGGTAACCATCACCGAGGCAGATCGCGCCGAGCCAAGCAATGTGCCGCTGGTACCCGGAGAAACGATCTCAGTAAACAAACTTTTCCACGCGCTCCTGATCGAATCGGCCAACGATTCGGCCCGCGCGCTCGGACGTTACGTGGCGGGCAGCAACGAAGCTTTTGTCGAAATGATGAATCAGCGGGCGCTAGCCTTGGGCTGCTTCAATACCCATTTCGAAAATCCCAACGGCTTGCCGGCGCCCTACGGTACCCACTACACGACTTGCGCCGACCTGATGAAGATTTTCAGCGCCGTCATCGCCTATCCCGAACTGCGCCAAATCTGCGAGACCAAGGAATACGAAATGCGCTCCGCTTCCGGAGTTCATATTTTCCGCAATCACAACCTGCTCCTGGGCGTTTATCCGGGCATGGGACCGGCCAAAACGGGTTGGACCGTCGCCTCGCGCCACACTTACGCCGCGGCGGTCACGCGCGGCAACCGTGAACTCCTCCTCACCCTCCTCGACAGTCCCAATAAATGGGTCGACGCCCAGATTCTTTTCAATTGGGGCTTTGCTCAACCGCCCGCGGTTCCCACCGGAAATAGCGCCAGCGCCGCGGGCGCCTCGGCCAGTGCGGCGTTGCGATAAGGTGAAATCTATTCCACCGTACCACCGCCTCCAAGCAAATGAAGGACGGCCATGCGGATGGCCAATCCGTTTTGCACCTGATCGAGCACGGTTGAATTCGGGCCGTCGGCCAGCTCGCTGGCGATTTCGACCCCGCGATTGACCGGCCCGGGATGCATGATGAGCACTCCCGGTTTGCATCTCTTGAACCGCTCCAGACCCAACCCGAAAAACGACACATACTCGGACACCGAGGGAAAAAAACTGCGCCGCTGCCGCTCATGCTGGATGCGCAGCAGCATAATCACGTCGGCTTCGGGCAAAACCGCGTCGAAATCGTGCGCCACGGCGACGCCCAACTCCGAAAATTGCTCCGGTACCAGCGTCGACGGCCCGGCCAGCGTCACCCGCGCCCCTAACTTCATCAGCGCCCAAACATTCGAGCGCGCCACCCGGCTAAAGAGAATGTCTCCACAAATGACCACGTGCAGATCTTTCCAGTCCCGCTTGCCGCCCAGCCGCTCCCGCATGGTAAAGGCGTCGAGCAGGGCCTGCGTGGGATGCTCGTGCGCGCCATCGCCGGCATTGACCAGATGCGCTTGCAACCGCTCGGCCAGAAACAACGGCGCACCCGCGGCGGAGTGGCGTAAAACCACGAAATCGGCATTCATCGCCTGGAGAACCTGCCCCGTGTCCTTCAGCGTCTCCCCTTTGCGAAAGGAACTCGATTCGCTGTCGATGGAGACGACGTCGGCGCCCAGCCGCGTAGCCGCCAATTCAAAGGAGGTCCGCGTCCGCGTGCTCGGCTCGACGAAAAGATTCACCACGGTCCGCCCTTCGAGCGAAACCGCCCGTTTGACCGGACGCGCCAGCAGGTTTTTGAAAATCCGCGCCGTGTCGAGAATCAACTCGATCTCCGCCCGGTCCAATTCCCGGATCGTCAGCAGATCCTTGCGCGTCCACGCCGTGCTCATCAAAAGGTGAGCTTAACGCGACTTCGTTCCATGGACACTACTTTTTACGCGGCGACCCAAATCAGAGGCTGGCAAAAGGCGCTCCGCCGTGGTTGAATCCCGGCCATGTCCATGATCGCTTTCGTCGCCAATTATGAGGACCTTTCCACCGACAAAGGCTATCAGTTCAAATTCCTCTGCGACAAATGTAGCAACGGCTTTCTCTCCGGCTACGAGGTCAACACTCTCGGCACGACGGCGGGGCTCCTCCAGGCCGCCGGATCGATCTTCGGCGGCGTTCTGGGCAATGTCGGCCAATCGGCCTATCAGGTGCAGCGCGCCATCGGAGGACCGGCCCACGATGCCGCTTTGAAAAAGGCCGTTGACGAAGGCAAGCAGCATTTCCATCAATGCAAGCGTTGCGCGCGATGGGTCTGCCCGGAAGTCTGCTGGAATACCGAAATTGGCCTCTGCCACGCCTGCGCCCCCGATGCCCAGACGGAGATGGCCTCCCAACAGGCCCTCGCCACCGCGGAGCAGATCCAGACCAAGACCCACCTGGAAAATTACACCTCGAAGATGGACTTTAAGACCGTCCATGCCGTCGTCACAATAGCCTGCCCGAAGTGCGGAGCTGAAGCGTCGCGGGACGCCAAATTCTGCGGCGAATGTGGCACGGCCCTGACCGCCACGCCCAAACTTTTCTGCACCGGTTGCGGCGCCGAATTGCATGGCGCCAAGTTCTGTCCCCAATGCGGCCAGGCCACGATCACCTAAGGTACTTCGTTATCCTGCATGGAATTTCATTGGGAAAAATGAGCCCAAATGCGAACGACCGGAACAGGCGCCTCAGGATATCTCCAGTCCGGGGACCATTTAATCTCAAAAATTTCGAAGTCCCAGCCAAGAGGAATCGTCCGGTCAGTGGGCTTATAGATGATGTTCCTTCGAGTATGCGCCTCAAAAATGGCGGTCCCGCCCGTCCGGTGATTTAATGGCGGCGGCGTCTTCAACCCTTCTTGAGACTCTCCGCCATGGCTTTGGCAAAATAGGTGAGAATGATGTCGGCCCCCGCGCGTTTGATCGCCAGCAGCGATTCATCGCGCGCTTTCTCAAGATCGAGCCAGCCCGCCCGCGCCGCCGCCTGAATCTGCGAATATTCCCCCGACACCTGGTAGGCCGCCACCGGCAACGTTGTCGCCAGGCGCACCGCTGAAATGACGTCGAGATAAAGCCCCGCCGGTTTCACCATCAGGATATCGGCGCCCTGGTCCTCGTCGAGCCGAGCCTCCAGCAAGGCTTCGCGGATGTTGGCCGGATCGAGCTGATAAGTCCGCTTGTCGAGCGTAGCCGCCTTCGCCGATTTCGCGCTTCCGATAGCATCACGGAACGGACCATAGTAGGCCGAGGCGAATTTCACCGCGTAGGCCAGGATCGACGTCTGGATAAAGCCTTCCCGGTCGAGTTCATCCCGGATCGCGCCGACCCTCCCATCCATCATGTCGGACGGCGCAACAATATCGGCGCCTGCCTCGGCCAACCGCGTCGCGTAGTGGGTCAGGACATGCACGGTCTCGTCGTTGGCCACATCGCCCGAAACGGGATCGAGCACGCCGTCATGGCCATGGTCCGTATAAGGATCGAGCGCGACGTCGGCGACGATCAACATGTCGGGAAATTCCGTCTTCATCCGCCGGATCAACCCGAAGAACCAATTCTTTTCCGATGTCGCATGCTTTCCCCGCGCGTCCTTCAATGCCGGATCGATCTGTGGAAAGAGCGCCACCGCACGCACGCCGAGCGCCGACAACTGCGCCACTTCGGCGAGCAGCCCTTTCAAGCCAACCCTCTCAATGCCCGGCATGCTCTCCACCGGCTCAGAGCTGTTGGCATCCTTTTTGACAAAAATCGGCTGGATCAGGTCGTCGGCATGCAGCCGCGCCTCGCGCACCAGGGCGCGAATCGCCGGCGTCCGGCGATTGCGGCGCGGACGCCGGATCAGTTCCAGCGGAGGTGTATAGGCGGAATTGATCATAATGAACGAACCATTCTGTCACACCCGGGAACCTATTTGTCGATGGAATTTATTTTGTCCTTCGCCTGGGATTTCACTTTCTCCGCTTCATCCTCCAATTGCTGCGCCGCCACCTTGGCCACTGGGAGAAAATAAAACTTGGCCGCGTCATAATAGGTTGCCACCGCTTCCCGCAGGATCTCCCGCGCGTCCTCCGTCCGCAATTTGCCCACATGGGCTTGGGCAATTTGTGTGATTCCGACATGCCGCAAGGCCAGCTTCACGCGCGTGATGTGATAGTATTGAGTTATCACCAACACGGAATCGACGCCGCGCGCTTTCATGAATTCCGCCGCATGCCGCGCCGCCAGATCGGTCGAACCGCCCTGGTGATCCTCCACCAGCGCGCTGCCCGGCACTCCATGGTCCTGCAAATACTGCCCCATCACGGCGGCTTCGTCGGTTCCATCCGGCGCCGTTCCGCCACAGAGGAGAATCAAGGGAACCTCCTGCTGCTGGTAAAGCTGGACGGCGCGATCCAGACGCGCTTTGAGCGCCGGACTTGGCTGGCCACCGGCCACTTCCCCGTGTCCGGGCACCATGGCCAGATCGGCGTGATCGCCCTGGTCCGCTGATCCGTCACAGATCAGCACCAACGCCATTCCGCCCAAGGCGAGAACCGCCAGGCAGGCCAGGCTAAAAGTCGCTCTAAATAACCGGCGAAACATAATTTAAATTTGCCCTAAACCCATTGGCAGCGCCAGCGGTTCCTTATTTTGGCACCGAACGCAGAAGCGACTTGGCCCGGCTAAACCAGACCGCCTCCCGCTTGCGGGAAAATTTGGCCGCGTAAGGCGCGTCGTTGATGACTTCCTCGAGGTTTTTCCGCGCCTCATCGTATTCTTTTTTCTGGATCAGCAGTTCCGCGAACTGCACCCGGGCCCGGGGATAGGAATAAAGCGCCAACACCTGCCGCCAGGTCGCCAAGGCCCGGTCCGTTTGTCCCATGGCCGCCTGGGTTTCGGCCAGCGTCATAAGGGTGTAGCCGTAATCGTGTTTGGGGTTGGACGCGCAGACTCCCTCCAGCAGCGGCAAAGCTTCCTGCGGTTTATTGCGCCGGACCAGACAATTGCCCAAGTGGGCGCGGATATCTTCGTCATTCGGATCCCGTTGGTAGGCCGCGCGGTAGCTCTCCTCCGCCTTGTCGAGTTTTCCCTGGCTGAAATAGATGTCGGCCAACTGGAGATGGTGATGCGGTTTGTCGAGATGATGGATATCGGCCAGCAGTGACTTAATTCGCCGGCGGTCCGCAGCGCCGGGTAATTCGAATCCCGCCAATGCCCCACCGCTCGCCACCCGGTAGACCAAAAAGAAATAGAGCAAGTCATTAATGACTGGAAAGAAAAAGATGAATATGGCCCAAATAATTTCCCCGCGCCGGATGGCATCGATCAACATCCAGATGTGAAACCCCAGCAGTAAGAAACCGATCAATTCTCCGACCCAACCAAAATATCCGCTGAGGAGTTGAATGATATAGCTAAGCATGGCATTTTTTTAACTCCTCCCAGACTCTTGCCCCGGCGTCAACTGCCATTCCAATAATAGCAACCGTCCGCTAAACGCTACCCTTGACATCCCGGTGTTCCACCGTAGGCTCACCCGTTTAACCAAACCTGCCCAATATCACAAAATATGGTTCCAATTTCTCAAGCCTGGACAGTTGCCTCCTATGTCATCTCCCAGAAGCTCAAGGGACGCAAGCGTTACCCGCTCGTTTTGATGCTGGAGCCTCTCTTTCGCTGCAACCTCGCCTGCGCCGGATGCGGAAAAATTCAATATCCAGATCATATTCTCAATAAAAGACTTACGCCGCAACAATGCTGGGACGCCATCGAAGAATGTGGTGCTCCCATGGTCAGCATTCCAGGCGGCGAGCCCCTGATCCACCCTGAAATCGATCAAATTGTCGAAGGGATGGTTAAGCGCAAGAAATATATCTACTTGTGCACCAACGCCTTGCTGCTCAAGCGCAAGCTCGATCTTTTTAAGCCATCGAAGTATTTAACTTTTTCAGTCCACATGGATGGATTGAAGGAAGACCACGATATGGCGGTCTGCCGCGATGGCACCTTCGACATCGCGGTGGAAGCGATCAAAGAGGCGGTCAAGCGGGGATTCCGCGTCACCACCAACACGACACTCTTCAACGGCGCCGACCCATCCCATGTCCGCCAGTTTTTTGATGAGATGATGAACCTCGGGGTCGAAGGCATGATGTTGTCTCCCGGCTATACCTACGAAAAAGCTCCCGACCAGGCCAACTTCCTGCATCGGGAACAAACGCGGAGCCTCTTTAAGCAGATTCTCCAGAACCCGAAGAAGAGCTGGAAATTTAATCTTTCTCCTCTTTTCCTCAAATTCCTCCAAGGCGAGTTCGATTTCGAATGCACTCCGTGGGGCAGCCCCGCTTACAATATCTTCGGCTGGCAAAAACCGTGTTATCTCCTGCAGGACGGCTACGTAAAGACGTTCAAGGAATACCTTGAACTCACTGAATGGGACAACTACGGCAACAAGAGCAATAATCCGAAATGCCAGGATTGCATGGTCCACTGCGGTTTCGAACCTTCCGCCGTCAATGCCACCTTTGGCTCGCTTTCCGGTTTCATCCAGACCGCCAAAGCCGCCATCGGCTAACCGGGTGGCTTTCTCAAAGACCACCTATGCCTGCTGAAGTCAAAACTCATCCCGCAGATCGTCCGGCCTCTCTGGAGGGCGCCAAGTTCACTTTTAAGAACGAAGCCGAACGGATCGAAGCTATCGATAAAGCCTTCGATTACCGCGGGGACGTTACGCTCACTCTCAACAGCGAACAGATCGAGGGCTATATCTTCAACCGTGATGCCCAAGCGCGCCCGCCCCGCGTCGAAGTCTTCCTCAAGGGCAGCGATGAGCCTCGTATTATTCCCTATGCCGACATCATGGCCATCGCCTTTACCGGCAAAGACACCGCCGATGGCAAATCATGGACGGCGTGGGTCAGCAAAAAAGAGTCGGAACGAAAAGCCGAAGCTGACCGGATTAAGGCCGAAGCCGAAGCTCAGGGGCATCTTTAAGTCTTAACTTTGATTTACCTCGTTCCCAAGTTGAATTTGGGAACGTCTTTTGTTTCGCACGAAATTTTATTTCGTGCTGACTTTCGCCTCTGCACGACGGCAGTTCATCAGCGCGAAACAAAGTTTCGCGTGGAACAGGGGTGCGCTCCCAAATGAAGTTTGGGAGCGCGGAAAAATTCTCTGAATGAGTTAAGAAAACGTGGTCCGTTGGTCCTATCTTAACGGATTGTTAATTTTTAGAAATCTTCCCCTCTGGCTGGTAAAAAACCGAGACTTTTCGGGCAATTTTGGTTATACTTTCTTCATGCCGGATAATTCTTCGGAACCTAATCCATTCCTACAAAAGCCCTCCTTGGGACCAAGAATTGCCACCGGCTATGCCGATCCCTGCATTCTCTACCTGGAAGCCACGGAAGCGGGTGAAGTTCCCATCCTTTTCGCCTGCTGGGCCCGGTCTTCGAGAGAAATTCGCGAGGCCAGCGAAACCACGCGCCTGAAACTGGAAGACGTTGTCCTTGTGGTGGGCAGGCCGCTCAAGTCTCCCACCGGATGGTTCATGCAGGATGGTGAAACCTCGTGGAATTTCGCCGTGTACCGGATCAAGGAACTTCAAATCAGAAAAGATGCCTCAGGCTGGTATCTTAAAGGTCTTCCCGATTCCCGCTACTTTCAAAGCAAAAGCAAATCGGCTGGCTATGGGGCCTATGGTTACCAGGGTTCGCTTAAGTTTCTGGACCGAAGGGACGATCATCTGCTTTTTAAATTACGCTCGCACCGTTCCAGCAAATCCCGACCTTTTGTCCAAACGATTCTTGAACTCGCGCCGGTGGAATGGCCTTCCCTGGTCAATGCCCTGACTTTCCTGCAAAAGGTCCCCAAGCCTCAACCCCAACGTCAGCGCCGTTCGCTTCTGCGCCAAATTATTTCCACGGTTTTTCCGAGCAGGGAATTGGAGCGGGTCTGAAACCAGGGTCGTGGGTCAATTTCAGAATTGCAGCCATCCCGAGCTTGTCGAGGGACCATCTCCCGAAAGTATTCGCTTTTCAGAGAGGACATGAAGGTTCGGAATGGGCCTGGTGGCTGATCCCTCGATAAGCTCGGGGATGACGGATTGTTTTTGCGTTGATTTTTATCCCCCAGCCTGCGCCCCTGCGACATTGCCGCTGCCATCCTCGGCGCGGATAAAGAGCGTCTGGCCGGAAGCGATTTTGACAACGAAACGTTTGGGGCCTGAATCGAGAATGCCGTCGACCGGCGGAATTGATTTGTAATCGCGGCCATTGGTGGAAACTGTCACGCTGTTGAGGCCGCTGAGTTCATCGGTGACGGTAAATTCCACCGAATCGCCATTCCGGGAAATGATTTGGATCACCGGCGGCGTGTTGTCGATGAGAAGTTCGCGGCTGACCACATCGTCGGTGAGGCCCTCGCCGGGAGCGTTGTTCCCGGCGTCGCTGGCCACCACTTTCAGTTCGTAACGGCCATCGGCCCAGCCGGTGGTGTCCCAGCTCAGGACGTTTTCCTTGATGTCCTTGGCCAGCTCATGCCAGGCCGTCTCGCCCTCCTTGCGCCACGAGACGGTGTAGGTCAATTCGTCCCCGTTGGGATCGCTCGCTTTCCAGGTCACGGTGCGCAGGCCATGGCCGGTGGCCGATTGCCAGCGAGTTGGCGGCACTTCATTGGCATTGGGCTGATCGGAGGTGAAGAGCAACTGGTCCGCGGTACGAGGCACGGTGACCGGCAGGACTGATTCGACCGGAGTATAGCCAATACCGGCGGGAAGAATTTTGACCGTGTCGATATGGGGCGGGAGATTTTTCGGAAGATAACTTGCGTCGACCCGATCGACCGTCCCCCCGCCGATCTGTAATTGTATTTGCAGATAGCGAGCAGGCGCGCTTTGTGACCGGCCTCCCGAGGTTTCGAGCCATGGATACCAGGTCTTGTCGGGCACAAAGGTGTTGCCGCTGCGCGTGAGGACTTTCACCGAGCCGGGATCGGAAGCGTCCACTACAACGGAACCCCAGCGGGCAAAACCGGAAGAATCGATGACGCTGGTTTCATAAACACCCGGCTGGCTTTGGTTTTGGCCGAGGCGGAAAAGCCGTCCGGGATTGCTCGCGGCGAGGATGATCCCCGCGCCTCTCACGGCCATGGCGGTGACGCTGTCGGATTCAATTTTGCAGAGGCGGGTGGCGTCGCCGTGAGGCGTGACGCCATAGACGTAGCCTTGGTCGCCGGTGCCGGCGAGTGCGCAGGAATCGCGCTCGTCCCAGAGAAGCGAAAGGATCGTTTCCTTCGTGTCCCAAAGAGCCTGCGGATAGAACGTGGAATCGAGACGGTAAAGAGTGGAGGCTCCGGTGCCATGGGGAGCGGATGTTTCGCTTTCGTTGCTCTCGCCTCCGCCATGCTGGCCTTCCGTAACGAGAAGATCGCGCAACTGAACCAGCGAGCTATCGCCGCCGGAAGCCGGTTCGGATTGCTTTCCGGCGCCGGAGGAAAGCGCCCCGATTTTGGCGGTTCCGGTCGCGCTAAACCAAACCACGCCGCCGGGCGCGACAACAATTTGGTTGATCTCTTCGTGGCCGGTATCGGCAAGAACGACTGCGGCGTCTTTGCCGGTGATGCGATAGAGATAACCGGAAGAAGAACTGCCCGCCAGAAGCGCCCCGCTTTTGTCCAAAGCGAGCGCCCGGATATGGGTTTCGTTGCCGCCGTACCAGATTTCACCCCGGCCCTTGCCGGTAACGCGGTAAATTCTTCCGTGCGTGCCGGTGCCGGCGTAGAGCGTGGCGTCAGGCGCGGCCAGAAGCGCCCAGATGTATTTTTCCTTCGGATCGAACCAGACTTCCGTTTTGCCATCGGCGCCGAGACGGTAGATTTTTCCATCCGGCGAAGTGGCCGCGTAAATTTCACCTCCGGGTCCGCGGGCCAGCGCATAGATGTGGGATTCATCGAACTTGGCCAGCTCCTTTACCGTGCCATCGGCGCTGACGCGAAGAAGTTTTCCGTCCGGCGCCACGCCCGCCAGGATGGAACCATCGGGCAAAGCCAGAACCGACCAAACCTGCTGGGTGTTAAGACTGGCGAGACTGCCGATGGCGGGCGCGGCGGCGAGAACGCCATCCTCGCCAAGGCTGGTGCTGCGGCATTTGCCGGAGGCGAAATCGTCATAGCCGCTGAAAACGGCATGCTGGGTTTGGGTGGCCTGAACAAGGGTCGGAAACACCAAAAGCAGCGCAAGCACGAAATGGAGACGCATCCCGCCAAGATGCTCTATTGCGGAGCGCATGACAATCGCCCTGTGGTTTGCGCGTGTCCAATTGTTTAAATCGCGCAAGGCAAACCGTTGGCTTTGAAAAGATCTCTCATTTCGTCCAAGCCAATCGGCTTGTGCAAAATGGCCCGCACGCCCGAGTCGAGCGCGTCGGCATGCGATTGGGAGTCAACGTAGCCGGAAAGCATGAAGATCATTGGAGCCTTTTTGCTTTGGCTGTGAATCCGGCGGCTAAGCTCGACTCCGCTGATATCGGGCATTT
>Ga0335072_10004087_pt1 | contig 21759 bp, 14 predicted proteins | sample Lox_Sample_21_FD_206725 | JGI IMG/M metagenome (GOLD analysis project Ga0335072, IMG submission 206725) | Soil microbial communities from Loxahatchee National Wildlife Refuge, Florida, United States - Lox_Sample_2.1 | ecosystem: Environmental > Terrestrial > Soil > Wetlands | place: USA...
TTTCCGGGAAAATCCCAATTAACGGTGCGGCCCACGTCGTCGAACTCCGGATTGAACCCCACAACGAACCAAACCTTGTTCTTCAAACTGGGAAGCAGCGGTCCGCCAAAGATGAAACCGGGGAAATTATTCTCTGTGCTGTCCTTCTTAGGCTGATAATACTGAGGCGTGGCATCGGCGAGCGCGCCGCCAATGGTACCCCCGCTAAACGCAGGATCGTACCTGGGATATGCGTTGGGCGAACCATCCCACGAGCTGCGCTCGAATTGAGAGAAGATCGATCCGTGGTAATCGCTGCCGCCCTTCTGCATGATCACGTTCATCACGCCGCCCATGGCCCCGCCGTATTCGGCTTCGATACCCGAGCTCTTGATCTCGACGTCCTGAATGAAAGCAAAGGGCACGTTGGTATGCGAGAAGCCGCCAACCGCGTCCGCCGTTTCCTGACCTTCCACCAGATAGGAGTTCTCCGAATCAGCGCCGCCAGAATCCGAGAAGCCGAAAGCCTGCCCGTTGGTACCGCTGCCCGCAGACTGGCCGCCCGTTCCGCTGCCGCCGGCGGCGTTGGGCCCGATCATTCCGCCCGCCAAGGGCTCGTTCCGAACCGAGGGAGCATACTGCAGGACGGACTGAAACGAATACCCGTGAGGAACTTCTTTGAGTGTATCCTCGCTGAGGTTCGTCAAATTGTGTGTGGTCGTGACGTCAATCACGGGAGCAGCCGAGGTGACTTCGACTGTGCTTGTCGATGACCCGAGCTGGAGCTGGGCGTTAACGATGGGAAGCTGGCCGACCTGGACAGTCAAATTCCCCCGTTGCAAAGTTTCGAAGCCCTTCGCAGTGACCTTAAGCGTGTAAGTTCCTGGAGGTAGGTTTGTGAAGTGGTAGAAGCCGCTCGCGTCGGTATCCGCCTCTTTGCTGCCGACCATCGTGGTGCCCGTAAGAACCAAGTGGGCACCCGGGACAACCGCGCCGCTGGGATCCGTAATCGTCCCATTCATGCCGCCAGTCGTCTCCTGCGCGGGCGCGCTGACAACCAATAGCAGTAGCGCGCACATCATAACTACGAAAAACCGCAGGCCCTTGACCTCGGCCAGCACACGCTCGAAACTCATGGTTTCCTCCACAGAAGTTGGGGACAGCAAAGTCCTACACGTCGATCAGAGAATGGCTCGACTTATGCACGCTCGTATCCATTCCATAAAACATCGTAAGACAATATAAATAAACGGTTTACATAAATTCATTAGAACGTATACCCTTGATGATATGCTTTTCTGTATATGCAAAATCGAAATTACCTCTTTTTGGGGGGCCATCCCCCGGCTATGATTGACCGGGTGACCGCCAAGCCTCTCCCCAGCATCAAACGGCCGTGGGTTGGACCCGGAGCAACCCCTTGACTCGGCGGGAGCTGCGGTGACGCCCTCGGCCCGGTGGCACGGCCCGCGCAAGGGCAAACTCCAAATTCAATTCTCCTGAGGAGGAGATATTTCATGGTGCGCAGACTGTCACTTTTGCTTGGGTTGGTTGTGCTGGTTTCGCTTGCCCCGCTGACGGCGGGCGCGCAGGACAAGATAGAGCTTTTCGGCGGCTATTCGTACATGCGGGTCGACGCCACTCCGGCGCTAAATCCGGGCTCAAACGGCTTCAACTTGAACGGTTGGGAGCTCTCCGGACAATACAAGTTCACAGACTGGCTGGGCGCGGTGGGGGATTTCGACGGCCACTACGGCTCACCATCGGGTTACAGCACCTCGATTCATACATTCCTCTTCGGCCCGCAGGTCTCGTGGCCGACCCGCGTATCGCCGTTTGCCCATGTTCTGGTGGGGGGCGCGCACGTCAGCACGGGCCCTTACTCGGACTCTTCCTTGTCGCTCGCGCTCGGTGCAGGTATCGATACGAGGCTTTTGGACCATGTCTACTGGCGCGTGATCGAAGGCGACTACCTTTTCACACACTTCTTTGGCAATACGCAGAACAACGCCCGCCTCTCGACAGGGATCGTGCTCAAGTTCTAGGCTGCTAGAATATAGCCCCTGCATCTTAAGGCGCTGGCGAGTCCGTGGCCTGCCTGAACCGTTTCGAACGGGGCAGGCCACGCCGCGCACCTGGCGTCAGTCGAGTGTGAATGTGACGGTGATATGCGTTTCGACCTCGACGGGCTGGCCATCCAGACGTGTGGGCTGGTAGCGCCACTGCTGCACGGCCTCGATGGCGGCGCGGGCGAGAATCGGGTTTCCACTTACCACTTCGAGCTCCCGGACGGTGCCGTCCGTCCCGATCCGCGCCTGCAGCTCAACCGTTCCCGAGAGGTGCATGACCTCGGCAAGCTTCGGGTAGTCCGGTTCGACCCGACGAATGAGGAGCGCGGCCATTACTCCCGCGCTCATATTGACCGGCCGATTGGGCGGCGCCGGTCGCGGCACCTCGATCGGACGGCCGTTGCTGCTGCCACCCGGAATCGAAATTTCCTGTCCGCCCGCGCCTACAGAAACGTAGCCCGGAGGCTCTTCGCCAGGCGCGATCGGGCGTTGCCCGATTGTTGGATGCGACAGAATCGGCGTGATCGTGGCTGCGGGATCGGCGCTTCCGCGGGAGCTCACCGTAGCAGCGGTGGGCGGTCTCTCGGCGCGATAGGGAGGCACCGGCGTGACCGCCGCTTGTATGGGGAGCACGGCCGGCGTAATCAGCGGCCACAACAGCATCGCGCCAACCAAGACGGCTTCCAGTACGAGCGAGGCGACAAAAGCCTTCCGGCGAAGCCGCTTCGCCCATCCATCCGCTTCCGGGTCGCTTTCCATGACGCAGTTCGACAGGTTTCCGAGATCGCTCATAGACACACCTCCGCACTCGAATAGACAGCATGGGAAACGCATCTCCCGAGATCAGGTCTCTCGGGCCTCGTACGGATCAGATTTCCGGGGCCGATCGCCGGGGTTTTGACCCGGCGATGAAAGGTCGCTGCGATCCTTATTCCTGCTCTTATAGACACCACGGGCGCGACGCGGTTCCCAGCCTGCACCGCGGGCCGCGAAGCTCCGGCGAAGCATCACCTAACCCGCGCGGCGCGATGCACTTGCACGGCCAATGCGAAAGATGAATCGGTTTATATCACTCGGGCGTCTAACACGTTGTGAGGCCCCGAATGGGGTCATAAAGAGGTGGCATCATGAGCCGTACTTCTCTCGATACAGTAGGAGTCCGATATACGGGATGGGCCGCGCTGAACCGCGACCCGCAGGAAGACCTGGTGGAATTCACGTGCCCGCACTGCGGAACGCACGGAACCAAGCCCGCTCGCCGGCCGCGCTCGGCCTATCACTTCACGGATGGGTTCGTGCAGGATCTGCAGGGCGAGATGAGCATGTGCCGCAATTGCAAGCAGTCGCTGCACCTTTCGCCGGTGGTGCTGCTGCACGACCAGGGCGAGCAGCGGCGCTTTAACGCCGTGTTCCAGGCCGATCTCGAAGTTTCGAACAACTAAACTAAGATGTATTGATTTCTCCTCACCCCCGCAGGGTCAAAGAAAAAGGGGAAGGATCTCGATCCTTCCCCTCGAGTGCTCCCCACAGTTTCCTGTTAGATCCAGCTAATCAAGGTCGAGCGCGAGGTGGTGCGTCTCCATCTCCGAACGAACGCGATCGAAGGCTTCGTCGACCGTATCCGCGAACTGCAGCAAATTGTAATCCGCTTCGCTGATCGTCCCGCTGCGCACCATGTGGCGCCAGTTGAGCACCTTGTCCCAGTATTTCCGGCCGTAGATCAGGATCAGGTGGTGCGAGGAAAGCTTTCCCGTCTGCAGCAGCGTGAGCAGCTCCCAGAGTTCGTCCATCGTGCCGAAACCGCCCGGAAAGACGATCAGCGCCTTGGCCATCTGCGCGAACCAGAGCTTGCGCATGAAGAAATAGTGGAAGCAGAAATTCAGCTCGGGCGTGATGTAGGCGTTGGGCAGTTGTTCGTGCGGCAATTGGATGCTGAGCCCGATGGACGAGCCGCCCGCTTCCGATGCGCCGCGGTTGGCCGCCTCCATGATGCCGGGACCGCCGCCCGAGCAGATCACGAAACGCCGCGGATGCGGGCCGAGCGTCATCGCCCAGGATGTGATTCGCCGCGAGAGTTCGCGGGCCTCTTCGTAATACCGCGACATATCGACGATCGATTTCGCGGCGACGATCTTGGTTTTCCATTCGTGCGTGCGGCGCCCTTTCGCGGCGTGCTGCACTTTTTTCAGCGCCGCCAGCGCCTTGTCTCGCGGCTGGATGCGCGCGGAGCCGAACATTACGATCGTATCGCCCACACGCGCGCGGCGCAGGCGATTGATCGGATCGATATACTCCGCCAGGATCCGCAGCGGCCGCGCCGGCAGGCTCTCCATGAAAATCGGATCCTTGTAGGCCAGCTTGGACATGGGCAGGTGACTGCCGGAACGCTTCATGATTCCCCCTCAGCGAAATGAACGCGAAACCATTCTAGTACGTTCTCGGCGCGTCTGGAGGGCACGCAGTTGCGCGTTGTCGCGCAAAGCGCACGGTTCATGGGTTGTTTGGTCTGCTTGTCGATTCACTGCGACGAATGCGAAGCGGCCGTGCGTGGGGCGGATTCCTCGTTGAGCAATTCGCGGGCGGTGAAGATCGAGCGGTAGTTGTATTTCGCGCGCAGCATTTCGGAGCCGCCCTCTTCGCGGTCGACGAGGCTGATCACGGCGATCACTTCGCAGCCTTCGCGGGTGGCGGCGTCGATGGCTTCGAGCGTCGAGCCGCCTGTGGTGCATACGTCGTCGACGATCGCCACGCGCTTGCCCTGCGTTTGCTCCATTCCTTCGATCTGCTTCTTGCGACCGTGGCCCTTCGCTTCCTTGCGCACCAGGAAGCCCTGCACCGGGCGCTTTTCGAGCGCGCTGACGACAATTGCCGCGGACACCACCGGATCGGCGCCCATGCTGAGCCCGCCGATTGCGTCCGGCTTGACGCCCATTTCATCAAGGAGTTCGAGCACGCAGTAGCCGGTGAGGAGCGCGCCCTCGGGATCGAGCGTCGTGAGCCGGCAATCGAGGTAGTAATTGCTCTTCTTGCCGGAAGCCAGCGTGAATTCCCCGCGCTTGATCGATTTCGCGCGGAGTAGATTCGCAAGTTCGTCTCGATGTGCCATGTTCGACGCTTGTCGAGCAGATTGTACTCGAAAAGGGGAGGCGAGGTCCCGGCGGGACATGGCATTCGTAGCGCCGGCCTCTTTGCATTAGAATCGCGCTCATGGTAACCGTTCGAAGCCGGGGGCGACTCCCGCACTGGGAGCATCCCGAAGGGATTTACTTCGTCACCTTTCGCCTGGCCGATTCCTTGCCCAAAGCAGTAGCGGATGCATTTGAGTTCGAACGACAGGACATTGTGGAAACCGCGAGAGCGATGCACCGGGATCTCTCGCCCACCGAGCGACGCCGGCTCGCGGAGCTGTTTAGCGAGAAGGTTGAGTCGTACCTGGATGCCGGATCGGGAGCGTGTATCCTGCGTGAATCAGCGGTCGCGAAGCCTGTTGCGGACGCGTTGCATCACTTCCACGGGAATCGGTATCAGCTTTTCGCTTGGTGTGTGATGCCGAACCACGTTCATGTGGTGTTCCAGCCGCTCGGAGACTGGGGATTGGCTCAAATCCTTCACGCGTGGAAATCATATTCTGCCAAAGAGATCAACAATATCCTCGGTCGGTCCGGCAGCCTCTGGCAACACGAATACTACGACCATCTCATCCGCGACACGAGGGATTTTCAGCGCTGCGTCCGGTACGTCGTCCAAAATCCCGAACGCGCCGGCTTGCTGAACTGGCCGTGGGTCGGCGCAATGACCGCAGAGTAAAGAAAGAGCCGGCGGGACGCCGGCGCTACGACCGTGCTGCGCACGGGTGCTGAATCGCATCCCGACTCCGTGCGTGGCCGACGGTACTACTTCTTCTCGGGCTCGGCGGCGGCGTTTTCCTCTTCGAGGATGGCGGCGGCAGCGGCGATGCGGTCGCCTTCATCGAGGCGCAGCAGGCGAACGCCCTGCGTCGAGCGGCCGGCCTCGCGAATTTCGGCGGCGTGGACGCGGATCACCTTGCCGTGGCCGGTGATGATCATGACGTCCGAATCCTCGCGGACCTGCAGGGCCGCGACCACCGGGCCATTGCGGTCGGTCGATTTGAGGTTGATCACGCCCTTGCCGCCGCGCGAGGTGACGCGGTATTCGGCGAGCGGCGTGCGCTTGCCGTAGCCCTTTTCGGCGACGGTGAGCATCAGCGACGTGAGCGATTCGCGAATCTCGTCGCTTTCGAGCTCGTCGAGATTCTGGGTGTCCTTGTTGTATTCCTTGCGGATGATTTCGAAATCGACCTGCGCCGCATCCATCGAGACAACGTAATCGCCCTTGGCGAGGTCCATGCCGTTGACGCCGCCCGCGGCGCGGCCCATCGAGCGCACTTCGGTTTCGCGGAAGAGGATGGCCTGGCCGTCGCGGCTGGCGAGGAAGACCATCTGCTTGCCGTCGGTGAGCTTCGCGCCGATCAACTCGTCGCCCGCATCGAGGCTGATGGCGATGATGCCCGAAGGCCGCGGATTCGAAAATTCCACCAGCTCGGATTTCTTCACGGTGCCGTTTTTCGTGGCGAGGAAAACGTAGCGGCCGGTTTCCTCGAGATTGCGCGCCGGAACGATGGCCTTGAGCGTTTCGCCATCCTGGAAGCGCACGAGATTGTTGATCGCCTTGCCGCGCGTGGCCGCCGCAGCCTCGGGGATCTCGTAGACCTTGAGCCAGTAGACGCGGCCCTTCGACGTGAACAGGAGAATGTAGCTGTGCGCGGACGCGGTGAAGAAGTGCTCGACGAAGTCGTCTTCGCGCGTCTTCGCGCCGATGCGGCCCTTGCCGCCGCGCGACTGGTGGCGATAGGTATCGACCGAGGTGCGCTTCACGTAGCCGGCGTGGCTGACCGTGATCGCCATTTCCTCGTCCTTGATCAGGTCCTCGAGCTTGATTTCCTCGACGCGATCGACGATCTGCGTGCGGCGGTCGTCTCCGTAGGATTTCATCACCTCGCGCAGCTCGGCGACGATGACGGCTTTGAGCTTTTTGTCGCTCGCGAGGATTTCCTCGAGTTCGGCGATGCGCTCGCGGATCTGCGCGAGTTCCTTCAGGATTTCGTCGACGGAAAGCTGCGTGAGGCGGTGCAACTGCAGCTCGAGGATCGCATCGATCTGGGCGTAGGTGAGCCCTTCGCCTTCGGCGGCGCCGATCGCCGCGCCGGTGAGCGCGACGATCCCGTATTTCTTGCGATCGACCTTGATGCCTTCGATGGTGCGCTCTTTGCCGGCGACTGTTACGCGGATGTCTTTATTCGAGAAGAAGTCGTGCAAATTTTCACGCGCGTTGGCGCGGCTGGACGATCCGCGGATGATGCGAATCACTTCGTCGACGTTGTCGAGCGCGATGCGGTAGCCGATCAGGATGTGCTCGCGCTCGCGCGCCTTGCGCAGCTCGTATTGCGTGCGGCGGCGGACGACGTCGATGCGGTGCTCGATGAAGAGGCGCAGCAGGTCGAGCAGGCCCAGTTCGCGCGGCTGGCCGGCGACGATCGCGAGCAGGATCATGCCGAAGGATTCCTGCATCTGCGTCATCTTGAAAAGCTTATTGAGGATGATTTCCGGCTCTTCGTCGCGCTTGATTTCGATCACGATGCGCATGCCGTCGCGGTCGCTCTCGTCGCGAATGTCGGAGATGCCTTCGATCTTTTTGTTGTTGATCAGCTCGGCGATGTGCTGGATCAGATTCTTTTTATTGACCTGGTAGGGCAGCTCGGTGATGACGATGTCCTGGCGGTCCTTGCCGCGCTGCTCGATGGCGGCTTTCGCGCGCACCTGAAACGAGCCGCGGCCGGTTTTATAGGCCTGCTCGATTCCTTCGCGGCCGTAGATATAGCCCGCCGTGGGAAAATCGGGGCCGGGAACGATCTTCATCACCTGCTTGAGCGTGGCCTCGGGATTTTCGACGAGCAGGATCGCGGCTTCGATCACTTCTTTCAGGTTGTGCGGCGGGATGTTGGTCGCCATGCCGACCGCGATGCCCGAAGAACCGTTGACGAGAAGATTCGGAATGCGCGTGGGCAGGACCACCGGCTCTTTTTCGCTCTCATCGAAATTGGGAGTGAAATCGACGGTTTCCTTTTCGATGTCCTCGAGCATCTCCTCGGCGATTTTCGAAAGCCGCGCCTCGGTGTAACGCATCGCCGCCGGAGGATCGCCATCGACCGAGCCGTAGTTGCCTTGGCCGTCAACGAGCGGGTAGCGCATGTTGAAATCCTGCGCGAGGCGGACGAGCGCGTCGTACACGGGCGAATCGCCATGCGGGTGATACTTGCCGAGGACTTCGCCGACGATCTTCGCGCACTTGCGGTAGGCCTTCGTCGACGTGAGGCCGAGCTCGTACATGCCGAAGAGAATGCGCCGGTGCACCGGCTTCAGGCCGTCGCGCACATCCGGCAGCGCCCGGCCGATGATTACGCTCATCGCGTAATCGAGGTACGACTTCTTCATTTCCGATTCGATATCGACCGGCGTGAGTATCGACTGGTTCTGCTCGTCAGCCATTTAGTCCCCTCTTGAACTCATGATCCGTAGGCGTGCCCCTTAGTCACTTGGCATCGGCTCGCCCGTGCGCGTTTCGCGCGAATCTTCGTCAGGGCACGGCTTTAGCCGTGCCGATAGCCGCCCCAACTCTCAGGGGTTTTAACCCCTGAGGGACTTCATCGAGACCAACTGCTCTCGAGGCCGATGACCACCGGTATTCTTCCGCAGTCAGAACCAGATGTTTCTTTACGGGATTCTGAGCGATGTATCGAACGTGCGTGTCTAAATCCGCCGCGTCTCGAATGCGGTGATCGCTGAAGCCCCGTTGCCAAACGGGGAATTTGGAATGGAGCGCTTCGCCGATCCGCCTCGCGGAACCTCCCTTAATGAATTGCACAGCACGTTCAAGAGAGGTGTCCTCAGATGGAGTCAATAGCACGTGAAAATGATCGGGCATCAGCACAAATTCGTGGAGCTTATAAGCTCCGAGGTCGCGATAATGGAGAAGTGATTCGACGAATATTTCGCAACGCCGCGTGATATTGAAAATGGCGTGGCTCTCCCAGGTTCGCGACGTTACGAAATATGTGCCCGGGACGCTCGCGTGACGCTTGGGTATCGCCATCCCTCAGCGGCTAAAGCCGCCCTCCTCACGTGCTCCAGCGGCACGGCTGAAGCCGTGCCCTGACGAACCAAACGTTCATCAAATATCCAAATTCACGACATCGAGGGCGTTTTCTTCGATGAATTTGCGGCGCTCCTCGACGTTTTCGCCCATGAGCGTGCTGAAAATGGTTTCGGCGGCGACGGCATCCTCGAGGCGGACCTTGAGGAGGGTGCGCGTCTCCGCGTTCATCGTGGTGGCCCAGAGCTGCTCGGGATTCATTTCGCCGAGGCCCTTGAACCGCGTGATGGTGAACTCTTTTTTCGCGTCCTCGAGGACGTAATTCAGCAGCAGCAGCGCGCTCTCTTTCGTCGCTTTGTCGCCATTGTGCTGGATCGTGAAGGGTGGCTTGTCGTTTTCCGCGATCGCCTGGCGCAGCGTGTGCAGGCGCTTGTATTCGGGAGACGCAGCGAGCGCCCAGTTGATCTTCTTTTCGCCGCCATTTTTCAAAACGAGCTCGTGGAGGCTGTGCTCTTCATCGAAGATCAGTTTGGTTTCGAACTCAAGCTTGGCCTTTTCGATCTCCTTGGCGAGGTCCTGCAGCTTTTTCTTGTCCGCGAAGTCGGCTTTCTTTTCGAGCTCGCTCTCGGCCAGCAGATCGACCAGCTTCGGCTCGCGCAGCTTGCGGCCGAGCTTCGCGGCCACCTGGTCGTATTCCTGAATATTCAGCAGGAACTGCGTGAGATCGCCGCCTTCGAGCGTCTTGCCGCCCTTGCTCTTCACCACGTGCTCCTCGGTGGCGCGCTTCATCAGCTCGCGCGAAAAATCGCGTTCGTCGCGGATGTAGCGGTCCATTTTGCCGCGCTTCACCCGATAGAGCGGCGGCTGCGCGATGTAGATGTGCTCCTTATCGATCAGCTCGCGCATGTGGCGGAAGAAAAAGGTGAGCAGCAGCGTGCGAATGTGGCTGCCATCGACGTCCGCGTCGGTCATCAGGATCACTTTGTGGTAGCGGAGCTTCGCGGCGTCGAAATCATCCTTGCCGATGCCGGTGCCGAGCGCGGTGATGATCGCGCGAATTTCCTCGTGGCCGAGCATCTTGTCGTAGCGCGCCTTTTCGACGTTGAGGATTTTGCCCTTGAGCGGCAGGATCGCCTGGTAGCGCCGGTCGCGGCCGCCCTTAGCCGAACCGCCGGCGGATTCTCCCTCGACGATGAAGAGCTCGCAGCGAGCCGGATCGCGTTCCTGGCAATCGGCGAGCTTTCCGGGCAGCCCCGAAGAATCGAGCGCGGATTTGCGCCGCGTAAGCTCGCGGGCCTTGCGGGCCGCTTCGCGGGCGCGCGCCGCATCGATGCACTTGCCGATGATTTTTCGCGCGATCGACGAATGCTTGTCGAAATATTCGCCGAGCTTTTCATTCACGAGCGATTCGACGAGTCCCTTGATATCGCTATTCAGCTTGCCCTTGGTTTGCCCTTCGAATTGCGGCTGCGGCAGCTTCACGGAAACGACGGCGACCAGGCCCTCGCGAACGTCGTCGCCATTGATCGAGACTTCGTCCTTCTGCTCCTTGAGCATCCCGAAGGAATTCGCGTAGTAATTGATCGTGCGGGTGAGCGCCGAGCGGAAGCCCGAAAGGTGCGTGCCGCCGTCGACGGTGTTGATCGTATTGGCGAAGGCGAAGATATTTTCGGCGTAGCTGTCGTTGTATTGCAGCGCGATTTCCATGTCGACCTGCTCGCGCTTGCCTTCCATATAGATCGGCGAATCGTGCAGCGTGCCCTTGCCGCGATTGAGGTGCTTCACAAATTCGGCGATGCCGCCGGTGAACCGGAATTCGGTTTTCTTGCTGGAGCGCTCGTCGTCGAGCGTGATTTTCAGGCCCTTGTTCAGGAACGCGAGCTCGCGCAAACGCTGCGAAAGCGTGTCGAAGCTATAGGTGGTCGTCGCAAAGATCGAGGGATCGGCGTGGAACGTGATCTTCGTCCCGGTCTTTTTCGTCTTGCCGGAAGCTTTCAGTTTCGAGGTGGGCACGCCCTTTTCGTACGACTGCTCCCACACCTCGCCATCGCGCCAGATTTCCAGGTCGAGCCAGTCGGAAAGCGCGTTGACCACGGAAACGCCCACGCCGTGCAGCCCGCCCGAAACTTTGTAGGTGTCGCTATCGAATTTTCCGCCCGCGTGCAGCACGGTGAGGACAACTTCGGCGGCGGGCTTCTTCTCGGTGGCGTGCATGTCGACGGGAATGCCGCGGCCATTGTCGGTTACGGTGACGCTGTTGTCGTCGTGGACCACGACGTTGATCTCGTCGCAATAGCCCGCCATCGCTTCATCGACGGAGTTGTCGACCACTTCCCACACGAGGTGATGCAGGCCAAGCTCGCCCGTCGAGCCGATGTACATCGCCGGGCGCTTGCGAACCGCCTCGAGACCACCGAGAACTTTGATCGAAGTGGCGTCGTACTTGTGCCCGCCTGCCGGCTTCGCGGACGGAGTCTCTTTGTCACCCATGGATCGTGCGTCTCCTCAGTGCGTGCGGCAGACTGCGGCCGCCAGCGAGCGAATTCACGCTCGGGTCATGCGTCAACATGCTTGGGAAGGCTGTCGAGCGGAAGTGCGCGACACTTGCCCGCCTTGCGGGCTCGCCTTGCCCATTGGCCCCGCTCTCGCCCGCGATGCAAGCTCGAGCTGGGACTCGAAGGGTGTTTCTCGTCTCTCCATCCCGCCCCACACCGAAATTTCGGAGGGGCGCGGCGGAGATCCTCAATTTCCCCCGCGGAAGGGGGTGCCCGGCTGCTCTTTTTGCCGCGCGATTTCAGGCTCGCCCGTTCTGGTCAGGCGCCCCACGCTGGCAAACTGCAGGCCGAACAAAGTGCCGTTCAGGAGGATTCCGGAACATCTGAATTTTACCGGAATGAGAGCTAATTGACAAGCCGATTCTGTGGCGCCAACTGGTTTTATGTGCAGCAATTTCAGTACATTACGAGGTCCTAAGCCGACATCGATCACCAAACATGGAGGAGGAGCAAACGAGCCGAGAAATGCGGGTTTAACGTCGCAATCGTCAGTTGGAAATCCGGCGATTTCACGGACGACGCATACTCAGATGCGCATCGGCATGACGACGTAGCGGTAGCGCATCGATTCGTCGCCGAGCGGGCGGAGTTGGCCTGCGGATTGTTCGTCCTTTAGCTCGAAGCTGACGGGGCCATCGGCCGCGGCGCCGAGAAAATCGAGCATGTACTGCGCGTTGAAGCCGATGGCGATGGGATCGCCCTTGAATTCCTTGTCGATCGTTTCTTTTGCTTCGCCGAATTCGGGGCTGGACGCGGAAATTTCCACGCCCTCTTTCGCAAGCATGAACTTCACGGCGTGCGAGCGCTGATCGGCGAGCTGCGAGACGCGGCGCAGCGCGTCTTGCAATTCGCCGCGCTCGAGCACGATCGTTTTGTTCGCGTCGCGCGGCAGGACAGCCTCGTAGTTCGGAAACTGGCCCGTGAGTTTGCGGCAGGTGAGCAGGCGGCGGCCAAACTGAAAAAATAGATGGCTCTCGTCCTGCCCGAAATCGACGAGCGCATCGTCGCCCGATTCAGCGGCCAGGCGCTGCACCTCGTTCATCGCTTTCTTGGGGACGAGGACGCGCGTCTCGGACGAAAGGCCTTCGAGCTTGTGATCCATTTCGACCATCGCGAGACGGTGGCCGTCCGTGGCGACCATCGTCACCGATCCGGGCTTCAGGACCAGCAGCGCGCCATTCAGCGTGTAGCGCGATTCTTCGAGTGAAATCGCGAAGGTGGTCTTGGCGATGAGGCTCGCGAGCAGCTTGGATGGTATCCGCACTAGCGCATGAGGAAAATTCGGCAACGCCGGGAAATTTTCTTTCGACATGCCAATCAGCTTGTAGCTTTTGCGGTCGCACGTCACCTGCACGTAATGGTTCTCGAGCAGCTTGAACTTGATCTCTTCATCGGGCAGCAGGCGCACGAGCTCGAGGAGTTTCTTGGCCGGAATCGTGCCGGCGCCCTCTTTCTTGACCTTGGCTTCGCACGACGTGCGGATGCTCAACTCGAGATCCGTCGCGGTGATCGTCAGGCGATTGCCGCTCGCCTCGCACAGCAGGTTCGAAAGGATCGGGATCGTCGTCTTGCGCTCGACGATGCCCTGCGTGAGATTGAGCTCTTCGAGAAGATCGTATTTCTTTACGCTGAATTCCATTCGCGTGCGGTCCTTGTGGTTCGGCGTTGATTTTGGCTGCGGCTACTGTACAGCTATTTTAAAGAATTCAGATAATTTAAAACCGTAGTAGCCGCCGCACCTGTGAATCTGCGGAAAACAGTCTAACATGCGGCGCGCATTACACTTCCATCGCCGCGCGTGCTGTGGATAACTCCGCGGCGCGTGCAAGAAACTTCAAATCATCGCCGGTCGTGGAGCTTTTCCGCGGGTATCCACATCGAGAAGTGATCTTTACGCGCAGCAGGCGCTAACTCTAACCGAACGAGTCGAGTAGCTTGTTGATCGTTTTGTTTAAATCTTTATCGACCTGGCGAAGGCCCTCAATTTTGTTGATCGAATGCAGCACGGTGGTGTGGTGCTTGCCGCCAAACTGCTTGCCGATCTCGGGCAGCGAAGCGGAGGTGAGCTGCTTCACCAGGAACATGGCGACCTGCCGTGGGAAGGCGATCACCTTGGAATTACTGCGAACTTTCAGATCCGCCGCGCGCAGCCCGAAATGCTCGCCCACTTTTTTTTGAATCTGCTCGATCGTAACCTTCTTTTCCTGCGTCTCGATCACATTCTTCAGCACCTGCTGCGCGGTCGAAAGATTGATCTCGATGCCGGTGAGCGACGCATAGGCCATCAGGCGAATCAGCGCGCCCTCGAGCTCGCGGATGTTGGATTTGATCGAGCGGGCGATGAACTGCGCGACATCGTCCGGCAGAGCGAGCCGCTCGCTATCCGCTTTTTTCTGGAGAATGGCGATCTTGGTTTCGAGGTCGGGCATCTGGATATCGGCAATCAAGCCCCATTCGAATCGCGAGCGCAAGCGCTCTTCGATGGACGAAATGTCTTTCGGCGGGCAGTCCGACGAGATCACGATCTGCTTTTGCTGGTCGTAGAGCGCGTTGAACGTGTGGAAGAACTCTTCCTGCGTCCGCTCGGCGCGCGCGATGAACTGGATATCGTCCACCATCAGCACGTCCATGTTGCGGAAGCGCTCCCGAAAGCTCGGCATGCGCTCGAAGCGGATCCCGGCAATCACCTCATTGGTGAATTTCTCGGCGCTGATGTAGGTGAGCCGCACGCCGGGATTCCGGCGCTTGAGCTCGTGGCCGATCGCCTGCATCAGGTGCGTCTTGCCGAGTCCCACACCGCCATACAGGAAAAGGGGGTTATAGGATTTCGAGGGCTGTTCGGCCACGGCGAGCGCCGCCGCGTGCGCGAACTGGTTCGACGCGCCCACGATGAACTTGTCGAAGGTGTAGCGCGGATTGAGCTGGTGCTCGGCCGAGTCGAAATCGAGCCGGGCCTGTGCTACAGCCGTAGGATTTGGGGCCGGCGCCGGTTCCGCTTCAACGCAAACGAAATCGACCACGAGCTCCGGCCGGCCGACCTCCACGAGAACCGCCTGCAGAAGCTCGCCGTAGGTTTGCTTCAACCGCTTGCAAAAGAGGCGGGTAGGCACGCGGACCGTAAGATGGTCGCCTTCCATGCGCTCCTGGCGCGTCGGCCGGAACCAAGTGGCGTAACTATGGGGATTTACGCGCCGCTCCATGTGCTGGAGGACTTTATCCCAAAGATTCATCAAAAATAGCCCCCATGCAATTTCCACTGATGTGGAAATACTGTGGAAACCCACCTCCCGCGATAGGAGGCCTTTATAGGTTTGGTCGATCGGGCTCGATGCCGCAGACCGCGCCCCGCCTTAACCTGCGGCATGTCAATGAGTGCTCGCGCTCGATTGCGATTTGCTTACGCACGCGAGGGGGGATTCTGCCTAAACGAAACGCGCGGGGCAAGAGAAAATTGCAGGAAGTTATGCGGCGCACTTCACAAGGAATTCACAGTTTTTCCACAGGCGAAATTTCATATTGATTCCCGGGCGATTTCGTGAACGCCGCGTTTTTTCTGCTTTTCCTGAACGGGATTGCAGCAATTCGCCGGCCCGGATTTAATTTCCACAGGCGAGGCCCTTTTGCCGGTACTGTGAAAAACTTGTGGACGAGCCGATCGAGATGCCGCCATCGGCGCGGATGAACGCTCTGTGACTTCATTTTAATCTACGAATCGAGGCGAAAATTCAGGCGCTCGATCGAGCGCGCACGGCCGGTGGATTCATCGACATCGATCAGCACGCTATTCATCTGGATATCGCCCTCGGCGACCACGAACCGCGATGGCATCGTATTGTCGAAGAAGTGTTCGAGAATTCCCTGTTTTTCCATGCCGATCACGGAGTCGTGCGGGCCCGTCATGCCCACGTCGGTGATATACGCCGTGCCCTGCGGCAGCACGCGATAATCGGCGGTGGGAACGTGCGTGTGCGTGCCGAGCACCGCGGAAACTTTGCCGTCGAGATGCCAGCCCATCGCCACTTTTTCCGACGTCGCTTCGGCGTGGATGTCGACGACGATCACTTTCACGTCGGGCGGAATTTTCGCGAGTTCGCGCTCGGCCGTGCGAAAGGGATCGTCGATGGGCGTCATGAAGGTGCGTCCCTGCAGATCGAGCACCGCGTAGGCCGTGCCGTTTTTCTCTCCCACGTAGAGGCCGCGGCCCGGCGAGCCATTCGGAAAATTCGCGGGGCGCAGCAGGCGCGGCTGCGTCGGAAAATACTCGATGATTTCCTTGCGCTTCCAGATGTGATTGCCGCTGGTGAGCACGTCCGCGCCCTCGGCGAAAAATTCCTCCGCAATGCGCGGCGTGACGCCAAATCCGGACGCGGAATTTTCGCAGTTGATGATGCACAGGTCGACCTGCCGCTGCGCGAGGATGTCCGCAAGCCGCTCGTGAACGATCTTGCGGCCGGGCGAGCCGACGATATCGCCGATGAAAAGGATTTTCATGCTTTAGCGGCTTTTAGAAGCGGAGCGGTCCACTTCGCCGTGCGCTGCTAGGCCCTGAACCCCACGAATAGGTGGGTGCCCCGCGCCTGCTTTCAGGCTTTCCCGCAGCGGCGAGCCGCCCAGGACGTGCACAAGGGCAGGACGACGCGAGCTCCCTGGGATCCAGTGTTGGTTCAATAGGCTTTCGCAGCGTCACCTGCGTCGCAGGCCAACTCCGCGATTCATTGTAGCAGGAATCTTCGGGCGCACGATTCGAGGAGCAGCGCATCGCGCAGCGGCCGGCGTCCCGGCTCGCGGTGAATTGCGCGGGAACTCCTACGTATCGTCGTAATCCTCGGTAAGAGACGCGAGAAACGCCGTCAACGCAGCCACGTCGCTCTGGCTGATCGACATGCCCTGAAACTCAGGGGGCGCGTTGCGCAGCAGGCCTTCGCGCGCGAGCTGCGAGCTCTTGATGTAGAACATCACGACATCGGTGAACGTCAGCTTGCTGCCATTGTGGAAATACGGCGCGGAATCCTCGAGATCGCGCAGCGTGGGCGTCTTGAACTGCGCGATCGTGGTTTCGAGCCCTTGATCGACGGCGCAATTCTGAATGTTCGCGCAAACGACCGAAGTCAAGTTGGCCTGCGGATTCGGGATGTCGGGATTCAGGTACATGTTCCAAAGGCCGAGGTCGGCGTATTGCGGGCTGCCCGCGACGGCCGCGTGGCGAAATCGCTCGGTCGCGTTGGGATGAGTCGTCGTGATCGGAAGGTAGGCATCGTAATCCGCGCTGCGCGTGGCGAGGTCGGGAATCGCAAGCGCGGCGAAGGCGCCCGCTCCATTGGCGGCGTCGTACTCTTCCTGCGAGACGCCCGTATTGTGGAATTTGAAGTCGGTGAAATTCGGAGCGATGTGGCACGCCGCGCAATTCCCCGCGTGCTGCGAACCGTCGGTGGCTCCATTGGCCGCGGCCAGGAAAATCTTCAGCCCCGCGAATTCGGTGGGGCCAAACTGGAATGGCTGCGCGTGATATTTGAAACTTCCGTAGGTGCCATCGACCCAGATCGGATTCGAAAGCGTCAGAAGCTGCTGATAGAGATCCTGATCGTACTGCTGATCCGTCTCGCCCGCGCGCGGCAGTTGCGGCAGATGATTGATGCGAAGAAACACGTCGTACGGCGAGGCGTAGTAGCGGCCCAGCTCGTCCTGCTTGAAGAGGAGCCCGTACATATACTGGCTGATGAGCTGCGCGACGTCGTTGAGGATTTGCTCGTCCGTGGCCGTGGCGACATTCAGGCGATACTTTGCCGGCAGCAGGCAATCGGACGGGATGCTGGGATCGGTGCCGAGAAAAATCGTGGCGTAGGAAAGATTGCAGCCATACTCGGCCGCGGGCGTGTTGATTCCATTGTCGCCGCGGATCACATCCGCAATGTGGGCCACCGCCTGCTGATACTGGTCCGGTCCCCAGCCGAAGTTGCGGCCCGTCAGCGTCGTCTGGACGAGATCCACGGGATCGGTGAATTCGCCGTCGAAATGCAGAAACGTGGGCCCCGCGTGCGGCTCGAGCGAATTGACCATCTGCATCGCATTGCGTGGCGTGTTTGTGAATCCGCCCATGGGGCGCGGCAGCGGACTCCGCGTGGTGAAATCCGCGTAGGTGCGATTGCCTGCATGCGGCACGCCCTGAAACTCGACGACGAAGTGGCACGAGCGGCAGTTGATCGATTCGCCCGCAAACGGCCCCGGCATCGGCGCCGGCGCATACACATTCTGCACCGTGCTGACGACGGGATCGCCGACGGCCAGCGGCGCGTTCACGTCCGTCATGTTGGCCGCGAAATATTCGGCGAAACGCGTCTCGACGAACAATCGCTCGCCGATATTCTGATCGGCGGGCGCTCCTTCAACCTCCGTGAGGGGCGGGGGAGCCTGGCCCGAGCTGCAGCCGCCCAGCACGAGAGCGCCGGCCATGCAGGCGGCCAGCAGGCGAAGCCAGGGACGTCTCTTTTCATTTGGATTCATCATCGGGATGGGCCCTGTGGTGAGTGTGTAGAAATTTTCTCGCGCGAATGGGAGCCCGAGACCGTGGTGGGCCCGAGACTCTTCACGTAAGCGATCACCTGCCAGCGCGAAGGCTCCGGCAGCATGCTCCACGAAGGCATGCCGCGCGCGAGGTTGCCGTTTCGCAGCAGCCATGCAATCTCGCCGTCGGTGGCATCCTGCACGCGCTCGCTGCGAAGGCTCGGGCGCTTGCCGCGGCCCAGCGCGTCCTCGCCATGGCACGTGGCGCAATGATCGGAAAAGAGCTTCGCGCCGGCCGCGATCGCGTCCGCCTGCCCCGCGTAGGGATTCACGCGCGCGCGATCTTTCGCCGGCACGTGCTTGAGCCATGAACCATTGGCCGCGGCCACGCACGCGATCAGCGCGAGCAGCCCGGCAAGAAGGCGCGTGGTCGCGTCTGAATTTCGCGGCTTTCTGTGCGGGCAAGCCGGCGCCCCTGAAAGATTCGGCGCGCTCACGGCAGCACCCCTCGGACGCTTCTGAAAAATTGCTGAAATTCGTAGGACACCTTCACGCGGTAAATCACGCCGAGGCTGTTGTCGTTCAATCCGAAGTTCGGCGAAAACGAAAGGGTCGGCCCGTGCGGGATCGAAAACGCGACGATCGGCCCCAAGTATTGCGACGTCGCCCTCCATCCAAAACCGTTCGTGTCGCCCAGGCCTCCGTAGAGTTCCGCCCCCGCCGCGAAATTCTCGCGGCAAAACGTGCACGCCCTCGGGCTCGCCGCAAGCGCCAACGGACGGCTCACGCCGATCGCGTAGCCGAATTCCCAAGGCTCGCTCTCGTTCACGTCTTTTTCGGTGATGAAATTCTCCGAGAAGTTCCAGCCGCGGAAGTTGCTCGAGAGGATCAGCTTCATTTCAAGCGACCGCTCCGTGATCGCCCGCTCGATACCGTTGGGTACGATGTAGTTCTGCACGCCATCGTGCCCGGTGATTTCGAGCAGGCTGCGGTCGGCTTCATTCAGGTTTTCGTATTCGAGGTAGAGAACCGGATTGATGAAATGTTCGTGCAGCAGCGGCCGGACGCGATTTTCCCAGCGGAAGCCGTTGTAGATCGTGCTGTCGTTCTGGGTGGTTTGCCCGCTGAGGTAGACCTCGGTCGTCCACCATCCCTTGAGACCGTATTCGAACTCGATCGTCCCGCTCTCGAATGGATTGCCGTTTTTCGGCGAGGCCGCGGTGCCCCTGAACTCGACTTCCAGGTTCCCCGGCTCTTCGAGCGCGTGCGAGTACGTGACGAAGTAAGGCGGCTCCTGCGCTCGCACGCGAGGCGCAAGACTCAGCGCCGAAAAAATGGATCCGAGCAGCAGCACGGCCACGCGCGCGCCGTCCGTGCCGCGGCACGAGATTCGACGCGAAGCGAATCGAGAAATCACAGAAGGCAACCGCCTTTCCAGTTGCAACTCACTGTCAACTTGAGGGCGCGAGTCTATCTGTACTTGATATTTGATGTCAACAAAGAAATTGAAACTGACTTGCAACTGGAAAGCGCGGAAAAAAAACGGCGGGCTCGAAAGCCCGCCGTCGTCGCTGAAATTGTCTTGGGTTCTAGAAGTGGAAACCGATCTCGGCCGTCACCGTTCGCGGGGTCACGTAGTGCGTGCCGCTGAAGGTCGAGAGGAAGTTGTAGAGCGCATACTCATTCGCGAGATTAATTACCGTGATGCGCGCGCTCCACTTGTAGCGGTCTCCGTGGAAGATATTGTCGTCTCCCACCGCAAGATCAAACAGATTCCGCTGTTGGATTCGCGGCGGGTTCTTGTCGTCGTCTTCGGTGTTGGGCTTCGGGACCGAAACCAACGTGGATCCGAACTGCGACGCCGGGCACGCGGTCACCCCGCCAACGGAAGGCAAGCTGGACGTTATGAACGTGCCCGTCGGATTCACCGCCGAGGGCGGCGTCGCACGAGAAGCCCCGCAGAAGAATCCCGCCTCAAATTCCTGATCGGCGCTTAGCGGGTTTCCGAACGGGTCTTCCATGAGAATGGCCGTTTGGCCGTCGTCCATCACGGATTGCGGGCAATCGTTGTCAGCGCCCACCCCGTAGCATGGAGCGGCGCCTGCCACGAGCCCACTGTCGTAGCGCCAGTTGAAACCGAGCCACGGCCAGCGCACCGACGGCTGGTACTGCAAGTGCGCCGTTGAGTTGAACTTCTCGTCGTGGTCGATGCGGAATACGCCGCTCGGCGCGGTCGGATTCTCACCAGCTCCCCCGATCTGCGGTGCGAAAAACCGGGCCGCCACACTGGACATCACCACGTAGCCTGTGAATCCGTGGAGGTTCGTGAGATTGGTGCGCGCCGTGAATCCGGGGATCTTCGATCGATCCCATTCGACCGGGAAGGTGATCGGCGTATTGCCCAGCACGCTGAAGTCGTACCCGTTGTGCGTGTATTTCCAGATGTACTCGCCGTCGAATACGACGTGTTTTCCGAAAGCCTGCTGAAGCCCGGCATGGAACTCGTTGCGAAAGCCGGGATTGAGCGGCGTGAGCGCATTTGAGGCGCATGCGAGAAGCGGATTAAGAACCGGGTTGGTGCAGCCGATGCTGGACAGCACCAGGTTCTCGTTGAAAGGCGTTTCGAGAGTTCGAGCGTACGAAACGCGCAGCACGGTATTGCTCTGCTTGATGTTGTAGGCGATTCCGAGGCGCGGCTCCGCTTGCTGCGCCTTGGAAATGCCGTTATACACGTCGCCGCGTATGCCCAGATTGAAATTCCAGTTCCCCTTCGTGATCGTGTCCTGCACGTACAGCGCGAGTTCCTTCACGTCCGTATGTCCGCGGAACAGGTAGTCTCCGCCGCCATTTGTCAGGTCGTACGCGCACGCCGTATCGGGCATCGGAGTGCCATCCGGATTCTCGCAGCCGAGTTCTGCCCCGAGCGTCGGATCGACGATTCCGATCGCGTCGTTTTCGGTCAGGGACGTCTGCTCGTAGTCAACCCCGGCCTTGATGTTGTTAATTCCCTTCACGTAAGAAACGCTGGCGCGGGCGCCGGCATTCGTGAGAAAGCGAAGCTGAGAAACGGTTTCTCTTTGCAGGTCCGTTGGCGCCAGATCGGCAAACGGATCGCTGCTCGGGTAGTAGTTGTACTGATCGTGGCGCACCCACGCGCCAGCCGTCAGCACGGTGTCCGAATTGATCAGATGGGTCCAGGTCGGCGCAATATTGTACGTAAGGATCTGCGAGCGTTGATCCGCGGGACCTACGGTTTCGGTGCACGCTGCGATTACGCAGTCGTTCGATGTGTTGGCCGGTATGCCGCCGCTGTCGACGACCACTCCGTACCAGGGTGAAGCGAATTGTGCATCGTAGGAGTTCGGCGTCTGGAACCACGAGCGCGAGAAGCCCAGATTGAGGTGAATCGAATCGGCCGACGTAAGCTGGTAGTCCAGCCGATCGAAGACGTTCTCCTCGTTCCCCTTGTCGTGCATCACCACGAA
>Ga0335072_10004088_pt1 | contig 21752 bp, 17 predicted proteins | sample Lox_Sample_21_FD_206725 | JGI IMG/M metagenome (GOLD analysis project Ga0335072, IMG submission 206725) | Soil microbial communities from Loxahatchee National Wildlife Refuge, Florida, United States - Lox_Sample_2.1 | ecosystem: Environmental > Terrestrial > Soil > Wetlands | place: USA...
CGCCAAGGTGGAAGGCGTGGAATTCATCGCCGCCAACACCGATTTGCAGGCACTCAAACTGTCGCAAGCGCCGGTGAAGCTCCAGCTCGGCGCGAAACTCACCAAGGGTCTCGGCGCGGGCGCGAATCCCGAGGTCGGCCGCAAAGCCGCGCTCGAAGACACCGAGAAAATTCTCGAAGCTCTTGACGGCGCCGACATGGTGTTCGTTACCTCGGGTCTTGGCGGAGGCACGGGCAGCGGCGCTGCGCCAGTGGTCGCGAACCTGGCGAGCGAGCTTGGCGCGCTCACCGTTGCCGTCGTCACGAAGCCGTTCAACTTCGAAGGCAAGCGCCGCATGTTGCAGGCCGAACAGTCGCTCTCCGAACTTATCGGCTGCGTCGACACCGTCATCGTCATTCCCAACGAACGCTTGCTCGAATGCGTCGAGCAGGGAACCAGCTTCTTCGAGGCGTTCCGTGTGGCGGACGATATTCTCCGCCAGGCAGTGCAGGGAATCAGCGATATCATCACGATTCCTGGGATCATCAACCGCGACTTCGCCGACGTAAAGACGATCATGTCCGGGCAAGGCTACGCGGTGATGGGCACGGCGGTCGCTTCGGGCTCGAACCGCGCTGTGGACGCCGCGAACCGCGCGATCAATAGCCCGCTGCTCGAGGACAACTGCATCCAGGGCGCGCAGGGAATTCTGATCAACGTCACCGGATCGAACAGCCTGAGCTTGCAGGAAGTGCACGAGGCTTCGTCGATCATCCAGAAGGCCGCGCACGAGAACGCCAACATCATCTTCGGCGCGGTGATGGACGACGCGATGAAGGAGTCGATCAAGATCACAGTCATCGCTGCGGGTTTCCGCGAAGTGGCGGGGAAGAAATCGCACGCGCGTCCTTCGTATCTGCCGAAGACGTGGAAGGCGACGCGCGAGCCCGCGCCAACTCCGCTCGCCCCAGCGCCAACCAACGTGGTGCAGCAAGTGGCACGCAACATCAGCGAAGTGCTGCCGGATATGGCCGCGGACGATCTCGACGTTCCGACGTTTCTCCGCCGCCAGGCGCAGAAAGCCTGAAGCTGCAACCTCAACCTTTCAAATAGGGCGGAAGAAATTCCGCCCTATTTTCATGCCTCGATAGTTTCTGCTCTTTGCCCTCTGCGAAGGGACTCGGTGCGCTCGCGCGTTTCGTCGTACACTCGAAAACATGCCGACCACAATTCGGATTGCGCGGGAATGCCTGCGCGCGATGGAAAATCATGCGCGAGAAAACGTAGAGGTGGAATGCTGCGGGCTTTTGTTCGGAAGCGAAGGAACGATCACTCGCGCCGTGGCGGCTGGAAACGTGGCGGAAAATTCCGCGACGAGCTACGAGATTGCGCCGGAGGAAATCGTCCGGATGCTGCGTGCCATGCGCGAGGCGAATCTCGAAATGCTCGGAATTTACCATTCGCATCCGCACAGCGAAAATGCGCCGTCGCCGAGCGACATCGCGCGCGCGTATTATTCCGAAGCGGCGTATTTTATTTTTTCGCCGCTTGCCGCGCGGGAAAAAACCATTCGCGCATTTTCGATTCGCGGCGGCCGCGTCGACGAACTCGAAATCGAAGTTGTGTGAACCCTCCTGTACACTTACACACCCTCCGGAATTTTCAGCACGACCGCGGTCACGTCGTCGTGGCGTGGCGCGCCGCTGGAAAAAACGTGCAATTCGTCAAACAGCATGTCGACGGATTCGTCGGCCGAAAATCGCCGCGACCTCTGCCAGATTTTTCCGAGCTGCTGCCAACTGAAATCTTCGCGCGCCGCGTTGCGCATTTCATGCACGCCGTCGGTGGCGAACAGAATCGTGTCGCCCGGCGAGAGGGTGACCGTGAGGGCATCGTATTCGGTTCCCGGAAAAAGTCCCGAAGGAATTCCGCTCTGTTCGAGAGTGGCGACGCTTTCGGACGAAGCGTGGAGCGGGTAGGGGAGTCCGGCGTTGGAAAAGCACAGCCGCCGCGAGGGCGGGTCGTAAACTGCATAGATCGTCGAGCAGTAATGCGCGGGAACGGGCCGGACGAGAAGCCTCTTGTTGAGAAGCGCGAGAACGGCCGATGTGTCCGTACCCGTTTTGTGGATGCCGCGCAGCATGCCCATCACCAGCGCGCCATACATTGCGGCAGGCAAGCCCTTGCCAACGACGTCGCCAAGATAGATTCCCACCTTGCCGTCCGGGAGAGAGAAGTAGTCGGCGAAATCCCCGCCCACTTCGGTGAGCGGCGAATAGCGGCAGGAGACCTGGCAGTCAGGACGAGCGAGAGTCGCGGTGGGCAGGAGCGATTGTTGAACCGCGCGTGCCTGGTCTCTTTCAATATTCCGAAAATCGGCGGAAACGGGCTCAGAAGCATGAGAAATAACACTGGAAGTCATTGGGACGGAATCCCCCTGCAGGAAGCGGTAGGCACGCGCGCTGCCAAAGAGGAATGAGGAGGAACCGCCAGAGAAGCTGCGGATGCAAGGAATTGCGCGGGTGGAGAGCCCGATCGAAGGGCCAAAAGGCAGGGAGCCGTTCCGTTCAGGGACAGAGGCGCTAAATTGGAACTGACCCGCCGGAAAGCAGGCGGCTAGCGCTGCCTCCACGGGATGAGAACCGCACTGTGCGACCGCCATGCTCCACTCAGCTTCGAGCGCCGGAGCCAGCGAGCGCGCCGGCGGCGTCCGCGGCCGCGAGAAAATTCTGATAGAGCGGGAACTGCGCGGCGAGCGCGGCCACTTCGCCGCGAACGCGCCGCTCGACGGCCTCGTCGCCGAGATGTCCAAGAATCTCCGCGATCCACGCGGCGATTTTCTCCATCTCGGGCTGCTTCATGCCGCGCGTGGTGACGGCGGGCGTTCCGGCGCGGATGCCGCCAGCCTTCATCGGCGGCAGCGGATCGAAGGGAATCGAATTTTTGTTGACCGTGATTCCGGCGCGGTCGAAGGCGGGTTGGGCGGCGCTGCCGGTGAGCCCGCGTGAGTGAACGTCGATCAAGAAAAGATGATTGTCCGTGCCGCCGCTGACGATGCGGAATCCGCGAGCGGCCACACCCGCGGCAAGCGCCTTGGCATTGGCGACGACCTGCTGCTGATAGGCGCGGAAGCCAGGCTCGGCGGCTTCCTTCAGGCAGACAGCTTTGGCGGCAATGATGTGCATCAGCGGGCCTCCCTGAATGCCGGGAAACGTGGAGCGGTCGAGATCTTTCGCATATTTTTCGCGGCACAAAATCAAGCCGCCGCGCGGGCCGCGCAACGTCTTGTGCGTGGTGGTGGAGACGAAATCGGCGTGCGGCACGGGGCTGGGATGAACTCCGGCGGCGACAAGCCCGGCGATATGGGCCATATCGACGAAAAACAGCGCTCCAACAGATTGCGCGATCTGCGCCATGCGCGGGAAATCGATGATGCGAGAGTAGGCACTGGCTCCCGCGACAATCATTTTCGGCTTGTGCTCTTCGGCGAGGCGGGCGAGTTCGTCGTAGTCGATCATTTCGGTTTCTTTCGCCACGCCGTAAGGAACGAATTTGTAAGTCTTGCCGGAAAAATTGAGCGGATGGCCGTGCGTCAAGTGTCCGCCGTGAGCGAGGTTCATGCCGAGAACCACGTCGCCGGGCTGGAGCGCGGTCATATAGACGGCGATATTGGCCTGCGTGCCGGAGTGTGGCTGGACGTTGGCGTGCTCGGCGCCGAACAGAGCCTTGGCGCGGTCGATGGCGAGCTGCTCGGCGACATCGACGAATTCGCATCCGCCGTAATAGCGCTTGCCGGGATAGCCTTCGGCGTATTTGTTGGTGAGGACGGAGCCGGCGGCTTCGAGCACGGCGTCGGACACGAAATTTTCCGAGGGGATCAGCTCGATGCCGGTCTCCTGGCGGCGGATCTCGTCGCGAAGGACGCGGGCAATCTCAGGGTCTACATCGGCGAGCGGCCGCGACATGCGGTCGAGTTCAGGAGACTTGCGGATGCTGGATGGGGGAGTCATTGCGGGAGCGCCTCATGCGGAAATTGGCGGAATGTTGAAAAAGTAATCAAACGGGAACCCGGGATTTGTTGCGAACCGGAATGGGCGCCGTCGTTTGTTTTCAGCAGGTTACGGCAATTCCGGTTTTTCAGTATGTGGCGAACCGGAATGGGATCGCGGGAGCGGATCTTGCCAGGCATCCCGGTGAGCGTGAACAACGGGCGATTTGGCGTCGCATACTTCATACCTCCATCTTGCATATCGGGAGAAAAATTGCAAATGACGGCGCGAAAAATTGTGGACTTTTGCTTGGAGCGGAAAATGGAAAACAGAAAAGGGAAAAGCGAAAAGCGAAAAGCGAGAGAAATGCTACAGCCTACTCTTCCAATAATCAGGACGGCGACGCCCGTGCGCAATCGCAAGAATTTGAATCGAATCGTCTGACTCGCGATAAAAAATCAGAAATGGAAAACAAGGAAGCTTAATCTTGCGGATTCCGTGCGGACCCCTTGGCCAGCGGTGAGGGGCGGTGAGAATCTGCTCGATCGTCTGATTGAATTCGCTTACGAACCGGACGGCGGCTTTTCGGCTGCGATCGCGATACCATCGAGCCGCAGCCTCGGCTTCCTCGGTCGCGGCAGGATGCAAGACGAGGCGCTTGAGAGTCATTCAATGGCCGAGGAAAGCCTCTGGCGAGCTTCCTCCAGGGAAACGGGCGTGACTCTTCCGGAGTCCAGGTCCTCCATGCGCCGCAAAATTTCTTTCTCCCAAGCAGCGGCGACGGATTTGTCCTGGACGTCGTCCAGGCTCTCGATCAGCGAGCCTGCCAGCTCTGCACGCTCTTCAACAGTCAGATTGAGCGCCTTCTTAAGAAGCTCTAGAGTTTCCTGGGTCATGCCCCCATTCTATCGCGAAAACGGCGTAATTTGCGGCGCCGCATAAGTACTGGCGCAGGCCCTGCCGATTACCGCCAAGGTGGAATTTCCCAGGCTGTCGAAATCTCATGGTAGAGAAGAGTGAAAAAAGAAAATAGAAAAGGGAAAATCTAAATCCCGCACGCTTGCTCCGCAAGGGATGCGCCACACTCGAAGTTATGCCGAGGCGCGATTGAGTTGGGGGTGTGGGTTGCCAGGATGAGCCCCCCGCCCTTCACTCCCTCTCATCGCAATTGAGGCATCCTGTCACGACCCGTCGCACAAGGTGGGCTGAAGTATCCGTTCTCAAAGTTCCTCTCTAGATAACACGCACGTCTTGTTGCGCATTGCTTCGTCATGCTACCGTTTAGCGGGGTTCGTCCGAAATGCCAGCCAGCTCGACAAAGCTCTCTAGAGCGGCGAAGAAGCTGCTCGCGCTCGTGCCAGTGGACGGCGATTTCATCGGTAACACCACTCTGCAGCGGCGGTCGAAGTTGGGGAACCGCTATTGGAAGGTCAGAAAGGAGTTGGTCGCTGGTGGTTTTTTGACGCGAGGAAAGGGTCGTGGAGGCAGTGTAGCGAGATTGATTACAGAGACAGATGCTCCGCCCATACTGCTGAAGCGTGGGAGGCTCTTTGCACGTAGGGAATCCGAACTTTACGAACCGCTAAAGAGCTGGTTGGACGGCGTATGGGGCGAAGGCGTTGACGATGGAGATTTCTTTGAAGTTCGCGTCACAGGAACGGCCAGAAGGAAAAAACGGGCAAGCGGACAATGGTCTCGTCCGGATGCCACGCTTGTCCAAGTCAATAGTTACGACTATCTGCCGCAACCTGTGCTTGAAGTGTCAACTTTCGAAGTCAAGAGGTTCTCCGATGCCGAGAACATTCGCTCTGTTTATGAGGCTGCCGCGCACTCTAGATGGGCTCATTTCTCATACTTGGTGGCGGAAGTTCCGAAAGGCGACTATGAATTTCCAGACAGGTTTATGTCTGAGCTTGAGCGCTTCAAGATCGGTTTGATTCTAATGTGGAAGGACAAAGATGGTTGGCATTTTGACGAAGTCGAGTCTGAAACAAATCGACTGAACCCAGACCCGAAGGAGCTCAATGTGCTCTTGAAGGGTTTTTTCCAGGACAAGAAGAGAGAAAGAGAATTCAAGCTCGCCATCGGAAAGTGATGTCGTTACCTGTGCCGTCACCTACCATGAATCGCGGATCTTCTTCAGCTCTTCAATCGCAGTTCTCATGGCTTTCCGGCTTCGAGGTGAACGGAAGTAGCGAAAGTCGCGCTCGTATCGTAGCCGTAATATGAGCGCGAGGTCCATGAGGAGCCCGATCAGCACAATCGTGGCGAACACTTTGAATCGTTCACTATTGGCATCGGTCAACATCTCTACAGCGAACAGCAACACCAACATTACTGTGCTTCCGACCCCTATTGCCGTCATTTCAGCGCGTTTCAAGCCCCAGAGGATATGATCGTCAACCTCATCGATGGCGGGATCCTTCTCGAACTCAGCTAACTGAGCCTCAAGAGTAGCGATTCTCTTTACGAGAGATGCCAATCCCCGTTTCGCGATCCAATTCTGAACAACCGGCGTAATCATGTTGGCCAAGAGGCTCAAGGGAAATGCCAACACCAACGCGACGAGCCCTATCCAAAACCCCCACCATCCAAGGTCTCTGTGCGACCACATGCACACCTTCCCCGATTCAGCGCCGCATTATACGATTACGGTGCACCGAAAGCACGGGACGACATCAAGCTCGTGTACGTGATGAAGAAGGGTTAGGGTAGTACATGTCTGCCTACAAGTATGGAGACGCATGCGAGTCAGGCGACGACAAATATGTTGTGGCCCAATTCCGCTCGGACGCATCGCTGAGTTGGGTTCCTGACCTCCGTTCGTTCCTCAATTTGCCCGAGCTGAAGTACAGAGATTTTCAACCCCGGCGTCATCGGGTGCAGTCGAACGCGGAAATGTGGACGAAGCTACAGAACGGCATTCAGCAAGCTGAAATCACAATCATCGATCCGCAAGTTTACAAGGAGAGGGTTATCTTGGACTGGTTAGACCAGAGAGCGGAACCGGGCTATGACTTCGATATGAAAATGGTGAACGACGAGTCGGGCGAGCGGATGCTTCGAATGAGTCCGCTCGGCATCGCCGAGAGAACGGGCATCGATTATTACTACGAACACGTCGCCTTCGACGAGACGACTGGCTATTTCTCACCGAACGCCGAGTTCCAAGACTTCTCCGCTCCGGCCATTAAACGCCGCGCTGGTGGAAAGTTGAAAGATGCGACCGTGCTGGCAGCTCGCTCCCACGCAATGTTGAGTCCATCGGAAGCAAGGGAAGTCATCGCAATTTGCTCACACTCATCGGGTACCGACTATGGGACGCGTTGTGCCTTGCTGGCAAAGATGTGCAGAGTTTTCGATGTCGACCATCCTGGGAGTGTTCCGATCCTCAATGAGTTTGCTGATCGTCTTGTACACGCCGCTCGTGTAGGGAATGTCGCATCTCTTTTGCGCGGCTCTGAGAAGATGGTTTCTGAGGAGAGGTCACAAACCATCGACCACATCCAGGCCGCCGACATGGCCGCCGGTTGGGCGGTGGATTTGCTAATTTACAGTCACGGCGACTACCGAGAATTGGCTAAGAGGTTCGTTTGGGTTGGCGTCAACGGTGTTGTCATTCCTGGGTGAGTGTCTAATTCCGGGACCAGTGTTGCGTCCCTTGAGATGAACTTTGGCAGCTCCCGACATAGAAACGGTTTGGGCTCGAATCACGGTTAATGCCGGCTCTGAGTTTCGGATGATCGAGGGTGCAACATTCCATCACAAGATTTCCGGAAGGTGCGTTGTTTTTGACCCGACGAATCGTCAAATACCGAAGTCACACTTTGAAAAAGACCTCGCCCTTATTTCGCTCGAGACTATCACGGTGATTAAAGACCTACGTGCCCCGTCCTACCTCTACGCCATCCCGATAGGTGATCACATTCGCCAGATCGATTGGTAGCTAGCGTAATGTTCGTGTAATGATTGACGAATGTGCGGGAAGCGCAAAGCCAAGGCGACTACTTGCGCGGGAATTCTGCGCAAGCGGAAAGCGGCATGGCGCGACTTTTTTTCGCAGGGTTGAAACCCCGCGCTTCTACGTTGGAGACCCGACCATGACCCTAACGAGGAAACGGCTCCTGCTTTGGATCGTGCTGCTGTGCTGCCTGCACATCTGTAAGGCGCAGGACGTGCAGATTGACAGAGTGGCAGACGAGCATGGTGGCTACTTTTTGAAGTGGGACACCGTCCAGGAGAGATTGATTGCGTACCGAAACGTCACGGATGCGACAGCGTCTGCGGCCCTTCTCTATGGAGAGGGCGGGCAGACTTTCCTCATTTGATTTTGAAGTCCTGCACGATCAGGCGAGTGTCCACGGTGACATGAGGCGAGATGGCATGAAACCCCCACATATGCACCCATGCGTTTCCGGTTCGCATCGTGAGAAACGATTTCATGACGCCAGGGGGAAAGAAAAAGAGAAACACAAAGATCGCAGATATAAGCGAGTGGTAAGGCGAGTCATAGCGGGTAAAGGTCTCAAAGATGTGGATTGCCGGATAACTGGCTGCGCCAAAGAGGAAGGCCGTTGCCGGTGAAAAGAGCCGGGCGTAGCGCGGCAAGAGGATGGCGTAGATGAAGATCATGACCGGCAAATCTGTGAGAAGCAGATGAATGACAAACGAAAGCAGACCGCCCATTAGGCGCTGATGTGGAGTGAGCTGAAGGATGTTTGGCCCTCGGAGGTCCATCAAGCAACCGACCGCCAGGACGACCAGGATGACCAGCGTATCGTTCTTCCAGTTGGCCGACCTCAGGTTGAGCTGCTCTCTTGAGTAGCCGCGCAGGCGGAAGATGATGTAGGGCAAAAGAGCGAAAAAAGTGAAGTTGTAGGCCGACCAGAGATAGACCTCGTGCGGAGACTGGATGCGCGTTGCGCCCACGAGCGAACCGTTGAGGTGCATAGCAATGCCCGCGCCGAAGGTGTGAAAGCCGAGCCAGCGCCCCGCGAGCAGGACGAACGCAGCATAGACCCACATGGCGATGGTTTCTCGCAGGGCAGCGGAGCGTTCCGGTGAGCGTTGGGCGAGGTCGGGCCACGGGCGACGGCGTGTGAGAAGGAGAACCAGGCCGCACTCCAGCACGAGAAAGATGAGCGCCAGCCAGCTACCGGTAACTTGGGCGAGAGGAGTCTGCTTAAGTTCGCTAGGCGGCAGGTTCAAGGGGACCGCCCCGCGCGGGCCATGACAAAGCGCGATGAAGGCGAGGCTGAGGACGGCCCATAACAGCAGTGCAATCCAAAGGCTTTGTTGGCGAACCAGCCACCGCAAATTCTGCCGACGAGGGCTAAGTGCAGTGCCGGTCATATCGTCCAATCTCCTGACTCCTTCCCAACAAAACGCGAGAGAAACTGCTTCACGAATGGTTCAATCAAAAAGCATTGGTCCTGAGCAAATGCTGACGGCCTCCTCGTGAAAGTCTAATCCTCCTTGCTGAAAGGGCAAGTTGAAGAATTCCGTACCCAGCGCATCGAACCCGAACTTGTACGAATTGCCGACCACACGGAAACAAACGCCAACCCATCACGATTGACTTCGCACGCCTCCGCCGCGGCATGGGGCGCGGCGGCGCGTTCTCCTAGTACGGAAGTACCATTGTGGGGCGGGAGGCGGGCTATAGAATTTCAAGCCGCATGAGGACGAGCATTACGTGCACGGAGCTCGATCGTTTCAAGCGTGACGCGGCAGCGGCGTCGCTGGACGCGAAGCATGTCCGACTTTCCCGGGACGTTTCCATACACGAAGACGTAGAACTGTCTCGCGAGGCGCACCGCAAGATTTATGCCCTCATCAAGCATCTGCTGGTCGGCCATGATGGCAGGCCGTGTCCCGCCGGCGACCGGCCAATCGTGAAGGCTCCTCGCTTTCGATCCAATTAGGCGGAGAGAATTCCGAGCGTTACAGAACCGACGAGCCAAACTGCAGATTCCTCTCGCCACACGAAGTGCCGCGCGCTCGGATTGACGCCCAAAGAGAAGTCAGAGCGACCGAGACCAGATCTAAACCGCTCTGCGTCAAAAACCCGCAATTCATCTAGACTTCGCACCGGCATGGTGTGATAAGACACGACGGAGCGAGGCATGGTGTCTCCGGGGGGAGAAATGATCCGGCTGCACAAATGGCGAGAGCAAGGATCGCGCAGGCGCCGCATGAATCTCGGGCTGCTTTTGTTGGCGCTGGCATGCGCGATCGCGACGGGAGGTGCGATGGCCCAGCAGCAGAAGCGAATTGTTTCGCCGGAAGTGATCAATCACCGAGTGACGTTCCGGTTCCCGGCGCCGAACGCGAAGGATGTTTCGGTCGAGATGGAAGGATACGGCAAGCCGCTCGAGATGACGAAAGATGAGAGCGGTGTGTGGAGCGTCACAACCGATCCGATGGAGCCGGATTATTACGGGTATACGTTTGTGATGGATGGAACGAGACTCGCGGATCCCTCGAACGCGCTGCTGGTGCCGAACCAGCTCGAGCCGGGCAGCGCGGTACACGTGCCGGGAGCGGAGGCTCTTCCGTGGGAAGTGGCCGATGTGCCGCACGGCGTGATCCATCGTCATTTCTACCATTCGAGGGTGGTGGGCGACGACCGCGACTTTTACGTCTACACACCGCCCGGCTACAACGCGGCCGGAAAGCAACGCTACCCAGTGCTCTATCTGCTGCACGGATATAGCGACGACGCGAGCGCGTGGGTGAGCGCGGGACATGCGAACGCGATCCTCGACAACCTGATTGCAGCGGGCAAGGCCCAGCCGATGATCGTGGTGATGCCGCTGGGGTACGGTGCGCCGGAGATACTTGCAAAAGGTTGGGGCGGGCCGGCGGACCAGGAGCTTTGGCAAAGGAATCTCGATAAATTCCGCGATGCGCTGCTGGAAGAGGTTATTCCGAGGGTGGAGCGCGACTACTGTGTGAAGACCGGCCGCGAATGGCGCGCGATTGCGGGGCTTTCGATGGGAGGCGCGGAGACTCTGGAAGTGGGGCTGAACAACGTGGACAAGTTTGCCTACCTCGGAGCATTCAGCAGCGGCGGCGTGAGCGAGGATTTTCCGACGATCTTCCCTGGATTGGACGCGGGCGCGAAGGTGAAGCCGCGGGTCTTTTGGATGTCGTGCGGGGAGAGCGACCACCTGCTGGAACCGAACGAAAAGCTGCACGATTGGCTGGATGCGAAGGGAATGCAGACGGAGTGGGTGGAAAGTCCCGGCGCGCATTGGTGGCCCGTATGGCGGCGCAACCTGGCCGATTTTCTGCCGCAGCTATTCCAGAAGGGCAAAGCGCCGGAGAGCGATTCTTGGACGCAGAAGGTGCAGATACAGAGATAACGGATGGGCCGCTAGAGGACGAGCTTGCCGCCGCGGGTGGTTAGGAAAACGAGATTGATGAGGACCAGCAGAAGGTCGTAGTGCCAGCCCTGGCTGGATTTCCCCCAGAAGCCAGTCTTCCACGCAAAAATTTTCTTGCTCATGGAACCCATCATTACCAGTGAAAGTCCGATCGCGGCGTATTGAATGAGCACGCCGGAGATGAGGCTCAAAGCACCGGCGACTTCAGCGATTCCGAGAAAAATTGTGAACGGCTGGCTCATTTCAATGCTGTGGGCGCGACCGGGAGGGTCGACGAGGTCATAGTAACCGCTCGAGCTGAAGATGGCGGCCACAAGAAGACGGAGAAGCAGGAGTGACCAGTCGGAATACTGGGCGAGAGGAAGCATGGAGGACTCCTTTGTTTGGCGGTGCGATTGTTTCGCGAGGGATGCTCGTTGGTCAAGGAGAAGAAATGAATTTCGAATTTGAGATTTGAAAGAGAGCGAAACACGGAGGACACGAAGAAGAACTGAAGGGCGCGGAGCAAGAGCAGACGCCTCGCGCGGCGTAAAACGCCACACTCCACAAAAACAAATGCGGCCGGCCTGAAGGCCGTCCCTACGGATTCAAACGCGCGGAGAAATCGACGAGGAGGTCGGCGATGGCGGTGGCACCAGGGACGCCGAGCGTGATGGTGTAGTGCGTGGTACCAGGGAATTTATGATCTTCGATGAGCGGCGAGAGCGCGAGAATTTCCTGGGCGCGGGCGTCGGAATAGAACGGGTCCTGGCCAGGGAGAAAGCCCTGCTCGGCGCGAAGAAGGAGTGTTGGGATGCGCAGAGTGCGCAGGCGCTCGATGATTTCGTCGCGATGGAGGCCTTCGGCGAGGTCGGCGACGACGCCGGCTTCGAGCGCTTTCGGCTTGACCGGGCCGTTGCCTTCGACTTCGTCGACTTCGTATTCGAGGAGCGCGCGGACCCAAGGCGTGTGCGCTTCTTTGGGAGGGAAGTGAGGCTTGCGGAGCCAGGTGTCGACGTAAGCTTCGCGCGAAGGAGCAGATTCGCGGAGCTGGGTGACGCGCTCGAGGAGCGCGGCGTTGATGGCGGCGTCGGAGGACGAAGCGCCGGCGCTGCGGTCGGGCACGTAGCCGCCGTCGACGAGCACGAGGCCGGAGACGAGTTCGGGAAATTGATGCGCGAGCGCGGCAGCGATGAAGCCGCCCATCGAGTGGCCGAGGACGATGCTTGGGCCGAGCGCGAAGGAGCGCATTGCAGCGGCGACGTCTTTGGCGTGCTGAGCGAAGCCGTAGGGGCCGGCGGGCTTGTCGGAATCGCCGCGGCCGCGGAGGTCGAAAGCGAGAAGAGGAAGGCGGCCAGCGAGGCGCTCGGCGAGGCCGACAAAATTGACGTAGGAAGCAGTGAGGCCGTGGAGAGCGACGACCGGCGCGCCGCGGCCGGGCCAGAAGCCGAAGGCGAGCTCGAGGCCATCGGCCGGGACGCGGCCGCGAGCTTCGCGCGTGGTGCGAGGAGCGGGCGGATTGTTGGCGGCAGACATTCCAGACTCTGCACAACTCAAGAGAGCAGATTTCTCGCTTCGCTCGAAATGACAAATCCCAAGAAGGGCTGCAGATTCAAAAGAACAAATCGCGCCGGGCGGAAGAGCGAATTCCGCCCGGGCCGGATTGATACTAGAAATTGAACTTCAGCGCAAATTGAATTACGCGCGGGCCGACGGTGGTGGCGACGATCGCGCCGGGATTACCGCTCGAAAGAATGTTGACCGGATTGGCGAAGCTGACGTTGTTGAAGGCGTTGAAGAATTCGGCGCGGAATTCGAATTGCGAGCTTTCGGTGACCGGAAAGAACTTGATGATCGAAATGTCGACGTCTTTTTCGTTCGGGCCGGTGAGGATGTTGCGGCCGGTATCGCCGAAATCGGCGGTGGCCTGCGCAAAACAGGCGGTGTTGAAATAGTCGTTGAGGCGGTTGAATGTGCTGCCGCTCGTATAGGGATTGCAGGGAGCCGTGCCGGCGTAGTCCGCGCGTGCCTGAACGAATGCCGTGGCAGCGGTGAGAACCGAAAACGGCGTGCCGCTCTGAATCGTGAAGATACTGGCAAGCTCCCAGCCGTTGGCGGCTTCTTTGGCAAACAGCGAATCGCCTTTGTAGAACTTAGGGAGATCGTAGAGACCGCTGAAGACGAAGCGATGGCGGCGGTCGAAGTCGGAGCTGGCGTAGTTGTTGAGGATTTCCTGGTTGCCGGGAACCACGGTGACGTCGCTGGTGCCGGTGGAATCGCCGGAGTAGTCGTCGAGCGAATGGCTGTAGGTGTAGGACGCGAGAAACTGCAGGCCGTAGGAGAAGCGTTTGCTGAGGCTGGCTTGCAGCGAGTTGTAGCTGGAGTTGGAAGAGCTTTCCATTTCATGAACGCCGAAGCCTTGCACGGCAAGGCTGGATAGGCCGGGACTGTATGGTCCGGTCGCGGTGGCCGAGGGGGCCGTGGCCTGGTTGAGATCACGAAGGCGGAGAAGCTTTCTTCCGATCGAGCCGACGTATGCTATGTCGAGCAGCCAGTTTTTGGCGAACTCGTTCTGGATGCCCAAGTTGTACTGCTGAACATAGGGCGTGCGGAAATCGTGGATATTGAGGTAAAGGCCGTTGGCGGCAACGGGCTGGAAACCGCCGGGAACGGCCGCAGGAAGAAGAGCCGGAGGTCCCTGCGCAAAGGGGAAAATGGCGGGATTATTGAACTGCAGCGGGAAAGCGCTGGGCGGAGGAACGGTGACGAAGGGATTGTTGATGGGCGTCAGGAACGCCTGCGCGAGAACGAAGTAGGGGAAATTGAGAAGCTGGTTATTGACGATGCGCGAGTTGGGACGGTCGTAATACACGCCATAGCCGCCGCGAACGACGAGCGTCTGTTTGTCCGCCAACGGCTGCCAGGCAAAGCCGAAGCGCGGGGCGAAATTGTTTTTGTCCGGAGGAACGAGAGAATCCTGAATTTTGGGGACGCCCACCAGAGGTGTTGTGGCGTTGGCGGCCTGGACAAAGCCGCCGGTGATGGCGACGTTGTCGCCCGCGGGAAAGCCGGGAATCGTGGCGGTGGTGATGCGGTCGGGATCGAGGCCGACGTAGCGGCCGTCGGCTTCGGTGAAGGGACCGAAATAATCGTAGCGAATTCCGAGAGTGAGAGTGAGGTGGTCGGTGATGCGCCAGTCGTCGTTGAAGAAGCCGGCCCAGTCCTGCGAGAGGATGTCGCGATTGTTGACTCCGGAGCCCAGGATGGAAAGGCCGGTGGTGTCGCCGAAGCCGCCGAGAAAATCGGTGAACGGATTTCCGGAGAAACCGAGGAAAAACATCTGGCCGCGCGTGTAGAGATTGAAATTCTCGGTCAGCTCGTGGTGCTTATATTCGACGCCGATTTTGATGCTGTGGCGGCCCTTTTCCCAGGAGAGCGTGTCGCCGACGGTGAAGGTGGGTTCCTTGGCGCTGTTGTCGGCAAAGGGCGAAGCGCCGAGATCGAAATAATTGGTGACGGAAATTTCAGGCATGCCGGGAAATTCGGCGCTGAGCGGAGAGGTGATGCCGAGTTGGGCGGAAGTGAAAGGCTCCTGCGGGACGGAGGTGGTGGTGATGGTGGCCCAGCCGAAGCGGAAATCGTTGAGAAGCGAGCCGCTGATGACGTGCGTATCGTCGATTGCAAGGACGCGCTGATTGAAACTTACCTGGGCGCCGAAGCCGGGAACGGGCAGGGCGTTGGCGAGGCCGAAGGAATTGAACAGCGCCTGCGTTTCGGGATTGTTGGCCCAGAAAAATTTGGCGGAGAGCCGGTTGGCTTCCGAAAGCTTTACATCGCCGTTGGCATTGAACTGATCCTCGCGGAAGCGCGAGATGCCGACGACGGGAGCGGGCACGGAGGCAGAAGCGGGATTGGATCCCGGCGGCGCGGAAGGAATGACGTAAGAGCCGTTGGGCAGCTTGGCTTGTAAGAGGTAGAGGGCCGTAGGATCGATGGCGGCGACGCCGAAGGCGTTGGCGAGAGCATTCAGCGTGGGAGTCGAGCGGTCGTTGGTGAGCGCGCCGGGAACGAAGACGGTGCCGACGGAGTTTTCAAGCGAAGTGCCGTTGACCTCGCGCGTGCCCTGATAGGAGCCGAAGAACCAGGCGCGGTCTTTTACGATGGGGCCGCCGAGAGTGCCGCCGAATTGGTTGCGCTTGTACGGCGGGCGGGAGATTCCGGCGCCCTTCAGGAAGAAATTGTCGGCGTCGAGATCGTCGTTGCGAAGGAATTCGTAGAGGTTGCCGTGAAATTGGTTGGTGCCGGATTTGGTCACCGCGGCGACCACACCTCCGGCGTTGCGCCCCTGCGAAGCATCGTAGAGGCTGGTTTGCACGATGAATTCCTGAAGGGAATCACTGGCGGGAACGGCAAGGTTGGGAGTGGAGCCGGTGCCGATGGAGTTGGCGTCGATGCCGTTGATGATCACGGCGTTCGAGAGCGTGCGCTGCCCGTTGACGTTGAAGGCGGTGTCGCCGCGGCCGAGGTCGGAGGAGTTGGGAATCGGGCCGGAGGTGCCCGGCGTCAGTGTTAGAAGTTGCTGGAAATTCCGCGTGGCGAGCGGGAGCTGCCGAATGGTCGTGCTTTGAATCACGTCGCCGCGCGTGGCGTTTTCGGTTTGCACCATCAGCGGCTGGGCCGTTACTTCGACGGAAGCCTTCTGTGTGGCGAGAGCGAGGTGAACGTCGAGATCGGTGATTTCCGTGATGCGGACGGCGATACTTTCCAGCGTCATGGTGGCGAAGCCGGGTTTGGACGCTTCGAGGCGATACATGCCCGGCGGAAGCAGCGGAAAGATGTAACGGCCCGACTCGCTGGAGGTGGTGTCGCGCGTGACGCCGGTGGGGCTGGTGAGCGTGAGGCCGGCGCCGGCAACGACGGCACCCGATTGGTCCTTCACCGACCCGCTGATCGCGCCGGTGGTGGGAGATTGCGCTCGGGCGAGGCCGGGAAGAAGAACCGCGCAAAGCGCCAGGAACATCCAGTTGTGTCTCCGTGTGCTCATACGTCTCTCCTTATTCAGAGAACCTTGCGATTCGCGGAAGAGGTGTTTTTTCTGGAGCCGCCCGTATAGAGGCAGATCAACTGATCGATGGCTTCGTCGTCACTGACGCCGAGGTGGCGCTTCGCGCCGAACAGCTCCTCGAGCAGGAAATAGGTGAAAAACTGGAGGTAGATCGAGGTGTAGGCGAGGCCGGGATCGACGCCGGGAGGGAAGGGCGTGACCATCGACTGGACCAATCCCGCGGAATAGGTGCGCAGGCCTCCGGCAATTTCGCGGAAGCTGTGGATGAAGTGCTTGTGGCGGAATTCGACGACGTCGATATACATCAGCCGCCAGTAGTCGAGATTTTCGCGGACGATTTTTCCGATGGCCAAAGCGAGGCGGCGCAAGGAAGCGGGATCGACCGAGCGCATCAGGGCAACGAGCTGCTTCTGGCGGACCACTTCCATTTTCTGGCCGAGGTGGTGAACCAGGCCGATGAAGATGTCTTCCTTCGTGGGGTAGTAGATGTAGAGATTGCCCATGGAGACGCGAGCCCTCTGGGCGATTTCGCGGACGGTGGTGCCGTGGAAGCCCTTGCGGGTGAAAAGCTGGAGGGCGGCGCGCTCGATTTTGCACTTATTTTTCTGGAACGTGTTGTCGAGGAGTTTGGGCATAGATCGCGCCCGGCGCGTTCCCTTCTTTTTTCCTACCCCTGACTGCCTTTGCTTCCGCCAGCCCCGAATTCAAAGCGAGCGCTCGTTCATTTTGGTAGAGTCGTTGTACTGCGGCGAGCGGACGGTGTCAAGCCGTTTTTGGATGCGCTGCATTCAAGTTTTCTATAATGGGGCGCGGGCAGGGAGCAGCCGGGGACGGCAGCAGAGGAGGGAAACGATGGGAGCGATGGCAACAACGAACAAGCCTCTTGAAGGGCGGGCGGCGGCGGTGACGGGCGGGGCGAGTGGCATCGGGCTGAGCATTGTCGAAGCGCTGGCGCGGGCCGGGGCGCAATGCGTCCTCGCGGACCTCGAGAGCTCCGAGGGCGAAGAGATTGCAGCGCGGCTGAGGAATGAACGCGCCGAAGTGGTATTTATTCCCGCGGACCTATCGAAGCGCGAGCAGGTGAAAAAGCTGATTGACACAGCCGCCGAGCGGTTTGGACGGCTGGACATTTTGGTGAACAACGCCGGATTGCAGCACGTGGCTCCGGTGGTGGATTTTCCCGAGGAACGCTGGGATTTCCTGATCAGCGTGATGCTGACGGCGACATTTCTCTGCTGCAAATACGCGCTGCCGCACATGATTCGCGGCAAATGGGGGCGAGTGATCAACGTCGCGTCGGTGCACGCCAAAGTGGCGTCGCCCTACAAGGTGGCCTACATTTCGGCAAAGCACGGCGTGCTGGGGCTGACGAAGGTGGTGGCGCTCGAAATGGGCGAGCATGGGATCACGTGCAACGCCATTTGCCCGGCATACGTGCGGACGCCGCTGGTGGAGAAGCAGATCGGCGAACAGGCGCGGCAACATGGAATCTCTCCCGACGATGTGGTGAAAAAGATCATGACGGAACCGGCGGCGATCCGCCGGCTGCTGGAGCCTGCGGAAGTGGCGTCGCTGGCTCTCTATCTATGCGGCGAACAGGCTGGCGGCATTACGGGGGCGGCGCTGGATATCGATTTGGGCTGGACGGCGAGATAATGGCGGCGCGGGGACTCAGCGCGAGTTCGACCGATGTGTGCTGTTCCGACTGAGCTAGGAAGGTGCCGTCAGTCTTTCTGCTTGCTGCTCGAGCTACCGGTGAGTGAAGACAAGGGCGTGTGGCTGAGCAGCGTGTGCGGTCCGCCGTAGATGAATTCAAGGGCCACGTTGGTCGCTGCCTGATAGAGCAGGCTGTAATTGCCGATGCGAAATCCGTCCATGGGCTCGTAGCGGCTGGGGTACCAGGCAGCGACGCCGATCATCGAGCCTGCATAAGGGGCGGCGAGAGCAGCGAAGGAGAAGACGCGGTGGCCATCGTCGCCGCGGCGGGCGGTTACAGTCGAAACCAAGGCGTGGCCAAGGCGTGGAAGGATGCCTTTGCACTCGCAACGGTAATAGAGCGTGTCTTCGTGAAAGACCTGAGAAAGACCGTAGCGCGTAGTGGTGGAAATCATTGTCATGCCGTAGTAAGAAGCGGTGCGAACGCCGTATGCGTCCCATCCTTCCCCCCATTCAGGAGGCACGGTACGAGCCTGGGCAATGCCCGCAGCTGCTGCGGAGCCGATAAAGGGGTAGGGACCAAAAGTATCAAACAGATAGTTTTGAAATTTCACCTTGTTTGTGGGCCGCTCGTAAGGTTGGCCGGGCTGAACGTTGCCAGTGGTGCGGGAAAAAAAGGAGTGGTGCTCGCTTTCCTGCGCCGGCGCTTGCGGAGATTGTTGCTGCGAACCGGATGCGCTGGCAGCGCTGGGAGGTTGCGAAGCTGTGCCGGCCCCGGAAGCGGATTGCGCGAAGACCCCGGGGGCGAAAATCGATAGCGGTAAAAGGAAGCCCAGAGTCACGACGAACAGGCGCATCGGGGCACGCACAATCTTCATTTGTCATCTCCTGATTCAAGTGGGTGAACAGTTCGGGATAGCGTACAACGGATTCGACTTCGACACACGACAATAAGTTGCACAAAATCAGAGAGGGCCGCGGGGGAAATGCGGCTTCAGGTTCGTTGACGCTCGGAGCGCGGTCGACTACCATCGTGCGGACTTTTCGTGCGAGAGGAGATGTCGGGGAAATATGGCGGAATCTTCCATGGTCGGGCAGACGATTTCGCATTACCGGATCGTCGAAAAACTGGGCGGCGGCGGAATGGGCGTGGTGTACCGCGCCGAAGACACGAAGCTGAAGCGGCAAGTGGCGCTGAAATTCCTGCCGGAAGACGTGGCGACCGACCGCGTGGCGCTCGAACGGTTCGAGCGGGAAGCGCAAGCAGCTTCAGCGCTGAACCACCCGAATATCTGCACGATTTACGACATTGAGGATACGGGCAGCGTTCCCTTCATCGCCATGGAACTGCTGCGCGGCGCAACGCTGAAGCACCGGATCATGGGCGGGCCGCTGACACTGGACGCGATTCTGGAGACGGGCATTCAGGTGGCGGACGCGCTCGATGCGGCGCACGCCGAGGGAATCATTCACCGCGACATCAAGCCAGCCAACATTTTCCTGACGGAGCGGGGCCAGGCGAAGGTGCTCGATTTCGGCCTGGCAAAGCAGATGGCGACGCGGACCGTGGGCGAGACGGTAACGATGGGAGCCGGAGGGCCGGGAACGGATCCGAATTTGACGAGCCCGGGAACGTCGCTGGGAACCGTGGCGTATATGTCGCCCGAGCAGGTGAGGGGAGAAAAGCTGGACGCGCGCACGGACCTGTTCTCGTTCGGGCTGGTGCTGTACGAAATGGCGACGGGGAGACAAGCGTTCACGGGCAACACGTCGGGCGTGATTTTCGCGGCGATTCTGGAGCGCGAGCCCGTGCCGGCGTCGCGGCTGAATCCGGATTTGCCGCTGAAGCTCGAAGAGGTGATCAGCAAGGCGCTCGAAAAAGACGCGCGGCTGCGGTACCAGCACGCGGCGGATTTGCGGGCGGATCTGCAAAGGCTGCGGCGCGATACGGATTCAGGGCGCTTGGGGCGTTCGGCGAGCGTGGCGTCTGCTGGTGTGCCACCGGCGGCGACCGGCGGCGGTTCGGGAAGCGTGGTGACGCCGTCGTCGGGCGGGATCGCTTCGGCCGGCGCGGTGCCGAGCGGGTCAGTTGCGGCGATCAAACCCGCGAGCAAGACGGAGAAAGCGATAGGGATTGTCGTTGCCACGGTGGTTGTGCTGGGAATTGTGGCATTCGGCGCATATTGGCTGCTGGGACGCAAGGCAGCGCCGCCATTTCAGGATTTTTCGATTACGCAGCTTACGACGAGCGGCAAAGTGCAGGGCGCCGCAATTTCGCCCGACGGGAAATACGTGCTGACCGTGGTACTCGACAAGGGGCAGAGCAGCATGTGGCTGCGGCATGTGGCCACGAACAGCGATACTCAAGTGCTGGCTCCTTCAGATACCTATTTTGGAGGCATCGGATTTTCTCCTGACGGGAACTACATCTATTTCCGCCAGGCAGACACGAACGTTCACGACGTCTACACGCTCTACCGCGCGCCCGTGCTGGGCGGGACGCCACAGCCGCTGGTGCGCGATATCGACCGCGATCCCACGTTCTCGCCCGATGGGAAGCGGATCGCGTACGTTCGCGAGAACGATCCCGTCGTCGGAAAATATGAGGTGCTGGTGGCGAATGCGGACGGGACCGGAGAGAAAGTGGCGGCAAGCGGGCCCACAAACGATCCGCCCATTTACGTCGCGTGGGATCCGAGGGACGGCGACATTATCGAAGGGAAGATTCAATCGAACGGGAATCTCACCGAGCTCGACCGGCTGAATCCGGAGACGGCTAAATTGTCGCTCTTCGCGGCGCTCCCGGTGCATGTGGTGTTCAGCGGAGCCTGGATGCCGGACGGAGACGGGTTGCTGGTGACGTACGGCGGGCCGCAGACCGGTTACCAGCGGCTGCAGATTGGATACGTCTCGGCGGGAGACACCAAGATTCACGAAATCACCAAAGACACCAACAGCTACGCTTCGCTCAGCGTGTCCGGCGACGGCCGGACCATCGCCGCTGTGCAGCAGCGAGGCTATTCGGGGCTGTACGTGTTTCCGGCGGCAGGAACGGGAAAGACGCCGCTGTCTCCACTGTTCCCGCAGGAAAAAACCGGCGGAGTATTTGATTGGGCGGGGAATGACGCCTTCTACTTGCCGGTGAATATGAAGGTCTTTAGGACCTCGAGGGACGGGAAGTCGCAGAGCGAGCTGCTGGACGGCGCGGCCACGTTTGATCTGTCGGCATGCTCCGACGGGCGCACGCTGGTGTTCAGTTGGGTCGGAGGCGGCAATACGCTCGGGATCAATTTGTGGAAGATGAATTCGGATGGGACGAATCCGGTGCAGCTGACGAAAGGGAAGCGCCAAGACAGCGCCGTGTGCTCGCCGGATTCGAAGTGGGTCTATTACCGGGAGACGGGAAGCGAACAGCTGTTTCGCGTGCCGCTGTCGGGTGGAACGCCGGAACCGGTGCCGGGCACGGAGATTCCGCACGGTATCGTCGGCTCGAACATCATGGGGATTTCACCGGACGGGAAGACGATTGCGTTTCTTTCCACCGTCGAGCTGCCTGGCGCCGGGTTGACGAACGTTCAGAAAATTGCGCTGGTGCCGCTCGATGCAGGCGAGCATCCGCAAGTGCGTCTGCTCGACCCGCGCGCGGGCACGGCAGAAGGGCCGCGCTTCACGCCCGACGGAAGGGCCGTGGTCTAC
>Ga0335072_10004089_pt1 | contig 21750 bp, 16 predicted proteins | sample Lox_Sample_21_FD_206725 | JGI IMG/M metagenome (GOLD analysis project Ga0335072, IMG submission 206725) | Soil microbial communities from Loxahatchee National Wildlife Refuge, Florida, United States - Lox_Sample_2.1 | ecosystem: Environmental > Terrestrial > Soil > Wetlands | place: USA...
CCTGTTCGTTCGCCCGGTCCATCACCAACTCGCGGCCGCGCCACATGCCCGCCACGTCGAAGAATCCGCGGTTCTGGTAATTGATCGCGAAGGGCCTGCGCCACTCCAGCAGCCGAAAATCCAACAGGCTGTTGGCGTCGCTCATGTAGCCGCCATACATCGTGCCGCTCAGCCGCATCCGCTCGGGCGTGCCCGGCTTCACGCACAGCCAGCCGCCACCGGTCAGATCGGCGCTCCAGCCTTTGCCCTCGCGTCGCCCGCCGCTGCGCCGCAGCGGCCTCCCGGGCCCAAACCAGACATACAGCGGATACGCTCTTCCGTCCTTCGAAATCACGGTGCCCGTCCCGTGCCAGTACAACAGCGGCGTCGAGTGTCCACCAATGTGCAGCGCCCATGGATTGAGCGCCACCATCACCAGCCACACAAACGCCAGGGCAGCCAGCAAAACCAGCACCAGCTTCGTCAGGCAGCCACCTAAAAGCCCAAGACAGCTTCGCCCACCCCGCATCCGCCGAGTATACCCCCCACTTTGTTCTGAAATTGACGTAGACTTAGGCCACAGAGCTTCCCCTCGTGACAATCTTTGGTTTGGATGCAGGCAGACTCCTCACGCTGATCGGCGCCGCCGCCGAAACCCTCGGCCTGCCCCTGGTTCTGATCGACTACGGCTCGCATGCCCGCGCCCGACAGATCGAACAGGCTATCTCCAACTTCACCCGCGCGCCGTTCAAAGCCCTCTGGAATCGAATCGAGGGCCTCTACAGCGGTGGAGTCATAGGTGAGCTCACTCCCATCGGCGCCCTCCTCGGTCTCATCTGTATTGCCATCGGAGTCTTCGCCGGCCTTCACGTCAGCCATCTGGGATGGTCCACTCTCAGCAGCACTGGTCTCGGCGCTGCCTTCTGGATCGGCTCCGTCTTTGCGATCGTTCTTATCCTGCCGCTGCCCTTCATCCTGCTTGCGCGCCTCATTGCACCCCTCGATCGCCTCTCAAACGGTCACCCTCTGGGCTTGTTCGGTGTCCTTCTCGCGATCATCGGATTCCTGGTCAGCCTCTTCCACGTCTTCGAACTGTTCCTTCCTTCAGCTGCCACGCTTCCTGCCCCCTAGTGCGGTATCTGGATGCGAACCGCCTTCGACGCAATCTTCGGCACGTACACCGGCATATGTACTACACCCTGCTCCGGCGGATGCAGTGGTTGGGGTCCGGGTACAGGCTGCGGTGCGACGGTCATGACCGGATCGAGCGGAAAGTCAACGTGAATGTTGTTTTGCAGGGGGCTCGCCAACAACTTCGACGCCGCGGCTTTGTATCCATTGGCTGTCACGTTCAGCGTCGCGCCCGCGTCGCTCGGCAATCCCGTGAACACGATACGGTAAGCGCCGTTGTCATCGGTGAAGTCATGGACCGGCCCATTGACACCCGCGGTGCCGCTCAGGTCTACGGCCACCATCGCCTTAGCCACGGGTGCACTGCCGGAGTAGACCATGCCTTCGAATGTGGTGACTGCCGGAGGCGGCGGCGGTGGCGGAGTCCGGGTGATAAGCCAGACAACGTAGCCTACGATGATCGGTCCAATGATCCCTGCAATCCATGTCCCCGCTTTCTTCATCGAGTCCTCCTCGCCTACACGACTCCGCATCACGCAGCGCGGCGTCTATCTTGCAGAAACGGATTGCCGATCCAGACTCCTTCATGCCACGCATCTCCCTTTGCAAATACCGAAGACTGCTGCACTTTTCGTGCAATTGGCGCAGGGCTCCTCTCCGCTGTTTGTGAATGCACCATGAATGGTGATATCCACAGAACTTTCTGAGATTTGCACTTGCTTCCACAGATCGGGCAGGAGCATTGTCTCTAATCAGTTGGTGACCCTGTAGGGAAATGGACAGCTGATCCAACCTGGCAGGAAGCGCGGGATCGATTCAACTCTGCAATCTGTAGTCGGCCGACTGCGGAGAGCGGCGCAAAGATTGAGAACGCGTGGAGAGTCAGGAGCGAGAAGCTGGACCTGATTGGACGCGAAGATTCATCCGCGGCGCGCACCGAGGATGCAAAGTTCGAGACCGGCCAGGGATTCATCATCGACCCAACTGCTGTTGCGGAAGCGGAGGAAACTCCGGCGAAGCAGCAACGGAGCCGAGGCGAAGAAAGGTAGGGCAACCTGCCGATCGGAACCGAGGCAACGCCGAGGGACCCGAGATTTAGGGAAACCTGGAAATTGGTTCGTCGGCGCGGCCAGCAGCGAAGAGATGCGGGGCAACCCGCAAATCGAGCGGCCGGCCCTGCCAGAGGAGAGAGATTCGGGGCAACCTGAAGATCAAGCCAATGGCAGAACCGTAGGGTGAGTGGCCCCGGGGCAACCTGGGAGACCACCAGACGGAGCCGGAAGATCTGGGAAGCGGGGCGACCTGCGGAACGGATCGTCGGCGATACCGAAGGACTGGCACGCGGGGCAACCTGACGGCCGGCCAATCGGCACCGCCGAAGGATGCGAGGTTCGAGGCGACTCGGAGCTCCATCGCCGGCAAAGCCGGACGGTGCAGAACGAGGGGCGACCCAAGAGCTGCATCGAAGGCGTTCAAGGAGGAACAGGCCAACGGGGCAACCCGCCAACCTGCAAAACTGAGAGCGCTGAGGCATGCGAGATTCGGGGATACTCGAACCTCCATCGCCGGCACAGCCCATGGACTCAAGGTGCGGGGCAACCTGCAGCTTGGTCGCCGACGCGGCGGAAGGGCGCGAAGACGGGGCAACCCGAAGGCGCGTACCCTGCCAAGCCGGAAGATGCGGGAACCGGGGCGGCCTGGACCCGATCAAGAGGCTGAAAGGGCCGATGCATGATTCACGGAACTAGAAGGACACCCGGAGAGCGCCTGAGACCGCAAGGTTTCAGGCGCTTTCGTTTTGCGCATCTCAAGTGCATGCCCTCAGAATAGGCGCTTCAATAGATAACAACTGAAGCGATAAGCAACGCTGCAGCGACCGTCACGACCGCGGCGTTGAGATCAACCTCGCGCATTCCGATCCGCACAGGACCAATGCCCTGGCCGGCTGCAATGGCCCCGTGACAAGCATGCGAGCAAGCAGTGGAGCCGGCATGGATGGCAGCGTACGCGATGCCACCGTAGGTCTCAGCCCGCGCTCAGTGCATCGCGCCGCCGCCGCCGGTGCCTTCACCTGGCTTCGTCTTGCTCAGTAGGAAGGCCAGTGCAATAAGAAAGACTGACATCCATGAGAGCTCCATGTAGACATCCTGGAAACCTTGAAGCGTGGCCTGCTGGTTGAGCTGCGCGTAGAGAGAGGCGATAGCCATCCCCGCGCCATTTGCGCTGCCGGCGGCCCCATTCAGAAATCCCGTGAGTGCTTTCAGATGCAAATCGTAGCCAATGGAACCGGGCTGCATTGCGCTTTGCAGGTGCTGCTGGTGCCACATCGAGCGGCTGGTCACCTGCGCATTCGTGATGGCGATCATAATGCTGCCGCCCAGGTTACGGACGAAGTTGATGAGGCCCGCCACCTGGTTGCTCTCTTCTTTCGGCATACCGATATACGCGGCATTGGTGATGGAGATGAAGCAGAAAGGCAGCGGGAGCATCTGCACCACGCGCAGCCATGAAGCTTGCGCGAAGCTCATTTGCAGCGTCGTCACGTCGGCCGCATAACGGAAGGTCACTACAAAGAGTATGAAACCCGCCACAGCCAGGGTACGCGCCGAGATTTTGCCGGTGGCGAATCCTGCAAGCGGCATCATGATGATGAGCGCAATACCGCCCGCAGTCAGCGCCAGTCCTGCTGTTGTGGCGTTGTAGCCCAGCAACTGCTGCATGAACTCCGGCTGTAACACTGTGTTCGCATTCAACACGCCGCCCACCAGCGCCATAAGGAAACAACAAATAGCAAAGTTCTTGAAGCGGAACAGCTTCAAGTTGATCAACGGGCTCTTTTGACGCCACTCCCACACGATCAGGCCGATCAGGCACGAGACAAACAGGAAAGCAAAGAAGCGGATGAAGTTCGAAGAGAACCAGTCGTTCTCTTCGCCCTTGTCGAGCATGATCTGCATGCCGCCCATCGAAAGCGAAAGGAAGGCCAGACCGAGATAATCCATGTTCAGCAACCGCGAGCGATCCGCCTTGATCCACGGTGGATCTTCGACCAGTCGGTTCAGCAAGAAGAAGGCAAGCATGCCGACCGGAATATTGATGAAGAAGATCCAGCGCCAGGAGTAGTTGTCAGTAATCCAGCCGCCGAGCGTCGGGCCGATTGACGGCGCGAGCACAGCAACCAAGCCATACAGCGCAAAAGCCTGGCCGCGCTTGTGGGGCTCAAATGAGTCAGCCATGATGGCCTGCGCCATGGGTTGCATGCCGCCGCCACCCGCGCCCTGAATCACGCGGAACAGCAGCAGGAGCGGTAATGACGGGGCGGCCCCGCAAAGAAAGCTGGATATGGTGAAGACCACGATGCAGAAGGCGAAGAAGTTGCGGCGCCCCATCAGGCTCGAGGCCCACCCGCCCAGCGGAAGCACGATGGCGTTCGATACAAGGTAGCTGGTGAGCACCCAGGTGGCCTGGTCCGGGCTGGCCCCCAGGCTGCCTGCAATGTGCTGCAGCGCGACGTTGGCAATCGAGGTGTCGAGCACCTCCATGAACGCCGCAATGGCCACGGTGGCGGCGATCAGCCACGGATTGACCCGCGGCTTCCACCGCGCGTGCAGGTCGACGTTCGGATTCGCCACGGTTTTGACCGAGCCATCGGGGGCGGCTGGGGTCAGGGATGTCGTATCGGCCAAAGCTGCTCCTGTGTTGGCTGAGCCTGGTTCATTCCAGTTTGGGGGATATCCGGCTGTCGTAGATCGGAGGGCGCTCTTGTGCGGCGAACCTGCCCGGAGACGACTTAGCGCCTCGTACTCCAGTTTAGATTCTCAGCATGAGGTTTCGGGTGCAAGAAGTGCATGCCCGGCTACACGGCCCGAACCTGCTCGCCTGCAGCAACTTGTGGCGTGCGCCAGGCGATGAGAGCGATCGTGAGCGCGGTGATCTGCATGAAGACAATAAAGGCCACGCAGGCCGGCCATTTGCCCAGCGCCCAGAAGACGCCGGGAACCACGCCAGCCGCCGTGCCGCCCATGTAATAGCAAGTGATGTAGATGCCTGCGGCCGTCACCCGGGCCCCAGCCGGGGCAGCCACACGCAGATTCGAGCTATTGACAGTCTGCGCAATGAACACGCCTGAAGAAAGCAGGGCAAGCCCACTGATCACCACCAGCAGTGAATGCGACAGCGTGAGCAGTACGCCGAGGACAGAGATGCAGATCGCGCCTCCAATGGCGGCGCGCAGGCCAACACGGGGAATGAGGAATCCGCCGATGGGCGTCACGACAAGACCGATCAGGTAGACGACGAAGAGGTAGCTCAATGCGGTGGTCGAAAGGTTGAATGGCGCAGCAGCAAGATAGAACGTGATCCAGGTAAAGACACCAACCAGCGAGAACAGCACGTTGAAGCCGATGGCGAAGGTGGCGACGAGGCGGCGAATGCGGAAGAGCCCCTGCACTTGATACGGGAACGCGGGCAGCTCGGGGATCTGCTGCAGCGAAGCCCCGCGCGGTCGGCCCTTGGGCAGCCAGATGGCCACTGCGGTGGCTCCGACAAGAGCGGCGGCGCCGAGAACAAGGAAGCTCCAGCGCCAGTTAGCCCAGTCAGCGAGGACGCCAGCAGTGATGCGGCCGATGAAGCCGCCCAGGGCGGTTCCGCTGACATAGAAGCTCATGATCACGGGGACTTGTTCGGGCGGCCATTCTTCGCCGACGTATGTGATGAGCACTGCAATGACGCCGGGCACCGTGACGCCCTGCAGAAAGCGCCAGAAAATCAGCTGCGCCAGCGAAGTCGAGGTGGCAGCGAGCAGGGTAGGCAGCGAGATGCCGAGCAGCGAGGCGACGATGACTTGTTTGCGCGGCAAGCGCTCGGTCAAGGCCCCAAAGACCGGCGCAGAAAGAGCTACGCCGAGTGTGGCTGCTGAAACCGTCATGCCCACGCCGGTTTTTGAGGCGTGGAAGAGCCGGGCCAGCATCGGCAGCAGGGGCTGGGTGCAGTAGAGCTCGAGAAACGCGCAGACGCCGCACAGCGCAACTGCGGCGGCCGCCGCGGGGCGCGGCACAGATCGGGGCTGGCCTGTGGTGTCCAAGCAACAGGATAGCGGACCCGCGATGGAAAGATGGGATGGGGCAGCCGCGGCAAATCTGCGAAAATCCTTGTGTCAGGGAATCAGGTTCTACTGAGGAGGTCGGAGGCTTGATTGATCGCCGTGCTGTGCTTGCTGTTTTGTTGGTTGCCACTTCCTGTACGTTTCCAAATTCCATCGTCGGTATCCCGGCCGCTGCCCAGGCAACTGTCCCCGCAGCGTCGCTTGATGCACTCGCCGGTGAGTACACCTATGCCGACGCACCGGATACGCCCTTCAGCGTCTATGTGCAGGACGGCAAGTTGGTCATAGAGTCGGAGCGGAGTGTGCCGAAGCAGTTGACGCCAATCTCGGCTGCCGAGTTCGCTTTGCCTGATTCAAAGGTCACCGTTCGCTTCACGCTCGATGCCGGCGGCAAAGGCGCAAGCCTTGTCTTCTCCGATGAATCCGACGCCGTCTTCAAAAACACTGGCGCGCCGGTGCACTACGTCTTTCACGACTATCAACGCAGCGAGGCGATGATCCCGATGCGGGACGGAGTCAAGCTCCACGTTGTGATTCTTAGGCCCGCAGACATCACCACGCCCCTGCCGTTCCTCATGCAGCGCACGCCCTACGGCTGTGACGAAACCTCGCGCGCTTCATTCTCCGCCAGCCGGCCGGAACTGGCACGCGACGGCTACATCTATGTCTGTGCCGACATTCGCGGCCGCTATAAAAGCGAAGGCGAGTTTGTGATGAGCCGGCCCATGGCAGACCATCACGATCCCAGGGCGATCGACGAGAGCACCGATACCTACGACACGGTTGCGTGGCTCTTGAAGAATGTGCCGGGTAACAACGGAAGAGTGGGTGTAGTCGGCACCAGCTATCCGGGCTTCCTGGCCATGGCTGCCGGAATCGATCCACACCCGGCGGTGAAGGCGATTTCGCCGCAGGCGCCGATGATCGATGTGTGGATGGGCGACGACTTCTTTCACAACGGCGCCTTCCGCCAGACCTACGGCTATGACTACGTGCTGGCCATGGAGTCGAACAAGCAGATCTTTGACGTCAGCTACGGCAAGGGCAAAGACGGGAAACCGCGTGATGGGTTCGACTATTTTCTTGAGCGCGGATCGTTTGCTCAGGATGTGAAAAAGTCGGGCTCAAAGATGCTTCCCACGTGGAAGCTCTTCCTTGACAATCCAATGTACGATGCGGTCTGGTCGTCCCGCGGCGTGGAGCACGATCTGCATGCCGTTACGGTGCCGACGCTCAGTGTGGGCGGCTACTACGATCAGGAAGACATGTACGGTCCCCAGGAAGAGTACGACGTGCTGGAGCCGCACGATGACCATCACGAAAACTTCCTCGTGCTGGGTCCATGGCGCCACGGCTACTGGTCCTCCTCGTCGCGGCATCTCGGGAACTTGAACTACGGCGAGCCCATCGGCAGGGAGTTTCGCGAGCGCATCGAGGCGAAGTTCTTCGGGCACTACTTGAAGGACGAGCCCGGATTTGACCTCGAGGACACGGCCAGTTTTCAGACTGGCTCAAATACCTGGAAGTATTACTCGCACTTTCCTCCGATCAAGTCGCAACCCACGAGTCTTTATCTCGAAGCTGGTGGCTTGCTGAGCTGGAACAATGCGACGAACAAGGGCAACACAAGCTACGTGAGCGATCCCGCCAATCCGGTGCCGTACCGGCATCGGCCCATCCAGCCCACCTACGGCAAGGGATCCGAGTGGTACAACTGGCTCACCGAGGACCAGCGCTTCGTGACTGACCGCAAGGATGTGGCCGTGTGGAAGCTGCCTGCGCTGAAAAAGGACCTGGTTGTTACCGGAGAAGTGGTCGCCGATGTCTTTGCTTCGACCACGGGCACTGACAACGACATGGTGGTCAAGCTGATCGATCAGTATCCCGACGACGATCCGGACCCCAAGATGCGCGGCTATCAATTGATGACGAATGCCGAAATCTTCCGCGGGCGCTATCTGTCGAGTTTTGAAAGGGCAGAGCCGCTGCGCGCAGGTTCAATTCACGAGTACAAGTTCAGCCTGCACGACGTGGACCACGTGTTTAAAGCGGGCCACACGGTGATGGTCGAGGTCCAGAGCACCTGGTTCCCGCTCTATGATCGCAACCCCCAGACCTTTGTGCCGAACATCATGACGGCGAAGCCTGCAGACTACAAACCGGAGACGATCACCGTCTACTCGGACCCGGATCACGAATCGAACATCGTGATGCCGCTGATGAACCCCTGCGATCATATCGCCTGCTTTTAGCCATGTATGGCGGGTCGAGAGGTACTTTGGAGTGGATCCCGAGGCGCTCTCGGCCCCGGCTTTTTCTGATCATCCGGATTCGCGGTAGAATAGAAATACGGCAATGATTCTGCATCTGCCCATTCCGGCCCTCCTCTAGCGGCGCCCGCCGCCGATACCCGATCTACGCAGATTTCCCCAGTCAGTTTCCAGAACCAACAGCCACGAGGCCGGAGGGTCCATGCTTGATCGTCTTGAACAGATGGAGCAGCGTTACAACGAATTGCAGGCGCAGTTCGCGCTGCCTGAAGTCCTGAATGACCACGAGCGCTACGCCAAGACCGCGAAGACGCTGCGCGAGATTGAATCGCCAGTTGAGAAGTACCGCGAGCTGAAGCAGGTTCGCCAGGGCCTTGCCGATGCGCGTGCGATGCTCGCTGAGAGCGACGCCGACATGCGCGCCATGGCAGAGGACGAGATCGCCGCCCTGGAGCCGCGCCTAGCCGCGATTGAGGACGAACTGAAGATCCTGTTGCTTCCCAGGGATCCGAACGACGAGAAGAACGTTATCCTCGAAATTCGCGCCGGCACCGGCGGCGACGAGGCGTCGCTCTTTGCCGCCGAGGTCTTCCGCATGTACACGCGCTTTGCCGAGCAGCATAAGTGGAAGGTAGAAGTGCTCTCGCTCTCCGAGTCCGGCGTGGGCGGATACAAAGAAGTGATCGCGATCATCGAAGGCGATCGCGTCTATTCGCAGCTCAAGTGGGAGAGCGGCGTGCATCGTGTGCAGCGCGTGCCGGCGACTGAGACCCAGGGCCGCGTGCACACATCGGCAGTCACGGTGGCGGTGTTGCCGGAAGCGGAAGAGGTCGACATCAAGATCGAAGCCAAAGACATTCGTATCGACACCTTCTGTTCGTCGGGCCCCGGTGGCCAGTCGGTGAACACGACCTACTCGGCCGTCCGCATCACCCACCTGCCAACCAACACGGTCGTCAGCTGCCAGGACGAAAAATCACAGATTAAAAATCGCGAGAAGGCCATGCGCGTCCTGCGCTCGAGGCTTTACGAAGTCGAGCTGGAGCGACAGAACGCGGAACTCGCCAAGGAGCGTAAGTCGCAGGTGGGCTCAGGCGATCGCAGCGAGAAGATCCGCACCTACAACTTCCCGCAAAATCGGCTCACCGATCATCGCATCGGATTGACGCTGCACCAACTCGATTTGGTCATGGAAGGCAGGTTGCAGCCCATCGTGGATGCGCTCATCGCGCATTATCAGGCGGAGCAGTTGAAATCCGACTCCGGAAGCCAGGCTGCGTAATGCAGCTGCGCGAGTGGCTGCAGAGAGGCGAGGCTCAGCTGCTGGCCGGGCCACACCCCGAGCGTGCCCGCCGCGACGCCGAGGTCCTGCTGCTGCGCCACATCGGCAAAGACCGCGCCTGGCTGATGGCTCACGCGCAGGACGAGTATGCCGGCTGCGGAGCCATCGGCTATGCGACCCTTCTCGACCGGCGCAGCAAAGGCGAACCGATTCAGTACATCCTGGGCGAGGCGGAGTTCTACGGCTTGCCGTTTCGTTTAACGTCGGACGTTTTGATCCCGCGCCCTGAGACCGAGCACCTGGTAGAGAAAGTCGTCGAGCTGTCCGGGGCGTTTCGTGAGCCGCGCATTGCCGACGTGGGAACGGGCTCCGGGGCTATCGCGACTGCGCTCGCGCACGCTGTGCCGAATGCCCAGGTAACGGCCATCGATCTTTCGAACGCCGCGCTTGCGCTCGCGCGCGGCAATGCAGAGCGCAACGGTGTCGCGGATCGTATCCGATTCCTTCAGGGCGATCTGCTTGCGCCGGTTGCCGACGAGCAGTTTGACATTCTCGCTTCCAACCCGCCCTACGTCCCATCCGCCGATCGGGATACGCTCGCAGTTGAAGTGCGAAACTACGAGCCAGATCTCGCACTCTTCGCCGGTGAAGATGGACTCGCTGTGTATCGCCGGCTGATCCCTGCTGCATTCGCAGTGCTCCCGTCGGGTGGATTGATCGCGCTCGAGATCGGCTACGGGCAGGCCGCGGCACTGCGAATCCTGCTGGCCGCGGCGGGATTCGAACATCTCGAGTTTTCCGAAGATCTGCAAGAGATTCCACGCGTTGTTACTGCGCAACATCCATAATCCACAAAAAATCACGGATTCGAGCGCGCTCCAAGCCGCAACCTGAGACCGATGCGGCGATCGAGTCATTTAGACTCGTTCCGGAAAGGACTTCATTCATGCCAGCTTCCAAAGGTTTTGCAGCGCAGAACCCGCAGACTCCTCTTGCGCCCTACAACTTTTCACGCAGAGAACCGGGCCCGACCGAGATTCTCGTCGACGTTCTGTATTGCGGTGTGTGCCACTCTGACCTGCATATGGCCCGCAATGAATGGGGCCAGGCTGTCTATCCCCTGGTGCCCGGCCATGAGATTGTGGGCCGCGTGACCGCCACCGGCAAAGAGGTGAAGAATTTCAAGACGGGTGATGTGGCGGCAATTGGTGTAATCGTTGACTCGTGCCGTCATTGCGCGCCGTGCAAGCGCGGCGAAGAGCACTTCTGTGACGAAGGCGCGACGCTGACTTACGCAGCGAAAGACCGCGTGGATGGTTCCATCACTATGGGCGGCTACTCGGCCAACTACGTAGTCGACGAGCGTTTTGCGCACACGGTGCCGGCGCATCTGGATCTGGCCGCGGTGGCGCCGCTTCTTTGCGCGGGTATTACGACCTACTCTCCCTTACGGCACTGGAAGGTGGGGCCGGGCAAGAAAGTCGGAATCGTCGGCCTTGGCGGTCTGGGCCATATGGGCCTGAAATTCGCGCATGCGTTTGGCGCGCACGCCGTGCAGCTGACCACATCTCTAAAAAAGAAAGAAGACGCGCTAAAGCTGGGCGCGGATGAGGTGGTGGTCTCCACCGATGCCAACGCAATGAAGGCACATGCAAAGTCCTTCGACTTCATTCTGGATACGGCATCTGCGCCGCACGATATCGATCCTTATCTGCAGTTGCTCAAGCAGGATGGCACGCTAACCCTGGTTGGCCTGCCCGAAAAACCGCCTGCGGTCAACGTCTTCAGCCTGATTACGCGGCGCGCGTCCGTGGCCGGGTCGATGATTGGGGGGATGCCCGAGACGCAGCAGATGCTGGACTACTGTGGCCAGAAGAATATCACCGCCGATGTCGAGGTCATTCCAATCCAGAAGATCAACGAAGCATTTGAGCGGATGCTCAAGCAGGACGTGAAGTATCGTTTCGTGATCGACATGTCGTCTCTGAAGTAGCAGAGCCGCGGCATGCGGCAGCCCATATCTGCTCCGCGGCTTGAAGACCAGGCTGCGGAGTGAATTATCTTGAGCCCAATCTCGCCTTCTTGACATCGATACTGTTGCGTCTTTATGGTTGCGCCAGTTGACTAAGATGCGATTCACTGACCAGACTGGCGCCATCCTCACCGACAGCCACTTCCTCATACCGGTAGTAGTCTTCTGCATCGGGTTGGCCCTGTTGATCACGCTGCACTGACTCGGCAAGAAATGTTCCAGTTGAAGCCGCACAGATTCCCGCAACGGAGAGGTTTGGCGCGCACTCCATGAGCCTGGCGCAGAAGACGAATAATGCTGCGAACTTCGGCTCGGCGCACGGCATCGGTGTGCTGTGCGCACTGGGTGCAGGCGTGTGGCTGGGCGCAGCAGAGGCGCCCACCAAGCTGGTCAACTCGGGACTCTCGCCGTATGCCATCTCGCTGTGTATGGTCGCAGGCGTCTTCACCGCCCGCTGGACCGTGCCTACGCTTCTAAAAGGCACGCGGCAGGTCTTCGCCGATCTCGCCGAGCACAAACAGCTCATCCCGATCGCCGTCATCGCCGGCATGCTGTGGGCAGTGGCCAATACGCTCACGGTCTTTGCGATCCGCGATGTCGGTTTGGCGATTGCATTTCCACTCTGGAACACAAACTCGCTCGTGGGCATCTTCTGGGGCCGCGTGCTTTTCGGTGAGTTGAAAGGCGCGAGCGCCAAGAACGTGGCGAAAGTTGTTCTCGGCGCGCTGGCGATTGTTGCAGCGGCCGTCATGCTCGGGTTCAGCACGATTCACGGCGGCGGATCGCACGCGGGCCGTGCCGCCGGCGGGGTGCTGGCTGCCGCGGGCGCAAGCCTGCTCTGGGGAACGATGTATATCCCCTATCGCAAGGCGTACATCAGCGGAATGAATCCGCTCTCCTTCGTCACCGTGTTCACCATTGGTGAGCTGGGTGCAGTCTTCGCGCTGGCCATGTTTCTCGACCCCAAGGCGACAACAGAAATCTTTCACTCGGCGCAGGTGCGGCCTATGCTCTTCTGGCTCTTCCTTGGCGGCTTTGTCTGGGTGGTGGGTGACATCTTTCAGCAGTATGCGACCAAGTACCTGGGAATCGGCCGCGGCATCCCTCTCTCGAATACAAACCAACTGTGGGGACTTGCCTGGGGCGCACTGGTCTTTGGTGAGCTGGCAAGTGCGGATGCGGCCCACCGCCTGCTGGTCGTCGCAGGTTCGGTCGTCATGATTCTCGGCGCGCTTGCTGTGAGCACCGCGGTGGCCACCGAACGCGAACATGCTTCAACCAACCGGGCGCTGGAGCGGGAGTGCGACCGCTATGGCCTCGACTACACACGCGTCTTTCAGGCCTATAGCGGCGTGCACAATGGCGATCCAAAGAAAGAGCGCGCCTGGTGGGACTATGCGATTCTCGCTGCGGCGACGGCGGTCTTTGTCTGGCTCGGCGTACAGGCGCGCGTGCCTACGCTAGCCATGAACTTCGTCTGGGTCGGCGTGCTTGGATTCTTGCTGGTTTGCACCGCCGCCATCTGTGCCTGGGGTTTGTGGCGGGCCACGCGGTTCTCATGAGACCAGTACAATAAGGCCTATGACGGAGCTGGCGCTGGTAGATCTTGTGGGAGTGGGGCTGAACGCCACCGACACGCTGATCTCTCTTCCGTCGTATCCCAGGCGCGGTTCAAAGGTCAAATACTCACAATCTTCCATCTTGCCCGGTGGGCAGACGGCGAGCACAGTGATTGCATGCCAGACCTGGGGACTTGCCACGCGCTATGTCGGCAAGATGGGCGACGATGAGGCAGCAGCCCTGCACCGGCGCGAGTTCGCGCGAACTGGCGTGGACATGCGCATCACTACCGTGCCGAACGCGTCAAGCCCACAATCGCTGATCATTGTCGATGACGGCGGCGAGCGCACAGTGCTGAATCTCCGCGAAGACCGCCTGCTGCTGCAGCCCCAGGATCTCGACCGCGGCTGGATTTTAAAGGCGCGGGCGTTGCATGTGGATGGGCTGGAGACCGCAGCGGCTATGCAGGCGGCCACGTGGGCGCGGGCTGCCGGAATCCCCGTGATCGCCGACCTCGACGAGATGTATGCGGGCATTGAAGACCTGATCGAGAAGATCGACTACCTGATCGTGAGCCGCGATTTTCCGGCGATGCTTACCGGCGAGCGCAATCTCGAGCGTGCCCTGCGCCTCATGAAGCGCCGCTATGGATGCACTGTGGCTGCTGCGACTCTGGGGCAAGATGGTGTCCTCGCCTGGGATGGCAGCCACTTCCATCTGCGGCCTGCTTACTGCGTCAACGTGGTCGATACCACCGGCGCCGGCGACATCTTTCATGCCGGCTTCATTTACGGCCTGTTGCAGGGGTGGCCCCTGCCACGGCAGCTCGATTTCGCCTGCGCGGCGGCTGCGTTGAACTGCATGGCAAGCGGCGCGCGCGGGGGCATCGGAAGCGTCGAAGCCATCGAAAACCTGATGGCCACGACGCCTCGCTATGCTGAAGCGCCAGCCGCAGACTAATGTGCTGATCCGCTCGCCTGCACCAGCACCTCCACGGCCGGAAAGACCTTGCTGATCAGAACGGCAACCGGCTTTTCTGCAGTCTTGAGAAATTGCAGGTTGGCCTGGACTGTTGATGCATCGGCCGCATGATGATTCTCCAGATCGTCGAGCGCCTGCAGACCGATGGTCGAAGCCTGCGACAGATTCTTCGACAGCGGCATCAACTCCTCCGTCAAATCCGAATTTGTGAGCGTGAGCTCCAGCTTGGCGTCGTTGTCGCGCCACAGCGTGAGCCATGCACGGGCCTGCTGCCATTGCTCCGGCGTGGCCTTGCCCGTGGCGATGAGCGAAGCCAGATTGCCGAACTCCCTTGCCGTGTCGCTCTCGGGATGTGCCGCATCCACAAGGTGGTTTAGCGGGCTCGACGTGTTGTACTCCTTCAGATCTTCGCGTTCGTAGCCTTCTGGCGGCTGCACGACAGATGCGAGCACCGCAAGCGCATGCGGATCAGACTCGCCGCTCATCCTCTGCAACATGGGCCAGCTGTACGACTGATGGGTCAGCCCGTAGAACACCAACTTGTCAGAGACGACAGCAAGACGCGCGTACATCGAGTCCACGTCGCGCACATCCTGCGGAGACCAGAGCCGTTCGGCGATGGCAGCGGTGCGCGGCCAGATGCGGCTGTCAATGATCTCCGGCGTCGTAAACTCGCTCCACATGGTCGCTTCGCCGCCAAGAACCAGCGCCTTCTGCTCGGGCGTTAGCGTTGCCGCATCGCCGCCCAGCGGGTCGGTGAGGTAGTGATACGAGGCCGGCTGATTGAGATCGATGTAATAACCATTCGACAACAGAACGCGATTGCCTTGCTTTGCCGCGGCTGCAAGGCCTGCCGGTCCGCGCCACGATTGAATCACCACGTCACGCGGTGTATCGGGCTGCAGCACTTCATCCCACCCTTCGGCAATCTTGTGGTGCGCTGCAACAATCTTCTGCACACGTGCGGTGAAGAGCGACTGTAAAGCTGCATTATTCTTCACGCCATGGGCCTTCATCCACGCCTGGATCCGCGAGCTTGAACTCCACTCTTTGCCGTTGCACTCGTCGCCACCGACATGGAAGTAGGCGTCAGGGAAGAGCGCGGTCATCTCCCCAATGAACTTGTCCAGAAACTCGTAGGTACTTTCGCGGGTCGGATCCATCGCGCCGTCAAAGACCCCCCAGCGATCTGAGATCTGAAACGGCCCTGGCGCGCTGGCAAGGTCCGGGTAGCCGACGAACCACGAAGTCGTGTGGCAGGGCATGTCGAACTCCGGAACAACGCGGATACCGCGGTCGCGTGCATACCCGAGGATATCTTTCACCTGCTGTTGGGTGTAGTAAAGGCCGTTCGAGCCCTTCTCCTGCAACAGCGGAAAGGTCTTGCTCTCGATACGGAATCCCTGATCCTCGGAGAGGTGCCAGTGGAAGACGTTCATCTTCACGGCTTCCATCCCGTCAAGGTTGCGCTCGATCACCGGGATCGGCTGGAAGTGGCGGCCGGAGTCGATCATCAGCCCCCGCCAGGGGAAGCGCGGCTTGTCGTCGATGGTGACGGCCGGGACCACGAAGCCCTTCGGCGTGACGGTCACGAGCTGAAGAAACGTCTGCAGCCCATGCAGGATTCCCAACGGATTGGGAGCGGTGAGCTGCGCACCTTTCGCTGTAACTTCAAGGTGATAAGACTCGTCTTCTCCGAGTTGCTGCACCGGGTCGCTTGCAGCGCCTGTCCTGATGACGAGCGTGGCCGGATGCGTCTGCGGCGTGACGTTAAAGGGAATGCCGGTCTCGCGCGTGAGCGTGCCGAAGAAGCGGTCGCGGGCTCGCTCCAGGCGCGGCTCGGTGTAGCCCTCGAGAGCGACGGTGAAGCCGCTGTCGATGGCAAGCTGTCCCTGGCCCACGGTCATGTGCGCTGGCAGTGGCATGAGGGCAGGCTGCGTTTCAGCGCCAACCCGGATTGCCGCAACTATGACGAAGAGTCCAAAGCACAAAAGCGAAACAAGAGATCGAGAGTAAGCAGCGAGTGTTTTCATGAGACCGTCTCCCCCTGCCACTATAACCGCCGCGATTGGGCCGAACGGCAACCAGGAGGTGGGAAAGCGGCTGTGTGGGCCGCATGGCGAAACGGGCTGCAAAACACTCAGAGAAGTTTTAATTGCCCAAAGGGGAGCGGGGCGGTTAGTATTCCGCTGAAATCGTTTTCAGAGGAGATCGATCTATGCGCACTTACCTTAGCTTGCCACTTGGCATTCTTGCCCTGGCCGGATTGCTTGCCACAGTTCCAAGACCTGCCGCTGCGCAGGCGATCGCGGCCCAGACGCCGCCCATGGGCTGGAACAGCTGGAACTACTTTGCCGACAAGGTCGACGACAAGGGCGTGCGCGCCGCCGCGGACGAGATCGTCGCCAGCGGCATGAGAGACGCGGGCTACATCTACGTCAACATCGACGACACATGGGAGGGCGAGCGCGACGCCAGCGGAGAGCTGCATACAAACTCGAAGTTCCCTGACATGAAGGCGCTGGCCGACTATGTTCACTCGAAGGGGCTGAAAATCGGCATCTACTCCTCGCCGGGGCCCAAGACCTGCGCCGGCTACGAGGGTTCGCTGGGACACGAAGAGCAGGACGCGAAGATGTACGCGGCATGGGGCATCGATTACCTCAAGTACGACCTGTGCAGCTTCATCCCTGAAGTGATGGAGAAGCAGGCGCCCAACGACAAGGCCGAGCAGATGCGACTCATGGTGGCTGCCTACGACAAGATGGCCAAGGCGCTGAAAGCAACCGGCAGGCCGATCGTCTTCTCGCTTTGCCAGTACGGCTGGGACTCGCCATGGGAGTGGGCGCCGAAACTCGGCGGCAACCTATGGCGCACCACCGGCGACATCTCACCCGATTGGGACCGCATCTACGATTTGCTCGAGATGCAGGACGGATTAGCCAAGTACGCCGGGCCCGGTCACTGGAACGATCCGGACATGCTCGAAGTGGGCAACGGCAAGCTTACGCTGGCTGAGAACCGCGCGCATTTTTCCATGTGGGCCATGCTGGCGGCTCCGCTGCTGGCCGGCAACGACCTGCCCAACATGAAGCCGGAGATCAAGGCCATTCTCACCAACCGCGACGTCATCGCGATTGACCAGGACAAGCTCGGCAAACAGGGTTATCGCGCTTACGCCGATGGCGAAGACGAGGTCTGGGTGCGGCATCTCTCCGGTGGCGCGATGGCCGTTGCCGTACTGGCAGCGGGAGACACGCGCTACTCCACGCATCCGTTTCATCTGGATCTGGCGAAGCTGGGCCTGCACGGTCCCCAGCAGGCGAAGGACCTGTGGAACGGTACGGAGATGACCTTGACGCAGGACATGCCGATTGAGATTGCCAGCCACGACGTGCTGCTGGTCCGCATCGCCAGCCCGAAATAAGAGCCGCTGGAAAATCAAACCTGAAAAGCCCTGGGCAGCCTCAGCGTCCCGGGGCTTCTTATTGCATGCGGGCAAGATGGACGGCGAACCAGGCGCGCGGATCGGTCCAGGTCGCTTCCGGCATAAAGCCGGCATTCCGCAGCATCGACTCAGCCTGTCCGGGCCGGTATTTGTAGCTGTTCTCGGTGTGGATCCGCTCGCCTGCGACAAAATCGACACTTAGCTCCAGCAGATCCAGGCGAACAGTCTGCTCCGCGCAGCTCTCGAGGTGCATCTCGATGCGCGAGGCTGTGGGATTCCAGACGGCGCGGTGAGCAAAGGCCTCCGGATCGAAATCCGCGCCCAGTTCGCGGTTCAGCCTGACCAGCAGGTTGCGATTGAAGGCCGCTGTGACGCCGTCTGCATCATCGTACGCGTCAACCAGAACGGACGGATCTTTGAAGAGGTCGACGCCCAGCAGAAGCGCATCGCCGGGCCAGAGGGCCGCGCTCAGCCGCGCCAGCAGATCGGCAGCATCGTCCGGCTCAAAGTTGCCGATGCTCGAGCCAATGTAGAGCATCAGACGGCGCGTGCCGGGGTCTGGCGCATCAAGATCGAAGTCTTCGGTGTAGTCCATCACCTGCGGCGCAACCGAGACGCGGGGCAGCTCGCTCTCGATCCGCTGCTGCGCCAGTTCGAGCGCGCTGGCTGAAACGTCAATTGGCTCGTAGACCACCGGTCCCTGACGCCGGGAGGCGGCAGAGAGAATCAGCCGAGTCTTGTCGGCAGAGCCGGCGCCCAGCTCTGCGATGCGCAGGCGGTCGCCTGCCGCCGCGCGGGCGATCATGGCCCCGGCGTGCGCTTCCAGAATCGAGCGCTCCGTGCGCGTAAGGTAGTACTCCGGCAGCTCCGTGATGCGATCGAAGAGCTGCGAGCCCGCCTCGTCATAGAAAAGCCAGGGCGGCAGACACTTGGGTTGCGATGCAAGACCCTCCCGAACCGCCGTGGCGACTCGTTGGAGGATGCGCTGACCGGCGTAGGGAAGAAGAGTAGAAATCGCCATGTGGACTGTTGGATGCCTTGCCGCTTGAGCCGGTTACGATCATTTTGCCAGCCGGATGCCCGAGAACTGCCAGCGGGTCTCCGGAGAAAAGAAGTTGCGGTAGGTGGCCCGGATATGCGGCGCCGGGGTGACGCACGATCCGCCGCGCAGCACCATCTGGCCGCTCATGAACTTGCCGTTGTACTCGCCGAGCGACCCCGGCAGCGGCTGGAAGCCGGGATAGCCCAGGTAGGCGCTGGCGGTCCACTCCCAACAGTCGCCCCACCACTGGCGCTTCGCACCGCCCTCGCTCTGGACAAGGCCGGTGGCAGCGGAGGGAGCCAATTCTCCTGATTCGAGCAGATTGCCGTCAATGGGCAGGCCCTCGGTCGCCGCCTCCCATTCGAACTCAGTCGGAAGGCGCAGCCCGGCCCAGCGCGCATAGGCATCGGCTTCAAAAAAGCTGACGTGGCTGACGGGCGCAGCGGACACCTGGCTGAGGGGCCGCTCGCCACGTAGCGTAAAGAGCGACCACGCGCCGTCTCTTTCGGTCCAGTAGAGCGGAGCGCGCCAGCCTTCGCGCTGCACGGCGTCCCATCCGGCAGAGAGCCACAGCTCGCTGCGGCGATAACCGCTATCGGCGATGAACCGAGCGTACTCGCCGCTGGTCACCAGCCGGTCGGCCAGCGCGTAGGGCTCGAGCCACACACGATGCCGCGGCATCTCGTTGTCGAAGCAGAAACTGTCTCCGGAGTGGCCGACATCGCAGAGGCCGCCGGTGTAGGACGTGAACGCGAGCGGCGCGGGCGAGGCCGGTTCTTCGCCTGGGGAGCCGTCAGGCCTGTAAGCCGGACGCAGCGGATTGGTGAAGAAGGCATTCAGAATGTCGGTCAGCAGCAGCTCCTGGTGCTGTTCTTCGTGATTCGTCCCGAGCTCGATGCGCTTGAGCGCCTCGGGCGGCGCGCCCTGCGCAAGAAGGCGGTCGATGGCTTCATCGACATGGCGGCGATAGGCGAGGATCTCGTGGAGCGCGGGCCGTGAAAACGAGGAGCGCAGGCGCTTCTCAGGGAAAGCGGCGAAGGTCTGGTAGTAGCTGTTGAAGAGCCAGATAAAGTCGGGGTTGAAGACCTGATAGCCGGGCAGAAACTCGCGCAGGATAAACGACTCAAAGAACCACGCTGTATGGGCAAGGTGCCACTTGGCGGGCGAGGCCTCGGCGCACGACTGCACCATCATGTCTTCCGGCGTGAGTGGCTCGACAATCTCGAGCGTGCGCCGGCGAACGGAACGGAAGCGCTCGGCGAGGTCAGGCTCGTGACTGGGCGCGGGACAGGGCGCGGGCGCGGACGAAGCAATTGTGCTCAACGACGGAGCCTCCACTGCTTGGGATGCGCGGTGCTCCTGAGGAAGTTGCAGAAAATGTTGGACCTCTGAGCCCGGGCGGACCCGGAACGCCGGTTGCGGTGGCGGCGAAGGCGGATGCCGTGCGTCACTGCCTTGCATCCAGGGATCGTGGCATACCGTGGTGTGGCAGCAGATTTCCGACTCGCCCGGGCTGATTACCGCTTCGCAAATCTTCGCCGCGCGCGGTAGCGAAGAGGTTGCAAAAGTGGTCTAATGCCAACGGACGATGTGGACGGTTTGTCGCCCTCATTTCGCAGGAAAGGAGGGAGTATGCGCAGGCCCAAAGTTGGCACCCGGATGAAGCTCTCCGCCATGCTTCTGGCGCTCTCCATTGTCCCGCTGACCGCAGCCGGACAGAGCGCGCAAACACCCTCGACAACCCAGACCGCGCCCGGCCCGGCCACGCAGGCGGCAGCGCCCGCCCCGCCGCAGCTGCCGCCCACACCCGAGGCAATCGGCGACAGCATGATGGCCCACCGGCGCTACCAGGCGGCCATTGAGGCTTACAAACAGGTGAAGCCGGCGACAGCCTCCGCGCTGAACAAGATGGGCATTGCCTACCAGCTCATGTTCAACAACGACGACGCGGTGCGCTGCTATCAGGCCTCGCTGAAGCTCGACCCGAAGAATTCGAACGTGTGGAACAATCTCGGCACCATCTACGACGCGCAGAAGGACTACAAGGCCGCGGTGCGCATGTACAAGAAGGCGCTGAAGATCGATCCCAGGTCGCCGCTGGTGCTCAAAAACATGGGCACCGATCTGCTGGCCCAGCACAAGTACGAAAAAGGCTGGGAGTACTACAAGGCTGCGCTGGCCATCGATCCGCAGATCTTTGACCGCAGCGCCGGCGGCCCGAAGGTCGAGAATCCGGCGTCGCTCGAGCAGCGCGGCGCCATGAACTACTACATGGCCCGGGGCTGCGTGCGCGCAGGCGACACCGATCGCGCGATCCAGTACCTGCGCCTGGCGCTGACCGAGGGCTTCACCAGCCGAAAGAAGCTGGCGGCCGATTCGGAGTTTGCGGGCCTGCACGGCGTTCCGGCATTTGACCGGCTGCTGGCCGAGCAGGAAAAGCAGTGACGCCATGATCCGTGGTCAGTGCGCAGAGAAGGTGGCGCCTGACACGTAGCAGTCTCGCACGTACACAGCCCCGCCAACTTCTCCGCCCGCTACTTCCTCTCGTCCTCTGTGGAAAATTCTTGTCAAGCCCCCTCAGCGCAAAATAGTTCCTAACGCCCTCATTCCATTGATCAAGATTTTTCGGCAAAATTGCCGATTATTTCGACGAAAAGTTCATACTAAGAAGTAGCAGCACAGAAGGCCGGGATTCCTCCCGGCCTTCGGCTTTTCAGGAACACACCATGCATCAAACCGTTGCCTCCGCCGCCTGTCACCTCACCCGATCTGCAGCCTCCGCTCGCCTCTTCTCGGGGGCAAAATCAGCTCCAAAAACCTTCTTCTCTATATCTTCGCCAAATATTCGCTTTTATTTCGCTTTCACTTGTGGCGTCATTGAAAATAAACGGCTTAGATGGTGCTCGGGGGTACCCCCCTCC
>Ga0335072_10004090_pt1 | contig 21749 bp, 14 predicted proteins | sample Lox_Sample_21_FD_206725 | JGI IMG/M metagenome (GOLD analysis project Ga0335072, IMG submission 206725) | Soil microbial communities from Loxahatchee National Wildlife Refuge, Florida, United States - Lox_Sample_2.1 | ecosystem: Environmental > Terrestrial > Soil > Wetlands | place: USA...
TGAACTTCAAGGAAAAATACGTCTACAAGACGCTGCCGGCGCAGATTCTCGGCACCTCGGGCACGGAGCAGTCGCGGATTCTTTCGATCAATAAAGGGTCAAAGGACGGCGTGGGCGTGGACATGCCGGTGATTACGCCGGACGGCATTGTCGGGCGGATTCGCGAGGTCTTTCCGCATACCAGCCAGGTGCTTGAAATCACGGACCCGACCAGCGGCGCGGGCGTCGTTTTGGCGACGACGCGCATTCGCGGCATCCTGCGCGGCAATGCGCTGGGACAGCCCGAAGTCGTCAACATCATGCCGGACGAGCGCATCAAGGCGGGTGAGCTGGTGATCACCAGCGGCGGCGACCAGATATTTCCGCGTGGCCTGGCGGTGGGGGTGGTCGATCGCGTGGTGAATGACCCGGACCACGATCCGCTGGTCGATGTCCTGATTCGTCCAGCCGCCAATCTTTCGCAGCTGGATGAGGTTCTGGTGATTACCAGTATGGGCGCCCAGGTGACGCCCAGGCAGCAGTTGGACATGATTCAGAGCGAGGCGGCGTCGGACTCCCAGCAACTGAAGGCCTCCGAGATTCTGGCGGAACGGCTGCCCAGCCGGATCGATCCCGACGCGCCAGCGACGGACGATGAAAACAGCGACGACTCGGCGGATGCTGCGGGTGAAGGAATTGCGCGTCCGATGCGTCCGCCGGCGGCGCTGCATCCGGACCGCTTTACTCCGAATATGACTCCGGCGGCGGCCAGCCTGACGCCCGGCGCGCGCATGGCGCCCCAGTCGGAGGGAACGGAGAGCAGCGCGACCGCCAGCGCGGCAAAGCCGCATGCGGCAGCGCCATTGAAGAGCAACGCCGATAACGCGGACAACGGCGATACGACCGAGACGGCGGCAGCTGCGCCAAAGAAGAAAGGGCCGGAGCTGGTTCCGGATGACGGCAGCCATCCGCCCTCCACCATGCTGGAGCGGCCGGTTACCGCGCCCGCAACTGGGGTGGTGCATGCTGCGAATCCGCGGCCGGAAAATGCTGCCGGTGAGAGTGAAACTGCTCCCGTGGTGAAGACGAAAGTCATTGTGGACGGGCCGCTGCCTGCGGGTGCGAAGAAGCCGACGACGCCTGTTTCGACGGCAAATCGAGCGCAGCACACAACTGCTGAAGAAGCCCAGAAATCTCCGGCTGCGCAGCCCGTTTCTCACAAAGGGCCGGAGCTGGTTCCGGATGACGGCAGCCGTCCGCCGGCGACGATGCTGCAGAAACCCAAGCCTCGGCCCCAAGAGACGACTCCGCCGCAACAACAGCCGCAAGGGGGCCGGCGGGGATGAACAGGCTGGTGGCCGCTACGCGGCGTGATGTTGAGGTTCCGCCCTACCCGCTGATTGTATTTATCCTGGTGCCGCTGCTGGCGCTGGGGTTGCAGTCGTTTGTTTCGCTGCACTTCCAGCGCTTTGACATCCTGGATCTGCCGCTGCTGGTGACGATCTACTTCGCCATCACGCGGCGGAACCCGATCGCGGGAACGATCGCGGGCGGCGTGATCGGCATTGCGCAGGACGCGCTGACGCGCCAACCGCTCGGAATTTTCGGTATCTGCAAGTCGATCATCGGCTATCTGGCGGCTTCGCTGGGCGTGCGCATTGACACGGAGAACCACGGGACGCGGGCGCTGCTGACCTTCGGCTTCGTGCTTCTGCATAACGGGATGTACTGGGTTCTGGTGCGGCGACTGCTGGCGCAGCCGTACGCATGGAGCTGGATCCACGAGCTGATTCGCGCACTGATCAACACCGTGGTTGCGGTGATTCTGTTCGCGCTGCTCGATCTGGCCAAGCGCAAGGAATACTGAGGATTTAGCAGGTACTCTAGGTTTAGAAGCGACGTTATGCTCAATCGGGAAGAAAAGCTGCCAGGCTATAAGTTGACGGTCATTCAGTATGTGATCGTCGGCATTCTGCTGATTCTGGTTTTCGGGCTGTGGCGGCTACAGGTGGTGGGAGCGGAAAACTACCATGCGCTGGCCGAGGCCAACCGCATCCGCAAGGTCCCGATTCTGGCGCCGCGCGGCAAGCTCTTCGATCGCGAGGGGCGATTGCTGGTCGACAATTACCCCTCGGTCTCATGCTACCTGGTGCGCGAGCAGGGCCATGACTATATCGCCGATCTGCCTCTCATTGGGCGCGGGCTGAACATGACGGTCGACCAGATCGAGGCAATTCTCAAGAAATACCGCACTGCGCCGAAGTATCAGCCGCTGCCGCTGAAGCAGGACATTACGCCGGATGAGCAGGAATTTATCGAGGCGCATCGCGATGAACTTCCTGAACTCGACACAGTCGAGGAACAGCGGCGGCTGTATCCCAAGGATGGATTTGCGGCGCACCTGATCGGGTACGTGGGCGAGGTCAGCGAAGAGATGCTGGATAACCCGCAATATGCCTACTATGAGCCGGGCGACGTGGTCGGCAAGTCCGGCGTGGAGCAGTCCTATGACGCGCTCTTGCGCGGGCAGGACGGCTCGCAGGATGTGATTGTCGACAGCCACGGCCGTGAAGTGGGCAAGCTGGGCACAGAGCATGCGATCCCGGGCAAGAGCCTGAAGCTGACGATCGATATTGATATCCAGCGCGCGGCGGAGAATGCGCTGGGCGACCGCAACGGCGCGGTTATTGCGATGGACCCGCATACGGGCGAGGTGTTGGCGATGGTCAGCCGGCCAATCTTCGACCCGAATGATTTTGCGGTGCGCATCGGGCGCGATGAGTGGAACAAGCTCATTACCGATCCGGAGCACCCGCTGCTGAACAAGGCGATTCAGGCGCAGCTGGCGCCGGGGTCGACGTTCAAGATCATCATGGCGGCGGCGGGTCTGGAAGAAGGCGTTGCGCAGACTTTGAAGGTGCACTGCTCCGGCGGCGTCAGCTTGTTCGGAACTTACCAGAAATGCTGGGTGCGCAGCGGGCATGGCGAAGTCGATATCAGCAAGGGCATCTATCAGTCGTGCGATGTGTTTTTCTACACGCTGGCGGCGAGGCTGGGGATTGAGAAAATCGCCAAGTGGGCGCATGCCTTTGGCATCGGCGTGAAGACGGGGATCGACCTGCCCAACGAGGCCTCGGGCACCATGCCTTCGCCGGAATGGAAGATGAGGAACTTCCACGAGAAGTGGTATCCGGGTGAGGTGACTTCGGTTGGCATCGGGCAGGGCGCGGTGACCGCAACCCCGGTGCAGATGGCGCGCGCGATCTCCGGGATCGCCTCCGGCGGCGTCTTCAAGCGTCCTCATGTGGTTTTTCCGGATGAACTGCCACCCGACTACCGGAAGGCGATGTACGACTCTTTTCCTGGCTCGGGAGACAAGGTCGTGCCGCTCGACCCCGCGAGCTGGGAGACGATCACAGACGCCATGGCGGCGGTGGTGAACCCAGGAGGGACCGATCCCAGTGCGCACCTGGAGGGTATTGATTTTGCCGGGAAGACGGGCAGCGCGCAGACCATGAGCAATGCGCTGGCCGCGCGGCTCGGGCACGCTCATTCAGTCAAGGACAACGCATGGTTTGTGGGCTTTACCCCGCGGCGCAATCCGGACATTGTGGTCTGCATTTTGTATGAAGCCGGAGAGCATGGTAAGCTCGCTGGCCGTCTTGCGGCGCGCGTGATTGAAGCTTACGTGAACAAGCAGCGGCGGCTGGAGAACAACCTGATCGCCAAGGTGCCCGCGAAGGTGGACGTTGGTGCGCTCTGGGACGACCCCATAGACCCGAAGATTTTTGGCGGTAAGCAGATCGTGAAGCCGCATGACGGCGATGAGGCGGAGATGTGGGGCGGGCATTTTTATCTGACTGTGCCTCCTGCTGTAGCTTCTGCGAAAGTACCGTGATGCAGGAGAAACTGCCGGCGATGGATTTGAGCGAAATGTGGTTTACGTAGGAGAAAGAGAACTGCAGGTCCCTCCGCTCCGCGCATTGCGCTCCGGTCGGGATGACAATTCAGGAGTAATTGCTTAACCCATGCGCCGCTTTCTTTCACTTCGCGATTTTGACTGGACCCTGCTGGGGTTCGTGATGATCCTTTGCATCATCAGCATCCTGGAGATTTACAGCGCCACGCTGCATACCAAGTTTGCCGGCTTCCACAAGTTGCAAATCCTCTGGCTGCTGGGCGGGCTGGCGGCGATGTTCATCTTTTCCGTGATCGATTACCACGTGCTGGTGGATTTCGTTCACTGGATTTATGGCTTTTGCGTGGTTTCTCTCGTGGCCGTGCTTGCGGTTGGCACGAGAGTGAATGGCGGAAAGCGCTGGATCAAGCTGCCGGGCGGTATCCACTTTCAGCCCTCGGAGTGGGTGAAGCTGGTGCTGATCGTGGCGGTGGCGCGCTATTTTGTCGGGCTTGCGGGCAGGGAGTTGACCTGGAAGGACATCTTCAAGTCAATGGCGCTGGTGGGTGTGCCGATGCTGCTGGTGCTCAAACAGCCGGATCTGGGAACGGCTCTGACCTATTCGCCAATCCTGATCGTCGGGTTGTTTCTGGGCGGGATCGACTGGAAGAAGGCCGGAATCATTTTGCTGGTCGGATTGCTGGCGGCAGGGGTGGTCTGGAAGAGCGGCAAAGTCTTAAAGCCTTACCAGAAAGCGCGGCTGACCAGCTTTATGAATCCCGACAACGACCCGCAAGGCACCGGCTACCAGATTCGCCAGTCGCTGATTGCGGTGGGGGATGGCGGCGTCTTTGGCCGCGGCGCGACGAAGGGGACGCAGACGCAGGGCGACTTTCTGCCGATTCCATACACCGACTTCATCTTTGCCGCATTTTGCGAGGAGCACGGCTTTATCGGCGCGATGGTCGTCTTGCTGCTATACTTTTTAATATTGATGCGTTTGATTCAGAACGCTCAAACAGCCGCGGACTTGTCCGGAACGCTCATCGTGATGGGCGTGGTGGCCGTTTTGATCTTTCAGATCGCGGTCAACATCGGCATGGTGGTCGGGCTGATGCCAGTCACCGGAATTCCTTTACCGTTAATGAGTTACGGCGGATCTTCGGTGCTGTTCACGTTTCTGGCTCTGGGCATTGTGATGAATGTCCGGATGAACCGATTCGTGAACTGAGGCGACAAGCTTTGGCAAGAGTCCCGCCCGGTGTGCGGGACTGAATATAAGGAAGTTTAAGGAATTTAACTATTTAGCCGGCCGTGGTGGGTCACCGGGCCGGTCAGGATCAGGAATGAGCGCGCTGAGACGGGTAACGACCCCGCCGAACGGATTGGTTGAAGCGGTCACAAACTCTTTGCGCCCAGATAGCCTCCCGAAAATATCCCATCCCTTTCATGGATCTCCGCCCGGGAGTGGGCGACTCCGTGGATTCTTGCGGATACCGGCCATCTCTTTGTCATCTCTGGTCTCGTCCGGTATTTCGGTTTGATCTGCCTCGTCCGCTGCCCCAGGCTCTTGTAAGAGCTGCCGGGCAAGAGAGGCAGCATGTCGAAGGAAATATGCATTTCAAGCACGCCGCATGAGACGCGGCTTGCGATTTTAGAAGACGATCAGCTCGCGGAAATCTACTACGAGCGCGAAAACGAATATACCCTCGCGGGTTCCATTTACAAAGGCCGTGTCACGCGCGTCCTGCCGGGGATGCAGTCGGCGTTTGTCGACCTCGGCCTGGAGCGCGACGCATTTCTCTATGTCACCGATTTTCTCGAAGAACAGGGGGATTCGGCTGACTTTGAGGGCATTGGTTCGCAGCCACTGCGCGAGCCGCGCCGCGAGGCAGCGCCAGTTTACGAAGAAGAAACCGAGAGCGTGGGCGAGCATGGCTCTGGCGATCGCACCGGGGAACGCGCACCGGAGGGCACGCGCCGCTGGCGTGGGCGCCGTGGACGCCGCGGACGCGATGGCCGCCCGCAACACACGCGCGAAGCGACCACACAGATTGAATCTCCGGAGGCGGTCGAGGAGAGCATCGCGGCTGAGCCGATTGCTCTGCCGGAGCATGGCGCTCCGGGTGGAATTCCAGCGGCGAGTTTCATTGCTCCCGCCACGGTAAGTACACCGATTCTGCTGCCGGGCGAATCGCTGTCAAAGTATAGTGGCCAGCCTGCGGCAACTGAGCCGAAGGCGTCCACTGCGGCCGCTCAGGTAAAGACGAATTTCACATCGAAACCTTCCACTCTGATCGAAGGCCCGATTGACTGGGATGGCGGTTTGCTGCTTCCGGGTGAGTCGCGGTCGCGACGAAACAATCGCAGAGAAGAAGCTGCCGTGCATGCCGGAGAAGCGGCTGCGGTTGTGCCAGATCTTCCGGCAGTGGGAGAGGCGGAAGCGCGCGAAGCCTTTCCCGAAACAGTGGTTCCCGAACAGGTTGCCGAGTCAGCCGCAAGCGAACAGGTTGTTCAGGAAGACGCTCGCGAGCTAGTTGCCGAAACGATCGTCGAGACGGAGCACGAAGCTGCTCCTGAGGCGGTGGCTGCGCCTGAAGTGATTGCCGAGCCGGTACTTCTGGTTCATGAAGAGGAAGAGCACCCGGAAACGGTCGAAACAGTTGGGGAAGTGCACGAATACGAGCCTGAGCATGCCTCGGCCTCGCACCGCGTCGATGCGGCAGCTCCGAGCGAATACCGTCTTTCGAGTGTTGTCGAAGAAGCCGAAGCAGCAGAGCGCGTTGAAGAAATGGCGCAGGCGGTTGAGCCTGATCAGGAAGCAGTCGGAAAACCAGAATATGTAACCGAAACAGTCCCAGAAGAAGCGGCTGCCCCGCCTGTGGCTTCCGAACCTGCTTTCACAGTGGAGTATGAGGAAGAGGAAGAAGCTCCGCCGTCAATCCAGGTGATTGCTCCCGAGGCTGTCGAAGTTGAAGCTGACTCCGAAAATGATCGCAGGTTTGCGCCGGGCGCCGGGCTTATCGAAGAAGAGTTGATTGATGAGGAAGAATACGACTTTGAGCCGATCCATGCCCATGCCGATGAGCATGATCTGGAAGACCTGGAGGAGCAGACGGTCGATCAGCAGATAAACGGCGCCGATCTGGGCGCGATGGTCCGCGATCTGCATATTAATCAGCGGGTGCACTTCGGTCCCGAGGGCGCGCTTGCCGAGCAGGCTCAGGAAGAAGATCAGGGATACATTGAGGAGATAGACGAAGAGGAGCTGGAAGAAGAAGCGGGCGAAGAAGAAGTCTCCGCAGATGCGCAGCCTTCGCCGGAACACCCCGGGCAGGCGGAGAGCCGCCGCCAGGATTTCCGCGAACGCCGCCGCGGTGGTCGAGGACGTCATGGCCGCCATCGTCAAGATGGTGGAAGACCGCGCCGCGCGTCGGCGCAGGTCACCGATCTGCCGGTCATTACTGAGCTGCTGAAGCCGGGGCAGGAAATTCTTGTGCAGATTGCCAAGGAGCCCATCGCCAAGAAGGGCGCACGCATTACCAGCCACATTGCGCTGCCTGGGCGTTTTCTGGTCTTTATGCCGACGGTGAATCATGTTGGCGTTTCGCGGAAAATTTCGTCCGATGACGAGCGCCAGAGGTTGAAGCGGATTCTCATCAGCGAGAAGGGAACGGCTTCCGGCGGCTTTATTGTTCGCACCGCGGCTGCTACCGCCACCGAAGACGAGCTTCGCGCGGATCTTCGTTTCCTTATCAGCCTGTGGAACGACATCAAGCAGCGGTCGGATGAGGGCAAAGCACCGGCGCTGATCTACCACGACCTCAATCTGGTGGAGCGCGTGCTGCGTGACCAGGTGAGCGACAATTTCTCGACCATCTGGGTCGACAGCGAGACGGAGTACGAGCGCGTGGTGCGCTTCCTCAACCGCTTCCAGCCTTCACTGGTGCGGCGCGTAAAGCTCTACATCAAGGAGACGCCGCTCTTCGAGCAGTTCGGCATTCAGGACGAGATCACCAAGGCGCTGCGGTCGAAGGTCTGGCTCAAGTCGGGCGGATCGATCGTCATCAACCAGACGGAAGCGCTGGTTGCGATTGACATCAACACCGGAAAATATGTCGGCAAGACGGCGCGTCTCGAAGACACGATTCTGAAGACAAACCTCGACGCCATCCCGGAAATCGTGCGGCAGATTCGCCTGCGCGATCTCGGCGGCATCATCGTCATCGACTTCATCGACATGGATGAGCGCAAGAACCGGCACAAAGTGATGCAGGCGCTGGAAGAAGCGCTGAAGGCCGACCGTGCGCCCTCAAAGGTGCTGCAGTTTAATGACTTCGGTCTGGTGGCCATTACACGCAAGCGCGTAAAGCAGTCGCTTGAGCGGACGCTGAGCGTGCCCTGCGAAATCTGCCAGGGCACAGGCATGGTGAAGAGTCCGATGACCGTCTGCAACGAAATCTACGTCGAGATGCGCAAGATGCAGAAGCATCTGGAACGGAACGATGTGCTGCTGCGCGTGCATCCTGAAGCGGTGAAAACGCTGAAGGCGAACAATGCGCGCTGGTTGAACGAGATGGAAGAGATGATCGGCAAGACGATCATCGTGAAGAGCGATCCGGCACTGCATCCGGAGCAATTTGATATTCACTAAACAGTAATAGCTGCCCGAATTTTTTAAGAACGGACGCGGATTCGAAATCCAATGGCCTTCGAGCCGCGTCTTTTCAAATAGCCAGACTGGACCAAACAAAACCCTCACCTCCCATGGTTCTCTCATACGCGGAGGTGGGGGTATTTTTCTGGTAAATGCATCATCTGCCGAGTCAAAAGCATCCGAATGGGGTTGGAGTGTACAAGGGGTTCGCCCACGAAACCCCAAAATTAACGATCAAAGAGGGATGTATGGTGGTCAGTTGCAGTCCTTCAGTCAGTTCCTTGCGTCGTTTCGCCATTGCCGTATTTGCCTTGGCTTTGGCGTCGTTTCCAATCATGGTGAGGGCACAGAGCGACACACACAGCGCCTTCAGCTCATCGGATGAAAACAAATCGTACTTAGCGAATGAGGACATGGACGGTGCTTCGCTCGCCGCCGATCCAGGCCCATCGCCCACGCCCCAGTATGGGCAGTCGAATTCTCAATATCCCACCTATGAAAGCAGATGGAGTAAGGTTGCCTTTGAAGCAGGTGGCGGCTTTACTGCTCCGATTGGCAACGACGTCAGCGGGGGAAAGGGTGTGGGTCTCTCAGGATATGACACATGGGGATATAACCTGATCCTGGGTGGCGGCTGGAACTTTAACAAGTGGCTCGGCGCACTGGTGGAGTATCAGTTCAACCGCAATAAAATTCCGGGGTCGACTCTGGCTGTCCTCGGCGCGCCCGGTGGCAATATCAACACCTGGTCTTTCACGATAGATCCGATCATTTATCTGCCGCCGATAACTTCTTCGATGGGCGTATATGTGACAGGTGGTGGCGGCTTCTATCGCAAAGTAACTAACTTTACCGCTCCGGCTTGCGAAGAAAGTTTCTTCGGCATCTATTGCGAGAACCAGACGATCTATCATCTGTCCAGCAATCAGGGCGGCCTGAATATCGGGCTTGGAGGATACTGGAAAGCGTTTGGTCCCGACAGCAGGGCAAAGCTTTACGCGGAAGCGCGTTATGTGTGGGTTGATTCGCCAGCGGCTGCGCCCTCGAATGGCTATCTGGCCGGCGGCACGGAAGGTCTGATTCCAGTTACGTTTGGCATTCGATTCTAAAAAGTGCAGCATTTATAGACGGGTGGGCTTCGGCCCACCCTTTGCTTTTACCAGTGAAGAATGCCAACTTGATGGAGACGCAGCAGGCCGCCGGCAAGAACAGCAAGCGGCGGGATCGTGGTAGAAATCAGCAGATAGTAGATCGCTTGTTTGCCTTTCATCTGCAGGGCGGAGAACGCGGTGAGCAGCAGCACGGCCAGCGCAAGCATGAGCGCGTGAACAAGCGGATTGCCCTGCGCGTAGCGGGCCGTCACGTAGCCTCCAAGCAGCGAGCACACAAAACCGATGCCGACATTCACCGCCATGATGGCGGAATCGGGCGCTGTGTCGTCACGGGTAAGGTTGGGAGCGAAGCGTTTCAGCATTACCGTGGCGATTCCCATCAGGCCAATAATGGTGATGAAGCCTGCGAGTATCGCCAGGAAGGAATGCGCAATCTGCATGGCTACTTGCGCATGGCCTTTTCAACCGCGTCGGCATCTTTCGGCAGAGCGCATGTCAGGCATTCGAGCTTGCCGTCCTGATCGGCGTAGAAAACATCCTCGATGCGCACGCCGATTTTTTCTTCCGGAATATAGATGCCGGGTTCGATGGTGAAGACTGTGCCTTTGTGAATCGGCTGCGAATAGTCGTAAGGATCGTGCACGTTGATGCCGACCGAGTGACCGATGCCGTGAATGAAGTATTTGCCGATGGGCTCGCCGTGCAGGTCCTTGCCGTGCGCGTTCATGTAGTTGAAGGCGATGGTGTCGAGCGAGTCAGGATATTTGTGCAGCGGGTCGTTGAGGTGCGACTTGCCGGCGACGAAGCCTTCGATGGCCGCTTTCTGCGAGCCTAATACGATGTCGTAGATTTCGCGCTGCCGAGCGGTGAAGTGTCCGCTGACGGGGACGGTGCGCGTGATGTCCGATGCGTACATGGAGTATTCGCCTGCGGCATCGACGACGACGACATCGCCTCCCTGCATCGTCTGGCTGTTATCGGAGTAGTGCAGTTCGGTGGATTTCTCTCCAGAGCCGACAATCGGCGCGTACGACGGGCGCTCGCAGCCATTTTCCATCAGCTTTTCGATGATGATGCCGGCGACGGTGCGCTCCTTCTGTCCGGGATGCACGGACTTCATCATCACGAACTGCGCCTGTACGGAGGCGTCAGCTGCTTTATGAAGCAGGGCCAGTTCGCCTGCGTCCTTTGTCTCGCGCAGCTTGTGGACAGGGGTGCGCACGTCGGCGAAGGGCGGAGGGCTGTCCATGCCCAGCGTTGTCGCTGCCCATTGGACGAGCGCCTTGGCCTGTTCGGTGTCCGGCTCAGACCAGATGCGGTATATGTTGGCGCGGCTTTCCGTTCCAAGTTGATTGAGCGTGAGTGCGAGGTCGGTCATCGGCTTTACTTCGTCGACGCCTGTAACTTGCGGCGCGTCGTGCGAAGCAGCATCCAGTTTCTTTCCGGTGTACAGCTCCATGCGCAGGTTGCGCGTGGGCAGGAACATGACCTCGCGATATGCGCGGGCGGGACGCGTGCCTTGCGCCTCCTGCGGAGCTTCGATGAGCAACGCTGCGCCGGGCTCGTTCCATCCGGTGAGGTAGTAGAAGTCCTCGTCCTGCCGGTAGGGCATGAAGTCGAGCAAGGGCTCTTCGGCAGCGAAGAGGATGGCGATTCCGCCATTTAGCTTGTCGGCGAGGGCAACGCGACGGGCGTGATAATCGGCGGAAGGTTGACGATCGAGAGCGTGCAGACAGGCACAGGTGAACAAGACCGCAACGGCGGCCAGTGCGCGGCAGTAGGATTTCATAGCAACGAGTGTACTATCGCGGTTTAATTTTGCGCCGTGGATGCGAGGTTGGGCGCCGGCGGTACATCGATCGATACACCGCGAGCGCTCATCGTTTTCGTCATCCAGATTTAGGGATTGATGGAGAAAGCGTGCTGCGAACTGGAAGTATGGCCATCGTAGCAACGCCTTCGGAATCTGCAAATACGAAAATGAAGGAGGAGCGTTTATACGCCCACGGGGAACGGCTTGGGCGAGGACTCTTCGAGATTCGCGCCGGTGCGCCAGCGCTCGAAGCGGCCTTGCAGCAGCGAGAGCAGTCCTGTGTACCAATAGCCTACGACGAACAGCAGCAGGAAGGGCACGGTGAAGTAGTTCTCGTTGGTGATGGCGTACCAGATGGTCAGCGCGAAGTAGCAGCCGATGAGCAGCTCGATCCAGGGAACGATGCCGAGGCGTTTGCGGTACTTCGAGGCTTTCGATTTCTCGCCGCGCTTTTCTACGCGGTATTTTGGCGTTCGCTTGAAGGAGCTTTTAATGCCGAGCAGCGCTTCAAGGACGGCTCTAGTGTTGGTGACGGTCAGGCCAATGCCGAGCGACATGAGGAATGGCAGGTAGAGGAATGTTCTATACCATCTGCGCGGATACAGCTCTTTTTGAGAGACCAGATAAAACGACGAGATCGAGAAGGTCGATGCCATGAAGAGCGGGAAGTCGATAAGCAGCATCTGGAACCATCCCTGATAGAAGCGGATGACCATAGCGGGCATAAGCAGCGTCGAAAGCACGACCATCAGCGGGTAGCTGATGTTGGCGGTGAGGTGATACCAGGCCTCGATCTTGGTATGGAAGGGCACTTTGCTCCTGAAAACCTGCGGCAGGATTTTTTTCGATGTCTGGATCAGCCCTTTGGCCCAGCGCGCCTGCTGTGTTTTGAAGGCCGTCATCTCGATCGGCACTTCGGCCGGGCACTCGACATCCTGCAGGTATTTGAAGCGCCAGCCTTTCAGTTGGGCGCGGTAGCTGAGGTCGGTGTCTTCGGTGAGCGTGTCGTGCTGCCAGCCTCCGGCTTCGCCGATGGTGCAGGTGCGCCACATGCCGGCGGTGCCGTTGAAGTTGAAGAAGACTCCGGCGCGCGAGCGACCGCCATGTTCCAGAACAAAATGACCGTCGAGCAGGATGGCCTCGACCTGCGTGAGAAAACTGTAGTCGCGGTTCAGGTGTGTCCAGCGCGTCTGCACCATGCCTACGTCCGGCTCAGCGAAGTGATGGATGACCCGCATCAGCCAGTCGCGCGGCGGGACGAAGTCGGCGTCGAAGACGGCGACGAACTCGCCGGTTGCGGTTTTCAGGCCGTGATCGAGCGCGCCGGCTTTGAAGCCGTAGCGATCGGTCCGGTGGATGTAGACGATGGGATGGCCGGTGGCGTGATACTGCTCGACAATGCTGTGCGCTACGTCCTTCGTTTCGTCAGTGGAATCGTCGAGCACCTGGATTTCGAGCAGCTCGCGCGGGTATTCGAGATTGCAGCAGGATTCGATGAGGCGGTCGATGACGAACTGCTCGTTGAAGATGGGCAGCTGCACGGTGACGCGCGGAAGCTGCTCGAAATGCTTTGGCGGTTCTTTGGCGGCGTTCTTGCGGTGCTTGAAATAGAGATAGACGAGCTGGTAACGGTGCATTCCATAGAAAGCAAGAATGATCATGACCAGGAAATAAGGAATGAGCAGCGCGGTGTCGAACCAGTTCCAGCGATAGAGGTGCTCGAAGGTGCGATCGCCGTAATGCGAGCGGAGATAGTGCGAGAGGCTGTGCTGGTTCAACTGCGCCAGAGCCGCAGGCGCAGCGATGTATATGGAGTTCAAAAGATGTATCGCCAGCAGAACCTTGCCTCCACCCGCCTAAAACGCTAATTGTATGCGATTTATCGTGATATCGATGCCGTCGTTTCGGAAGAGCATTGAGCTTGTGATTGCGGAGGATAGGAAAACAGATCTTTCCCTTTCGCTACGCTCAGGGTCAGGAGGACGGGCGCTTCTTAAGTTTAAGTTCAGTTCAGGAACATTGTGCGGTAGAGCGTGTCGCGCTGCACGGGCTTGAACCCGGCGTCGCGGATGATGCGGCGCAGCTCTTCTTCGGTCGTGCAGTTCGACGTTCCCGCGGCCTTCACGACATTTTCTTCGAGCATCACGGAACCCACATCATTGCCGCCGAAGCGCAGGCCAAGCTGCAGGACTTTCAATCCCTGCGTTACCCAACTCGATTGCACGTTCTCGATGTTCGAGAGATAAAGGCGCGAGATGGCGAGGACTTTCAGGTATTCGACCGCGGTGGCTTCGTCCCATCCCCGCCCGCCGAGCGCTGTGTTGTGCGGCTGAAAACTCCACGGGATGAAAGCGGTGAAGCCGCCGGTTTCTTCCTGCAGGCGGCGTACCTGCTCGAAGTGGTTCACGCGCTGCTCGAAAGTTTCACCAACGCCGAACATCATGGTTGCAGTAGTGCGCATGCCAAGCTGATGCGCAGTGCGATGGACCAGAACCCAGTCATCGGTCGAGCACTTGAGGCGTGCAATGCGATGCCGCACTTCATCGTCGAGAATCTCAGCGCCGCCGCCGGGGATCGAATCAAGTCCGGCATCGCGCAGGCGCATAATGGTGTCGCGTACGCTTAGATTGCTGTATTCGGCGATGGCAAGAATTTCCGAGGCTGAGAAGCAGTGCATCCACACCTGGGGGAAGCGCTGCTTGATGCCTTTGAGCAGGCGCTCGAACCATTCGATCTTGAGATCGGGATGCAGGCCGCCCTGCATCAGCACGCCAGTGCCACCCATCTCGACAGTCTCGGCGATTTTCTGATAGATCGTTTCGAAATCGAGAATGTAGCCTTCAGCGGCCATCTTGCCTTTGAGCGGACGGTAGAAGGCGCAGAAGGTGCAGTACTCCGTGCAGAAATTTGTGTAGTTGATGTTGCGGTCGATGATGTAGGTCACTACGCCTTCGGGGTGCAGCTTCCTGCGCATGGCGTCGGCTTCCATGCCCAGACCGATCAGATCATCGGAGTGGAAGTAATCGAGGGCTTGCTGGCGAGTGATCGACATGCCTTGATTTTAGAAGGTTCGCGCCCAACCTTCCAGAGCTTGTTGTAAGCGAAATGAATTTGCGCCTGGCGGCAGGCCGCCGGCATATCGCGGTATCATGCCCTTGAGGGATGTTGTTCATACTGCCTTGTCCTGTTGTTGCATCAGAGAAGTAAGTTAGGCCCCAGGTCCCAAATTTACGTTTCGCAGGTGTGAAATTTCTTCAGGAGCAAAGGTTCCGTATGCTGAATCTCACTCGCCCCGCATTGCGGCTTGCCGCCGTCCCGCTGGTTGCGATGCTGGTTTTTCTGTCGTCTGCAGGCAACTTGTTTGCCGCTGACGACAAGCCGCAACCCGACGTCATTATTTTCACGAACGGCGATCAACTCTCTGGAAAGTTTGTCCAGGCGATCGGCGATAAAGTTACATTTCACAGTGATATCGTCGGCGATATCACTGTCGACTGGAGCAAAGTTAAAGAGCTGCACACCAGTCAGAAGGTAGCCGTGATTGCAAAGAACGTGCAGATGAAGCGCCACCACGTTCTGGCCAGCGTGCCCATCGGAACGTTGTCGGTTGCGGACCAGCAGATTACCATCCAGCCGGCTACCAATGCGACGATCGCGCCAATCCCTGTCAAGAACGCGCAGTATGTTATCGATCAGACGACACTCAACAAGCAGCTTCGCGGCGAGCCAGGTTTATTCCAGGCATGGGTTGGTTCGGCTACCGCGGGTCTGACTCTTGTCCAAGCGACGCAAAATCAATATTCCTTCAACGGAGCGGTAGCAATGGCGCGCGTGGTGCCGACCGTGAGCTGGCTCAGTCCGCGGAACCGCACGACGCTGGATTATTCGCAATCCTACGGGAAAATTACGGAACCTGCGTACACGGATGCGAGTGGAACCTTTGTCCCGTCGACTTACACCAAGAGCTCAATCTTCCATGCCGATGCGGAGCGCGACCAGTATGTTTCGCCGCGGTTCTATTTTCTGGGCCAGTTGGCATTCGATCACAACTACAGCCAGAGCCTCGACCTGCAGCAGATTTACGGAGGCGGAATCGGCTACACGATCTACAAGACGCCCAAGCAGGAACTGGACGTGAAGGGGACTGTGCAATATGAGCGCCAGGCCTTTTTCAATACGGCGACCAACCAGAACCAGGATCTGATTGGCTCGACGTTCGGCGGTTATTACACGCTCCAACTGCCCAAAAGCATCATCCTTACGCAGCAGGCGCTATATATTCCGGCGTGGAACAACACGAATGCCTACTCGCTGTCGGAGACGGACGCGGTGACCTTCCCGACCTATAAGAATCTGGGATTCACGCTGGGGACCCTGGATACCTATCTGAACGATGTGCCGCTTACTTATCCGCCCACAAAGCGCAATTCATTCCAGTTCACGGCGGGAATCACGTACGCGATCAAGTCGTCGTACTGATCTACTCTCACAAGCCGGGCGGAGCACATCATGCACGCCCGGCTTCACTTTATTCCGGCTACTTTGCGTCGGACACAGGCGCAGGCGCCTGGCTGGCTGGATCGAAATTCAATGGCTGCTTCAGCAGATCGAGTGCGCTCGACGGGAGCGGCTTGTCGGCATTGGCCAGCAGTACTGTGACCTGCCACATCTGCGCATCGTTCAGCACTTTTGCAAACGACGGCATCCCGGTCAGACGGATACCGTTTTTCACCTTCCAGTAGGTTTCTCCTGGAGGATCGTCGCTGACGCCCACGACGCCGGCGCCATGCGGCTCCCATAGCTGCGGCGCTTTCGGGTACATATAACCGCCGAATTGGGAGGGGCGTCCATAAAGCCCGTGGCATGCCGCGCAGTTTTCGCGGTAGATATGCGCGCCGATAAGGAGATTGGCTTCGCTTGGCGAGAGCGGCGCGCTCTTCGGCATTTCGCTGTCGATGCGGGCATGGAGCGGGTTGCGGACGATCTCACGCTCGAATGGAAAGGGGTGGTCGGCGACACTTACCGGCAAGCCCCCAAAATTGAGATAAAGCAGCCCCGCGGCGGGCACGATGAGCAATCCGAGGATCAGACCTAGTAAAAATTTCATGCAGTTTCCATCCTCAAATGTGAGATAGATGCTGCCATACCGGCACGCGGCAGCGCTCACTCAGGAAAACAGGCTTACGGTGATAGCGCAAGGGCTTTCTGCGGCCTGCCTGAAGAGACCGGCTCCCAAAATTGCGCTCAGGGGAGTCAATAAGTCGCTGGTGCAATAGAATAAAAAGAGCTTTGGCCTTAGAGACTCGGTTCCGTCATTTGCAGGAAGTTCGATTTGTCTCAATTTTTGTTTCGCCGGCAGTGGAGGCATTCAGGTTCATGTTTCGTTCCAACCGTTTTTACCCGGTTCTGGCAATCACCTTTTTTTCTTTCGCGGTGCTTCAGGGGCGAGCGCAGCAGACTTCGTCCCAGCCGCAATCGACCGAGCAGACCCAGACAGGGCAGACTGCGCCGCCATCTACTTCCAAGCAACGCGCCCAGGTGCTGCGCCAGGCGCAGGAGCGGGTCAAGGCGCGCCGCAAACTGCGCGACCAGCAGGTGATTCAGGATACGTACACGCACAAGTATGAGGCGTATTTCGGCGGCAACTACCTGCGGTTCCGTCCCGGCAACGACCTGCAGCACATCAATGAATCCGGGTGGCACGTCGGCGTCACCGACTATGCTCTCGGCAAGATCGGCATCACTCTGGATGGACGCGGCTATTACGGAACGACGTATACCGGTACCAATCCTTATGGCGTCTACCAGCCAAGCATCAGCCAGTACACATTTATGGCCGGGCCGAGTGTGCGCTTCTTTGAAGGACTGCACTGGGGTTGGACGGCGCAGGTGCTGGCCGGCGTCGGTCATGGCAACTTCGGCACCGGCACCGGCGGTCTGCCTCCGGAGCTGATTGGCCTCTACAGCGACGGCAATTCCCTTAACCTAACCGCTGGCGCGTCGGTGGACTACAACCTGGGCCCTGCGCTGGCCCTGCGCCTGACTCCGAGCTACCTGATGACGCGGTACGGCAGCTCGACGCAGAACAACCTTGGCTTTACCGCGGGGGTTGTCTGGCGGTGGGGAAGACAGTAGCCGTCTTTATGTCTCGCACGAAGGCCGCGCCCATCCGCGCGGCCTTTTCGGTAGTCCTAGGCGAGAATAGGCACGCCGCCGAGCCGCGATTGGATGCGGGCCTGCCATTCCTTTGGGCCGGTCTGGTGAACGGAGGTGCCTTTAGAATCGACGGCGACGGTGACGGGCATGTCTGTCACCTCAAATTCGTAGATCGCTTCCATGCCCAGATCTTCAAATGCAACCACACGCGATGACTTGATCGCTTTGGAAACGAGATAAGCCGCGCCGCCCACAGCCATGAGATACACCGCGCTGTTGTCACGAATGGCTTCGATGGCGGCCGTGCCGCGCTCGGCCTTGCCGACCATGCCGAGCAGGCCGGTTGTTTCAAGCATCTGGCGCGTGAATTTGTCCATGCGCGTGGCCGTTGTGGGGCCTGCAGGGCCGACGACTTCCTCGCGTACCGGATCGACCGGGCCGACATAGTAGATGAAGCGATTTGCGAAATCGACGGGCAGGGGTTCGCCGCGGTTCAGCATGTCGGTCATGCGCTTGTGCGCAGCGTCGCGCCCTGTCAGCAGCTTGCCATTGAGTAGCAAGACTTCACCGGGTTCCCAGGTCGCTGCTTCTTCGCGCGTGACCGTGTCGAGATTGACGCGCCGCGCGGCAGAAGTGTCATAGGTGAGTTTTGGCCAGTCTTCGAGCGATGGCGGATCGAGCGCCACCGGGCCCGATCCATCGAGCACGAAGTGCGCATGGCGCGTGGCGGCGCAGTTTGGAATCATGGCGACGGGCAGGTTGGCCGCATGTGTCGGATAGTCGAGGATCTTTATGTCGAGCACAGTGGTGAGTCCGCCAAGACCCTGCGCGCCAATGCCGAGGTCGTTGATCCTACGGTACAGCTCAAGGCGCATCTCTTCGATCTTGTTCTGCGGCCCGTGCTCGATGATGTCCTGAATGTCGATCGGCTCCATGAGCGCTTCCTTTGCCAGCAGCATTGCTTTCTCCGCTGTTCCGCCAATGCCGATGCCGAGCATTCCCGGAGGACACCATCCGGCGCCCATCGTCGGGACTGTCTTCAGCACCCATTCGACGATGGAGTCCGAAGGATTCAGCATGGCGAACTTCGACTTTGCCTCAGAGCCGCCGCCCTTGGCTGCAACAATCACTTCGACTTCCCCGCCCTTGACCAGCTGTACGTTCACCACCGCCGGTGTATTGTCGCGAGTGTTTCTGCGCGCTCCTGCCGGATCGGCGAGAATCGAGGCGCGCAGCACGTTGTCGGGATTCAGGTAGGCGCGGCGTACGCCTTCGTTCACCATCTCTTCAACCGTCAGCTCGGCATCCCAGCGCGTATCCATGCCGATCTTCAGGAAAACAGTGACAATGCCGGTGTCCTGGCAGATGGGGCGGTGTCCCTCGGCGCACATGCGCGAGTTGATGAGAATCTGCGCCATCGCATCTTTCGCTGCGGGTGATTCTTCGCGCTCATACGCCTTCGCCAGGTTGGTGATGAAATCCACCGGATGGTAGTAGCTGATGTACTGAAGCGCGTCTGCTATGCTCTGGATCAGGTCTTCCTGCTTGATCGTCGCCATGAAAGCTGACAGGTCCTCTGCTGTTTGCGGTGCTGTCTTTAGAATAAATGAATCGTGTCTCGCGTTGCTTTTTTCAAGGTGCACACACGATTCGTGGTAGTGGGTCAGTTTGAAATTTGTAAGGGTTGAAAGCCGAACCGTCGCGAAGAAGCGCGGCCCGTATAATAAGCGCAACTCAATATGAAACCACTATTCACCGCAACATTTTCCGTAGCATTTGCGGCTTTCATCCTCCCGTGGATAGGGCGTTTCATTCCGGGTTCTGCCATAGATTTAATGGTTCGTGCCAGTCTGGTGCTGACAGTAGCATGGTTCTTACTCTTGGCTGTGGCTCTACTTAAGTTCAGGAGGCGAGGACTCTGGGCGATGATCGCACTTCCCCTTGTTATCTATTGGCCCTGCGTTCTCTCGCTGCTCGTTTCGGCCTGTGCTCAGAACGTTCGCAATTGCCCATGAGTTTCAAACTAACCCACTCCCGATCCGCCGAAAACGAGTTTCTCCGCCCTTTGATCGTCTAATCTAGAACTATGGACGGCAACACGCACTCTCACGAAAGCTTCGATGTACTCGTGATCGGAGCCGGGCCGACGGGCATGGCCTGTGCCATCGAGGCACAGCGCGCGGGTCTGCGCAGCGTTCTGGTGGACAAGGGCTGCCTATGCAATTCGCTCTTTCACTATCCGTCGCACATGACCTTTTTCACCACGCCGGAGCTGCTGGAGATCGGCGATATCCCGTTTCCCAGCGTGAACCAGAAGCCGACACGGAACGAAGCGCTGGAGTATTACCGCAAGGTCGCCGATCACTACCGGCTCGATATCCGGCAGTATCTGAACGTTGATTCTGTCTCCGGCTCAGACGGCGATTTTCGCGTGCATGTCACCGACCGCTTCGGGCGAAAGTTTGCGCATCATGCGCGCAAGCTGGTGGTGGCGACGGGCTACTACGATCTGCCCAACTATCTCGGCATTGCCGGTGAGGAGTTGCCGAAGGTGCATCACTACTATGACGATCCGCACCCCTACTACGACCTGGATGTGCTGGTGATCGGCGGCAAAAACTCCGCCGCGATTGCGGCGCTTGATCTGTGGCGCCATGGCGCGCGCGTGACTCTCGTGCATCGCGGGCCTGCGATGCACAAACACGTGAAGTACTGGATTCTTCCCGACATTGAGAACCGCATCAAGAACGGAGAGATCACGGCGCATTTTGAAAGCAATGTGGAGGAGATTCGCGAAGACTGCGTTACCCTGATCACGCCGCAGGGCAGCCTGACGATCAGGAATGATTATGTCTTTGCCATGACCGGATATCATCCCGATTTCGACTTCCTGACTGCGCTGGGCGTGGAACTCAAAGGCGAGGACCGCTGCCCGGCATGTGATCCGAAGAGCCTCGAAAGCAACGTGCCGGGAGTCTACCTCGCCGGCGTGATTATTGCCGGAGAGAGAACCAACGAGATCTTTATTGAGAATGGCCGGTTTCATGGCCGTCAAATCGCATCCGATTTGAAAGAGAAACTCTCGCCGGTTAGGGCGTAAGCTGGATATTAATTCTGCCGCAGGCCGGCGCATGGATTGCAACGGCATGCGCGGCGGGTTTCCCCGGGGACTATGGCTGCATTCCGCCCTCGAACAATCCGTGGTCAATTGATTGCCAGCCTGGTGCTGTTTGAGCTGCTGGTGCTGGCAGTTTTTGCCGTATTCCTTGTCCGCGAACAGCAGAAGGAGCTGCAACAGCGCGTTGATCGCCGGCTGGAATATCAGGGCTCGCAGCTTGCGCTGCAGGCGTCCACTGCCCTTGGCGAAGGCAAAACGAAGTCGCTGCAGGGGCTGGTCAGCTCCATGCTGCAGTATCCCAGCATCGGCAGCGTGCAGATTACCGATCTGCAGGGCGTAACGCTGGTCGGCAGCGACGCTTCCATGAATGGGAAACTGAACCTCACTCCGGTCGAGCGCAACTATCTGCGCATGCTGGACACGCCGGCGCTCTTCACCCTGAAAGACAACATTCGGGAGATCGTTGCGCCGGTGAAGGTGAATGGCGTGCCGCAGGCGCTGGTCTGGATTTATCCGAATGAAGAAGCAGACCGCTTCCAGATGCACTCTCTGCTGCGCATCACGCTTGTTTCCGCCTTCGTCGCGATCCTGGGCTGTACGCTGCTGGCAACGTTCATGGCGCGCACAATCACGAAGCCCCTGAATGTCCTGATGCAGGCCACGCGACGGGTAGTGCGCGATCCGGAAGACACAGCTGCATTTCCGCTGCCGATCACCTCAACGAATGAGGCCGCCGACCTTACGCTCGCGTTCAACATGATGGTCACTTCGATCGAAGAGCAGCGGGCCGGTCTGAACGACACGCTGGCGCTGCTCGATTCCATGCTGGCGCATGCTCCCATCGGCTTCGCATTTTTTGACCGCAAATTCCGCTTCGTCAGGGTAAACCAGTTTCTTGCCAGCATGAACCACAGCACCATCAGCCGCCATCTTGGACGCACCGTGTTTGAGCTTTTTCCCGAATCGGCTGCGATTCCCATGCAGCATGCGATCGATTCGGTATTTGAACGCGGCGT
>Ga0335072_10004091_pt1 | contig 21749 bp, 15 predicted proteins | sample Lox_Sample_21_FD_206725 | JGI IMG/M metagenome (GOLD analysis project Ga0335072, IMG submission 206725) | Soil microbial communities from Loxahatchee National Wildlife Refuge, Florida, United States - Lox_Sample_2.1 | ecosystem: Environmental > Terrestrial > Soil > Wetlands | place: USA...
TAAGAGCGCGATGGACCACAGGAGGATCGATCATCTTCGATCCCAGACTAACGACTCCCAAACCTCTCTGCTGCGCATCCTCGTATGCGGCGACAATCTTCTTCGCCTTCTCAATTTCGGCTGGAGTTGGAGCGAATGCCTGGTGAATCACAGGGATCTGCGAAGGATGGACGCAGCCCATGCCTTCGAATCCCAGGGCGCGCGAATTCATGCCCCAGGCACGCAGGCCCTCGAGGTCGCCCACGTCTCCGAAGACGGAATCGATCGCCTGGATGCCCCCCGCGTGCGCTGCATTCACAAGGCGCTGGCGGGCATAGAGCGTTTCAGCGCCGGTTGACGTTTTCACGACACCGAGATCGGCAGTGTAGTCCTCCAAACCGATGGTTAGGGCTACGATGTTGTCGCTGACTCGGGCGATGGCGAATGCGTTCTCGATGCCCAGCGCGGATTCGAGTATGGGCAGGATCCAGATCGGACGCGTGATGCCATAGCTCGCTTTGATATCGCCGATATGACGCTCCGCCTGCACGATTTGGCTTGGGCTCTCGACTTTCGGAATGAGGATGAGGTCGGGAAGTTCGGGAACAACTTCGCTCAGATCTTCCAACCCCAGCGGCAGTTGATTGATCCTGACCATGCGCTCGCATGCGAGAAAATCGATGGCGCGCAGGGCATTCCGGACTAACAGCCGCGCCGCATCTTTTTCTGACGGATGGACCGAATCCTCGAGATCGAGAATGATGGCATCCGAGCCATGCAGCGGCGCGTTGATGAAGTACTTTGGTTCGCTGCCCGGAACATAAAGCCGGGAACGGCGGAGGCGATCGCGGGCGGCGGGCTCGCGCGGCGCGATCTGATCGGGAAGCACGCGGGTGCCTTGACCCAGCCCGGCTCTCCTCACGGCTGCCTCAATACGAGCCGAAATGACGAAGGGCAGAGCGCCTTCATCTTGAATCTGCACGTAGGCACGGAGTACGCCAAGAGCTTCGAGGACTTCTTCGGTCTGCCTCCGGATCAATTCGCCGTAATAGGGCTTGACGCGCGACTCGAGTTCGATCTGGATTCCGCCAGTTTCACGAACTTCGATTCGCACGCGAAGATCAGAGCGGGCAGCCGGGCCGAAATGTCCGGCTTCGCCGGCACGGATTACATTTTCCACCAGAGGGTTCATATTTCCTGTTCCTGAGTTTCGAAAATGGCAATTGCCTCGTCGCGGCACAAGTCCTTGTCTGTCCATCCTTCATCCTGCCGGACGGTGTGGAAGCGAACGCTGCAACTTGGCCCGGTGAACGCGACGATGACTCGGAAATGCCTCGTGCCGTGCAATTGCGAAAGCCGTTCCTTGATCTCCTGTGCCAGCGCCAGGCCGCGCCCCAACAGTTCCAGAGCAGGCGATCCTCCGTTTTCCAGGTAATCCTCAATGTCGAGATGGTTTACGAAACACTCGTAACCAGTCTTGTCTGGAAAGTCGACGTTTTTGACTGGAGCGCTCGGCTTGAGTTGCGAGAAGAATACGCACTCCTCTTCTTCGACAAAGCCGGCATTCAACAGAGCAATCAGTTTCTGCGGGAGCGCTCGGGGATCATCGAGATTGTCTCCGCGAATCTCTTGGTAAAGCTGTTCCATTTGCGAGTTGCACTTCACGCGGATTCCTGCCCGATAGCTGCGCAAGCCAGTTCGTTGCCGACCTCGATCTTCTCCAGAACCGCGTCGGTCATCTGTGTCGTGCTGGCTGCCCCCTGACTGATCGCTTTCGCCCCACCAGGAATTCGCATCATGTCGTAAGTGCGTACTTTGCCTTCCTTCACGACGGCGGCGATGGCGTTACGAATGCGGCTCGCCTTCTCGGTTTCGCCAACGTGATTGAGCATCATGACCGCCGAAAGAAATATGGCAATCGGATTCACGATGGGCGGATTGAGTTCGGCATATTTCGGGGCCGATCCATGGGTCGGCTCGAAGACGGCAACTTCATCGCCAATGTTCCCAGACGCCGCAAAACCGAGGCCCCCGATCAAGCCAGCGAATGCATCCGAGATCACGTCACCAAACAGATTCGAGGCAACTACCACTCCGTAGTCTTCCGGATTCTTGGTCAACCACATGGTCTGCGCATCGATGTTGGTGGACCAAAGCGAGATGCCGGGATATTCGCGGGACACTGCGCGCGCTTCCTCTTCCATCATGCCGGAGGTCTCGCGAAGAACGTTGGGCTTCTCGCAGATGGTGACGGATTTGTATCCGTACTTCTTCGCCCATTCAAAAGCAGCTTTACAGATTTTATGAGCAGCGTGACGAGTGACGATTCGCACCGAAACGGCGAGGTCCGCCCCTCGGACCGTGGTGAACGGTTTGAACTTCGGGTGAGTCTCCAGCGCGGAGCGAACTTGGTCCGAAGGATTCGTCCACTCGACTCCCGCGTAGAGGCCTTCGGTGTTCTGACGGAACACGACCACATTCACGAAAGGCTCTTCGTAGCCCCCATGAGCGTTCTTGCGGATAAAGTTGAGGGGATTGCCGGGGAAAGAAATACAAGGCCGGATGCAGGTGTCAAGATGAAATTTCTGCCGCATGGTGACGATGGGGCTGAAGTAGGAGTATCCCCGACCTTTCAGCTCCGCGCTCAACTCGGCCTCGGCTTCTTTCTTTGGCTTGGAAGTGATGGCGCCAAACAATCCCAACTTATGTTTTGCTAAAAGATCGACCGTACTTTGCGGCAAGGCGTTGCCTTTACGGCACCAGCACTCCCATCCGATATCGGCGTGGACGTAGTTGGCGTCGAACTCGACTGCCTCGAGCACGCGTAGTGCCTCCGGCAGAACCTGATTACCAATTCCGTCTCCCGGCATGACGACCACTGTATGTTTAGCCATCTTGACCCTCACTTGTTGGGAACGGCAGAAGCTCGTTCCGCAGTCTTAATTCGTTTCCCGCGCGTGAGTCGCAAAAAACTCTCTCGTCGCAACATCTAACACAACCCCAGCTTGTGGGCGATGACGTTTTCCGCGCCTCCGGCAATCACGAGCGATTGCGGTACCGTCCCAAGCGGTGGGAACGCAAATGTTTCGTCGCTCAAGCGAACTGTGCCCGAGCGAAAATCGATCGTGAGTTCGTCGCCCGGAATGATTGTTTTCCGTTTCACTGCCACTTCTTCAGTGAAGCGGTCGCGCAAACACCTAACGAGCGCCGGGACCTCGATACACAAGAATCCGTTGTTGTAAGCGTTGCGCAAATAAGTCTGAGAGAAGCTGGCCGCAATCACCAGCGGTATGCCTTTTGCTTTCAGGCAGGTGACTGCCTGCTCGCGGCTAGATCCGGTGCCAAAGTTGAATCCGCCGATGATGACGTCCCCCAAGCGAGTGCGCGCAGAAAACTGAGGATCGTAGTTCTCCATGACAACCTCCGCCATCATCGTCGGCGTCATGTCGTCGCGGTAGGTATAGTCTTTGCCGTAGATCGCGTCGGTATTGATGTTGTCCTGCGGGAGGAAGACCAGGCGGCCTTGAACCCGCTCTGGAAAGCCCGGCAGAATTTCAACCTGTTCCGCCGAGTGCCCGTTGCGAGGGAACTCGTTGTAGCGGCGGTCCGGGACGCTGTCGATTGATGTGCGCGGCCCCTTGATATAACCGGCGATGGCCGACTCAGCGACGACTTCCGGGCTGGCAAGATAACATTGCGCCTCGCGTGATCCCATACGTCCTTTGAAATTGCGATTGGTAGCGGAAATGCCAACCTCGCCTTTTTCAAGGAGCCCAGTTCCGAGGCCGATGCAGGGTCCACAGCTGGGTGGCAGAGGAATCGCGCCGGCATCCACGAGGGTCTTCCAGACTCCGCGCTTCTCAGCTTCCTGCTGTACCCATGCGCTGGCCGCGCCCAGGTAAAACTTCACTCCTGCAGCGACCCTGTGGCCGCGCAGAACTTGCGCCGCTGCTGTCAGGTCGTCCAATCTCGAATTCACACAGGAGACTAGATACGCTTTCTGAATCGCGACTTTCTTCTTTTCGATCTCGGCCAGCGGCTGCATCGTCTGTACCGTATCCGGGCCAGAGACATGCGGAGTCACCTGATTCAGATCGAGCACGATCCGTGCGGCGTAAACCGCATCTGCATCTGGGCTTGGAGGGGACGCTACCCATTGGTCGATCTGCTTTTCAGTAAATCGCTCGAGGTCGATTGCTTGCAGATGCTCACGCGTATGGCGCAGATAGCTGATCGTTACTTCATCGACCGGGAACCAGCCGACGATCGCGCCCCATTCCGTGCTCATGTTGGCGATCGAAAACCGCGCGTCCATGGGCAGGCTGGCAAGGCCGGGGCCGGAGAATTCGATGGCCGCATTCAGCACTTCATCGTGGTTGTAAAGTCCGCATAGCGTAATGATGACGTCCTTGCCCGTTACTCCCTCCGCCAGCTTGCCTTCGAGAATGACCTGCACCGTCCGTGGAATTTGCCACCAGAATTCGCCCGTGGCCCACACTGCAGCAGCATCGGTGCGGACGATGGGAGTCCCAACCGCACCCAGCGCGCCGTACATGTTCGAGTGGGAGTCGGAAGCGACGACGAGCGAGCCCGGCACGACGTATCCGCGCTCAATCATGATCTGGTGGCCAATGCCCGAACCTGCAGGATAAAAATCGACGCCATGCTCAGCAGCGAAGGCCTCAATCGACCGATACTTCTTCAGGTTGGTTTCTTCGTGATTCTGAATATCGTGATCGAGGGCGAAAACCAGCTGCTTGGGATCGAAGATTTTCTTGGCGCCGATCGCCTTGAACTTGCTCATCACGGCTGAGGTGTTGTCGTGGGTCATCACGTGAGATGGACGGATCGAGACGAAGTCTCCCGTCCGTAGTGGCCGATTGGGACCTTCCGCCAAATGTGATTGCGCAATTTTCTCAGCGATGGTTTGCGGCATTGGACCTCCAGCAGAGGCGCACGATCTGCACGATCAGGCGAGCGCGGGCTTGCGACCTTTAGAAGCTTTCACTCGCGTCTGCTTCTTGGTTTTGCGGTTGACTCTTGCCGACTGAACGTCTGCTTCCATCAGCGCCATGAGTTCGGTTACCGATCCCACTCGCTCCAGGTTCCAAACGGTTTCCTTCATCCGCTTCTGCGCGAGTGGGCTGAGCACGCCTTCCGCAAGGGCAGAGAATTTCTCTTCGAGCTCCTGATCAGTTAGCGGATTGCGCGGATCTCCTTTGGGAAAGTCCAGTTGTTTGTCGAAGCAGCGGCCATCTTTGGTTTTGATTTGCACAATCACCCTCTGTAGAGCTGGAAATACTTTCTCAATCTCCGGATCCGCGATGACCTTCACTTTGGTCAATTGTTCGCGAAGCAGCGGATCCATAAGTTTTTGCATTGTGAACTGCACGGGCGTGACCTGGCGGTCGACCAACGCCGCCGCGATCACGTAGGGCAACGAGTGGTCTGCCGTTTCCTTGGTATGCGGATCGTACTTGCTCGGGTCCGACAGGATGTCTGCCGCTCGGGCGAGCGAACGAATCTGCACGGTTTCGATCTGATCGGCATGCAAATCGTTCGTCTTCACGAGGTCCAGCACCGCCGAGATCGGTGTGTGGGTAAGGGCCTCGGTCGGAAACGCCTTCATGCCGCATTGGGTGATGCGCCACGATTCACCTAGTCCCGCCGTGAGCAAATCGAGTTTCCACTCCGGTCCGAAAACGTGCGTAAGGCCCTCCTTGCCGTCGATGACGTGCTCGGGCCCGCTATAACCCTTTTCCGCGAGCAACGCGGCCAGCACGCCGCTTTGTGTCGCCATCGGATCGACTGCGTTCTTCATCATCGTGAGCTTGCCCGCGGTGACTGCGCCGAGCGTACAGTGACGGCTGGCGGAGATGCCAATGGCTTGCTGAATCTGCTCCCATGGAAGGTGCAGCACGCGCCCTGCGACGATGGGCGATACGAACGCGGTCAGCGTCGCATGATGCCATCCCCGCTCGCGAATACCTGGATATGCCGCTTCACACAACCGCATTTCGAATTCGTGGCCAAGAACAAGCCCGACGACCAGTTCCTTGCCATCGTTTCGTGCGCGTTCACAGCAGGCGATCGCTGCGGGGAAAATGTCCGATGGGTGGCACGGGTCCTGCTTCCAATAAATGTCGTTGTAGTCCATGCAGCGGATCATCAACGCATTCGCCAGCGATGCCGAAACGGGATCAAGCTGCTTTCCTGTGCCAATGACGGTCGCGCGACCTTGCCCCGCTACTTCGTCGAGCACTTCTAGAGCAATTTTTACGTCGTGCTGCTGATATCCGCCCAAGGCGCAGCCGAGCGAATCCAGCAAGAAACGTTTGGCTTGATAGATGGCATCCGCCGATAACTGCTCAAATTTCAGGTCCGCAGCCCACCGCGCCATCTTCGTGGTCACAGTTTCTTTGGCGGGAGATGCTGGATTTGTGTTGTTCACGAAAATCTCCTCATTCAACTCAGCTTGATGTTTTTCGGGTTTTTGAATGGCAGGAATGCCATGAAATCGGCGTGATGCACGATGAAAGCTTCTGTGCTGCGCTTCACCAAGTCCCCTTCAGCCGCGTGAGCGGCAATGATGTGGCAGACTGCATCGGGCACGCCGCATTCCATGGCAAGAGCGACTCCGGTGAACGGATGACGCAAGGCCTCGCCCCGTTCACTCTGACGGCTCGTGCCGTCGGGGGCGATTTCGTATTCCAGCAGCTTGCCCACGTCCGCCAGAATCGCACCCGCAATGACCGTGTCCATATCGATCGGCAGCGCGCGGCCCATGAACTCCTGCATCGCTTTGGCGCTATCACGGGCGATATGGACGACGCATCGCTTATGTTCCATGAAGGTGATCGGGCAGTTCGGGACGAGCAAGGTGAAGGGGATCTGGTTCAGATCATTTGGCTTCAACGGGCTGCGATCGAGAGCCTTGATCCAACTCTGGGTCACTTGCTCGCGCAGTCGGGGATCAGTGATCCACGCAATCTCGGGCCAAAGCCGCTCGACGGCATCTCGCATACGGGTGCCTGGAACTAGACGTTTCAGGCTAGCTTGGCCGAAAGTTCGACACGACGATTAAGGTCACACAGCCCTGTGATTCCACGGCGAGGGCAAGCTGGACGCGGCTCCTGGAATACGAATGGATACCCTGCTCATCGCATCCGCAGTCAGGAATGGTGCCCGTCTAAGTTTCTGATAACGCAGGAACTTAAGCTGGTGCGCTCCCACCTATAATGTTTGGGTGAAACGTCTTTCTCCTGGAGCATTGGCGGCTTGGCTGTTCGGTCCGGCGATGGGAGAGCCGACGAAGCTGATCCCGCGCTGGCTTTTCCTGCGCGCGCTCGGTCTCATCTATTTTTCCGCATTCTTTTCCCTCGTCTTTCAAATTCGCGGGCTCATTGGACCAAATGGAATTCTTCCCGCAAATAGTTATCTCCAAGCTGTCGCTCAATCTCTGGGCCACTGGCGTTTCTGGTATGCACCCAGTTTGCTCTGGTTTTCAAGTGGATCAACGATGCTGACCACACTTTGCTGGGTGGGCATGGTCGCCTCCGTGCTCCTTGTGCTGAATTCTTGGCCGCGCGGCATGCTGGCGGTTTGCTTTGTCTGTTTTCTTTCCTTTGTCAGCGCCGCGCAGGATTTCTCCGGTTACCAGTCCGATGGCATGTTGCTCGAGGCCGGATTCATCTCTTTATTCTTCGCTCCCGCAGGATTTTGGCCGGGTTTGGGAGGTGCGCATCCGCCCTCGCGAGCCAGTTTGTTCTTGCTGCAGTGGGAGTGGTTCCGCATTTATTTCGAATCAGGCGTGGTCAAGCTGCTCAGCGGTGATCCCGAGTGGCGGCATTTCACCGCGATGGATGAGTACTACCAGAATGGGCCACTACCAACCTGGATCGGCTGGTATGTTCAACATTTGCCGCATTGGTTTCACGCCGCGACGGTAGTTGCGACGCTGGCATTGGAACTTGTTCTCGTATGGATGCTGTTGCTGCCGCGCCGCTGGCGGATCGCCTGTTTCTTTATCGTGACGGCGTGGCAGATTCCTGTGATCCTTACGGCGAACTATACCTTCCTTAATTATCTGGTTCTTTGTTTGGGAGTATTGTTGCTCGACGACCGATTCGTCCAGAAAATATTGCCGGTGAGGTACAGGAGTGTTATCCAAGCAAAACCGTCAGCGGACTCTGAAGTCGGTGAGATGCAAAGATCCGGCGGTTCTGGATGGAACACAAGAATTCACCACTACTGGAAGGTTCTCAAGCTTGCAGCAAGCGCCACGATCCTGTTCTGGATCTTCTATGCGACGGTGGCAGAAATGCTGACCGCGATTCCTCTTCCAACATTTCCAGTTGCGGCCTTGGATCCGTTTCGTATCGCCAATCGCTACGGTCTTTTTGCCGTGATGACTCGAGGACGGTACGAGATCGAATTCCAGGGCTCATATGACGGTCAGTCGTGGACTCCTTATCCGTTTCGTTACAAACCACAAAAGCTCAACGAGCCCCCGGGCATTTATGCTCCTTATCAACCGCGGTTTGACTGGAACCTGTGGTTTGCGTCTCTCGGCTCGTGGCGCGAGTATCCGATCGTGCCGAACACGGAATTGCGACTGCTCAACAACGACAAGGATGTTCTCCAACTCTTTGCCGGAAATCCTTTCAGCAAACAACCTCCGACAGAAGTTCGAGCCGTGATCTGGCAGTATTGGTTCACCTCCATGAAAGTGAAACGGGAAAGTGGCAATTGGTGGTGGCGCGAATTTCTGGGACTCTATGCGCCCACGCTGGAGCGGATGCCAGACGGCCAGATTCGAGTAGTTCAATGGCCAAGTGAGGAGGAGCGAGACTAAAACAGATGAGATAGTTGTCGGTTGTTTGATCGCTTTTATCTTTGATCTATGACGCGAAGATCTATGACGCGAACTGGCAAAGCATGTGTAGTTGGAGCAGGTCCGAATGGCCTGGCCGCCGCCATCGTGCTTGCTCAGGCGGGCTTGCAGGTTGAGGTGTTCGAAGCAGAGCCCACCCCAGGCGGGGCCGCTCGAAGTATGGAATTGACGCTGCCCGGATTTCTTCATGATTTTGGATCTGCTGCTTACCCTCTGGGCGCAGGTTCACCGTTCTTCTCTTCGCTGCCTTTGCAGAACCATGGATTGGAGTGGATCCATTCGCCGGTGCCTCTGGCCCATCCGCTGGATGACGGCACCGATGTTCTCCTGGACCGGAATCTTGAAGAGACGGAGGCTCATCTTGGGAGCGACGGTAGGGCATGGAGCAAGTTGGTGCGTCCATTTGTCGAGCAATGGCCGGTGTTCGCGCCGGAGTTGCTCCGTCCCATTCTTGCCATTCCTAGACATCCCTGGTTGATGGCGCGTTTTGGAACAAAAGCCTTACTTTCTGCGCAAGCAATTGCGCGACAGTTCAAAACCGAGGCTGCGCGCGCAGTGTTTGCGGGCTTGGCGGCCCATTCTTTTCTCGGTTTGGATGAAGCGCTCAGCGGCGGCATTGGATTGATATTCGCCATATCCGTGCATGCCGCGGGGTGGCCGATCCCACGCGGAGGAGCTCAAGCGCTCACGAACGCCTTGTGCAGTTACCTCGCCGCGCTGGGCGGAAAGGTCGCGACGTCTTCGCGAATTGATTCTCTCGAAGCGCTCTCGGGCTACGACTTGATTCTCTGCGATGTAACGCCGCGGCAACTGCTTGCCCTCGGCGGAAAGCGGCTTTCAGAAAGTTACAGAAGCGAATTGAGCGAATTCCGCTACGGTCCGGCGGCATTCAAAGTTGATTACGCGTTGAGCCAGCCGATTCCATGGAAGGCTTCCGATTGCCTTAAGGCTGCGACCGTTCACTTGGGCGGGAGTTTTGAAAATATTGCAGCTTCGGAAGCAGCGGTGCGAAATGGCGAGCACGCCGATCGCCCGTTCGTCCTGCTGGTGCAGCCCAGCTTGTTTGATTCCTCGCGCGCCCCCGCTGGAAAACACATCGCGTGGGCGTATTGTCATGTTCCTAACGGATCCAAAGTCGATATGCTCGAAAGACTAGAACGGCAGATCGAGCGCTTTGCGCCTGGATTTCGCGAGGTGGTCATCGAGCGTCACGTATTCTCTCCCGCGGATCTTGAAACGATGGACGCGAACCTCATTGGCGGCGATATCGCAGGCGGAGCCATGAATCTGCGCCAGTTGCTGTTCCGCCCGACTCCTCACCTCTATGCGACTTCGGCACAAGGCATTTATATATGTTCGTCTTCGACCCCGCCGGGCGGAGGGGTGCATGGGATGTGCGGGTATCATGCCGCTCGCATGGCGGTCGACAGGCTGGCGCGGGGGAAATGAGGCGCGGCTGCTTCTGAAATCTGTCTGAAAAGCAAAAGCTTGCGCGGCCGCCAGCGTGGGCATCTCAGGGCAATCCCATTGCAACTAAATAATTAGTTACCTTTCTGGACCTGAAACGTCCAATATCACAGAAGGGAGAATCAGGTGCCGCCAAAGCAGTCCCCAACGTTGACCGAGGCCGAACTTCGCATCATGGAAGTGCTTTGGCGCGAAGGTTCAGGGACGGTCCAGGAGGTACTGGATTGGTTGCCTGCCCCATTGGCGTACAACTCGGTTCTCACCACAATTCGCATCCTCGAGAAGAAAGGTCACGTGAAGCACGCGAAGGATGGGCGTGCGCACGTGTACCAGCCAGTCATTGCACGCGAAGAGGCCACTCGTTCCGAGATTCGTCGGCTGGTAAGCCGATTCTTCAGCAACTCGCATGAAGACCTAGTGCTCAACATCCTGCAAAACGAGAACATCGATGCCGCAAAGCTGAAGCAACTGCGTGAGATGCTCGATCGCAGCCACGTGCGGGATGGCAGGATCGATTCCAAGACCAACGAGCGGGAGGGTCGGGAGCAATGACTCTCCTCCATCTGCAGTTTCTGCCGCAAGTTCTCGCCGAGCGTTTCCTGAATACGGCCCCTTCCGGTCTGGTTTTCGCCGCGCTGGTGTGGATGCTGCTTCGCTTCGCGGGCCGGGCAAATTCCGAAACCCGTTTTGCAGTTTGGTTTTCGGCGCTCATGGCCCTTGCCGTTTTTCCATTTCTTCCCGCATGGACGTTGATATCGTCCTCAATCCATTCTTCGGCAGAAAATGGCGCCGTTGTACTTTCCGGTTCTTGGGCTTTCTATTTATTTGCGGCCTGGGCATTAGGCGCTGCGGCTTTGCTCTTCCGACTGGCCTGGGGTCTTTGGCGGGTAGGTTCTGTCCGCAGGAATTGTACTGAGCTCGATTTTTCTTCGTTCGATTCTGCTATTGATGAGATTTTGCGAAACTCCGGAAAGCGCCAGGTGAGCTTGTGCACTTCGGAGGAATTGGCCGTGCCTGCGGCGATCGGCTTGTTTCGTCCCGCGATTGTTTTTCCCGCGAGCCTGTTGCCTCACCTCTCCACTGGCGAAATTGAAATGATCGTCCGGCATGAGTTGGCTCATCTCTGCCGCTGGGATGACTGGACGAACCTTGTCCAGAAGATTGTCAAAGCCGTCTTCTTCTTTCACCCGGCGGTGTGGTGGATTGAAAATCGTCTGACACTGGAGCGTGAAATCGCGTGCGATGACGTGGTTCTCGCGCAGACACAGAGTCCCCGGGCCTACGCCTCGTCGCTGATTTCGTTTGCGGAGAAATTGCATACCGCTCGCGCTCTGGCTATGGCTCAGGCTCTTGTCAGCCGCATGCAGCAGATGTCGGTACGGATTGAGCAAATTCTTGATACAAAGCGGCCGACCGGGACTCGTGCTTGGAGGCCGGTTGTGGCGCTGGGCGCCGGGTTGCTTATTTTGACCATTGGCGCTGCTCCTTTCGTTCCACGATTGATCGCGTTTCAGACCGGCCAAGCTGATGCCCATACCGCGCAGCCGTTCACCGCCGCAGTGAACCCTGGTCCCGATCACATGGCCCGGAGCCGCGCTATCGAGGTCCCTGTCGCCCTGCGGACAAATGAAGCGCGGCAGCCGAAAGCGATTCCGGTTTTGTTCCATCCGCGCGAGCTGGCAGTGCAGCCACAGCTCCCCAAGAAAGACAGCGGCAAGCCACCGATGCTTCGCGCGGCAGCCGTCGGGAAAGCTCCGGTTGAGCAAACAATTTTCATCGTGCGCACCGTGCGCTATGACATTTCTGGTCCCTCGTCGCCGCAAGTGTGGACGCTGTGCATTTGGACGGTCGATGGAAACGGCGCGAATGTCAGGCAGTTGGAATCAGCGATCGTGGCAAGTTCGATCTAGAAATTTTTTTGCGAGCAACAACTAAAGAATTAGTTAGTAACGGAGGAAAAAGATGAAGGCGAGCAATTTGAAAGACTGGTTCAAGCATTACCAGGGATCGCTCAACAAGCGCTTCCTGATCGCAGTGGCCGTTGCGGCGTTGGTAATTCCGCTAGCGGCCTATAAGTTCGACAACCCCGTCCACGCATCCATGTCGCCCACTGCCGCAGCGGCGCCGCCGCTGGATGACAACAGTGTCAGCGCGTTGCTGGCGCTCGATCGCGCGATGGAAACGCTGGCTGCACACGTTACGCCGGCGGTCGTGAACGTGACGGTTGTTTCCAAGAAAAATCCCGAAGCCTCGAATGTTTTCGGCGGAGCAGACAACGGAAATGGCAACGACGATTCCAACGGGATCCAGCAATTCTTTGGACCGTTTGGGATGAATCCGTTCGGAGGCCAGTTTGGCCGCCCGATGCGTCCGCAACCGCAGATTGAGCACGGACTCGGCAGTGGCGTAATCATTTCTCCCGACGGCTACATCATCACCAACAATCACGTGATTGATGGGGCAGTCGACATCCGGGTCACCATGAGCAACCGCCAGATTTTTCCGGCGAAGCTGATTGGCGCCGATCCCTTAACTGATCTCGCAGTTATCAAGATCGACGGCACCAACCTGCCCAGCGTTCCGCTGGGAGACTCGACGCAGTTGCATCCCGGGCAGACGGTGCTCGCATTCGGCAATCCGCTGGGATTCCGTTTCACGGTCACGCGCGGTATCATTAGCGCGTTGAACCGTCCGAATCCTTTCGCGGCGGATCGGCGCGCACCTGGCGAATTCATTCAGACGGACGCCGCCATCAATCCCGGCAACTCGGGTGGTCCGCTTGTCAATGCACGCGGAGAAGTGGTCGGCATCAATACGTTTCTCGTCTCTGAAACCGGCGGCTTCTCCGGCATGGGATTCGCCATCCCCAGCCAGATTGTGCGGCCAACCGTCGACAGCCTGATTAAGTACGGAAAAGTCAGCCACGGGTACATCGGGATTGGCATTAACGACGTCACTCCCGACGAGGCGAAGTTCTTCCACGTGAACAATGCCTCTGGAGCGGTTGTCACCCAGGTTGAGCCGGATTCCCCCGGTGCAAAAGCAGGACTGAAAGTCGGAGATGTGATCACTGAACTCAACGGCAAGAATGTCGCCGATGCCGGAGAGTTGCAGGCGCATGTCGGAGAAACGCAGCCTGGAACCACAATTCATCTCGGCGTTCTGCGCGATGGCAAGAACGTTGAACTGCCGGTGACGCTCGAAGCGATGGGAAAGAGCGAGCGTGACAACGAAGCCGCAGAGGCGGGACACGGCAAGCCGCGCTGGGGCGTGGGACTTGGCGATCTCACTCCCGACATTCGTCAGCAATTGCACGCCAATGACGATGTTCAGGGAGCCGTGATCGAACAAGTCACTCCCGGTAGCCCCGCTGACAATGCTGGTCTGCAGCAGGGCGACGTGATCACGGAAGTCAATCGTCAGCCGGTACATTCGGCTGCCGATGTGCAAAAGGCGCTCTCGTCCATTCCGAAGGGGAGTGATGCGCTGGTGCTGGTCTGGTCCGATGGCGGAGCTACATTCCGCGTATTGCATCCGACCGAAGGCTAAGTGAAACAGGCAGAGGTGAGCAGTAAGCTGAACGATGATGGAGAGGCGCGGAGATCATCCGTGCCTCTTTTTCTTTGCTGCCGGATCTCTTGCTGCTAATTCTGGCAAGATAATGATCGGCCCCCTTTGCCATCCTTGCGGTTGCCGCGGGCCCTGTCTTTCTCTCCCATTTCTCTCGGTTTATGCATCCAACGGGTGATCTAGCCACAGTGGCGAGCACCGAGGTACAGGATGCGAACTAAAAAAGCAAAGAAAAAACGATGGGTGGCGAAGGTGAAAACTGATTCCACTCACCCGCCCAAAGGACTGTTCACGAGAAGCGCCGCGAGCATTGCGCGAGCTCTGGCTTCGAGGAGGGTTTCCCCAAAGGGTCCGCAATCGGGATTGCGTATGCTGACTTATTTCATCAACCGGGCGGGCCGCGGCCTTTCGGCGCGGAGGAGATTGGAGTTGGAGAAAGCGAAGATTTTACTCTCGAAGCGGATAAAGCGTGCCCCGAAATCGGGGAGAAGACCGGCAAACAGTAAAGGCAGCACATCGTAATCGCTTAGAACACACCCTTTCCACGCGCGAAAGGATACACAACCATCATGCCAACTATTCTGACGTGGCAAGCTATTGCTTTGCGTTTGGTACTCACCAGCGTATGCGCCGGAATAATCGGCTTCGATCGCGATGAACGGGGCCATTCGGCCGGTCTGCGCACGAATTTGCTGGTAGGCCTCGCGGCCTGTCTCGCCATGCTGCAGGCCAATTGGCTCATAAACTCCAACGGAAAGCCCGAGGATTCCTACGTGGTCATGGACATCATGCGGCTCCCGCTGGGAATTCTCTCGGGAATTGGCTTTATCGGGGCAGGCGCAATCCTGAAGCGCGGCGAGTTGGCCGTCGGAGTCACGACTGCCGCAACAATCTGGTTTGTAACGGTGATGGGACTTTGTTTTGGAGGCGGGCAGATCGGGCTCGGGCTGGTGGGCTTTGTACTCGGCTTTCTGGTTCTGACTGGGCTTAAGAAACTTGAGTTCAACATCTCGCGCCGGCAAACCGGAAGACTCACGATAAGCGTCGCCCCCGACGGGCCTACGCAGACCGAACTCACGGAACACCTGAATCGTGCCGGCGTGTCACTTAAGGAACCCACGATATGTATCGAGAGAGCACCAACTGTTAATAGGGTTTATGGCTGGAAAATCGAGTGGAAAGGAAAACATGATGACAGCAATCTTCCCGCTGCATTGCGGGAGTTGTCTGCTCATTCAACTATACAAAAGTTGGAGTTGACGCGATAAGCATCATCCGCGACTACGGCCGATTTATTTCCACGATGAGCCGAGTCTCTCCCCTCATGCACGGACCAAGATCGAGAATCCGGATGTTCCCCTGAGAATCTTCGAAAGCTACCGATCTGTCGGCCACGCCTTTGAGTGGTCCCCATCGTTGGGGAGCACTGCAACCTTTGCCTTCGGCACCAGCTTGTGGAAGCGCGGCCGCCAACGCTCTTGAATCATCTCTGAAAGTTGAAATTGAGGCGAACAACAGCATTGCAAATACAACAAGGATTATTTTCACCGTAGTCTCCCGAGCGGCTGTGCAATTCGACAATGCGAGCCCAAGAAAAGTGAGAGCCCGACGACGAATGTCACCGGGCTCATTCGGTTCACGAAGTTCTCTTTTCTTTATCGAGGGGGCCGAACTGGATGAGAGCTTTTGTATACCTGGCCACCCTCTGGGCAAACTTTTCATCTTGCGAGTTCCGTTGTGACTTACCGCTTTCAAAATAAGCCTCCATGAACATTGATTCATCCCGATCTTCAGCAATCGTCTGGGGGCATCACCCAATCCTCTAAGGCCTGTAAGAATTCATGGAGTTGACCAGGAGTGCATGAGGCTGGGAAAAACGGACACGTCACGCTTCAGAGATAAACCTCAGCATGCGTTGGTTCGCCGAGTGCATCAGGACTGATGAAGATTCGTTGCACACGTCAACGAGGGGGAGACAGCTGATTACGCAAGTTCGGAAACTTACTCTGGCTCCAGAGCGCTCAGTGCCTTCTGCGCTTTGGATTTCCGATTTGCGCCAATGCCCATTAAAATCACACCCAGTAACCCCTCAGCGACCACCCACCACAAGAACAACAAGGAGCCCGTGCGGAACCCCACAGCCACAAAACAAACCAAAATCAGATCCATTCCAAGCAGCGCTTTGGCCACGGTTATCGCGACTTCACCGTGACTCTGAAGCTCAAGCGCATCGGTTTCTTCTAGAATGCGTCGGTCTTGATCCAGAAGTTCTCCCATGAGATATGCCGTCCTTATGCACTCCGAACTCCAGCCAAAATAATTCGGCCATCAATTTCGAGTCAATCAGGTGGAAACAGCATGGCGCTGGCAATCCCCTGCACTCGGCGGCAAGCCTGCTAAGCAGAACACTCGGGCGATAATACGGCACTGTTCACTGCCTAGAGGGCGCGGCGCCCAGATTCCGAAGCCCGCCTAGAGCCGGAGGGCCACTTACGCCGCGAGTGTTGCCCGGTAGAATCTCGGTGCGATCAACCGATGCCGCAATTCGATTGGCGGCAGCTTCCGACTCCGCCGTCTGCTCGGGATGAGGAGGCATTGCAGGCTGATCGATGGTGTGGCTGTAACGCACACTTTGAGAGAGGGACAGTTCGGCCGCTGCGCCCTGCGTCTGGAATCCAGCGGTTGTTCCATTTTCGGTGGATGTCGTTGTATGAGGAACGGCGACCACGTCCTCACCGACTTTTCCCGGAACCGCTTCCACCGTTGAAGGGGACAAAGCCGAGGTGCAACTCTTTGACAATGGCTGAACCCGAGCCACCATGAGTGTCGAAGATGCATTGTTCCTGGCTGCCGGAGTGGTAGGCTGCGCGAAAAGGCGCACCAGCTCGTCGGTGTGTTCCTTCAGTATCTCCGTCTGCCCACTAACCGCATACAGCTTGCCTGATGGAACAGCCCCCAATTGGAGCGCTCCATCTGGAAGTTGGGTCAAACAGCCCACAAGAACTCCCTGCGAAGCCGAAGCGGCATGAAGCGACGTAGATCCAAGCAACATTAGAAAAGCCAGAAAAAAGACTGACATATCTCTCCTCTGCTTTTTTGATGCGACTCAGGGTACCAACGCACCACTGCAGATTCTGCAAGAAAATGCGTTGCTCCAATTCGCCTCAACTCTGGGACCGCCGCTGAAAATAATGTGCGAGTTGCAACAGCAACGCAGGTATGTCTATTGATTCCGGCAACCCTAAGGCCCATGCCTGATATCAACGTACGAGCACTTTAGGAGCGAAAGCTGTCTGCCTCACTAAGTCATGGGACAGATTTTTAATCCGAGCGCGAACTCGATCGCCAGACTCACTCTGCTCGGCGCCGTCGTGTTCGCTCTGGTGCTGTTCTGGTTTTTCGAAATGATGCAGCGCTCCAGTTACTACTCGGAACGTGAGATCGTACGCTCACAACCAGTGCCGTTTAGCCATGAGCATCATGTTGGCGGGCTTGGCATTGACTGCCGCTACTGTCACACCTCGGTGGAGTCTTCCAGCTTTGCCGGCATGCCTCCGACCAAGACGTGCATGAATTGTCATGCACAAATCTGGACGAACGCGGACTTGCTACAGCCAGTTCGCGAGAGTTATCAGACCGCAGTTCCACTGCGCTGGACGCGCGTAAACACTTTGCCGGACTACGTATATTTCGACCACAGCATTCACATTCACAAGGGAGTAGGTTGTAACGATTGTCATGGCGCAGTGGATCGAATGCCGTTGATGTATGCGGTCGCGACGTTACAGATGGAATGGTGTTTGAACTGCCATCGCGCGCCGGAAAAATTCCTGCGTCCGAGAAGTCAGGTTTTCAATATGCGCTACAGCCAGCCCACCACGCGTTTTCCCGTGGTGCTGGATGGAAAGGTTTTTACCACTCAACTTACCTTAGGCAATTACTTAAAAACGAAATATTACCTGCGCAGTGTGCAGGACATCATCAGTTGCAGCACTTGTCATCGCTGACGGCGAGAACAGATCTGTTGGAAAGCTTTTGACGATTCTGTACGGAAAACCCCTATGCAAGCGAACCAGAACGAAAATCGGCACGAGGCGATTTGCCCCGGCAAGCTCAGTAAGTCCGAACTGTTGACGGCGCGAGACAAACTAGCCACGCAGGGTCCGGAGTATTGGCGGAGCCTGCAGGAGTTGGCCGGAGATCCTGAATTCCTCAAGCAAGTGCGCCGCGAGTTCCCCAAAGGCGCTTCGGAATGGCTGGCTTCGGTTTCGCGGCGCGACTTTCTCAGTCTGATGGCCGCCTCCCTGGCCTTAGCCGGCATGACGGGCTGCGTAAAGGAACCCACGGAACAAATTATTCCTTATGTCGTCCAGCCGGATGGCATTGTCCCAGGTGTCCCGAAGTTTTACGCCACCGCGATGACGCTCAGCGGCTATGGCATTCCTCTGCTGGTGGAGAGCCACCTAGGACGGCCCACGAAGATCGAAGGCAATCCCCAACATCCCGCAAGCCTGGGCGGCAGCGACGTTTTCTCGCAGGCTTCGCTCCTCGATCTATATGATCCGGATCGCTCGCAGGCGGTAACTTTCAATGGCGAGATCTCATCCTGGTTCGCGTTCATCGGAGCCATCCGCGCCAGTCTTCTGGCAACACCCGGCCAGCAAATCCGTTTCCTCACGCAAAGCGTGAGTTCACCCACGCTCACAACTCAGATTCAAGCCCTTTTAAGCAAATATCCCAATGCACGCTGGCATCAATGGGAGCCAGTCAATCGGGACACGGTTCGCGCCGGGGCGAAGATGGCCTTCGGCGAATACGTTGAGACACAGTACCGATTTTCAAACGCGGAAGTCATCCTGTCAGTGGACGCCGATTTTCTTTACCCCACGTTTCCCGGATTTCATCGCTACACTCGCGAATGGGCCAATCGCCGCCGGCCCACTCCGCAACAGCGTCCTTTCGCCGACGTAGCCGGCAATCTCTTTCCTGACTACTCGATGAATCGCCTCTACGCTCTCGAGAGCACTCCCACGGTGACCGGCGCGAAAGCGGAGCACAAGCTCAAGCTTCGTCCCAGTGAGATCGCGCGATATCTCAACATCATTGCCAGCCGTCTCGGGATTGATGCTGGTGGAGGCTCGGCCGAAAACGACAGCGACGAGCGATGGCTGAACGCGTTGGTTTCTGATCTGAAGGCCCATCGCGGGACCGGGCTGATCATTGCAGGGGATTCCATGCCGGCCGAGATCCATGCTTTGGCACACGCTTTGAATGAGTCGCTGGGCAACGCAGGACAGACCGTCATCTACACCGACCCGGTGCTTACTGGACCGATGGATCAGACCGGCTCGATCCAGGATCTTGTCCGCGAAATGAAGTCCGGCAAGGTCGACATGTTGTTTATCCTCGGCGGCAACCCTGTTTACGACGCCCCCGCCGATCTTGAATTCTCCGATGCTCTGAAGCGAGTTGCGATCCCGATTTATCACGGCCACCACTCCAACGAAACAGCCGCGATCTGCCATTGGCAAGTGAATGCAGCTCACTATCTCGAAGCATGGAGCGACGTCCGGGCCTACGACGGCACCGCTAGCATTGTGCAGCCGTTGATTTCGCCGCTATACCACGGGAAGAGTGAGCACGAATTGTTGGCCGTACTTACTGATAACCCGGAGCAATCCGGATATAAGACGGTGCGCGACTACTGGAATACCAAAACACCCAAGGGAACCGACTTTGAAGATTTCTGGCGAGAGTCGGTCTATCTCGGATTAGCTGCCAATACAACTCTGCAGCCGAGAAACATGCGAGTGAAAGTCACGCGTTTTGCCCCACCGCAGAATGTAGCCTCTGGCACTGAGCTCATCATCCGGCCCGACCCTTCTATTTATGACGGACGTTTCGCCAACAATGGGTGGCTGCAAGAGGTTCCAAAGCCTCTGACCGAACTGACCTGGGATAACCCGGTCATGATTGGCCTTTCGATGGCCAAACGCCTCGGACTGAATAACGGCTCGGTAATCGAAATCGAGTTTCAAAGTCGAAAGATCGTTGGAGCGACCTGGATTCAACCTGGACACCCCGACAATGCATTGACGGTTTTTCTCGGCTATGGCCGCGAACGTTGCGGACGTGTGGGAAGCGGCGTGGGCTACAACGCATATCCGTTGCGCACTAGCGGATCTCTTCACGGCGGTCCTGGAGTAACCATCCGTAATCTTGGCCGCACTTACAAACTCATTACCGGGCAAGGGCTGCAGGATATGGAGAACCGGGATCTGGTGCGCGAAGCGACCCTCGATGAGTACAAGGTAGATCCGGAATTCGCACACCGCAATGTGGAAGAACCGTCTCGACAGGAGACCCTTTATCCCAATTTCGATTACACCGGATACGCGTGGGGAATGCTCATTGATCAAAATGCATGCGTCGGTTGCAATGCCTGCGTGATTGCCTGTCAGTCCGAGAACAACATCGCAGTCGTCGGCAAGTTGCAAGTGGCCATCGGACGCCGCATGCACTGGCTTCGTGTCGACGCCTACTATAAGGGCGATCCCGACAACCCGAAAGCATTCTTCCAGCCCGTTCCCTGCATGCAATGCGAAAACGCGCCCTGCGAACTGGTATGCCCGGTCGAGGCTACGGTACACAGCACCGAAGGCCTTAACGACATGATTTACAACCGCTGTGTCGGTACGCGCTATTGCTCTAATAACTGCCCGTACAAAGTGCGCCGTTTCAATTTCCTGCTCTTCCAAGACTGGACACAGCCGCAATACAAACTAATGCGCAATCCAGAAGTAAGCGTTCGCAGCCGCGGAGTCATGGAGAAGTGCACTTACTGCGTGCAACGGATTACCAAAGGCCGCATTCAGGCAGAAGAAGAGCAGCGTCTCATCCGCGACGGAGAGGTCCAGACCGCATGTCAGCAGGCGTGCCCGGCGGATGCCATCATTTTCGGCAATATCAACGATCCAAACAGCCGTGTCAGCCGGTTAAAAGAGAATCCCCGCAACTACGGATTACTGGCTGACATGAACACGCGCCCTCGCACCACCTATCTGGCGCTGGTTCATAACCCCAACCCGCAGATTCCTGAAACCGCGGAACAACACAACAGCTAGGGACCGATGCTCGAATTACGCGAAGCCGAACGAATGCAGCAACGCTCAGGTCGCCCGCCTGTGCTGCTGCCCGGCCAGACCTACGGGCACATCACAGACCAAATTGCCGGTGTTGTGCTCATGCCGAAGATATCGGTGGGCTGGCTACTACTATTTGGCGCCGGCGGTTTCCTTCTTACCATATGGCTCTACGCCATTGCGTACTTGCTCATAAAGGGAGTCGGAATCTGGGGCATCAACATTCCGATTGCCTGGGGCTTCGCGATCATCAACTTTGTTTGGTGGATCGGGATTGGTCACGCCGGCACGTTGATCTCTGCCATCCTTCTATTGCTCGAGCAAACCTGGCGCAGTTCGATCAATCGCTTCGCCGAGGCGATGACTTTGTTCGCAGTCATGTGTGCGGGCATGTTTCCGCTGCTGCACCTCGGGCGTCCATGGTTGTTCTATTGGCTATTCCCTTACCCCAGCACGATGACTGCCTGGCCGAACTTCCGCAGCCCGCTGGTGTGGGACGTTTTCGCCGTCTCAACTTACTTCACGATCTCGCTTCTGTTCTGGTACCAGGCAGTCGTGCCGGATTTGGCTACGCTGCGGGATCAGGCAAGCCATCCGTTGGTCAAGACGGTTTACGGGATCTTGGCGCTTGGCTGGCGCGGCTCGGCACGGCACTGGGATCGCTTCGAAACCGGTTACTTACTTCTCGCCGGACTTGC
>Ga0335072_10004092_pt1 | contig 21749 bp, 22 predicted proteins | sample Lox_Sample_21_FD_206725 | JGI IMG/M metagenome (GOLD analysis project Ga0335072, IMG submission 206725) | Soil microbial communities from Loxahatchee National Wildlife Refuge, Florida, United States - Lox_Sample_2.1 | ecosystem: Environmental > Terrestrial > Soil > Wetlands | place: USA...
AGCCCCCGGATCACCGCCTCGATGTCATCGGCGACAAGGGTGGCGTTCGGGCCGACCGACTTCAGCGAGCGCGACACGACCCATTTCGGTTTGCCGCGCCAGACCGCAGCGTAGGCGCGTTCCTCCGCGTCCCAATCAGGAGCGTCTTCGTCCCAATAACGCATGACCTCGTACATACGGCGACCGTACACCATGCCCGTCAGGTCGCGTACCCGCTCCACGAAGTGACGAAAGAGTGAGGGATTAGGAGGCCCTAATTCCTGGTGGTCGATGTAGCCATCCAGGGACTGGTTCAATTCGAATACAAACTTAGCCATGGAAAATCTCCACTGCAGAGTGTTCCGGATAATAGTGGTGCGAGTGCCTTTGGAACCGATCCAATCGCTATGACGACGAATGACGAAACCGGAACTCGACACGGAGGCTGCTGGCGCTCACTGCGGATCAAGGTTCCGGTACGGTCGGCTGCTAACCTCGCCAAGCGTTCGAAGGGACATGTCGATTTGGTGGCGACCGGTTCGTCGTCGTTTCACATAGGGTAAGAATAGCAACCCATGTTGAAACCAATCATCGGTGCCATGGCTTCCGGGGATGGTGCCGTGCAATCACAATCACCAGGAGACGTCGATGATTCCCACCATTACTGCCTTTGAACGGTCGCCCGATGGCGGCAAGGGGCTGGCGCGCGACACGCGTGTTCGCTGGGCGCTTGAAGAAGCGGGCCAACCCTACAAGGTTCGCGCTGTCTCGTTCTCCGCGATGAAGGAGCCAGCGCACCTGGCCGTGCATCCCTTCGGCCAGATTCCAACCTATGAGGAAGGCGACCTTGTGCTGTTCGAGTCAGGCGCCATCATTTTCCACATCGCCTCGCGCCATCCGGGTTTGCTGCCGGACGACGCCAACGCCCGCGCGCGGGCGATCACCTGGATGTTTGCCGCGCTCAACACGGTGGAGCCGCCGATCCTTGAACTCGTCATCGTCAAGTTTGCGGAGGGCGACAAGCCCTGGAGCAAGGAGCGCTTGCCTCTGGTCGCGGATCGCATCCGCCATCGGCTGGGCCAGCTTTCCGCGCGCCTGGGTGCTGCCGAATGGCTGGATGGCGCGTTCAGCGCGGGCGACCTGATGATGGTATCGGTACTGCTCAGGACGAGACCATCGGGCATTCTTAATGAATTTCCCAGCCTGGCCGCCTATGCCGCGCGCGGCGAGGCACGCCCTGCGTACCAGCGGGCTTTCGCTGCGCAGTTGGCGTTCAACACGGCGCAGCCTGCGGCCCCTCATTGACGCGGCTAGCCCGGCGCGCGCCCGCTCCATCGCCGCGTCAAAACCTGCGTGGCGAAGTGCAGTCCCGGTTTCGGGTCGTCCAGGCGGAACGAATGGTAATGCGCGCCAGCCCATTGCAGCAGAATGTTCCACAGGGGGCCCCGTGTTTGTGCGCTTTGCGCGTGAACGGTGCTGATGTCTCGATAGAAGTCGACGCAGCCGGCGCCGGCCTTGTAATCAAGCGTGGCCCTCTGCACCGGCAAGCCAAGGGCATCCTGGTACGCCATCTCGCAAACGTTGACGCCGCAGCGTGCCGCAAACTCCACGTAGGTCCAGGCGCGCGTGTTGACCTCAAGAATGCGATAAACGCCGTCGCGCTTATCGCGCTTGAATTCCGCACTGAAAATGCCGCGATAGTTAAGCGCCGCCAGCAGGCGTTTGACATCCTCGACCGGCGTTTGCAGCTGTTCAAGCGGGATGCTGCGGCAGTACGAACTGTTGCCGAAGTCAGGGGGTGAAATACGAATGCGTTGGCGCGCAAATAAGCCAGTCATCTCGCCGCGACCATCGAGGAAGCCGTCAACAAAGTAATGATCCGACGCCGTGCCGGGCACGTATTCCTGCGCCATCAGCCGAAAGCCCTGATCATGCAGGGGGCGCCATGCAGCATGCAGTTCGTCCTTGCGCCTTACCCAAATGCCTTTCACGCCGGTGACGTCGCTGAACTTTTGCGAGTTAACCGGCTTGATGAAAACACGGTCAAGCTCGTCGAAAGGTATCGCCTCGATATCCGCATCGCTTTCGATGCGAAAAGTGCGGGGATGTGGAACATGCACGCTTTCCAGAAACGCGGAAAAACGCGACTTGTCCTGCAGGATTTCCTGCGTCTCGCGCGAGCTGGTGCTGAGAAAATACCGCGACACCAGCTCGGTGCCTGGGAGATCGGTAAGCCATAGCGCCGCATCGTCGGCGCCGGCAATCAGCACGGCTTTTGGCAGCGGCATGTGGCGCAACCGTTCGATGGCGTGCGGCCCGAGCGAGCCATCCCATGCATCCCGTCCGGGTGTGGGGCGATACCAGCGCGAGTGGGTGACGTGATCGGATGCGGGGCACGCGACATAGGTAGGGATACCCACCATCGTCAGACAACGCAAAATGCCAAGCGCGGTCGGGCCCCGGCCCAATACGATCGCCGGCACGCAGTAATCGTCCCTTTTCCCCATGTCGCGCTCCGGTATACGGCGTTACCAGATAATCGTCACCGCTGTGATCGATGAGGCATGCTAGCACCGTGTGCGAAGGCTTTCACAAGCGTTGTCTGGTGGCTTCGACTATGGCTGAAGATAGTCATTCGGCTCCACCAGTTGAAACCCTGACGTCTCGCTTACGCATTGCCGCAACAGGTAGGCGTGCCCGGCGCCGAAAAAAATTACGATCCGGTCGCCGGGCCGGGAACGCTGTAGAAGCTTTGCGCAGATAAGGAAATTACGGCGATACCAGGCGGTCAACAGGTCTGCGCCAGGTTGGTCCGCGTTTTCGCCAATGCGAAGGGCGGCTCGATAAAAGGCGTGGTCTTCTTTCAGGCGAGCCGGGTCATTGAGCAGGCGCAGCTCGGCAGAGACACCTTTTGTAGCGAGCACGCGTGCCTCCTCGGCCACCTGTCGTTGAACCAATGCATCCTGCTCGGCGAGGAGACCGCCAAAGCCGTGGGTATTGGCATAAGCCTTCAGCTGCGGATACGGAAAATCACCATCCGCGTCCATGCCGTACACCGCTTTCGACCCGGCGAGTTTCGCCAGCCGAAATCCAAGCTGGACCACCTCATTGCGGGAGGGCGCAAGGGTGCCCGCAAGATACTTTGGATAGCGCACGTCGACGACGTCCTCCGGCCATTCCACGCCGATCTTGTTTGGCTTGAACTTGGCAAGTGCGCTTGCGATGGCCGAGATCTCCACCTGACGTTTCGGTGCAAGCACGTCATCGGCCTTCACGTCATAGAAGTCGTGCCCAGGATTGGCCATGTGGTAAACACCGACGATCATTACTTCGACCGGGGCAGGCGAGCTCTGGGCGTATGACAAGCCAGGCATCAAGAACATGGCGCCAACGAGCCACGCCCACCCTGCATGAAACAGCTGTATGCCTAAGTCAGACATGCAGGAATCCTATTCACGCCGATGACACGCCAGTCACGGGCGTATGGCCATAGCCGGCGATGGCTGACACCCGCGAGCCGGTGCTGGACGTCTTTCCCGGGTATTTGGTTTAAAGGTTGCGCCCGGCAGCGAGCGCCAAGACCGAAGCAAGTCCCAAGGGCTGCCGCGCCAGTGCAACCCCAAAAGCAATCCCAGCCATATAATTCGCCGGTAAACCAGGCAGCACCCATATTCCAACCGTCGAGGCGCGATGAGCCATGCGTTCAATTCGCTTCACAAAGAAGAGCATGCGGCGTTGGTTTGGACGTCTGTTCCAAATCGCACCGACCATCATCACGGTCATCGTGCTTTGCCACCCCACGCTTCACGTGTTTGCGCCGTTGCTCGATCTGATTGGATCGGTGGGACTGGACGGGTTGCTGTTGATCCTGGAAGTGCAGCTTCTGGCATGGTCCATACCGATCCTTCGCCACCGCGTTGCCCCGGCGATTACACAGTACTGGAACCGCCACGTCGCTTCGCGCTTTGGTTTGCCGCCAAGTGAAAACGTATTTTTAGACGTCACGCTTGGCTTCTTTCACTTTCTGTTGCTACGCGGCGGCGCACCTGGCCTGACTATCTATCTTTTTTATATCGCTTTTGCATGCCACTTCAGCATCCATGTTCACATGGCGCTGAGCTAAGGAAGGGCCGGAATCTTCGTCAACTCAGCGAAAGGTAGGCAAGACGTTAATGTCCACTTCGACCTTGGACGGACATGGAATTGCGGGTTTATGAGCGAATTCATCACTGCTGATGATGTACTGGCTGCGGTATGGGAGGTTGTCGAATTCGCCGGCTGCCCGGAACGACCGACAGTCAAGTCCATCGGCATCTTTGGCAACACGCCGCTTTTCGCCCCCATAACATGGGGCGATGCCAATGCTGTCAGGTTGCTCCTGGGGGCAGGAATCGACTGCAACGTCCAGTGTGAAAGAGGTGAGACCGCTTTGCACCATAGCTATCCGTATGGGCGAGTTTGATATCGCGAGAATGCTCTTGGCCCACGGTGCGGATCCACGAATCAAGGACATCCATGGACAGGCCTCCTATGACTGTTGCTGGGAGGGTGAATGGGATGGGATTTTTGGACCGAACTTTAGACCTGGCGGCTAGGCGATCACATAATGAAAATGTCCGCCGCTCGAAGCGGACCTAACGGGGCTGTTGGCAAGAAGCATCTCATGAAGTATCAGGATGGTCAGAAGATCCTTGCCGGAGATGTCGTCCAAATCGACGGACGGTATCAAGGGGTGGTCATTGCCGCGATCGATGACAAAAGCTACCTAGCGGGCGCCGAGGATTGGGAGTACCTAGGAAGCGGGGCAATGATCGATACCGACTTTGCCGGGCTTGTTCATTATCCAGAGGATGACGCCGGATTAGTTCTCGTTCGTCGAGGTAGCCAATGATCTCGAAGAGGTCCGTTTCCGACCGATTCTGTTGAAAAACTCGGTTCTGGGAGCGCGCCCGCGGCGGGTGTTCGGGCTTTGAAAGCCGATCAAGTGCTCAGAAACGAGGTGCATGCCCCCTTGCCCGTCAGGCGGGAACTGGGTTCCCCATTTCTGCTCCCTTTGCCCCCAACCACATTGCCATTCTTCGTAGGTTTTGCACCGTTGCGGCCATCAGGAACTCATCGTGCGCACCGGTTGGTCCACGCAGTCGCAATCGGCGCAACCGCAAGATGCGTTTAAGATGGGCGAACAGCATTTCAACCTTCTTGCGTTGCCGTCGTGATTGCGCATAAGTAGGCGTCTTTGCGATTTGCCGAGCGGTGTCGCGTGCGGATTCGTTGACGTGTCGCGCGATCTTGCGCATCGGCGTGTTCGGGCAGCACTGCGCTTTCAGCGGACAACCTTTGCAATCGTGCTGTGAGGCACGATAGATGACGGTATTGGCCTTGGTGATCCCGGAGCGCAGCGCGGTGAAGTTGCGGCGTCGTGGCAGGAGCGGCTTGCCGCCGGGGCAGCGATACTCGTTGTCTTCATCGCGCCATTCAAAATCGGATCGAGAAAACGTACCGTCATTGCGTTCGGTCTTGTCCCACACTGGCACGTGCGGCTCGATGGCCTTCTCATCGACCATCCAGCCCAGCATCTCGGCGGTGCCGTACGCCGTGTCACCTATCAGGCGTTTGGGCTTCAGGTCGAAGCGCTGTTCAACGCGATCCATCATCGTCCGAGTGGATTTGACTTCATCCGACCGCAGCGCAGGCGTTGCTTCAACGTCGAGGATGACGCCAGCTTTTACGTCGATCAGGTAGTTAGTCGAATAGGCGAAGAACGCCGGGCCGCCTGGCGCAGCGGTCCAGCGCGCCATGGGATCCGTGAGCGAGACGTTCTGGGGCACAGTGTCGGGTTCCTCGGCGGCATCCAACGCTTCCAGATACTCGCGTACCGGACGCGTCAACGATGCACTCCGATCGAAGGCGACTTCACTACCAGGCACGCCGCGCTGGCGACTGGCATCTGCCCGAACGACGCTTGCATCGACCGCAAAGCCTTCACCACCGACCAGACCTTCCGCAAGGCAGCGTGCCAGCACTTTCTCGAACACGAACCGCAACGTGTCGTTGTCACGGAATCGGCCGTGCCGGTTCTTCGAGAACGTGGAGTGATCGGGCACCTTGTCTTCCAGGCCGAGCCGGCAGAACCAGCGGTACGCCAAGTTCAAATGCACTTCCTCGCACAGCTGTCGCTCTGACCGGATGCCGAAGCAGTACCCCACCACCAGCATCCGGATCAGCAGCGCAGGATCGATCGAAGGACGGCCCGTGTTGCTATAGTGCGGCGCGAGGTGCTGGTGCAGCTCGCTCAGATCAAGGAATTGGTCGATACCGCGGAGCAGATGGTTGGCGGGAATATGGGCATCGAGATTGAAGCTGTAGAACAGTGGGGCTTGCGCGACTTCTTGACGTCCCATCATCTCGATGCCCTCGATCTGCGTCGAACGTATTCGACAACACGCCGTATCTCACGTTCCGCAAATGACCGAGTTTTTCAACAGAATCGACCCGAAGCGGTCATAATGAACTACCGCGCGAGCCAGGTATGCCTAAGATGCATTATTCCAAAAACGGAGGAATTGCGGTGAGTCACATTCAATTATTTCGCTTTCTTCCCATAGCGATCATTGTGATATTTGCGACGATTTATCAACCTGCCTACGCAGACTCGTCGAATTTTGCTCTTGTGGGGTGTAACACCACCACCAATGTAGTTGACATACAAGAAGTCTCCGTTGATGGCGACACGGAGACATATCCAGCGACCAACGGGTATCAGTCAAAGTGGCTTGGCTCACTGGTTGAGTACGTGTCACCTCTCGAAGGAGTACCTGATGACGCTGTGCATGGAACGTATCGCCGCAAGATTGGAGACTGGACGGTTCTATGCGCACTGAATGGCAGTGTTTACAAGATCGTAGTCTCCCCTTGGAGTTTGAACGACATGGTGCAGGGCCAATGTGGTCCGGGGGATCCAGATCTGAAACTCACTGTTTATCGTGATGGAAGGCTGCTCATCAACAATCTGCGATTTTCCTACTCTGGAGAGTGCATGCAAGACAATCCAATAGCGTTATTTTTAAGTGTCAAACTATCTGAGGTGCGGAAAGAAGCCACAATTGGAAATATTATTGGCGAGAACTACGCCAAATTACCTGAATTCCAAATTCCTTATTCGCAAATGCCTCGTTTTGACCAGAGTCATTCGGCGGCCCTTAGATATAAGTCGCACTAGCTTCGTACTCAGACTGAAAAGTTGTTTGCACCTGCCGGTCTTGGAATAATTTCCGAACAATAGGGTCAAGGGTCGGTGCTCGGTCGGTCAGATCACAGGAAGGGTGCCGACTGATTGTTGGATTGGCGGCATCCGGCACCCTTCAGTACGGCTTACTTGTTGGGCAGTTGCTGATAGGCTTCAACGACGCGCGCCGAATAGGTCAGCGCAGCACCTGCGTTCAGAGCAATGGCAACGCCCAGCGCCTCGGAGATTTCTTCCAACGTGGCTCCGTGCTCGACGGCCTTCTTGGTGTGCACGGAGATGCACCCGTCGCAGCGCGTGGTTACGGCCACGGCCAGCGCAATCAATTCGTGCATCTTCGGTTCAAGGTGGCCGGTTTTGACGGCGGCGTTGTCGATCGTCATCAGGCCGCGCATCACGTCGGGGCTCTGCTTGGCGTAATCGCCCACGCGCTCCAGCAGAGAGTCACGGTAGGTGTTCCAGTCTTGCATCATGGTTATTGCTCCTGTTGGGAGGGATGCCGGGCGCTGACATAGCACCCGGCAACGGCTTAGGCGACCTGGTAGATGCGCACGCCGGGCGCGGCATCCAACAACGGCTTGAGTCCACCGACCACATCGGCGGTGAACAGCTCGCTTTGCAGGTAGGCGTTTGCGTTTTCTTTGGTGTCGAAGCCGTGCAGCACCCGCACGTCCTACCCGCGCACCAGCAGTTCCTTCGACTTCGCGCCGTTGATGGTGTTGAGGAACGGCGCCTTCTACTTCTGATAAATGCCAGCGGCGGCAGCTCGGTTGGCGTCGGCGGTCTTTAGAGTGACTTGCAAATAGACCATTTGCATTTCTCCTCGCTAGGTGGGTGAAATCAACGCGGGCAAGCGCCAGGCGCCTGCCCGCCGTGCATCAGTTGCGGCCGGCCATTACGCCGCCATCGACGTCCCAGATCGCACCGGTGATCCAGCTCGCCTTGTCCGAGAGCAGGAAAATGATGGTTTCGGCGACGTCCTGCGGGGTGCCGACACGGCCGATCGGATGGAAGTTGTTAAAGCCTTGCAGCGCGCTGTGGACCTCGGCCTTCGGAATGAAGCCCTCGTAGATCGGGGTATGCACTACGGCGGGCGACACCGCATTGACTCGGATGTGCTTGGGAGCAAGCTCCATCGCCAGGTGCTGGGTCAACGAATGCAGGCCCGCCTTGGCCATCGAGTAGGCCGACGATGGTGTGGCCGCGATGGCTTGCTTGGCCCACATCGAGCCGATGTTGACGATCACACCCGGACGATCCTTTGCCACCAGATTGGCGGCGACCTTTTGCGTGATGAAGAAGAAGGCCTTGTTTAACTTCATGTACTGGTCGTAGTCCGCGTCCTGGTGCTCCAGAAACGGCTTGGGGAAGAACACGCCTGCCGCGTTGACCAGCAGGTCGATGTCCTGATGGTGTTCGTCGATGGACTTGAGCAGCGCAGCCAGTCCTGCATCGCTGGACAGGTCGGCCGCCAGCGCCGCGACCGGCCCCAGCGTGGCCAGTTCGGCACGCGCTTCTTCGGTCTTGTCGGCGCGGTGACCGACGATGACCGCTGTGCCGCCTTCGGCGAGGACCATCTTGGCCGTCTGTAAGCCCATCCCGCTGGTGCCGCCAACAACCAGCAGTTTCTTGCCCTTGAATTGATTGCTCATCTTGAAAACCTTTTTGTGTGCCTGCCAATCGACAGGTCTTTGATGGAAGAAAAGCCCGGACGAGGCATCCGGCCCGGCGCCGCTGATGCCCGCACCCGTGCGGCAGGATGCGACCGTTCCGGGCTCGGTTTGGATCGCCATCGACGCCAACGCCAACCAGGCAGAAAAACTATTCATCCCCCTTTGCATTGAGGGATTCGCCAGGGGCACATGCTTTCGATTTATTTGGGATTATTTGCTGATCACCATCAGCCGACAAATGAGATAAAGTATCTAGCATTGAAAGAAAAACTTTGCCGATATGAAGTCACCTGTTCATCTAAATGCCTTGCGCGCCCTCGAAGCAAGCGCGCGCCACCAAAGCTTTTCGGCAGCGGCGGCCGAACTGAACGTCACGCCCGCCGCAGTTGGGCAACTCGTGCGCACGCTGGAGGATTGGCTGGGCACGCCGCTGTTCCTGCGGGCCACCAGCGGGCGGGCGCGACTTGTTCCGACCGAGACGGCCGATCGCGCGCTGCCGGACATACGCGCAGGCTTCGATCGGCTTTCGGTGGGCCTTGAGCGGCTAAGGGAAGGATCAACCAGTGGGGTGCTCACCGTAGCCGTCAGCCCCGCTTTTGCTGCCAAGTGGCTACTGCCGCGCATCGAGAGCTTCCAGATTGCCTGGCCCGACACAGATGTGCGCCTGGACACCAATCTCAAACCAGTGGATTTCGTTGCCCAACGAATTGATATCGGCGTGCGCTATGGCATGGGAAGCTGGCCAGGACTGGCTGCGGAGAAGTTGATGGACGAGGAGGTCTACCCGGTGTGCTCGCCCCAACTGTTACGCGAGTATTGGCGCTTGCAAAAACCAAATGACCTAGCGCAAGAGACTTTGATCCACGACTTGTCGATGGACAGCCATACGGGTTTTCCGACTTGGGATACATGGCTGCAAAAAGCAGGCATGACCGATGTCGCCACAACGCGAGGCATGAAAATCAACAATTCCGCAGCAGTCTTGCAGGCGGCGGTTGACGGTCACGGTATCGCGCTCGCTCGCAGCGTCATGGCGCGCGACGATTTGACGACAGGGCGTTTGGTTAGGTTGTTTCCGGAAATAACGCTCGTGTCACCCTTGGCCTATTACGTCGTCTACCGCGCGGAATGTTCCGGCCTCCCCAGGCTGGTAGCCTTTCGGGATTGGTTGCTCAAGGAGGCGGCGGTATAGCGACGGGCATGTTTCAAACTGAGCGTCCCAACTGTCGTCCAATCTCCCCAGACATGCCGGCGCCGCGCACCGTCGCGGCATGCAGCTGCCCCAGTCTCAACTCGATGACCGGCTGCCACAGCACCAGACTGAATCCGATGCCATCGTCCAGCATCGCGTAGTGCCCGCTGGTGAGCATGACGCTGCGGCGGTAGATGCCGGCCACGCGCTGGCCGTCTGCCACCGGGCGATGCTCCACGCCGGCTTTGGCGGCAATATCCTTGCCGGCCTAGCAGTGACGTTGTATCCCTGCTGCGGCGATACAGGGGCAGAGCTTTCGCCTCCACCGCCACCGCCAACTCCGCGCACGGTCTGATCAGCATCGGCGTCTGCAAAAACACTTGAGCTAAAAACTAGCATCGCAACGCTCAAAAGCACCATTGCTCTCGATAGGTAACTTTTCAAAACGAAAAATACCGACGCTCCACAATTTTCCATCGATGGGACGGCGCTTGCGTTCGAGACGTTCAACTTCTTTCACTGGACGGATCGCATTAGCGAAGTTAAGGAAACTCTGAACAAGTCACCCATTTCGTGGTGAGATAGGCCATCGCACCAAGGATCATCCCAATGACACAGATGAGTTTCTCCGACGCCGAGTAAGCCCCCAAGCGCAAGCCGACGCGACGCGAGAAGTTCCTGAGCGAGATGGACCGAGTGGTGCCCTGGGAGGAGCTGCTGGCGCTGATCGAGCCGGTGTATCCCAAGGCCGGGAAAGGCCGCCATCCGCACCCGATCAAGACGATGCTGCGGATTCACTTCATGCAGCAGTGGTTTGGCTATAGCGATCCGGCGATGGAGGAAGCGCTGTACGACGTGGCGCCGGTGCGCAAGTTCGCTAACCTATCGCTGGCTCGTGGCGGCGTACCGGATCAAACCACGATCCTGAACTTCCGTCGGTTATTGGAGAAGCACAACTTGGCAGCCCGGATACTGGAGGCGGTCAATCGTCACCTGACGGTACGAGGCATGCTGCTGCGAGAAGGCACGATCGTGGATGCCACGATCATCCATGCCCCCTCATCGACCAAGAATCAGGACAAAGAACGGGATCCGGACATGCACCCGACCCGCAAGGGTCAGCAGTGGTATTTCGGGATGAAGGCGCATATCGGGGTGGATGTGACATCTGGGCTGGTCCACACCGTCACAACAAGCCCGGCGAACAGCGCCGACGTTTCGGAAACGCAGAAGCTGCTGCACGGGGAAGAAAAGAGCGTGTGGGCGGATGCCGGCTACACAGGTGCAGACAAGCGCGTCAGCGCACCCAAGGTGAAGCACCGGTACATCGCCGCCAAGCGCGGGACGGTCAAGGCCATGCCGGAAGGTGCATGGAAGGAGGCGACACGTTACGTGGAATACCTCAAGGCAGCCGTGCGTGCGAAGGTGGAACATCCCTTCCGGGTGATCAAACGGCAATTTGGTTACACGACGGTGCGCTATCGCGGATTGAAAAAGAACACCGGACAGGTGCTGACGCTGATTGCGCTGTCGAACCTATGGATGGCGCGACACCGCTTGATGGCCACGCCAGGATAAATGTGCCCGTGATGGGCTCAGCGGAGCCCATCACGGCGATGAATGCGAGAAAAGGGTCGTTTGGACGACCATGGGGAGACGGAAAGACGGTTCTCCTGCGCCGCGAAGCGGTTGCCGCTAGAAATGCGAACGCATCGCTGCCTTATTCAGAGCATCCCTAGTGGGCTGGTCGTATAAACGAACGGACTGCTCAACGTGGATATAGATCATGGTGGTCTTCAGGCTTCGATGACCGAGTAGCAGTTGGATGGTTTGTATATCCGTCCTGACTGCCCTGCATGAGCTGGTCCAAATGCGAATTCGTTTGAGTGGCAGTGGCGCTGACCTACCTATTCCCTGTCGCGTAGCGGCAGAGGGCACGACTTCCCGTGAGTGAAGTCGCACGTCTCCGAACGTGCAAATCTGATGCCCAACAGACGGGCGGCGCTCGAAGTGGGAAAGCCGGTACGCTGATTTAAAGCCGTTACGACGTTCCATCGTATGCCAAGCGGGCGTTCTTGATCGCCGCATGGCTGCGATCGGCCCACCGGACAAGAACGCTCAGGGGTTCGAGAATCGTTTCCCCAAGAGGCGTCAGGCGGTACTCGACGCTTGGCGGCTTGGTAGGGAACACCGTCCGCGCAATCAGACCGTCGCGCTCCAGATCGCGGAAGGTCTGCGTCAGCATCCGCTTGGAGATGTCCGGGATCGCGCGTTGAACGGCGCTGAAGCGGTAAGGGCCGTTCGCCAGCGTGACCAGGATAAGCGTCGACCACTTGTCGCCAATCCGGTCGAGAACGTCTCGCACCGGGCATTGTGGGTCGAACGACCATTTTTGATCTTTAGAGAAACGGCCGTCGGCGGATGCCAGGGCGGTTACTACTACCTCACCTTGTCCCAAAATCCTGCCTCCTTCCCGCCGCGATATGATCTCACTACATTACCTAGTCTCCACTGCAGACCACAAGGAAGAACGCCGATGCCTGTTACGCCCAAGCTCTTTGTCACTGGCGCTACCGGCCAGCTCGGCCGGCACGTCGTCGACATGCTGCTCGAGACGGTGCCCGCGAGCGCCATCGTCGCGGGTATGCGTGATCCAGCCAAGGATGAGGAGGCTGCAAATGCGCTTCGCAAAAAGGGCGTAGAGGTTCGTGCCGCTGACTATTCCCGACCGGAAACGCTGACGAGCGCGTTCACGGGTACGGATCGGCTGCTCCTGATCTCCAGCAGCGAAAATGGCAAGCGCAAGGTCCAGCACCGTAACGTCATCAACGCCGCGAAGGATGCCGGTGTCGGTCTGATCGCCTACACCAGCATTCTCCACGCGGACAGGTCACCGCTGTTCCTCGCTGAGGAGCATCGCGACACGGAAGCGGCCTTGGCGGAAGCCGGCGTGCCGTTCGTGCTTCTGCGGAACGGCTGGTACACGGAGGTCTATACGTGGCGGCTGCCGCTCGCCTTGAAGCATGGCGTCCTCATCGGCGCGGCGGGAGATGGACGCATCTCCTCCGCAGCGCGTGCCGACTATGCCAGGGCTGCGGCGAGTGTACTGGCCGGCGGTGATCACGCTGGTCGCATCTATGAGCTGGCGGGCGATGCATCCTTCACGCTGGCCGAGCTGGTCGCCGTGGTGACGGAAGCGTCGGGCAAGCCGATGGCATACCAGAATATGACGCCCGAAGCGTTTCGATCTGCGGCGTTGCAGGCTGGCGCGCCGGAGATCGTCGCCAGCATCCTGTCCGACACCGATGCGGGTGTGGCCAAAGGGGCGCTGTTCGATAACGGCGGCGAGCTTGCCCGATTGATCGGGCGGCCGACCACTCCCTACCAAACGACGATCACCGGTTTTGTGCGCAACCAGCACGTCGCCGGCGAGGATTAGGACACGTGCGCCGGCAGGTAATCGCCGGGCGTGAATGCTCTTCGCATTTGCTAGGCGGCGAAATCGACAAAAGCGAGAACTTTTGGCAGTGACTGACTTCGGCTTGGATAGTAAAGGGACAAACCGGGAACCTCTTCACACTAAGGTTCGAGCACGGTCTGCGGTGTACTCCAAAGTTTGTACACAGGCCGTTCTCCATAGTCCGTGCCTTTTTAGAACGCCACAGTTTGTGCACTTAGCAAGCTGTCGACGCAAACTATGCGTGTGATTGCACCGCATAGTTTGTACATGCTTATGGAATTCAAGCAGTTATCTTTGGGGCAAATACTGCAAATTGGGGTCTACAGAGCCCCACAGTCTGTACACCGTTATCTCCGGCAGTGATCTTGAGAGCTCAACGAAAAGCAACTAAAGGCTAGCCTTTGACATGATTTTCACAGCTGCGGGGCTTGAATCGGCCATATGAGGGGAGTGGCCCGAGTCGCTCGTCGGGCCACTGGGGAACATCGGATCGCAGGGGCAACCGAGGACTCGATCCGCGGGCGCGGATCGCATTTGGCGGTATTGGGGTTTTATCGAGAGCGAAGATAGCCATCGCTATTTTTTGGCGATGGCGCTATTCGCGCACGTTCAGCTAAAGGGCGGAGTGACTATCAGTCCGTAGACCACTCCCTAGTGAGGGGATTTATAACCATTTCATCCGCGTAGTGTTTGGCATCTTCAAAGGGGGAGATATGCCTGGCAAAAAGCGAATAGCTCTTTTCTTGGATGGAACGTGGAATACAGTCCAGAACAACACAAACGTTTGGCGCACTAAATCTCTCTGTGTGACGGACGCCGAACAGATTAGTTATTACAGCCAAGGTGTCGGGACGCTGTTCGGGCAGAGGTTCATGGGAGGAGCTTTTGGTTACGGCCTCGATGCCGAAGTTATCGACGCTTATGAGTGGCTCATCGAAAACTACAACGATGGCGACCAGATTTTTATCTTTGGCTTTAGCCGCGGAGCGTATACGGCGCGCTCGTTATCAGGTCTGATATCGGAGTGTGGCCTGCTGATTGCCGGATCACCGCTATCCGTGGATCAGCTATATGCGAGGTATCGCAAGCGCAAAACGCGCTCAATAAGGCAGCTTGCTCACGAACAGGAGTCAAGCCTCTCCATTGAGGAGCGATGGCTTAAGCGGTATTCCCGCCCCATTGCTATCTGGTTTATTGGGGTCTGGGATACAGTTGGTGCGTTAGGGATACCGTTTGGGCGTATTCCTTTCATCAGTCGTTCCCAATACAACTTCCTTCAAACCGATCTTTGGATCGACAACGACGCCGCTTATCACGCCTTAGCTATTGACGAGCATCGCCATGCGTTTGCTCCAACTTTGTGGACCTGGCCCCATTCTAAAGACGACAAGAATGCTGCCGGCGCCTATGCATTCCCGCTGCTCGAACGAGTGGAACAGCGATGGTTTGTGGGAGCCCACGCAAATGTGGGAGGAGGTTACCCGGACGATATTCTTGCTCAGCGCCCGCTAAACTGGTTGATGGAAAAAGCAAAGGCAAGAGGGCTCGTCTTCAAGGACTTGCCCGGTGATGTGAATGACCAGAAAGGCAAGATCAATAACTCGTTCGTCGAAATGGCATATGGTATCTACGCCTTCCTCCATCTGTTCCTACCATTTTTTCGCAGCATCGGCCAAGCGACTGTAGGTAGCGGGGCAGATACCAAATACCTCGTCAATGAGACCATCGATGAAACAGTATTTGCTAGATGGCGCGCCGACGACAAATACCGACCCAAGAATCTAAAAAGATGGGCAGCAGGGTACAACGTCGATCCCGGGGAAATAACATCTTCCGTATGTGCCGATAACCCACTGGCTCAGGTCTCATGACATCCATTCCAACGATAAATCGAACAAGCTAGCGAGCTATCACACCAGCCGAAAATCGGATATTGGGCGCCACTAGCTATTCGTCAAAGCAGTCATAAAATCGGTCAAGATTCCTTCGGGGATGGCTCTCGTGATGGAAATTCAAAATCTCTCGGCAATTGTGGGGGCTTCGCAGAGCGAAAATCAGAATCAACCAAAGGAGACGACTGCGCTCTTGAAGTAGGAGTACTTTCAGCTTCAAAAAGCCGTTGAAGATTTTGACCAACGAGCCCTTACGATTAAAGCGTGGAGCGTGACAGCCAGCCTGGCGTCGATCGCGGCTTCGGCCTCGGTTTCCTCCACGAGCAGTCGCCACTTTCTTTGTTTAATTGCCGCGGTAGGCTCGCTTTCGTTTTGGATTACAGAGGCGTTCTGGAAAACATCTCAGCAATGCTACTATCCAAGAATCAATGAGATTGAGAAGATCTTCCGAGAATCCTCAAGTCCTATTGCACCGGCATTCCAGATAAATGCAACCTTCCATAGCTCATTCTTGGCAGCCAAGTTTGACGTCAAACGGTTTATTGAAGTTATGTGCTGGCCTCGCGTCATGTTTCCACACGTCATAATAGTAATGCTAGGAATTTTATTTTTTTGGCTTTAAAACAAGTGAGTGGCGACAACCTTTCCCTCGTAGCCACACCCAATTCCCTCATCACAAGAACTGCCACGCCGCTTATAAGCGGCAACATCCAGAAGTTATCGATGGAGTGTGGATGGGGCGGCGAGTTCAACAATCACGCGGCTAAAATCGAGAGCGTTTTAGGTATAAGTTAGTGCCGTTAGATACACAAACAAGCCAACCATCTCCGCGACCACGAGATCTAATGTCTGAACTGCCAGGCGGACGCACGTGGCTGCTCAACTATCGATCTATCGGAGCTAGGATAGAGGAGTGGCGCTGTGTCTTTTTACGCAGCCTCGTTCCAAGGCGGATCTTATCGAACTGCCAATCTAAGAGGGATTTGGTGATGATTAGTGAAGAGGCGACGCCGCTTGCAATAGACCTCGCAAAAGACTTCATATCCATGATTCGATTCTCTTCAATCTTCCATCACCATCCGAGATCGGCATCTTGAGGTAGTCCCAACACCGAAGGCTTCTTGATGACAAATGCCACACTGAACCTTGCCCGGGTCACTGCCACGTAGAACTTTTCCGGTGCCTTCAACTTCGTGGAGTCCCGATTCTTGAGGTAGTCGAGCATGGGCTCCGTTGGAAAGATGAGAACCCGATCGAAGGTGCTGCCTTTGGCTACACCAAAGTTCATAGCTGGCAAACCCAGTGTCTTAGCGCTCTTGTTGTAGCGCAGTAGCGTTACCTGCTGGAATTTCACGAGGTATTCAGACACTCTGCTCTCAGGTACGTAGAAAATTCCGTCATGCCCGGTGAGTCCGACCCCTGACGATGTGGTCTTTGGCATGCTCGGATAGAGCCCATCGGCGAAGTCGCAGATAATCTGATTACAGCGATAACTGACAGTGCGCTCCTGCAACTCGCACAGTGATTCGCGTTCTTTGAGCCATTCCTGCAGCCCAATGCCCTTGTGCTTTTTACCCTTGAGCGAGTTATTGGTAGAAAAGGTGTTCTGGCGGGGATCTCCTACCATCGTCAAACTGATTTTCGACTTTAGAAACAGGTCCAACAGATCGAGGTCGTATCCTGCCATGTCTTGGACTTCGTCGATAAACATATGGGTGTAGATCTTCTCAAGCCGTCGAATCACTGCCCCGCTCGTGGATTTGTTCAACACTACGGCAAGATCCGAGACTCCATCCCTAAACAGGTCGCCGTTGCTGTCCAAGAAATAATGCCTATCCGTTTTCCTGGCACGTGGATGATGCCTCCCTTTAAAGTTCAGTCCGTTGACCATGAACTCCGTTCCGAACTGCGCACGCTGATACGGCTTGACGCAATGGGCAATGAGGAACGTGAACCAACCCACAATCGTGATGTTCGCAGGGATCGCTCCTACTTTCTGCTCGATTCGTCGTACGATTTGGTTCTGGTTTTCGTTGGTGTACGTCGTGATAAGGACACGGCCATTCGTCACCGCCAACGCCGCCTCAACGATGTGCTCCGTTTTGCGGGACCCTGCGGCCGCCAGAATGGCGCAGTTACGCGGGCTTGAAGACATTGGCGATGTAGTCCGGCATGGTGATGCTGGTCTCTGACTCGAAGATCGCCAGGGCCGTCTCAGTCTTGTGGCCGAGCATCCATTCGCATGCGGCATCCTTTGTGCCGTACTTGCTTCCCAGCACCGCGTTGAGCGTGTCGAGATCGTTGGCTGCTGCAATGCTGGGCTCCAAGGTTTTCAGGTCTGGATCACTCCCCGTATGGATGGAGACGAAGTTGTTCGATGAATAACCCGCAAAGCGATCTTCGACCTCTTTCCTGGACTTGCCATCGTTGTCGGTAACCACCCACACGCGACGCTTCAACGGAACCGCCAAATCCAAGAAACGCTTGTGAGACAAGCCTACGCTGATTACATCGATCCCATCCAGAATGGGAAGATGCCCCTTGGCATCCAAGTATCCTCGCTGCACCACCAGTTCGTCAGAGGGCCCTTCGACCAATATGGCTGCCTTGGCGAGCACCAAACGCAGGGTGTCGTATCCGGCCAACTTTTTGAAGAATCGAACGGTCTCATCAGGAATCTGGGAGAGCCGCACCGCAGAATCGTTCTCACCCAGAAAGATCAGGTTTTCCAACCCCAGTCTGTTGAGTACGAAGTTGCTGTGCGTTGCGACTATGATTTGTTTGTCTTTGCACTGCTTCTCGATGCGATCCAGCAACATGTGAAGATGATCAAAGGACAGGTGCGCCTCCGGCTCTTCAATGAGCACGATGTGCGCCCGGTCCGCTTTGCGGCCCACCGCGAGCACAGTCTTGAGCGCACTTTGCTCACCTTTGCTGACGAATTGGAACGGGACATCGTCGAGGTGCGCAGCCAACGTGTTCTCCCATGTTGTTCGCTGGGAAATATCGATGGCCAGACTCAGTTCGCGGTCAGTGAGCGATTGACCGCTCTCCTTCAATTTTTCGTTGATATCTTTAACAGATTGCTGCTCACCGAAAGCCTGCCGGAGGCTGCGATATTGACGTGCCAACTCGACACGCTCGTTCGGAGCCAAATGCGTCTGAATGATCTGTTGCAAATGGTAATCCACGCCAGCCTGAAGGCGGACGGACGACGGATCCACCACCGAGGTTGTGGCTGGAATGCTTCGTGAGGTCACGCCGCTACCAGAAAAGCCCAACCATTCCACCTGGTAATACTCGGTCGGAACCAGCGTGACATCGCTCGGATTGGCGACAAACTCTTTGTATTCCTTTTCGAACTGGGCCGCATTGAACCGCGCCCAGATGCGAACTCCGCAGGCGTCCTCGTTCAAGGTGTTGTTGGTGCCCTGCAAGAGGTTCGCATCTCCGCCCTCGTCCAGGTACACCTCTATCAGGATCTCTGGCGGTACAGTCTTAGGATTCGTCTTGAGACCGTCTGTGTACACCTTTGTAGCAGCCTGGTTCACGTAGTAGGGCGACAACTCCTGGAAGAAAGGTCGACCGTTGACCCGCCCAGTCAAGGCGAGATTGATTGCCTCGATCAGCGTGGACTTTCCGCTGTCGTTCCCGCCAACAAGGATGTTGGTTCCTGGCGTGAAATCGACTGAGACATTTCGAAACTTACGGTAGTTGCGAATTACAACCTTCCGAATCATGACTCCCTCTGCTGCAACAATCTCTGACAACCCGCAAGATGATAGATCGACGTGCCACGCTTTCGACTCGACCTGCTATAAGGCCTCTACACTAATGCGCTGCGCTCACCAGGTCCTGCGCTTGCTTCAACCGCTCGTCGTAGTCCGCTCGAGTTTGCTGATTGATGCTGGTGAGTTGCCCCAACATCGATTCGGCGGCTTCGTGGACTGCGCGATAGCGCGACACCAAGTCTGGCAAGGGCGCACACGCAGGCAGAGGGTTGGGCACGAGAGAACCATTGGGCGCCAGGCATGGAGACACGGCGACGGCGTTATCCAGGCTGGCCATCTTCTGCTGCGCGCCATAGACCGCAGTGTTGTCGTTGTCGAGCGCCAAACCCAACTGGATGCCCGCGGTATTCATCTGCACGGTGAGCGTGTTTGCGCTGATGTTGGCCTGGAACTGATGAAGAGCCAGCAACTGCTTCACCTTGGCCAACCCGGCATCGCCATACATCACCGCCTTCTTCTGGCGCGTTTCAGCTGGGGTCAACGTCCAAGTAGCTTCCTTGTCCAGGAAGTGTTGCAGTCGATCCACCAATTCGGCCGTGTCTTTGTTCGCCTGTCGTGCTTTGGCCACGGCCGCATCGGTCGCCACCAGGTTTTGCGCCGCGTGGCCCAGGGTTTGGAGTATGGAGGCGTATTGCTCGTCTGACTTACGTGCAAATTGCTCGGTGACAAGCTGGCCATCTCGCATCCACGTCATCGTGATCGAATCGGGGGCAATCGTGGCCTCGCGGTTGACGTGGCCGATCACTTGATCGAGCGCAATGGTGGCGTGGGGGCCGTCGAAGTCGCCGGTGACGTTCTGGGTGTTGTTCGTCGTCTTGCCGACCTTGTTCACCTCAGTGCTTTCGAGGGTGCCGGTAAACTGATTAGGTCCGGACTGCGTGATCCGCAACGCCTCGATAAAGACCTGGTCCGTGCTGATGTCGTGGCCGACGGATACATATGAACCGGAGAGACTGGTCGAGGCAGACGGCGGGGGCACCAAGCTGGCAGATGGGCGCCAGGCGGATCCGGCCGCGGCCTGCTGGGCCTGAGGCGAGCAGCCGGCCAAGCCCATCATCAGGATCAACATGACAGCCCGTTTCATCGCCAGTTCCTGTCCCTAAGTGGCTCGAACTAGCTTACTGCAGCTCCCATTTGGCTGGTTCTATCTGGGTCGCAGCTATCCTGCGCGCAACGAGATCCGCGTCACACGTATAACTCATTGATTGTAAATTAATCTATGTGGAGCGATGAACACCATAAATCGCGCCCCCCATAAACACCAAAAGTTGCGCATGGCGCACAGCTTTTGGAGTTCTGTCCAGATTGGACAGAACTCCATAGTCCGTACCTTTTTGAAACCCGTAGTCGGTGCACTTAGCAAGCTGCCTACACAAACGATGCGCGCGATAGCAAAGCATAGCTTGTACATGATCTATAGGAATCAGGTAGTTATCTTTGGGGGAAGTGCTGCAACTGCGGGTCCCAGAGCTCCATAGTCTGTACATCGTTATCTTCGGTAGCGATCTTGAGAGCTCAACGAAGAGCAACCAAGGGTCAATCTTTGACACGGCCTTCACGTTTGTGGGGCTGGAATCGGTCATGTGAGGAGAGTGCCCGAGTCGCTTGTCGGGCCATTGGGGATGTCGGATCGCTGGGGGCAACCGAGGTCTTGATCCGTGGGTGCGGGTCGCATTTGACGGTGTTGGCGCTCTGTCCAGAGCGAAGATTGCAATCGCCATTTTTCAATGATGGCGCCACTCACGCACGTTTTAAGTTCTTCACTGATGAATGAAGTGACTGGCAGCACGTGGATCACAACCCAGTAAGGGGATTTATAACCATTTCATCCGCGTAATGTTTGGCATCTTCAAAGGGGGAGATATGCCTAACAAGAAGCGAATAGCTCTTTTTTTGGATGGAACCTGGAATACCGTCCAGAACGACACAAACGTTTGGCGCACTAAGTCTCTTTGTATCACGGACGCCCAGCAAATTGGCTACTACAGTCAAGGGGTCGGAACTGTATTCGGACAGAGGCTGATGGGAGGAGCCTTTGGTTACGGCCTGGATGCCGAAGTTATCGGTGCTTATGAGTGGCTCATCGAAAACTACAACGATGGCGACCAGATTTTTATCTTTGGTTTTAGCCGAGGAGCATATACGGCTCGCTCGCTATCGGGCCTGATATCGGAGTGTGGCCTGCTGACCGTCGGATCACAGCTATCCGTGGATCAGCTCTATGCGAGGTATCGCAAGCGCAAGGCGCGCTCAATAAGACAGCTTGCCCACGAACAAGACGCAAACCTCGCAATCGAAGATCGATGGCTTAGGCGGTATTCCCGGCCTGTTGCCATCTGGTTTATCGGAGTCTGGGATACCGTTGGCGCGTTGGGGCTACCCTTTTGGAACATTCCCCTCATTAGCCGATCCCAATACAACTTCCTTCAAACCGATCTCTGGATCGACAACGATATCGCACATCACGCTATGGCCATTGACGAGCATCGCCATGCGTTCTCGCCAACCTTATGGACGTG
>Ga0335072_10004094_pt1 | contig 21744 bp, 21 predicted proteins | sample Lox_Sample_21_FD_206725 | JGI IMG/M metagenome (GOLD analysis project Ga0335072, IMG submission 206725) | Soil microbial communities from Loxahatchee National Wildlife Refuge, Florida, United States - Lox_Sample_2.1 | ecosystem: Environmental > Terrestrial > Soil > Wetlands | place: USA...
CTTTCGCGCCGCCGAGGAAGAACTGGTGGAGCTCGGGCTCGTCGTAGTGGAACATGAGGTGCACGGCCGAGGTGAGCGCGAACTCCTGGTGGCCGGCCCCCGCCTCCCCAAGCAGGAGGACGACCGAGCCGGTCGGCAGCCCGCCCGTCAGGTAGTCGAAATCCGGGACGCCCGTGGGGATCCGGGGGAGCGGCGGCCCCTCCTCGACCGTGGCGCGGCTCGACGGACGGATCGGAACGACGAACGGGCGGGGGCTTCCACTCGCCATGAGGACGGCGAGCCTCGAACCCGGGACTCGAGTATTAGTAGCCTCGGCTGGAAGGGACGGCGGGCGGCGGTCCGGCGCCGTTCTTGAGGAACTCCCGGAGGAGGATCGTCGCGTAGGCGCCCTTCGGCAGCGCGAACCGGAACCAGACCGACTCCCCGTCGCCCGAGATCCCGAGGGGCGGGACCGGGAGGAGGACGGGCCGCCAGGCGCCGCGGCTCGCGACCTCGGGGAGCGCAGCGAGCACGAACTGCTCTGGCGCGACGCCTTCCTCGGCGAGGAGCGCCGCGAGATCGGCCCCGGAGCGGCCCGGCGAGACCTTCGTCTCGGCCCCGACGAGCGGGCCGGCGAGCATCGCCCCGCCGCGCTCGACGAGCTCCGCGCACTCGCGCGCGTTGTCGTCGGCGACGTCGACCGCGTCCTGGCTGCGGACGGTCCCGTCCCGCCCGACGCGCAGGATCGTGTCGCCGGGCTCCGCGCGGCCGAGCGGCGCCCCGGCCGCGAAGCGCCGGCTCATCCACCGGTTGAACAGGTACGCCTGATAGGCGTGGACGAACAGGCGGCGCAGTTCGATCGGCAGGGCGCGCAGCGCCCGCGCCGGCGGATCCCCTCGCGCGAGCCGCTCGAGGATCGACCGCTCGAACCGGTACTCGGGCGGGAACTCGCGGAGCGCGCGCGCCGGGTCGCGGTGCGCCGCGTACGCCGCGCGCGCCTCGTCGCCGGCGCCGGCCGCCCCGCCGCTCGGGAGCGCCGTCAGGTACAGTTCGACCGCTTCGTCGACCGTCCCCCGGACCAGCGCGCGGCCGACCGCGTGGGTGACGGGGCGGACCTCCCCGAACCGCTGCGGACCGAAGAAGTTCGGGAACCCCCCGGCCGCCCGCAGCTCCGCCTCGACCTCCCGATAGGCGACGACCGCGTCGGCCGCGGGGCGAGCGAGGCCGGTGATCCGGATCTCGAAGGCGTTGCCGTAATGGTGGCCGAGCACGAGGCCGTCGCGCGCCCGGTACGCCTCCAGAAGGACGACGTTCGGGAGGTCGAGCCCGGTCGTCGGCGGAGCGCCGCGGTAGGAGAGCAGTCGTTCGGCGACCGCCCGCCGGTCCTTCGTGCCGGACCACTGGACCGTGCGGGCGGAGAGCCCGAGGCGTCGGGCGATCGCCGCCGCGAGTTCGTGCTGCTCCCACCCGCGGCTCTCGATGCGCAGGACCGTGTAGCCGCCGGTCGGGTCGGGCCGGGGGTACGTCGAGATCTCGCGCACGCGGAAGTCGTCGTCCGTCGCCTTCGCCCGGCCGGCCGTCCCCGGCGCCCGCGTCAGATAGAATTCGATCCCGATCGCCCGCTCGGCGTCGGGGGGCGTCGCCGCCGGGCCGTCCACCCCCCTCGGAGCGGGGGCGTCATTATTACGTCACGGCCCGATTCCTCGCGGGCGGCCGATGATCCAAGCGACGGCCCGCGTGTTGAAGAACCTCATCGAACTGCGGGTCGACGACGAGTCGTACGTCGCCCGGCCGGTGCAGGCGGAGCAGGCCGGGCTCGGCCACCGGATCGCCGCCCTCTTCTCGACCGAGTTCCACGTCGTCCGCCCCGCGACGCACGAGACGGTGGAGGCGACGGTCAGCTACCGGGCGAAGTCGGACGAGATCCGGATCCGCGTCGGCGACGAGACGTGGCGCACCCAGTCGACGACGTTCGGCCCGATGACGATCGACTACGGGGGCGCTCGCTACACGATCAACGAGCGGATGACGGGCCGCTTTTCGGTCGTGCTCGGCGACGCGCCGGTGGGGGTCGGACAGATCGGCTTCCGGACCTGCTCGATCGACCAGTACCCGCCCGAGCTCGGGACGTTCCTCGGCTACCTCGCCCTCGGCTACGTCATCCGCCATCTCACCTGGCAGATGCTCGGCTAGGCGCGTCCGCGCAACCGCGGTACCGGCCGCCGGGGCGCGGCAGCGCGCGTGCCCCGCAGGTGCGGGGTCCGTCGTGACGTCGGGTGCGGGATCTGGAACATGTGGTACGGGATCGGCAGCAGGAGGACGCCGCCGGCGACGACCGTGAGCGCCGCGATCGAGTAGGTGAAGTGGACGCCGTGGGTCGCGTACAGCCACCCCCCGAGCAGCGTCCCGAGGAGGCCGCCCGCGCCGGCGATCGCGTTGTAGAGGCCGAGCGCGCGGCCGCGCGCCGAGCGACCGACGAGCCGGACGAGGAACAGCGTGCTCGCGGTGCTGATGAACGCCCAGGTGACGCCGAGCATCGCGTTGAGCAGCGTCAGCCAGGCGAGGAGCGCGGGACTCCCGACCCCGAAGAGCAGGTAGATCGGGCCCCACAGGAACAGGAGCATCAGCACGACGCGCCCGCCGAGCGACTCGAGGAACACCGACTTCGGCGAGTGGCTGTCGACCGCCTTGCCCGAGTGGAAGAACAGCGCGGACGAGGCGGCCGCGGCGCCGAGGTAGACGATGAACACCCCCGCGTCCCGCGAGTGCGCGTTGTGGCCGAGGACCGAGTAGAGGAACACCGGGAACGGCCCGTAGAAGATGTCGAAGCCGACGCTCATCACGAACAGCGCCGCGAGGAACAGGTACTCCCGACCCGGCAGCCCCTCGTCGCTCGACCGGGTGAGGTCGATCACCCCCGCGACCCGCGAGCGGAAGTTGCGGGCGCGCTCCGTGAGCCCGGTGCGCAGGTGGAGCAGCTCGTTCATGCTCCGCCGCTCGACCCGCGTCGACGGCTCCTCGATCCAGACCCAGGCGACCGCGGCGGAGGCGAGCGCGAGGGCCCCGGAGAGCAGTAGAAGGCCGGTCATCGCGTTCACCGCGGTCCCGGCGTGGCCGACGACGAACAGCCAGACGAACCCGAGCCCGAGCCCGACGGTCGTCCCGACACCCGAGATGAGGCCGAACAGGCCGATGTCCTGCGGCCACCAGCGCTTGTGCCGCGTCTCGAGCAGGAGCATCGTGCCGATCGGGGCGCTCGCCGCCGACGCGAGGCCTTCGACGACGTTGAGGAGGAAGAACGTGTGGAGGTCGCGCGCGAGCGCGATGCCGACGATGCTCAGCCCGGTCGCGGAGAACGACCCGACGAGGAAGTACTTGCGGTGGGCGACGCGGTCGGAGAGGTTCCCCCAGACGATCGTGAACGGCACCTGGCTCATCGCGCTCGCGGCGATGATCACCGTCACGATGAACGCGGACGCGCCGAAGTGCTGGAGCGCGAGCAGCGGGATGAGCGGCGTCGCGATCCCGTCCGAGATCGCGAGCGGAAGGTACGCGAGGAACCAGAGGTCGCTGGTCGAGGGCCGGAGGACGGTGCGGGCCTTGATGTCGATCGACAAGGTCCGTCCTCCCGGTGGGCCGGGAAAAGTCGGAGCCGGGACGATAAAGCCACGGTTCCGCCGGCACGCCGCGGCGCGCTCGGCGCGCGGCGGCGCGGGCTTTGACGCCTACCGCACGGCGACGCCGACCTGGCCCAGCAGCGCCTTGTGCTCGACGTCGGAGATCCACTCGACCTTGAGGTACTCCCGCAGGAACGCGTCGTCCGCCCCGAGCCCCCGCGCCTCGCGGACGACGAACCGGTACGCCTCGATCTCGGTCCACCGCTCGACGTAGCTCACCCCGGGCTCCCACAGGTTCGCGCCGTCGCGGCGCTGCACGACGTGGCAGAGCTCGTGGTAGACGTCCATGAATAGGATCAGGTCGGGCGACTCGCGCAGGTGCGCCTGCCCGACGACGATGCAGTCCCGGCCGGGCGTGACCACCGGGCGCCACTGCCGGCGCGCCCCCTTCGGCATCTCCCACGGAGCGACGTACATCCAGAGGTCCTGGTCGACGACCTCGACGCACGTCTCGTCGAACAGGCGCGTGCGGCGGTCGGGGTCCGGTTCGAGCCGTTCCGCCGGCGGGAGGCGGTCGAGTCCCGGGAACACCGCGAGCAGCGGGTGGCGGCCGGCGGGCATGTCGCGGGAGATGCGGAACCCGTCGGGGACGTGGGGACCGGGCCGCGCGGCCTTGGCGGACGGCATGAACGACCCGTCACCCGGCGCCGGGATAAAGAGGGTGTGGAACGCATGGGGAGGCCGACGCTCGGGGGCGTCGGGGCGATGGCGCCGCAGAAGAACGACCTCACGCTCGTCCGCGGCGTCGCCGTCGGCCACGCCGAGTCGGACGACCGCACCACGGGAGTGACGGTCGTGCGGTTCCGGACCCCGGCGCCGACGGTCGTCGACGTCCGCGGGGGGGCGTCGGCGACGTACGACACCGCATCGCTCTCGGTCGACGCGACGTTCGGCCGTCGGTGGGCGGTCTTCTTCTCCGGCGGCAGCATCTTCGGCCTGGACGCCGCGCGCGGGGTCCGCGCGCGCGTGCTCGAGAGCGGCGGAGGCCACCGCGCCTTCGGCAACCCGAACCGGGTCGTTCCGATCTCGGGGGCCGCGCTGTTCGACCTTCCGATCCGGGAGCGCCCGCTCCCGGACTACGAGGCGCTCGGCCGGCTCGCCACCCGGCGGGCGAGCCGCCGGGCGGTCGGCGAGGGGTCGGTCGGCGCCGGCGTCGGAGCGACGGTCGGCAAGTACCTCGGCCGGGGCCGGGCGATGCGCGGCGGCGTCGGCTCGAGCGCCGCGCGGCTCCGCGGGGGCGCCGCCGTCGGCGTGCTGGTGGTCGTGAACGCGGTCGGCGCGGTGCGCGATCCCTCCACCGGTCGCTGGATCGCCGGGGCGCGCGCCCCCCGAGGCGGCATCTCGCCCCCCGACCGGGCGTGGAACCGGAGCGCCCGCTCCCGCGGGACGACGCTCACGCTCGTCGCCACCGACGCGCCGATCGACCGGCCCGGGCTCGCCCGGGTGGCGGCGATCGTCCACACGGGCCTCGCCCGGGCGATCGTCCCGTACCACACCTCGACCGACGGCGACGTCGTCTTCGCGGTCACCACCGGCGCGGGCGACCCCGTCGGGGACGACCGCTGGCCCGGGGCGCTCGCCGACCGGATCGGGACGGTGGCCGCGGAGCGCGCGGTCGCGGCGGTCCTCGGGGCCGTCCGGCGCTCGAACCGCCCCGGGTAGCCGTCCGGCGACCGGCCGAAAGATAGACGAACCCACGCGGCAGTTCCCCTTCCGCGCGCATGGACGCCCCTCCCCGACGGATCTCGTGGATCAGCCCGCCCCCGGAGATCTGCACGCTCTGCAAGGAGCCGCTCGACAGCCCCGAGGAGACGAGCTCCTGGAACGGCAACCCCGCCCACCGCGACTGCGTCCGGATCCACATGCTCCAGCGGGACCCCGCGTTCCGCGAGGGCGAGGAGGAGGCGGAGCCGTCGGACGAGGGGACGGACGCGATCGACGGGATCCTCCCTCGGGACGACGACGAGACGGACTTCGAGTAGCCCGGCGGGCGGCGCGGGGCGGCCCGGAGCGCGATTTCGCCGAACCCAAAACGGCTAAGAGGCACAGGTCCGTCGTCTCAGGATAGCCCCGACGTCAAGGGAGGGCGTTTCGAATGCCGGAAGTGGTTATCACCTGCGATTGGACGATGATGAGCAACCACCACGGGAAGGAGTTCCTGGGGTTCGGAACGACGACCCCGGCGTACGTCTTTCCGGAGGCGGTCTACCGTCGGCTCTTCTTCCCCGTGATGCCGGTCGACGAGAACGGCTACCCCCTGCAGGCGCCGTACGGGATGCGGAAGATCGAGGCGTCGCTCATCGACGGGGGGTTCGACGCCCGGATCGTGCACCCGAGCTACCTTTCGAAGTACATGCCCGGCGAGGCGAAGCTGCTGCTCGTCTCGGGCCACGACTACTTCGGCTTGAACCCGCCGAGCTCGACGTTCGGCGGCGTGATGAAGAAGGAGACGCTCAACTCCGTGAACTTCCGCCGGATGCTCAGCCAGCCGGCGGTCGTCGAGGCGCGCAAGCGCGGGCTCAAGATCATCGCCGGCGGGCCGTGCGCCTGGCAATTGTCGCCGTCGACCCGGCAAAAGCTGCCGTTCATCCAGGAGTTCGTCGACTCGATCGGCGGCATCGACACCGTCGTCGAGGGGGAGAGCGACCTGTACGTCCGCGAAATCGTGGCGAAGGCGCTCCACGACGAGTTCCTGCCGCCCCACGTCGTGCTGACCCCGAAGGAGGCGCCGAAGGTCGAGCAGATCTCGTCGATCAAGTACCCGAGCGTGAACGGGCTGATCGAGATCGGGCGGGGGTGCTGCCGCGGCTGCTCGTTCTGCTCGGTGACGACCCGGCCGACGCGCTGGTACCCGCTCTCGAAGATCGAGGAGGAGTTGAAGGTCAACGCCAAGATCGGCGTCCGCAAGGGGCTCCTGCACTCGGACGACGTGATGTTCTACGGCAGCCCGAACGTCATGCCGCACGAGGAGAAGCTGATCCCGCTCCTCAAGCTCGCGAAGCAGTACTACCAGCAGGTCGGCTGGAGCCACGTCGCCGTCGCGACGCTGATGACGAAGCCGAAGCTCCTGTCGAAGTGCGCCGAGGTGCTGATCGACGACCGCCAGGACTGGTGGGGCGTGGAGGTCGGCGTCGAGACCGGGTCGCCCCGGATGATCACCGCGGCGATGCCGGGGAAGGTCGCCCCGTTCAAGGCGTCGCAGTGGCCCGAGCTCGTCGTCCAGGCGGCCGGGCTGATGAACGACAACCACGTCTATCCGGCGTGCACGTTCATCGTCGGGCTGCCGCAGGAGACCGAGGAGGACGTCGCCCGGACGATCGACCTGATCGACGACCTCTGGGACTTCAAGGCGCTGCTCGTGCCGATGTTCTTCGTGCCGCTCGGCCACCTCAAGACGAAGGACTGGTTCTCCCGCGACCGGCTCTCGCCGCTCCAGGAGGAGCTGCTGAAGCGCGCCCTCACGCACGGGATCCGGCAGTCGAAGCGGATGCTCGCCGACTTCTTCGACTGGGAAGGGACCCACACGAGCCTCTACCGCAGTTCGTTCCGGGGGTTCATCGCGTTCCTCGAGCTCGTCGCGAAGATGAACGGGCTGCTCAGCCCGTCGGCGCGGCCGCCGCGCGCGATCGTCGACCCGAACACCGCGCCGGACCGACTGCCGGTCCCGACGATCCCCGTCCGCGAATAGGCCGTCAGCGCGCCCCTACGCCTCGTCGTCGGGGAAGTCGGGCGGCGGCAGCGGCCGGTGGACCGGGATCGGCGGTCGGTACTCGGGGATCGCTCCGCCGCGCAGCTCCCCCGCGCCGACGACCGACAGGTTCGTCTCGCGGCCGTTGCCGTCGTACGCCCGCCACGCGCCCGGCGAGAACGGCGCGCCGACGATCAGGTGGCGTCGGCCCCAGCTGCGGAACAGGTGGAGGTCGGCCCCGGACGGGTGGAGCGCCCCGGATGGGTGCGAGTGGACCGTCCCCACGATCGACAGATCGGCCGGCAGCATGTACAGGTGGAAGTTCGCGTGCCGCCGGCCCGAGGTCGTCCCCGGGACGAGGAGGAGCTCCCCGATCACCCCCGGCGGGTCCGCGCGGAGCACACCGCCGAACTCGTTGGGGTAGGAGGAGCGGCCGCTCGCGAGCACGCTGTCGAGCGTGCGCCGGGAGATCGCGGTCGGGGTCTCCCCGAGCCGCGGGGCGCCGGGCGGGCGCTTACGCTGGGGGCGGAAGATCGGCAACCGACCCTCCCCGGTCGGCGAACTCCTCGCTCCACGGGAGGATCCGCTTGCCGCGCAGCCGCTCCAGGAACCCGACCCCGAACCGGACGAGCGTCGCCCGGCGCGGGGAGCGGTAGATCCGCACGCCGGTCCCCTCCGGGAGCGGGTGCTGGTCCTGCCCGTCGACGAGCACGACCGCCGCCCCGTCCCCGGGGAGGGGCCGCACGGTGACCGTCGCGAGCGGGTCGACGACGAGCGACCGGGTCTCGGCGCGGAACGGGGCGATCGCGGTGAGCACGATCCCCTCCACCCCGGGGTCGACGATCGGCCCGAACGAGCTGAGGGAGTACGCGGTCGACCCGGTCGGGGTCGCCACGATCAGCCCGTCGGCGCGGACCCGGCCGACGACCCGGCGGTCGAAGGCGATCTCGAACGACCCCATCGCGCCGACGCGGCCCGCGTGCACCACGTACTCGTTGACGACGTCCGGGAGCGCCGTCGCGCCGGCCTCCCCGGCGAGCTTCATCCGCTCCTCGAGCGAGTAACGGCCCGCGAGCAGCCGCTCGATCGCCGCCTCGAACTCCCCGGGCCGTCGCGCGTCGACCTCCGCGAGGACCCCGACCGTCCCCGCGTTCACCGGGAGCAGCGGCACGGAGGAGCGGCGCAGCGAGTACAGGAACGTGCCGTCGCCACCGATGGCGAGCAGGACGTCGGTCGCCAGCTCCTCGAGCGGAGCGTGCGGCCGGCCCGGGTCCGCCGGGCCGGCGGCGTCGCTGAGGACGACCTCGGCGCGGTCTCCGATCAGCTCGAGCGCGCGCCGCGCGAGGGCGAGCGCGGGCGGCTTGCGCGGATGGGCCGTGAGCCCGATCTTCACGGGAACTCCCCCCGGGCGAAGGCGCGTCCGACCTCCGCGTCGCCCCAGGCGAAGACGCTCGTCCGCTCCTCCATCCCGAGCGGCAGCGGGCCGAGCGGCCGACCGTCCGCGGTAGAGAGGCCCCCGCCGGCCTCGAGGACGATCCGGTACGACGCCGCGATGTCGGTGACGCGGAGGTTGCGCGGCGCCTCCCGGTTCTCGAAGAGGTAGGCGTCGGCCGACCCCTGCGCGACCATCATCATCTCGAGCGAGGCGCAGCCGAGCGACCGGACCCGCCGGACTGTGCCGGCGAGCCGCGTCGACCGTTCGCCGGCATGGTGGCCGAGGTTCAGGAAGACGACCTCGCCGTGGGGCCGTCGGCGACGGGTCCGGATCGGCCGGCCGTCCCGGAACGCCCCGCGCCCCCGCTCCGCCCAGTACGTCGTCCCGCGATCTAAGTCGCGGACGAGCGCCGCATCGACCCCGTCCAGGTTCCCGGCGCCGAGGGCGAGGGAGACGGTCGAGAACGGCAGGTGGCGGAGCGCGTTCGACGTCCCGTCGATCGGGTCGACGACGAGGCTGCGGGCGCCGCCCCGGTCGACGCGGCCGATCTCCTCGGAGACGACGTTCCAGTCGACCCCCTCGAGGTCGAGCGCCGTCAGCACCGCGCGCTCGGCGAGCCGGTCGATCTCCTCGGTCGGCGTCCCGCCGGCGCTCATCGCGACGACGTCGGCCCGGTGCGGGGAGCCGGCGGCGTCGCGGACGGTCCGCTGGACGGCGAGCCCGACGCGGAAGAGGATCTCGAGGTCGGAACTCGGACCCCCCGTCACACGGCCCGGACCGTCGGCCGGGGTAATGACCCCTCCGACGGGGCGCGCCGCGTCCGGGAAGCTGACGTTATCCGCCGACGCCGCTCGGCGGCCCGATGGAACTTCGGTTTCTCGGGGGCGCCTCCGAGGTCGGCTCGCTCGGGCTCGTCGTCCGCGATCAGGGGCGGACGCTGCTGTTCGACTACGGCCTCACCCCGGACGACCCGCCGACGTACCCCCGCCCGTTCCCGACGAACATCGACCTCGCGCTCCTCTCCCACGCCCACCTCGACCACTCGGGGATGACGCCGCTCCTGAGCCGGCTGCCGCACGCCCGCCTCGTCGCGACGCCCGTCACGATCGCCGTCGCCGACCTCCTCACGAAGGACGCGCTCAAGGTCGCGCGCCTCGAGGGGTACCTGCCGCCGTACACCCCCGGCGACATCCGGGCGCTGCACGAGCGGTTCACCGCCGTCGACCGCCACGCGACGTTCCGCCATCGCGGCATCGAGGTCGAGCTCACCCCGGCGGGTCACATCCCCGGCGCGACGATGCTGCTCTACCGCGGCGAGAAGGACGTCCTGTTCACGGGGGACCTCCAGACGATCCCGACCCACCTGGTCGGCGGCGCGGAGCCGCTCGAATGCGACGTGCTCGTGATGGAGTCGACGTACGCCGGCCGGGAGCACCCGGACCGGCGGGAGACGGAACGCAAGTTCCGCGACAAGGTCGCCGAGACCGTCGAGCGCGGCGGGATCGCGATCGTCCCGGCGTTCGCGGTCGGACGCGCCCAGGAGGTGCTGATGTCGCTCGCCGCGACCGGCTACGAGACGTACCTCGACGGGATGGCGCGGGCGGTCAACGACATCTACCGGGCCGCCCCGAACTACCTCGCCGACTCCGCCCGCTTCCGCCGCGCGCTCGAGAGCGTCCATGTCGTCGAGCACCCCGGCGACCGCAAGCGCGCGCTGCGCGAGGCGCAGGTGATCATCACCACCGGCGGGATGCTCGACGGAGGACCGGTCCTCTACTACCTCGGCGAGCGGTACAAGGACCCGAAATGCTCGATCCTCCTCACCGGCTTCCAGGTCGAGGGGTCGAACGGCCGCCAGCTGATGGAGGAGGGGACCGTGACGATCGACGAGGTGAAGGTCCGCCCGGTCTGTGAGGTCGGGAAGTACGACTTCTCGGCGCACGCGGGCCACTCCGAGCTCGTCCGGCTCGCGAAGGAGAGCCGGGCGAAGACGGTCGTGCTGATGCACGGCGACAACCGCGAGCCGCTGCGGGACGCGCTCGAGGCGACGTGCGAGGTCGTGCTGCCCGAGAACGGGCGGCCGTTCACGCTCTAGGGCGGGACCGCGTCGGGGAGGTCGACCTCGACCATCCCGTCCTGCTCGCGCGTCGGGTAGGAGCGGACCGGCTCGACCCCGCCCTCGGGAGGGACGAGGCCGAACGGGTCGGTGACGACGGCGCCGTTCGTCACGTCGAACGTCGCCTCGTGGAGCGGGCAGGTGAGGCGTCGGCCGGAGAGCGTCCCCTCCGCGAGCGCGCCACCGAGGTGCGGGCAGACGCCGTCGACCGCGAAGACTTCGGTCCCGGAGCGGGCGAGGGCGACCGATCGTCCGTCGAGCACCACCTCGCGGAGGGCGCCGTCGGCGATCGTCGCGGCGGCGACCCCGGTCGACCGCCACGTCATGCGCGCCGCCCCCGCCGGGCGGGGCCGCCGGGCCGGCGGCGGGGCCGGCGCGGCGCCTCGTCCGGTTCCTCCGAGCGCTCATCCGGGCTGACCTCGTCCGAACCCTCCGGTTCGAGGGCGAACTCCTCGGACGGCGGCTCGACCTCGACCTCGGGCATCGGCCCCCGGGCCGGCAGGACCGACCGCAGGCGGCTCCACAGTGCGTCGAGCCCTTCGCCGGTGACCGACGAGAGCTGCAGCCGGTCCGTCGCCGGGCGTCGCAGGAGGTCGGACTTCGTCTCGACGACCACGATCGGGAGCTGAGGGAACTCCTCCCGCCACTTGGCGAGCAACTGTTCCTGCTCCTCGACGGTGTAGCCGCTCGTGCCGGTCGGGTCGATGACGAACAGGACCGCGGTCGCCGCCCGCTCGACGGCGGTCTCCGCCTCCGTCTCCGCCGGGTTCGCCCGGGCCGAGCGTCCGAGCACCCCCGGCGTGTCGACGACCTGGAGCCGGTCGAACCCGAGGTCGGCGTGGCCGACCCCGATGGCGAGGGTGGTGAACGGATAGTCGGCGACCTTCGGCCGCGCGGTCGAGAGGCGGGCGACGAGCGACGACTTGCCGACGTTCGGGAAACCGGCGACAACGAGCGTCGGGGCCCCCTCGTGGAGCCGCGGCCGCTCGTCGAGGTACGCGCCGATCCGGCGGAGGGTCGCGAGGTCCGGGTCGACCTCCCGCACGAAGCTCGAGAGGCGTCCGTAGAACGTCCGGATCACCTCTCCGAGGTCGGTCGGGTCGTTCCCCCGCTGCGCGGACCGTTCGGCGTCGCGGGCGAGCCCGCGGATCCGCTCTTCCGCGCGCCGCAGGCGCAGCAGCGCCCGGTCGAGGGCGCCGGTGCCGAACCGCCGAGCGACGAGCGCCTTCTCGAAGTCGCCGGCGGTCGCCGCGCGGACCGGGCCGGTCTCGAGCCGGAGGTGCCGGATCACGGTCGCGGAGCTGCGCACGACCTTCAGGACGGCGCGCCGACGGTCCCGTTCGGCCTTCGTACGGCCGTGCGGAGTGACGAGCGACGCGCGATGGAACGCGATGTCGAGGATCCCGACCGACGGTGGGGGCGCCGGCGCTTCCCGACGGTGGCGGGGTGCCCGGGGGGCGGTCCGGTTCGGCATCGACGCTCGGCGCCCGGAGCCGGGGAGCCCGAATAGGCTTGCGCCGGGCGGACGGAGCGACCCACCGCTCCGCGAGCGCCCGGCCGGTCGCCGGCGCGGGCGAACCGATTTATGCGCCGCGCCGCTCGCACGCAGAGGGCGTACCCGCGTGCCTCGGTGGATCTCGGACGAGCCCGGCGAGGAGGCCGCGATGCTCGAGGCGCTCGGCCTCGCGTCCGTCGACGAGCTGTTCCGGGACGTTCCGAAGAAGGCGCGCATCGGCCGAATCGGGATCGGCGCCGGCCGGGACGAGCCGGACGTCGTGAAAGAGGTCGACAAGCTCCTCGACCGGAACCGGCCGCTCGGGAAGTTCGCGACGTTCCTCGGGGGCCGCATCGCCTGGCGATACGTTCCCGCGGCCGTCGACGCGATCCTCTCGCGGAGCGAGTTCTACACCGCGTACACGCCGTACCAGCCCGAGGCGAGCCAGGGGATGCTGCGCGCGCTGTTCGAGTTCCAGAGCCTCTGGGTCGAGCTCACGGGCCTCGACCTCGCCAACGCCTCACTCTACGACGGGGCGACGGCGGCCGGCGAGGCGCTATTGTTCTGCCGACGGCTCCACGAGGGCGGTCGGTTCCTCGTCCCTGCGAGCCTGCCGTGGGAGGAGAAGAGCGTCCTCGCCAACTACGCGACCGGCCCCGGGATCCGGCTCGAGGAGCTCCCGTACGACCCCCGGTCGGGCCGGCTCGACCTCGGCGCCGTCCGCGCGGCGGTCGCCGCCGGCGACGTCTGCGGGATGCTCGCCGACGTCCCGAACGGCTTTGGTCACCTGGACGAGGGGGTCTTCGACCTCAAGGGGATCCTCGGCGACGTACCCCTCGTCGTCGCGGCCGACCCGTTGTCGCTCTCCGTGCTGGAGCCGCCCGGGGCGTACGGCGCCGACGTCGTGGTCGGCGAGGGCCAGGGGTTCGGCGTCGCGCCGTCGTACGGCGGTCCGCTCCTCGGGCTGTTCGCCTGTCGCAAGGAGCACGCGCGGCAGGCGCCGGGCCGCATCGTCGGGGCGACGGTCGACGTGGACGGCCGGCCGGCGCGCGCCCTCACCCTCCAAACTCGGGAGCAGCACATCCGGCGCTCCCGGGCGATGTCGAACATCTGCACGAACGAGTCGCTGATGGCGCTCGCGTTCGTCGTCTACGCGAGCACCGTCGGCCCGCGAGGGCTCGCGCAGCTGCAGAGCTCGCTCGCCGAGAAGGCCCGCACGCTCGCGAGCAGCCTCGGGTCGATCGACGGGCTCAAGGCGCCGCGCTTCGACGCCCCGTACCTCGGCGAGTTCACGATCGAACTGGCCCGCGGGACCGCCGCGGGGTTCCTCGACCGACTGCGCCGGCGCAAGATCCTCGGCGGCCACCCGCTCGCGGACCCCCGGCCCGGGGCGTCGTCGGGCCCGGAGCGGATCCTGGTCGCGGCGACCGATTCGGTCGGCGAGAAGGAGATCCAGAAGTACGCCGCCGCGGCCCGGGCGTGGTCGGCGTCGGGAGCCGGCGCATGACGTTCCGGCAGGCTCGCTGGGACGAGCCGGACATCTGGGACCTCGTCCCTCCGAGCGCCCCGGGGCCGGCGCCCGCGATCCCCGGCCTTCCCGAGCGGTTCCGGCGCAAGGAGGCGCTGCGGTGGCCCGAGCTCTCCGAGCCCGAGGTCGTCCGCCACTACACTCGCCTGTCGCAGATGAACTTCGGGATCGACACGTCGGCGTACCCGCTCGGCTCCTGCACGATGAAGTTCAACCCGAAGGTCTCGGAGGTGCTCGCGCGCCGTCCGGGCGCCGCGGCGCTCCACCCGTACCAGCCCGAGGCGACCGTCCAGGGGGCGCTCGAGCTCACCTGGCGGCTCGAGCGGCTGCTCGCGAAGGTCACCGGCCTCCCCGAAGTCTCCCTGCAGCCGTCCGCGGGCGCGCACGGGGAGTACGCGGCGCTCCTCATGGTCCGGGCGTACTTCCGCGACCGGGGAGAGTCGGAGCGACGGACCGAGGTGCTCCTCCCGGACACCGCGCACGGAACGAACCCCGCGTCGGCGACGATGGCGGGGTTTACGACCCGCGAGATCCCGTCGACCGACGGGTGCGTCGACCTCGCGGCGCTCCGGTCGGCGGTCGGCGAGCGGACCGCGTGCTTCATGCTCACGAACCCGAACACCGCGGGCCTCTTCGAGAGCGAGATCCTCGAGATCGCCGAGACGGTCCACGGCGCGGGCGGGATGCTGTACTACGACGGCGCGAACCTGAACGCCATCCTCGGGGCGACGCACCCCGGTCGGATGGGGTTCGACGTCGCCCACCTGAACCTCCACAAGACGTTCGCCACTCCCCACGGGGGCGGCGGCCCCGGCGCGGGGGTCCTCGCGGCCGGCGAGACGCTGGCGCCGTACCTCCCGGTCCCGCGCGTCGTCAAGAGCGGCCGCAAGTTCCGCCTCGACTACGACCGGCCGAAGTCGATCGGGAAGATCAAGACCGGCTACGGGAACTTCGGCCTGGACGTCCGGGCGTACGCCTTCGCGCTCTCGCACGGCGAGGAGGGGCTCAAGCACGTCGCGCGCCGCGCGGTGCTGAACGCGAACTACCTCGCCGCGCGGCTCGGCAAGACGCTCCCGCGGCCGTTCCGCTCGCTCGTGAAGCACGAGTTCCTCCTGTCGGGGGCGCCGCTCAAGGAGAAGGGGGTGCGCACGCTCGACCTCGCGAAGCGGCTGCTCGACGAGGGGGTCCACGCCCCGACCGTCTACTTCCCGGCGCTCGTCGAGGAGTCGCTGATGGTCGAGATGCCCGAGACCGAGAGCAAGCGGGAGCTCGACCGGTACGCCGAGGCGTTCGAGCGGGCCGCGAACGACTCGGCGGAGAACCTGAAGGCGGCCCCGCGGTCGCTCGCCGTCCGCCGCATCGACGAGGTCCGCGCAGCGCGGGAGCCGATCCTCTCCTGGAAGGACCTCCGCACCGCCGCTCCCGCAAAGGTTGAAACCCCGTAGGCGCTCGCCGCGCCGATGAAGGCCCGCATCGAAAAGATCCTCGCCCGCCTCGAGAGCCCGGTCGACGCGCTCGTCCTCGCGAACGCCACCGACCCCCACCTCGACCAGAGCTTCTTCTACGTCTTCGACGTGCCGAGCGGGCTGTTCGAGGGGTCGGTCGCGATCGCCCACGCGGACGGCTCGCTCGACGTCCTCTCCTCCCCGCTCGAGCTCGAGAGCGCGCAGGCGGCGGCGAAGGCCGACCCGCACGTCACCGTCCACTCGGTGACGCGCGAGGGGACCGACGCAACCGTGAAGAAGCTCCTCGCCGGAGCGAAGACGATCGCCGTCCACCACCGGGAGATGACCCACGAGTGGTTCACCCGGCTCGACCGGCTGCTCCCGGACCGGACGTGGGTCGACGCGTCGGCGGCGATCCGCAAGGCCCGCTCGACGAAGGACGCGGGCGAGATCGCGCACCTTCGCAAGGCGGCCGAGATCGGCTCGGCGGTCGGCCGGGAGATCCCGTCCGCCCTGAAGGCGGGGATGACCGAGCTCGAGCTCGCGGCCGAGATCGAGTACCGGATGAACCGGCATGGGGCGAGCGGGCGCTCGTTCTCCACGATCGTCGCGTTCGGCGCGCACGGCGCCGAGCCCCACTACCAGCCGGGGGCGACCCGCCTCGCGCCCGGCCAGTCGATCGTCTGCGACTTCGGCGCCTGGCACCGCCGCTACGCGAGCGACATCACGCGCTCGTTCCACTTCGGGACCCGGGACGACGAGATGAAGCGGGTCCACGAGACGGTCGAGCGGGCGCAGGCGGCCGCGTTCGCGGCGATCCGCCCCGGCGTCCCGGCGAAGGAGGTCCACCTCGCCGCGGAGCGGGTGATCGACGCCTCGCCGTGGAAGGGCCGGCTGATCCACGGGGTCGGCCACTCGATCGGGCTCGCCGTTCACGACGGCTGGTACTACGGCCCGATGGTCGAGGACCCGCTCGAGGAGGGGATGGCGTTCACCGTCGAGCCCGGGATCTATCTTCCCGGGAAGGGCGGGGTCCGGATCGAGGACGACATCGTCGTCACGAAGTCCGGCTTCGACTTCCTCACCACCGCCCCCCGGGAGTACATCGAGGTCGCGGCGTGAGGTTCGGCGTCCTCACGGGCGGCGGCGACTGCCCGGGCCTCAATCCGGCGATCCGCGCCATCGTGCTGCGCGCCGCGCGCGGCGGCCACGAGACGGTCGGGTTCCGGGACGGCTGGAAGGGGGTCCGGGACGGGCTCGTGCGCCCGCTCGCGCCGTCCGACGTCCACGACCTCGTGGCCCGGGGCGGGACGATCCTCGGCAGCTCCCGGACGAACCCGTTCGGCCGGGAGGAGGACGCGGCGAAGGTCCTCGCGACGCTCGCCCGCGAGCGGGTCGACGTGCTGGTCGCCATCGGCGGCGACGACACGCTCTCCGCGGCCCGGGAACTGCATCGCCGCGGACGGCCGGTCGTCGGCGTGCCGAAGACGATGGACAACGACGTCGCCGGGACCGACTGGACGTTCGGCTTCCACTCGGCGACCGCGGTCGCGGTCGACGCGCTCGAGCGGCTGCGGGACACGGCCGGCAGCCACCACCGGGCGATCGTGCTCGAGGTGATGGGGCGCCATGCGGGTTGGGTCGCGCTCGGCACCGGCCTCGCCGGCGGCGCGGACGCGACGCTGATCCCCGAGGAGAAGTACGACGAGGAGGCGCTCCTCGCGCGGGTCCGCGCGGCCGTCGCCGCCCGCGGCTACGCGCTCGTCGTGGCGAGCGAGGGGATCGACCTCGGCGTCCGCAAGGGCGCCGCGGGGGCGGCGGACGAGTTCGGCCACGAGCTGTTGCGCGAGCGCGAGGTCGGGGCGGAGCTCGCCCGGCGCATCCAGGAGCGGACCGGGGTCGAGACGCGCAGCGCCCAGATCGGCCACATCCAGCGGGGCGGGGCCCCCGAGCTGTTCGACCGGATCCTCGCGACGCGCCTCGGCGCGGCCGCGGTCGACCTCGCGCTCGCGGGCCGGCTCGGCGAGGTCGCCGTCCTGCGGGGGGCGCAGGTCACCGGCATCCCGCTCGCGGAGGCGGTCGCGGCGCCGAAGACCGTCTCCGCCGACTGGATCGACCTGATGCGCACGTTCGAGCCGTAGGGAGGGCGGATGGCGGTTCGGGCCCTCTGGTTCCGGCGCGGGGTCCTGTACGTCGTCGACCAGCGCGAGCTCCCGGGCCGCACGCGGATCCGCCGCCTCCGCCAGATCGGCGAGGTCGCGGAGGCGATCCGCACCCTCACGGTCCGCGGCGCCCCGACGATCGGCGTCGCCGCGGCGTACGGGATGGTCCTCGCCGCGAAGGAGGCGCGACTCTCCCCGTACCGGGCGGCGGAACTGCTCCGCCGGACGCGGCCGACGGCCCACGACCTGTTCGTCGGCATCGAGACGGTGCGGCGGGCGTGGGCGGCCGGCGCCGACCCGCTCGCCGCGGCCGACGCCTACCGGGCCCGGGTCGTGGAGGAGTGCCACCGGATCGGGATCGCCGGGGCGCCGCTGCTCGCCGAGAGCCGCCGGGTGCTCACGCACTGCAACGCCGGGGCGCTCGCCACCGTCGAGTGGGGAACGGCGCTCGCGCCGATCCGCGTCGCGCGCGATCGGGGGGCCGACCTGTTCGTCTGGGTCGACGAGACCCGGCCGTTGCTGCAGGGCGCCCGCCTCACGGCGTGGGAGCTCGCGCGCGAGAAGATCCCCCACGCGGTGATCGCCGACAACGCCGCCGGCCACTACCTCGCGTCGGGGCAGGTCGATGCCGTGATCGTCGGGGCCGACCGGATCGCGGCGAACGGCGACTTCGCGAACAAGATCGGCACGTACGAGAAGGCGGTCGTCGCCCGGGAGAACGGCGTGCCGTTCTACGTCGCGGCCCCGTGGAGCACGTTCGACGTGCGCCGGGCGAACGGCGCCTCGATCCCCGTGGAGGAGCGCGACGCGGGCGAGGTCCTCGAGCTCGCCGGGCGGCGCATCGCGCCGACCGCGAGCCCAGCCCGCAATCCCGCGTTCGACGTCACGCCCGCGAAGTTCGTCACCGCGTTCGTGACCCCGGCCGGGGTGGTCCGACCCGGACGCGTCGCGGCGACCGTCCGCCGGGCGGCGCGCGACGCGGCGTAGCCCCCCGACGGCGGCGCCGGGAAGGGACGGCCCCGTTCCGTACGGTCAGACGGCCGCCGAGAGCGGCTGGCCGAGCACCTGCAACGCGCCGCGGAGCATCGTGCCGAGCGTCGCCCCCGCGTTCACCCCGAGCCCGTGCAGCGCGAGCACGAGCCCGAGAACGGCCATGATCGAGACGAACCAGCTCGTACCTGCGCTCATTTTCGGCCTCCGTAGTCGCGCGTCGGAGCGGGCCGTCGATAGAAAAACGTCGACCTCCACTGGAACGACGGGTCGCGGAGCCGCGGGCGGGCGCCCCGGCCGAACGCGCGCCCGCGCGCCGGCGGGCGGGCGCGCGAGCCGCGCGGCGGAGCCGGTCGAGCGCGACCGGAGGCGGCGCGGCTTTGGTAAGATTCATACCACCGGGCGGTTAGGCCTGCGGGGCTGCCCTGGTAGTCTAGCGGTCTAGGATCTAGGTCTGTCGAGCCTGGGACTCGGGTTCGAAGGCGTCGGGGGACGAACCCCCGGGCCGAGACTCCCGACCAGGGCGCCTCCACGCCCCGACCGCTGGGGGGCGCTATATGGGCGGCGCGGTCATCGCCCGCCGATGGCGAGCCCGCCGCCGGCCGGGCGCAAGCGCGACGGCCCGTTCCTCTCCCACGCGCTCGGCGACGCGCTGCGGGACCTCACCGAGAAGCGGCTGCTCGAGCTCGTGCGGGCCGAGGCCGTCCCCCGCCACCTCGCGATCATCATGGACGGCAACCGCCGGTTCGCCGCCCGCGAGGGGCTCGACGTGAAGGGCGGCCACGCGAAAGGGCGCGACACCCTCGAGGAGCTGCTCGACTGGTGCCTCGACGTCGGGATCCGGATCCTGACCGTCTACGCCCTCTCGACGGAGAACCTCGCCCGGCCGACGGAGGAGCTCGACGGGCTGATGGAGCTGTTCGAGCGGAGCTTCCGGGACGTCGCCACGGACGAGCGGGTGCACCGGCACCGGATCCGGGTCCGCGTCTTCGGCCACCGCCAGCTGCTCCCGGCGCGGGTCCGCGAGGCAATCGACATCGCCGAGAAGGCGACCGAGGAGTACGCGGAGTACCGCTACAACGTCGCGCTCGGCTACGGCGGCCGGGACGAGATCGTCGACGCGATTCGCGCCCTCGCCCGCGAGGTCCAGGCCGGGACGCTCGACCCGGCGGCGATCGACTCGGAAGCGGTGAGCCGGCACCTCTACACCGCCGACCTTCCCGACCCCGACCTGATCTTCCGGACGAGCGGCGAGGAGCGGATCTCGAACTTCCTGCTCTGGCAGTCCGCGTACAGCGAGCTGTACTTCTCGGACGTCCTCTGGCCCGGGCTCACGCGGCTCGAGTTCCTCCGGGCGATCCGGTCGTTCCAGGTCCGGCGGCGCCGTTTCGGCACCTGAGCCCGGCGGGCCGACCGGGCCTCCCCTGGTCCGTTTCGGCCCGGACGGGCGCCGGGGCACCACGACTCCGGTGCGACGCCCGCCGGCGACATCGGGCTTTGGGAATTTAATCGTGGGGTCGCGAATGTCGTGATTTTTTTCCCCGTCGTGTGAATTTAATGGAGGGGGATCGATTGGCCAAGGGCTGCGCCTCCGCGGCGCGAAAGGTAGCATCTCCCTTCGGATCCACCGAACTGACTCTAGACCCGCTTCGCGTCAACTGCATCGACTAGTCGTGCACCAGCGAGCTTGAGAGAGGGCTTGGCCAAGCGCGACATTTCAGAGGTCAAGATTCGGAGTACGGAAACTCCTCGAATTGAGAAATGAGCCAAGTGTCCACCACAGTGTCGATGATAGTGAGCAGTACCAGAAACACGACGATGAGGAGGATCGCCAATGTCCCCCCGCTCACCGAGTGGAAAAGTAGGGGTTGACTGAAGAGAAGTATCGAGCACTCTGCGATGTCGGCGTGGACCCAATAGCGATGCGTGCGATAGGCGTGGATTCTTTCGCTGGCCCGATACATCGATGCGTCTCCGGCATCGAGAACGCGTAGTCCGTCGTACGCCGGGGGATATGGCCATAGAAGTGTCCTGAGGACTGCCAGTCTTGAATTGGGGGAAAGCGAACGAATGTCAGGATAGAGCCAGACGAAAAGATTGTCGAAGACCCCCAAGAACACAAGTGCGGTGAGCCACGAAAAGAATGCGGTCGCGGAGTAGTTTAGCCCCAGCCCCATCCCGACGAATATAGCAGCCTCGATCATCTCGCCTGTGTAATTCAGAAAGAATAGCCTTCGCCTCCGGGACCGGTCGGAGAAGGATTCGAAGGAGAACGACGTGCCCAAGTAGAAGCGGACCGCGAAGCTCATGAATATGGCGTAGAGGACCAGAGCCTCGCCCTTCGAGTGAAGGATTGACGAGGGGGTGAGGACACTGTCATTCGGCCCGGCGAACAGGCCCGCCGTGGCGGTGAAGATTGCGAGACCCATGATGACTTGATAGGTGGTCTCTACGTGTACTGTGAGTTTCGGAGGCTGAGGCTGGGGACCTCGGGACGAGGAAGCCGAGGGTACGGTGGACTCTGCCCTTCTTACACCCTGCCCCGGGACTATCTCCCCGGTAGAGTTAGCAGGGCGCCAGGTCTGATACGCAGTTACGCCGAACCAAATCGTGACGACCGAGCCGTAGAGAACAACAGCTAGCAGATAGACCGGAAGCGAGGGCCGCCCTTCGGTGATCCCTATTGCCAACGCGATAGAACCGGCGAGCAGCAGCAGACCTGCCCAATGACCGATTTTCGGTAGGCTACATCTCAGCCGAGCCAACATCTGGCCATCCTACGGAAGGGAGATCGAACCCGAACCCGTGTCCCGTTTTTTTCGTTGGACAATCATCGGATTTGGTGTCATGTCGTCGCTGACCTATGTGCTTTGAGTGGAGGAGATTAGGCCTCGGGTCAAGGCGGAGTCCTGTTTCGACGGACATTGATCGCTGCGGCGAAGGCTTAGGAATACACACCCGCATGTCCCCAACTGAGACACGGCCCTTTCTGGGACGATAGAGGTTCATCTTCGCTATATGAGGGCAATTCGCTGGGCGAGTGCGCGACTTACCGACGACTCGGAGGGGCGCATTCCTCCGGACATGACCGTCGAATTGGATTTGGCGCAGGGGTGCGGCGATGCCTTACCGCGGAGGAACACGCTAGACAGTTATGCCCCCGAGAGATCGCCGGGCATGGTCAAGACCCACGTCTACATCAATTCGCTTGAGACAGCCTTCGCAATCG
>Ga0335072_10004095_pt1 | contig 21742 bp, 18 predicted proteins | sample Lox_Sample_21_FD_206725 | JGI IMG/M metagenome (GOLD analysis project Ga0335072, IMG submission 206725) | Soil microbial communities from Loxahatchee National Wildlife Refuge, Florida, United States - Lox_Sample_2.1 | ecosystem: Environmental > Terrestrial > Soil > Wetlands | place: USA...
GTGATCAGCACGGCCGGCACCAGGGCGGTGGCGTACATCCATCGCCAGGCATCGAGGCTGGGGTCGATCATCAGCACGACGGCGCCGATGGCGATGCCGCACATGGCGCCGATCGCCTGGAAGGCGAAGGCGCCGAGCACAAGGCGGCCGCGCGAGAGGCTGGGAATGTTCTCGGAGATGATCATATGCGCGGTCGGGTAGTCGCAGCCGAGCGCCATGCCGACGCCGAACAGGCAGATCACCAGCGACAGGAAGCCCTGAACCATGATCAGCAGTGTGAGAAACAGGCAGAAGATGATCATCTCGGCGATGAACATGCGCTTGCGGCCGAAATAGTCAGCCAGGCCGCCGAGCGTGATGGTGCCGACCAGGATGCCCGCGAGGCTCGCCGAGGTGACCAGGCCTTGCTCGGCGGCCGCGAGGTGAAATTCGCGGTTGATCAGCGGCACGGTCACGCCGCCCATGAAGACGACGAACCCCTCGAAGAATTTGCCGAACGCCGCGAGCGTCCAGATGCGCCATTGCATGCCCGTCATGGGCGTGGACTTCAGCGAGGTGCCGTCGGACCAGATGGGTACTTCGTCGATATACTCCTGCACGGTCCTGGTATTGGCCTGCGCGGCAGGGCGCTCGGCCGATGCGGCGTCGCTCATGCGGTGGGCTCCCCCGGTTTGGCTGCCCTGCGGGCAACGTTTCGACGCCGCTCCCGATTGCCGGCGGGCGCGGCGTGTGCGGGAAAAAATGGCCACAAGGACAGGCGCTTGGCTTGTGAAGTATTGGTTGCAAAGCGATGGCGAAACCGGGTCAGGCCGATCGGGCACCCTGACGTTCAAGCGCTGCGGACCAGGCGCCGCGGCTGGCGCGGTGGTGGGCGTGGCAGATCGCGACCGCCAGGGCGTCGGCGGCGTCCGGACGGCGGATCGCCGCACCGGGCAGCAGCCGGCGCACCATCATCTGCACCTGGCTCTTGTCGGCCCCGCCGGTGCCAACCACCGCCAGCTTCACCGATTTCGCGGCGTATTCGATCACCGGGATGCCGGCCAGCGCCGGCGCCAGCAAGGCCACGCCGCGGGCATAGCCCAGCTTGAGGGTCGCGCTGCCGTTGCGGTTGACATAGGTCTCCTCGATGGCGGCCTCGTCGGGGCAGTGCTCGGCCAGCAGCGCCGCGAGGGCGTCATGCAGCGCGCGCAGGCGGTCGGGGACCGAGGCGGCGGCGTCGGTGCCGATGACGCCGTCGGCGCGATGGCGCAGCCGGTTGCCATCGGCCTCGATGAGGCCCCAACCGGTGAAGCGCAGGCCAGGATCGATGCCGAGAAGGCGGAGCTGCATGACAGGCGAATCGGGCGATGCGGTGGGACGCAACGCTTCTAGGCGGGCGCCGCGGCGATAGCCATTCGGCGATTGGGGGCCGAGCGGATCAGAGGCGCGGCGGATCAGCGGCGCAGCGGATCAGCGGCGCAGCGGATCAGAGGCGCAACGGATCACGGGCGCGGCGGATCACGGGCGCAGCGGATCACGCGCGCGGCGGATCACGCGCGCGGCGGATCGCGGCTGCAGCGGACCTGAGGCGCGGCGCCGGGCCTCAGCGCTGCCCCACCGCGGCGATGAATTGCTCGGCCATCGCGGCGTAGATCGGCTTCGGGCAGACGATGCGCGAGACAATCGTCCCCAGCGCGGAAGCCGCCGAAACCGCTACTGTCATCTCGATATTGTTGGACATCTCCAGCACGATCACGGCCGCCGTGATGGGCGATTGCACCACGCCCGAAAAATACGCGGCCATGCACAGCATCGCCAACGCGCCGATCGGCATGTGCGGGAACAACGGGACGAACCAATAGGCCAGCCCCGCGCCCACGGACAGCGACGGCGCGAAGATGCCGCCCGGAATGCCCGACATGTAGGAAATGATCGTGGCCGCCCATTTCAGCAGCGGGAACGTCGGCGGCAGCAGCAGAGTGCCGTGCAGCGCGCCTCGCGCCTGGGCGTAACCGGAACAGAACGCCAGGCCGCCCGACAGGTAGCCGAAGACGGCAAGCAGCAGGCCGCAGACCATGGCGAACGCAACCGGCCGGCGATACACCAGCCAGGCAAGCCAGCGGGGGAATTTCGCCACCGGGACCGTCAGCACGCGGGCAAATGCGCCACCGAGGAGCCCGCCCGCGATCCCCACCGGCAGCAGCGCGGCCCAGGTGGTGCCCCAGGGCATCGAGGCCCGTACTGTGCCGAAATAGGTGTAGTTGCCGACCAGGGCCAGCATCGCCATGCCGCTGATCGCCGTGACCATCAGCAGGCGGCGGCCGACATAGCCGTCGATGTGGTAATGCGCCATTTCCTCGATCGCGAACACCGCGCCGGCGATCGGCGTGTTGAAAGCGCTGGCGATACCGGCCGCGCCGCCGCACAGCACCAGCAGCCGCAGCAGATCATGCGACGGTTTCAGCCCCCACCGCCCCACACTGTTCATCACGCTGCAGGAAATTTGAACCGTCGGGCCTTCCTTGCCGATCGAGGCGCCGCAGACGAAGCCCATCAGCGTCAGGAGGATTTTGCCGACCGCGATACGCCACGACAGCATGGTGTTGGCGAATTCCATGCCCTCCATTTCGATCGCTGCCATCGCCTGCGGAATGCCGCTGCCTTGCGAGCCGGGAAATACCTTGCGGGTCAGCAGCGCCACGGCGCCGAGGCCGATCGGGCACAATGCGAAAACGATCAGCGGATGCGGACAGGTGATCTGATAGAACAGGTTGATCGCTTTGGTGGTGCCAAGGCCGAAGGCGACGGAAATCGCGCCGACGATCACCGCGCTGACGCAGAACAGGGCGCGCTGGTGCCAGGCTTCGGAGATGGAAAAGCGACGGCGCGCGGATTTCTTCTGATCAGCCACGATGGTTCGGTTCTTACGGTTGGAAACAAAAGACAAAGCGCGGCGTCAGCGCTGCCGGCCATGGCAGACCATCGCTTGGCCTGGGCTTTGGCGCATTTGCGCATCCATGGCAATGCAGCGAATCGTGACAAGAACAGTGGAATTCTGTTGATTATCATCAATGTGAGAATCCGGTTGGCGCCGGCGTGAAACCGCTTCCGCGGCGCACGAACATTGCCACGCGGGAGAAGTTTTGCTGTTTGCGCTATCCGGACAGGGGCGATCGTCGAACGATCTGCTTGTGAAGTTCAGATCACGCGGCACCGTATGCATTCCGTCCGTATCGCACGATGGCGGGCGCGCATCGCAGTTTGCATTTGGCAAGAAGCGCTCGGCCAAGGGGTGATATCCGCCAAGGGGTGATATTCGCCAAGGGGTGATAGCCCATCAATCACGGATGGTATCCCGTGCATCGTGGTAGCCCGTGCATCGTGGTATCCCATGCAGCGTGGTATCCCATGCATCACGGTGCCTGGGCCGCTGCGCTGTACCGACAATGCTGCATTGCATCTGCAACTCGCCGCGGCGGGTGCGCCGCCTGCAACGCCCACGAACTGTCCGCGGCATCCTCGGCTTGCCCGGCGCCGCCCAGCATGCCATGCGTCGGGCCATGGTCAGCCGCACCGATATCGCTGCCGCCGCCAGCCGCATCGCCCCCCATGTGCGCCATACGCCGGTGCTGCGCCTCGACGGCGCGGAATTCGGCGTGCGCTGTGCGGTTACGCTGAAGCTCGAACTGCTGCAGCACAGCGGCAGCTTCAAGCCGCGTGGCGCGTTCAACCGGCTGCTGTCGGAGCCGCCGCCGGCAGCCGGCGTGATCGCGGCGTCCGGCGGCAATCATGGTGCCGCGGTCGCCTATGTGGCGCGGGCGCTGTCGGTGCCGGCGGAAATCTTCGTTCCGGAGATCACGCCGCGGGCCAAGGTGGCGCGCATCGCCGGCTATGGCGCCCGTGTGGTGCAGACCGGCGCAACCTATGCCGAGGCGCTCGGCGCCTGCCGCCAGCGTCAGGCCGAAACCGGCGCGCTGGAGGTCCATGCCTATGATCAGGCGGCCGTCCTGGCCGGCCAGGGCACGGTGGCGCGGGAATGGGAGCAGGATGCACCGGAACTGACCCATGTGCTGGTGGCCACCGGCGGCGGCGGGCTGATCGGCGGCATGGCCGCCTGGTACGCCGGGGGCGCCGGCCTGGTCAGCGTCGAGCCACACGATTGCCCCGCGCTGCACGACGCACTGCGCGCCGGACGGCCGGTGGATGCGCCGGTGGGCGGTGCGGCGGCGGACAGCCTGGGCGCGCGGCGGGTCGGCGCGCTGATGTTCCCGATCGCGCAGCACTTCGTCGCGGCGGCGGTTTTGGTGCCGGACGATGCCATCATTGCGGCGCAGCGCCTGTTGTGGGAGCGCTTCCGGCTGATCGCCGAACCCGGCGGCGCGACCGCCCTGGCGGCGCTACTGTCGGGCGCCTTCGTGCCGCCAGACGGGGCACAGGTTGGCGTGCTGGTCTGCGGCGGCAATACCGATCCGGCAAAGGTGGCGTCATGAGCAATGAACCGGGCAACCATCTCGTGCTTCTGGATGTCGATGCGCGCGGCGTGGCGACCGCGACGCTGAACCGGCCGGACGTCGGCAACGCCTACAACGAAGACCTGCTTGGCGAACTGATCGCGGGACTGGAGAAACTGACGCCCGATCCGGCGGTGCGCTGCCTCGTGGTGCGTGGCGCGGGGCGGCATTTCCAGGCGGGTGCCGACATCAACTGGCTCGGCCGTGCCGCGAACTATCCGCCGGAGCAGAATTATGCCGCGTCGATGGCGACCACGCGCGCGATGCAGTTGCTGAACGAGTTTCCCAAGCCGACGATCGCGGTGGTGCACGGCGCATGCTTTGGCGGTGGCGCCGGCATGGTGTGCTGCGTCGACGTGGCGCTGGCGACGCCCGATGCGATGTTCGGCCTGACGGAAGTGCGGGTCGGCGTCGCGCCGACGCCAATATCCACCCACATGGTGCATGCGATGGGGCTGCGGCAGACGCGCCGCTATGCGCTGACCGGCGAGAGGTTCGGTGCGCAGGAAGCGCTGCGCATCGGCCTGGTGCACGAAGTGGTACCGGCGGATGCGATGGAAGCGAAGGTATCCGAGATACTGGACGCGGTATTTCTCGGCGCGCCGGGCGCTATTGCGATGACGAAGCGTTCGTTCCTTGGTGCCAATGGCCTGCTGCTGGACGAGCGGCAGATGGCGATGCTGGCGCATGAGAGCTGGACCCAGCGATATTCGTCCGAAGGCCATGAAGGCACCGCGGCGTTCCGCGACAAGCGCAAGCCGAGCTGGTACCGCCCCTAGCTTTTTCCGTGTGCGCGGTTCCGGCGCGGAGGCTGGGCGGCGGAGGAGACCCCTACAAGATGCTTCAGCGTCGCGGGCTGAGGTCATCGGGTCGTCAGGCTGCGTGCTCTGACGCCTCTCGAGGTAGCGGGTGTCGAGAGGATTATCGCGTCAAATGGAATCCCGCTTGCTCACCCGGCCGGTTGAACTGCCAGGCAGCTCGATCCGTTTCGTATTTGAACTCCGCTACGCGGCCGACGGAATCCGCACCACGCACCCGGCCTCGCCCCGCCCATAGACAAAGAAATCCGCGAACGATGTCGCCTCCGGCCGGTCCGGATCGAACGGGTACGGATTTGGCAGATGCGCCAGCAGCCGCCATTCCGGGCGGCAATCGGCGATGTGATCGGTGAACCGCCGGTGCCGCACGTGCGGCGATGTCCAGTCGCGCTCGATATTGCTCGAATGCACCAGCACGAATCGCGTCGCATGGGCAAACAGCGCATGCATGTAGCGCGCGAATTCGCCATCCTCCACCAGGTGGAAGATCACGTCGACCGACAGCACCAGCTCAGCGCGCATCGCCGCATCCATCGCGTGGAATGGCACGAACCGGAGCTGCGGAAATTTCGCCGCGCAGCACGCCAGCGCCGCCGGCGCCACGTCGACGCCGACATAGTTCGGCACGTGCAGCAGAGACAGCAGGTTGCCGTCGCCGCAGCCCAGGTCCAGCACGCTGGCGATCGCGTTGTCGGCGACGAAGCTGTTGATCACGCCGGCCTTGAACGCCGCCATGTGTCCGTACGATCCCGCCCCCGACGTGCCGCCGGCGCGATAGCGCTGCTCCCAATAGGCAGCCGAGGAAAACGCATTCATGGCACACACCACTCCGTCCAGGCATGCCGCAGCGCGGCGCCGAGGTTGCGTCCGAAACGCGGCGCGTCGCAGAGCGGGCTCGCCTTGACCCGCGCGCGCAGCCCTGCCCGCAGCGCCGCCAGCGCCGGGATATCCGCCGCCTTCGCCGCCGCCAGTTCCACATAGTCGGCCACGTTTCGCGCCACCCAGTCGCCGAGGCCGGCATTGGTCAGGTGGCTCGCCGAGTGCCGGGAGGCGAAGATCTCCCCGGGCAGCGTGACGGTGGGCACGCCCATCCAAAGCGCCTCGCACGTGGTCAGGCCGCCGGAATAGGGGAACGGGTCCAACACGAGGTCGATGCCGCCATACTCGCCCATGAAGGCGCGATGCGGGGAGGAGCCGCGCAAATCCAGCCGCTCCGCGCCAATGCCGAGTGCCGCGAACGTGGCGCGGATACGGTCGGCGGTCGCGCGGTCGCTGAACTGGTGCGTCTTCAGCACCAGCCGCGACCGGGGCACGCGCAGCAGCACGTTCGCCCAGGTCGCGATCACCTTCGGCGTCACCTTGGCCAGGTTGTTGAAACAGCCGAAGGTGATGGCGCCGTTCGCCAGTGCCGGCAGCGGCCGCACATCAGGCGCATAAGGCGGGGGGCTGTAGCAGATGTAGCCATCCGGCAGATACAGCAGGCGTTCGGAATAGCCGGACGCCAGTTCCGGCGGGGTCTCCCAGCGGTCGGTCAGGAACCAGTCCATCTCCGGCAGGCCGCTGCTGTGGTTTTGCATGCCCACCCACTTCACCTGCACCGGCGCCAGCCGGTGGGCGCAGGCGGGCATGCGCGCCGCATCGCCATAGCCGCCGAGATCGATCAGCACGTCGATCTCCATCTCCCGCGCGCGCCGCGCCAAGGCCACGTCATCCAGCGCGTCGACCTCCACCCAGTCGCGCGCGACCGCGCGGTAGCGGCGGGCAATCGGGTCCTGCGGCGCGGCGTTCTGCACCAGGCACACCACGGCGAACTGCGCCGGATCGAGCGTTTCGATCCCGGCCACCGTCAGCCAGCCCACCGGATGCGTCTTCAACGTGCCGGAGAGCAATCCCACGGTCAGTCTGCGGTGCGGGTCGCGGTCATTGCGGCACGGGCCAAGGACAGCGCGCGGCAGCCGGGCGGCGCACTCGCGCAGCGCGGCCAATTGCTCGGCACCGGTAATGCCGTCGCGGTAGGGCAGCGTGTTGCACAGCGCGCGGCGCGGCAGCACGGCATCCGGCTCCAGCGCGATGGCACGCCGGGCGAGGTCCACGGCTTCCTGCTGCCGGCCAAGGCACGCGGTCGCGTTGGCGAGATTGCACAGCAGCAGCGGATCCTCGCCATGCTGCGCGACCACCTCGGACAGCACGGCGTGCGCCTCCGCGTGACGATGCATGCGCATCAGCACCGTGCCGCGATCGTTGCGCAGGCGCGGGTCGGCGGGATCGAGTTCGCTGGCACGCCGCAGGGCCGCCTCGGCTTCGCGCAGCCGATGGGAGCGGGCGAGCACGTTGCCGAGCAGCTTCACCGGCAGCAGCGCGTCGGGCGCCAGCGCGGCGGCGGCATCCAGGGCGTCCATCGCGTCGCGGCGCTGGCCCAGCCGTTCCAGCAGCACGCCGCGTGCCAGATGCGGCACCGGATTGAGCGGGTCGGCGTCACTGACCAGGGTGAGGCGGGCCAGTTCCGCCTCGGCCTGGCCGGCCATGCGCGCGGCCTCGACGCCGTGCAGCGCGTATTCGGGCACCTCGGGTTCCAGCCGCTGCGCTTCCAGAAACGCGGCATGGGCGAGCGACGCTTCGGCGGTCAGCATCAAGGCCAGGCCGAGCGCCGCCCAGGCATCCGCCCGGTCGGGTGCAATGCCGAGGGAGCGCAGCAGCAGGGTCCGGGCCTCGATGCCTTCGGCGCGGGTCAGCAGCAGTCCGGCCAGCGCGATCAGCGCCTCGATGCGCCGGGGATTCAGCTCCAGCACGCGGCGATAGGCGGCCTCGGCGGCGGCGGATTCGTGCGACGCGCGCAGGCTTTCCGCCAGGCGCAGCACGGGTTCGTCCCACCGCGGCAGCACGTCGGCAACGGCCTGCATCAGGCCGCGCGCGCGCACGGTGTCGCCGGTGCGGTCCTCGGCAATGGCCAGGTTGAGCAACGTGCCGGGCGAGGTGTCGCCGAGCGCCACGGCGCCACACAGCGCGACGCGCGCGGCGGCGGGATCGTCCGTGGCCAGCAGCGCCATGCCGCGGGCGGCAAGCGGTACGGGGTTGGCCGCATCACCGGGCGCGGCCTCCAGAATCGTCAGCGCGCCGGCCGCGTCGCCGGCACGCAATCTGGCGAGGGCGGCGGATGCGGTCATGCGGTGCTTCGTTGGAGCACGAACAGGAGGCCGCGGACCGGGGCGTTCGCCTCGTAGCGGAACGTCTCGTGGTCGAGCCGGAGGAAGCGAAAGCCGGCGCCGGAGGCAGCGGCGCGAAGGTAGGCGGGGCTGTGGGCGTAGCGGCCCTGGCGTTGCAGCGCCCAGTTCCCGTTGCCGTGGGTGATTCCGTCGTGGTCCGGCAGCAGCTCTTCAAGCGAGCCGATGAACCAGCCGCCGGGAATCAGGGCCGTGTGCGCGGCGGCGAACAGTGCTTCGAGCGCGCCGAAATAGCACAGCACATCCGCGGCCAGGATCACCGGGACCTCGCACATGAAGCGGGCGAGGCCGGCGGGCAGTGGCGGAAGCGGCCGATCGGGCAGGTGTGCGGCGGGTCCGGCCTTGTCACCGACCCGACCATCCTCACGCGTGGCGCTGCGTGCCCCGGATTGCTCCGTCTTGCGGCTCGACCCCGCCGGCGGGAGGGGTTGCATGAGGTCCGCCTCGATCAGGCTTGTGTACACGCGCTTCGCCCGCGCCTGATCGAGCATGCGCGGCGACACGTCCACGCCGATCAGTGGCCCGAGCGGAAGGTCTGAGATCGCCAGCCCGACCAGGCCGGTACCGCAACCAAGATCCAGCACGGGTCCCAGCGTCTCGCCCATGGCAATCTTCGGGTGCCGCAGCAGCGCGCCACGGAACAGGCCGGGCACGCGGTAGCCGAGCGACACCAGATGGGGTTCGAACCGCTCGGCGTAGCCGTCGAACACGGTGCGCAGATATTCGGCCGGTGCCCGCTCGGCGCCGGGGACCACGCCCGCCGCGGCCACCAGATGCCGCACATAGGGATCGTCCGGCCCCAGCTTCAGCGCCTCGGCGTAAGCCTCGGCCGCCTCGGCGTGCTGGCCGAGGCTCGACAGCGCATGGCCCATCAGGCCGAAGGAACATGCGTCGGCAATGCCCGCCTTGCGCGTGTCCTCCGCCAGCCGCACCGCCTGGCGGAAGTCGCGGCGGCGAACGCACAGCAGAATCGCGGCGTTGCGCTGCTCGGCGAGGTTGGGAGCGGCGGCGATGTTGCGCAGCAGCACGGCGAGAGCGGCGTCGACGTCGCCGGCGGCCTCATAGGCGGCGGCGAGGCCGGCGGCGAAGCCCGGATTGCCCGGCTCGGCGGCCACCGCTTCGCCCAGGCAGGCGACGGCGTCGGCGATGCGGCCGAGTTCCAGCAGCAGCACGCCGAGCAGCGCCTTGGCTTCGGGGTCGCGGCGTTCCAGCACCACCGCCTCGGCGGCGTCGCGCGCTGCGCCCTCGATGTCGCCGGCATGGCGCCGCAACTCGGCGCGGCGTTTGCGCAGGCCGGGGTGGTCGGGCGCGGCCTCGACCGCGGCGTCGAGCTCCTGCGCCGCGGTATCCGGCGCATTCGCGCGCAATGCGAGGCGCGCGCTGAGATCGGCCAGCGAAACCGACCCCGGCGCCAGGCGCTTCGCCGCGGCCAGCAGCGGGCGTGCGGCGCCCAGCCGGCCGGCGGCCACCAGTTGCGCGGCCTTGGCGGTGAGGGATTCGAGGTCGGCGGCAGCAGACAGTTTTTGCATGACGGACGCTTCCCTGGCTTGGTATCGCGGAACGCAGGCCGTGCCGCGCGCGATGGCGGCACGTGCGATTGGTCATCGGCGCGAAGGCGCGGACCCGGCCCGGCGGCATCCCGCGTTGGTGGCACTGATCAGGCGCGTGCGGTCAGACACCGCCCGACAGTCCCATCGCGAAATTCTCGTTCACCGCGATCAGGAAGCCGAAATCGGGCTGGTCGCGGTCCATCTCGCGCTGCACCGTCAGGCCGACGGAAATGATCGAGGCGCGCAGCTCCGGCGGCAGGTTGTTTTCCGGATCGCGCATCAGGTCGTGCACCGCCATCCACAGGCGGCGGTTGTCGGCCAGCGCGCGCACGCGTTGCAGCGCATGGCCGTTGCGCGCCGCTTTCAGCGCGCCGATCACGCGCCGGAAAACATCCGCCTCCTGCTCGCGCTGGCTGCGGTGGGTGGCAGCGGCCTCATAGGCCCGCGTCGCCTGGTTCAACATCATCGGCATGGCTCCAGTTCGCTGGTGACAAGGTCTCGCACGTCGGTGACGCGCGCCTCGGCGGGTCGTGCGATCGGCGTGGTGCGCTTCAGCACCGAATCCTCGTGGCTGATGATCCGGCGGGTCAGTTTCAGGGCGAGGTAGCAATCGTCGGCTTCCGCCGCGGCCAGCGCGTCGTCGAGTATTTCGCGGGCCAGTGTCGAGGTGGTCGCGCCCTTGAACGCCTTGATCAGCTCGCGCGCCGTGGCGAGACCGTGCGGGCGTTCCGCCTCGTCGCCGATATACGCGGTCTGCAATGCGAAATAGATGCGCCGCGCTGGCGTATCCGCCTGGTCCGGCGGCATGATCTGCTTGCCGAACAGGAAGCGCGCCTTGGCGGTGAGCTCGATCCGCGACTTGGTGCGGAAGCGGATCGGCGCACCATTGACGATCATCACGTCGCCCTGGCGCAATTCCAACACCAAATTAGACATGCGCCCCTTCCTGGTTCGCGTTCGATCGAGCCATGGCGGCGCGACATCCCGTTCGCGGGAACGCCGGCGCGCCCGGCCTGTGTGGCCTGCGGAATCAACCCCATGCTCCGCCGCGGCGAGGGGCTTCCTGTGAAGCCCCGCCGGGTCGGCGCGCGGTACGCGGCGGGCGGAATGCCCGTCCGGTCACGCGCTTACTTGAAAAGGCTCAACAGCGTCTGCGGCGCCTGGTTCGCCAATGTGAGCGCCTGCGTGCCAAGCTGCTGCTGGATCTGCAGCGATTGCAGCAGCGCCGATTCCTTGGCCAGGTCCGCGTCGACCAGCGCCCCGAGACCGGAGTTCAGCGAGTCGATCTTGTCGTTGTTGTAGCTGATCTGGTTGTTCACGTAGTTCACCGACGAACCGATCGCGTTCAGCGCGGTGCCGACCGCATTCTGCTGGTTGATGAAGGTACCCGTGGCACTGATCAGCGCCGCAACCGTGCTGGCGCCGTTCAACTGCGTGCTGGTGAACGCGATCGAGCCGTACAGTTCCGACCCGCCGAACGTGGCGATGCCATAGGTGGCCGCATTCTCGTTCCGGACCACCGCGATCGAGCCGAACGTGCCGCTGCTGCCGGTGATGTTGCCGATCAGCGTCTTGCCGTTGTAGTTGGCATCCTCGATAAAGCTCTGCACGTTGCCCAGCAGGGACTTGTACTGATCTTCGTACTGGGTGCGTTCGTTGCCTTCCACGGTGCTGTCGGACAGCTTGATCAGCACGTCACGCATGCTGGCCATGGTGTTCGAGATGTCGGTCAGGCCCGACTGGGTGGTGGAGAGCAATCCCTGCACGCCGCCAAGCTGCTGGTTGGCGCTGGTCAACGCGCCGACGGTCGAGCGGACCGACTGCGCCACCGCAAAGGCCGCACCGTCATCGGTGGCGTCCGCCACGCGATAGCCGGTGGAGACCTGCTTCTGCACGGAATTGAGCTGACTGTTCGTCTTGTCGAGCGATTCGAGCGCGATCATCGCGCCCGAGTTGGTGATGACCGAGTTGATGGTTCCGGACATGGTATCTTGCCTTTGCCCACAGAGGTTAGTGATGTCCCCGCCTTTTGCGGGCGTACGCCCCATCCTGGGGCCAACGGGTTAACAGCCTGTGAAGGCGACGCATCTTTGTGTCACCCCGCAGGCAAAAATTTCGCCAGCGACAGCCCGCTCATGCCGGCAATCACCTGGTAGGAGGCGCTCAACTGGGTCTGCACCAGCGACAGGTTGGTCATCGCCTGGGCCACATCCACGTCCTGCACGTTGCCGACCTGCGTAGTCAGCGCTGTCGCGGTGTCCTGCATGGTGGTCTGGCTGCCGGTAAGGTCGGTCTGGGTGTTGCCCAGCACACCCGCGTCTTCAGCCATGGCGCTGATCGCACCGGTGAGGCTGGCGTTGGTGTCCTGCACCAGCGCCTGGAACCCCGGATCGCTCGCCTGCGTACTGCTCAGTGACCCGATCGTCGCCAGCGCCCGCATCACGTCGCGCATGTAGGAGCCGGTGGTCGAACTGCCCTGCGAGGCGACGAACGCGTTGGCACTGGCGAACAATCCGACGGTCGCCGTCTGCCCTTGCCCCACCTGGATCGCCGGCGCCTGCAACGCCGATGCCGGCTGCGAGAGATAGGTGGAGAAGGGCGTGGTGCCGACGGTATTGGAGCCGGCGATCGACAGCGTGTTGGCGATGGTCGCCGCCGCCCCCTGGACTCCCAGCGCGCCAACCTGTGCCGCGATCTGGGTATAGAACCCACTGCTCAGAATGGCGTCGGGATCCGGCACCGGCGGGTTCGTGCCGTCGATGCCTGCGAATACGTAAGTACTGCCATTCTGCGTATCGAGCAGATCCGCGACCTGTACCAAGGCCTGCTGCGCGGTGGCGGCGATGGAATCCACCTCGGAGGCATCGGAGCCTTCAAGGTTCCCGGTCTGCGCGAGGAAGTTGGCGGCGATCTGCTGGACCTGCGTCATCGCGGTCTGCGACACCTGCATGCTGCCGGTCGCGGCATTGATGTTGTTCTGCCAGGTCTGCAGGCTGGCGATCTGCGGGTTCAGGTTAAGCGAGACGGATGCGCCCGCGCCAAGGCCGGCATACGTGTCGGACACCAGGCCGGAACTGATCTGGTTGGTGAGCTGATCCAGCTTCTGCTTGATCGACGAGGCATCGCCGATGAGGCTGCTCATCATGCCATAGTCTGCAGGACCGGCCGCGGCGATGCTCATGAGTCGAATCTCCCCCGCGCGCCCGCAACGGGAGCGGGCGGGGTGAGGGGCAGCCGCGCCGGCCCGCTCAGCCTCAGGCCTGTCGCGTCCGCGGCGCCGGAGAGGATTGCGACGCGGTCGCTCACGACTGCACCGCGCCGATCAACTGGGTCAGCATGGATTGCACCGCGCCGATGATCTTCGCATTCACGCCATAGGTGTTCTGCAACTGGATCATCAGTGACATCTCGGTATCCATGTTCACGCCGCTGCCGGTGGACAGCGAATTGCTGAGCGTGGTCTGCACGGCTTGCTCGGTATCGAGCTGGCTGGTCGTGTTGGCGCTGTCCTGCGCCTGCGAGGCCACCAGTGCCGAAGCAATCCCGCCCAGCGTGGCGGGCGCGGTATATGGTGCATTCAGCGTGCCAGAGGCACCGAGACCCGTCGTATTCGACGCCGGCTGTGGCACGTCGGCCTGCACGTCGGCGCCGAATGTATACGTTAGTATGTTGTTGATGAGCGTGTTGAACCCCGCCGGACCGCCCGGCGGATTCGGCGTGAACGCCGCGGCACCGGTGGGGCTGCCGGCGATCGTATTGGTGCCGTCGCGCACCAGCGAAGGATCCGCCAGGACCGCCGGATTCACCTGGATTTCCGAGGCAAAGCCGACATAGCCCTGCTGCACCGGCACGCCGCCGCCGGCCGGCACGTTGCCGTCGGGATCGGAGAACAGGGTAAGCCCCTGGGCGGCGAACCGGCTGGCGAGGTTCTGGGAGAACTCGTCCAGCTCCGCCTGATAGGTCGGCAGGGTCGAATCGCGCAGCACGATGTTGGCGCCAAGCGCGCCGCCGGTGAGCTGCCCGGTCACGTCGGCGCCGTTCAGGGTAATGGGAGGGATGCCGCCGCCCGGGTAATACGTGCCGGGCGGCACATTCGCGCTGGTCGTGGCAAGCGGATCGGGCGCGCCGCTGGTTGGCAGCGAGATCCCTCCCGTGGTGGTGATCAGCATGTTGCCGTCGGGCTGTACGTAGGTGTTCACGTCGACCAGTTGTTCCAGTTGCTGCACCGCCTGGTCGCGCTGGTTTGCCAGGTCCGCGGTGCTCTTGCCGCCCGACTGAAGGGTGACGATCTGCGCGTTCAACTGGCCGATGGTGCCGAGCGTGGCGTTGATCGCATTCACCCCGCTGACGATATTGTTCTCCGCCGTCTGGCGCTGCTGGGTATAGGCGCCGGACAGCGCGTTGATCGTGTTCGCCAGCGTCGATGCGCCGGACACCACGGCGGATTGCTGTGTCTGGTTGGACGGATCGTTGAGCAGGCTGGAGAACTGGTTCTGCAACTGGCCGAGCAGGCTGGCGATGTCGCCGCCCTGGCCGGGCGTGCCCTGCACGGCGTCGATCGCCTGCAACGCGGTCTGCGTGGTCTGCAAGCCGGCAACGGTGGCGTTCTGCTGGAACACCTGCGCCTGCAACGCGGCATCGAGGTTGCGCGTTACCGGCCCGGTGACAACGCCGAGCCCGACGCCGTTGGCGGTAAGCTCTTCCTGCGTCGTGGTCTCGGCGACATAGCCGGGCGTGTCGGCGTTGGCGACGTTGTGCGAGATCAGCGCCAACTGGCCGTTGACGTTGACCAGGCTGTTGGTCGCGATCGACAGGGCCGCGTTGAGGCTCACCGAGGCGCTCCGCGGCCTGGGGTTGCGCCGGGAAATGGATCGGCGCGGGACGCCACAGGCGCCGGGGACGAGAACGATCGGGCCGGTGCGTCGACACGTGGCCTGGCGGCACGATCGCTCCTGCCTGCGGCGTTCCGGCGCCTCGGCCTCGGCCGCGTGCGGCGCGAGAGAGATTCAACGCGCCGGTGACCTGGCGGCGGTGCTGTCACTGTTTCATATCCACCGTCGTCTCCAGCATCTGCTGCGCGGTGGTGACCATCTTGGCGTTGGCGCTGTAGGCCTGCTGGGCGACGATCAGATTGCTGAACTCGGTGGCGATATCGACGTTCGAACTTTCCACCGAACCGATCACCAGGTTGCCGGCGCCATTGGTGCTGGCTTGCTCGGCCAGCGGCGTGCCGGAGCCGATGGTCGCGGTGAAGGATTGTCCGTCCTGGCGCTGCAAGGCGTTCGGATCGTTGAACGTGATCAGCGGCACCTGGCCGATCGTCCGCGTCTGGCCGTTGTTGTAGTTCACCACGATGTTGCCGTTCGCCTGCGGCGTTACGCCCGCGAAGCTGCCCGGCGGCACGCCGTTCTGCGTGAGCCCTTCCAGGTTGTATTGCGAGCCGGCATATTGCGTCACGCCGCTGGTCCCGCCGAAATCGCCGAGATTCAGCGTGATCGGCTGTGGCGTTCCGGTGCCGTAATCGACATTGAACGTCACGGTCGCGGCGGTATTCGCCGCATAGGGCGAGACCACGACGCTGCCGGGATCGGTGGCATCGGTCGTGAGGTTGCCGATGGTGCCGGACGGCACGGGATTGCCGCTGGTGGTGGGACCGAAATCCACGTCGGCGGTGCCGCAGTCCGGGGTGGCGGCGTCCTGGGCGTTGATCTGCACGGACCAGGTGTCCTGGGCGGTCTGTACCCAGTTCAGCGTGATGGTATGCTGCGTCCCGAGCGCATCGTAGACGGTGATATCGGAGGAGATCGGCGAACCGGGGATTGCGGTTCCGGTCGCGGGCGTCGCCGGCAGGTTGGCCGACAGCGTCACCGCCGTGGTTTGCACCGGATTGTACACCGTCTGCGTCACATGGATCGGCGCCAGACTGTTCTGGTTGACGATGCCGGTGCTCGGATCGACCGACCAGCCGTTGAGGAATTCGCCGGCGCTGTTGACCATGTAGCCCGCGGCGTTGAGCTGGAAATCGCCGGCGCGCGAATAGAATTGTTGCGGATTGAACGTGGGCACGCCGTTGAGTTCCCCGGTCTGCTGCGAAACCGCGAAGAAGCCCTGCCCCGCGATCGCCATGGCGAGCGGGTTGGTGACCTGCGTGATGGTACCCTGGACATTGTTGAGATAGGCCGGCTGCGCCACCACCGCGCCGGGATCATTGACGGCGGCGGTGCTGGTGGTGAGGTAGTCGACGAAGCTGGTCTCGACTTCCTTGTAGCCGGTGGTCTGGCTGTTGGCGACGTTGTCGGAAATGTTGCCGAACGCGGCCGACTGTGCGGTCAGGCCGGAAATGGCGGTGTTCATCGCCCCAAGCAAGGACATCGGCAGGCTCCTGCGAACTCGGCGCCGCGATGCGCGTGGCGCCGTTCGCGGCGGCAAGCAGCAGGAAGCGTGCCAGCGGGATGGGCGGTGGCGGTGCGATGAATGGCTTTGCCGTGCCGCGAATGGCTTTGCGCACCGGCGGTTCCGCGCGCGCGGCGTATCGAGGCTGGTGCTCGCCCGGCATGGATCGCCGGCTACGCCGTGTGAACCCGGCAATTTGTGCCGCATGCGGCACCGCGCACCGCGTTTGAACCGAGGGATCGGACTGGCCCGCGATTTGCCTTGCGCCGTTGCCGCGAGTGCGGGAGTGCGGAATGCCGAGCGCGATGATCCTTGGTCCCCTGACGACCGCGGCGGCGCCACCGGCGATACCGGCGGCGTGTGCCGGTTCGGATCAGGCGACCGGCCCGGCAGCGGAGTTCGCCGGCGTGCTGCGCGCCGTTGGCGGCACGGCGGCGCAGGGCGCGGACGGCACGACAACGGGCGTGGCGGCCCAGGGCGTCACGGGGCCAATGCGGGCAGCGATCCTGCCGGGCATCCATGCCGCGACAATTCCTGGACTGACCGCGGCGGCGGCGCAACCCGGGCAGAACGCGGCGGCGGCGCAAACCGGGCAGAACGCGGCGGCGGCGCAAACCGGGCAGAATGCGGCGGGGGTGCAACCCGGGCAGAACGCAGCGGTGCAACCCGGGCTCGACGCGGCGGCACTCGCGCTGGGCGCGGCGGGGAAGGGCCAGGCGGCCACCGGTTCCGGCGCGGCCGTTGCGGACACTGGTCGGTCGAGCCCGCAGAATGTGGCGGCCGATGCGGTGTCGCGGCCCGTGCCGTTCAACGCGGCACGCTGGCTGGCGACGGAAAAATCGGCTGGCGGCCGCGCTCCGATCGCCGGCGGTGCCGCGCGGCCGGGATTGGACGCCTCCGTTGCCGATGCGTCGCAGGCTCAATCGGCGGGTGGCGCGGCGGAAACGCCGGGGCAGGGCACGCCGGCGGCCGCGACAGATGCCGGTCCGACCACCGGACGCAGGGATACGATGGGGCCGGAGGCAGCGCCGATCGATCCAACGCTGGCCCTGGTCTCGGGGGCTGCTTCTGCCGCGGCGGCACCGCAATCGCGAACCGATGGCCGTCACGGCGGGTCGGCCAACCATGCCAAGGCAGCGCCGCAGCCGGCTGCTGGTGCGGTGGATGCGGCGCCGGCCACCGGCCCGCCCGCAGCCGATGCACTGGCGGCGACAGTCCCGATCGCGGCACCGGCGGCGGTGAATCAGCCGGCCGCGCCCGTCGCCGCGGATGCCTCGAGCAAGCCGGTGCATGCGCCGGCGGCGGCGATCGGCGGCGGCACGGCGGTTCTGCCCGGGCAGGACAGGAGGTCCGACGACGGCGTGGACGGCGCGGCTTCACCCGAAATCGCGGCGTCGGGCGGCGCGGCCGAGCGACAGCCGACGCCGTCAAATCCGCCGATCCCGGCTGCGCCGGGCGCAGCCACGCTGCCGGCGATCGCGCCGCTGCCCGTGGCGCAGCCGGACCAGACGGCAGCTTCGACGCCGGCGACCGGCGGCAGTGATGCGAGTACCATCGCCGCCGCAGGGCCGGTCCACCAGGTGTCGGCGGCGCTGCTGTCGCTGTCGCGCGGCACGGACGGGTCGCAGAGCATGACGCTGCGGCTGCAACCGCCGGAACTGGGGCAGGTGCAGATCCGCATCGACCGCCCGCAGGATGCTCCCGCGCAGGTCGACATCACGGTGCAGCGCCCGGAAACCATGACGTTGCTGCTGCGCGACCAGCCGGAATTGCAGCGCGCGCTGGACCAGGCCGGCGTGCCGCCGGACGGACGCAGCCTGACGTTTCACGTTGCCACGCCGGACGCGCCTGCGCCGGCGGCCGGCGCGCATGGCGGCATGGCGGCGAATGCCGGGTCCGGCCAGGGCGGCGGGGGCAACGGCTCCGGCAGCCGGACGGGCGGAGCAGGCAATGGCGAGGAATTCGCCGACGCCGCGGAGAACGATGACACGTCGATCCTTCTGCCCCGCTGGCTGCGCGCCGGTCTCGACATCACTGCCTGAAAGGTCGTATCGCCATGAGCCTCGCCTCGGTCGCCGCCCAGCAGAACGCCGGCAACGCCAGTGCGGCATCCCAGACCACCAACAACGCGCTCGCGTCGCTGGACGGCAATTTCACCGACTTCCTCAACATGCTGATGACGCAGTTGCAGAACCAGGATCCCACGAGCCCGATGGATACCGACCAGTTCACCAGCGAACTGGTGCAGTTTTCCTCGGTGGAGCAGCAGATCGAGACCAACCAGAGTCTGACGCAATTGATTCAGCTCACGCAGGGCAGCGAGGTGATCCAGGGCAGCCAGATGATCGGCCAGCAGGTCACCGCGCAATCGACGCAGGTGCCGCTGGAGAACGGGCAGGCGACGGTCAACATCGCGGCGCCGGCGGCGGAGCCGGTGTCGATCGCCATCACCAATTCATCCGGGGTGACGGTTTACAACGGGTCGTTCAACGCGCAGGCGGGAAACAACACCTGGACATGGAACGGCACCGACGATGCCGGCGATTCGGTGCCCGACGGCGTCTATACGCTGGTGCCGACCGGCAGCGGCGCCAGCGGTAACAGCACGCTGACCTTCACGGTGACCGGGACCGCGACGGGCGTGACGGATTCGAACAACACCGTGCAGTTGCAGCTTGGCGCGCTATCGGTGCCGTTCAGTTCGATCACCTCGGTGGGGAATAACAGCGGGAGCTGACCGCGCGGGCGGGCAGGCAGGCATCATGCCGCGACCAAATGCGGGATGTGGCTGCTGCAATTGGTATCCCAGGCCTCGATGTCGACGACGATCGCGCGTTCCGCCCGCGCCGGGTAATCCGGGTCACGGACCTGGGCGAGCAGGTCGGGATCGTCCTCGACGACGCGGGCGTGGCCCCAGATCTTCAGGCGCGTGCGCGCGGCGTAGTCGATCAGCAGCAGGATGACCCGGTCGTTTTCCGCCAGGTTGCCGACGCTGATGTACTGGCGGTTGCCGGTGTAGTCGGCGAAGGCGAGGCGGCGTGGCCCCAGCACCTTGATGAACCCGCGCGGTCCGCCGCGGTGTTGCACGTGCGGCCAGCCGTCCAGGCTGGCGGTGCCGATCAGCATGCTGTTGGCGGCGGCGACCCGGGCCTGCAGTTCCTCGGGCAGTGCGTCGCGTTCCGGCGGGCGCTCGGCCATGCGTTCGTTGTGCTCGCGCGCGTGGTTGCGGCGTTGCGCCTCGCGGACGGAGTCGGTGTAGGCCAGTCGGGTGAAAGCTCGGGTCATGGCGGCTGCTTCGGTGCAAGAGGCGGGGAACATGGGGGGGTGTCGCGGTGATGCCAAGTGAGGGCGCGGCAATCCGCGCGGCTGAATAATCTTGCCCGCGCAGCGGGAGAGGTGAAGGCGCGTAAGCGCCGGGGGGAGGGCGATTGGGTCGGCACGGAGATGGCATCGTACCGACCCGATCGCCCTCACCCTCGCCGCCTGCGGCGTCTCGACCTCTCCCGCTTCGCGGGCGAGGTGATTTGGTTGCGCGGGCGAGGTGATTTGGTTGCGCGGGTGAGGTTTCGGGCTGGCATCTCGCGGCTTTCTCCCCAATTGCTCTTGCCACGCGGCAAGGCCGGGCGTAGCGCCCGGCACCAGCGCCGCCCTTTTGAGGACGCACATCCACATGCCCACCACCCGTTGGCTGTCCAACCGCTCGGCGCCGCTGCCGCCATGGCCGATGCCGCCCCTCGGCACGGCGATGGGCCGCGGCTTCATTGGTCTCTGCCCCGCCTGTGGCAAGACGCATTTGTTCAACGGCTTCCTGCGCGTGGTGCCGGAATGCAGCAATTGCGGCGCGCCTCTGGGCCTGGCGCGCGCCGATGATGCGCCGCCCTATTTCACCATCCTGATCGTCGGCCACATCGTGGTGGCCGCCATGCTGATCATGCAGCGCGAGGACAATCCGCCGCAGTGGCTGCTGTGGGCGATCTTCGTCCCGCTGACGCTGGTGCTGGCGCTGGGTCTGCTGCGGCCGATCAAGGGCGCGACCGTGGGGCTGATGCTGCGGCTGAACATGCTGAAGTCCGACGCCGACGACGCATGACAGCAGCGGCGCGGCTGTCCCGTGTGGTGCTGGAGGATGACGGCGCCGCGACGCTGCCGCCGCTGATCGAGGCGGATCGCGCGCAGGCTGTTGCCGACCTGGCCGCCGCCAACCGCTTCGTCCCCGCCGCGGCGCTGAAGCACGCCGGCGAGCCTGGCGGGCCTTATGCCCTGCGCCTTGCGATTCGCGACGGGCGGCTGGTGTTCGACGTGCGCCACGACGACGACGCACCGCTCGCCGCCGTCGGGCTGGCGCTGGGACCGTTCCGGCCGCTGATCAAGGACTACCAGATGCTGGTGGACAGTCATATCAGTGCGGTGCAGGAGGGCCGCATGGAACGGATACAGGCGATCGACGTGGGACGGCGCGGCCTGCACAACGAGGGCGCGGAACTGATGCGCACCCGCCTGCAGGGCAAGATCGACATCGATTTCGACACCGCGCGCCGGCTGTTCACCCTGCTGTGCGTGCTGCACCAGCGGGTGGCGGCGCGATGAAGATCGATGGCGTGGCCTATCGCAGCGTGTGGGTGGACCGCGGCGATGGCTGGTCTGTCCACATCATCGACCAGACGAAACTGCCCTGGGCACTGAAGATCGTGCGCCTGACGGATGTGGCGCAGGCGGCGCACGCGATCCGCGCCATGCAGGCGCGCGGGGCACCGCTGATCGGCGCGCTGGCGGCCTATGGACTGTGCCTGGCTCTGCGGGCCGATGCGTCTTCCGAGGCGATGGAGCGCGATGCGGAGTTTCTTGCCGCCACTCGGCCGACCGCGGTGAACCTGCGCTGGGCGCTGGACCGCATGCTGACCCGGCTGCGCAACACCAGTCCGGCCGAGCGCGCCGCCGCCGCCTATGCCGAAGCCGCCGCGATCGCCGAGGAGGACGTGGCGCAGAACGAGGCCATCGGCCGCCACGGCCTGCCGCTGATCGAGGAAGCCGCCGCGCGCAAGGGCGGCCGGCGGGTGAACGTGCTGACGCACTGCAACGCTGGCTGGCTGGCGACGGTGGATTGGGGCACGGCGCTGTCGCCGATCTACACCGCGCATAATGCGGGGCTGGACGTGCATGTCTGGGTGGACGAGACGCGCCCGCGCAACCAGGGCGCCGCTTTGACCGCATGGGAACTGGGCAAGCACGGCGTGCCGCATACGGTGGTGGCGGACAATGCCGGCGGCCAC
>Ga0335072_10004096_pt1 | contig 21739 bp, 17 predicted proteins | sample Lox_Sample_21_FD_206725 | JGI IMG/M metagenome (GOLD analysis project Ga0335072, IMG submission 206725) | Soil microbial communities from Loxahatchee National Wildlife Refuge, Florida, United States - Lox_Sample_2.1 | ecosystem: Environmental > Terrestrial > Soil > Wetlands | place: USA...
GCGTTCATCGTGCTGCCGCGCGGCCAGCACAGCGTCTCGTGGTTCTCGCTCGCGGCGCTTCTCGGGATCTTCGTGCTCACGCAGGTTGGCCACTGGTACAAGAATCATGGTCTCGCGCGACTCGCGCCGCGCGGCGCGCGCGGGCAAACGCAGCAGACGCATCCGCGCAAGCGCATCCTGGGCGCCATCGCCGTGCTGCTCGCGCTCATCTTCTCGAAGTACTTCTACCTCGCGAGCCTCACCAGCTACTACACCTTCTACCTGATCGATCATTTCGGCGTCTCGGTCGAGCACGCGCAGCTGTACCTGTTCGTCTTCTTGGGCTCCGTGGCCCTCGGCACGATCGTGGGGGGTCCGCTCGGAGACCGCTTCGGGCGCAAGTACGTGATCTGGGCCTCGATCTTGGGCGTGCTGCCCTTCACGCTGGTGCTGCCGCACGTGGGTCTCCTCTGGACGGCGCTGCTCACGGTGCCCATCGGCATGATCCTCGCCTCGGCGTTCCCTGCGATCATCGTCTACGCGCAGGAGCTCCTGCCGGGACGCACCGGCACGGTCGCGGGCCTGTTCTTCGGTTTTGCCTTCGGCATGGGCGGCGTCGGCGCCGCGGTGCTCGGGGAGCTGGCTGACCGCACGAGCATCGAGTTCGTCTATCACGTGTGTGCGTTCCTGCCGCTCCTCGGACTGCTCGCCGGGCTGCTGCCGAACGTCGAGCACCGCCAGCACGCCTGACGATTAACGGGAATTAATCATTTGCCCATGCTGGCTCAAGCGCGCTCTGGCTAACTTCATGGGGCTGCTGCAGCGACGACGGGCGGGTCCGTCGCCGGCGGCTTTGTTTGCGCTGCCGCCGCGTATCCTTCACCTCCGAGCTGCCCCCTTACAGGTGCGCCGATCGCAACGTTTGTCCATTTCGCCGCGCGCGCGCGCCGCGCCGCCCGCCTCGTAGCGGCGGCGCTCACCGCGGCTGTCTTCGCGGGCTGCAATCTCGGACCCTATTACCACCGGCCCGCCGTGGCCGCCCCGACCGCCTGGCGCACCGAGCTCGAGCAGGTCCCGCAAAGCTGGCCGTCGGCCGAATGGTGGCGCGGCTTTCAGTCGCCCGAGCTCGCGCGGCTCATCGACCAGGCGCGCAGCGCCAACGACGATCTCGCGGCCGCTGTCGCCCGAGTGCAGCAGGCGGAGGCCGAGGTGCGCATCAACACGGCGCCGCTTTTGCCGACGCTCGATGCCACGGCGGGTGGGACGCGGCAGAAGATGTTCCTGCCGATCGGCGGCAGCGGCGATTTGAGCTTCAACGAGTTCACCGCCGGGCTCGCGGCAAGCTACGAGCTCGACTTCTGGGGCAAGAATCTCGCCCAGCGCGCGGCCGCGATCGCCACCGCCGCGGCGAGCCGCTACGATCGTGAGACGGTCGAGCTCACCGTCATGGCCGACGTCGCCAACACCTATTTCACGGTGCTCGCGCTGCGCGATCGCCTGCGGATTGCCCACGACAATCTCGCGAGCGCCTCGCAGACGTTGAAGGGTCTCGAGATCGATGCGAGCGTCGGGACCACGACGGCGCTCGATGTCGCACAGCAAGCGACCGTCGTCGCGACGTTGAGCGCCGCGATCCCGCCACTCGAGCAGCAGCTGCAACAGTCAGTCGATGCGCTCGCGATCCTGGTCGGGGAGACGCCGCAGCGCTTCGCTTTGCCGTCGGACACGCTCGCTACGGTCTCCCAGCCGCCGCTCCTCGCCGGGCTGCCCTCGGGACTGCTTGCGCGCCGCCCGGACGTAGCCGAGGCCGAAGCGCAGCTCGTCGCCGCGAACGCCGATATCCGTGCGGCGCGCGCCGCGTTCTTTCCCACGATCGATCTCACGGCGACGGGCGGCTACGAGAGCCTCGCTCTCGCGACGCTCGTGAGGCCCGGGAGCGAAGTGTTCTCCCTCGGGAGCGACATTACGCAGCCGATCTTCCAAGGCGGAGCGCTGATCGGTCAGTACCGCCTGAGCAAGGCCCGCTACGCGGAGCTCCTCGCCGACTACCACAAGGCGGTTATCTCCGCCTTCGGCAACGTCGAGGATGCGCTCGTCGCGGTGCGCGAGTCCGCCGACGAGCTCAATGAGCAGCAGCTCGCCGCGGACAAGGCGCGGCACGCCTACGAGCTCGCGCAAGCGCAGTTCCACGCGGGCGTGATCAACATCCTGACGGTGCTCAATACCGAAACGGCGGCCTTCACCGCGCAGGATGCCTATGTGCAGGTGAGGCTCGCGCACCTGCAAGCACTTGTCGGGCTTTTCAACGCGCTCGGCGGAGGATGGACGAATGAGCGCGGATGAGAATGGGCCCATGCGGCGGAGTCTCCTGAGCAGGACGCGGCTGACGATGTTCGGCGCCGGCCTCGGGGTGCTCGCGCTCCTCGTCTGGACACTCTCGCCGGAGCGCTCGCGGAGCGCACCTGCGACGCGGTCCGGCCCCGAGGCGATCGCCGTCGATGCCGCGCCGGCAACCCGTAGGGACGTGCGCGTCTACCTCGACGGTCTCGGAACCGTTCAGGCGTTCTACACGGTGAAGGTCACGGCCCGCGTCGACGGCGAGCTCGAGAGGGTTGGATTCGTCGAGGGCCAGCACGTCAAGCGCGGCGACCTGCTCGCACTCATCGACCCGCGCCCCTACCAGGCGGCGCTCGATCAGGCGGTCGCGACGCGCGCCAAGGACCTTGCCCAGCTCGCCAATGCAAAGCTCGATCTCGCGCGCTACGTCATGCTCGAGCCGCAAAACCTCGCGAGCAAGCAACAGCTCGATACGCAGCGCGCGCTCGTGGCGCAGGTCCAGGCGCAGGTCGAGGCCGACGCGGCGGCGATCGAGAGCGCGCGCACGGAGCTCAGCTACACCCGCATCACCTCGCCGATCAACGGACGCACAGGCGTGCGGCTCGTCGATCCGGGCAACATCGTGCACGCGGCGGACACCACAGGCATCGTCGTCCTCACCCAGCTGCAGCCGATCGCGGCCATCGTGACGCTTCCCGAGGAAGCGATCGACGCGGTCTCGGCTGCGATGCAGAAGGGCCCGGTGAGCGTTACCGCGCTCTCGCGCGGAGAAAGCCAGACCGAGCTCGATCGGGGCACGATTGAGCTCATCGACAATGAGATCGACCCGACGACCGGCACGATCCACTTGAAGGTCATCTTTCCCAACACCCGGGAGCGGCTCTGGCCCGGCGAATTCGTGAGTACGCGGGTGCTCGTGCGCACCGCGCGCAACGCGCTCACCATTCCCTCCGCTGCGCTGCAGCGCGGTCCGGACGGCCTGTACGCCTACGTGATCGGGGCGGACTCGAGGGTCGAGGCGCGTACGCTCAAGGTGGGCTACAACGATGAGCAGGTCGCGGTCATCGAGGGTGGCTTGAGCGAGGGAGAGCGCGTCGCCACGAGCAACTTCTATCGCCTGCAGCCGGGCGCGCTGGTGAGCGTCAACCGCTCCGCCCAGGCCGGGCACCCGGTCGAGTCGGCGGGCTCCGCGCCATCGAAGGGTCGGCGCGCGTCATGAGCATATCGGCCCCCTTCATCAGCCGGCCGATTGCGACATCGCTCCTGATGGCGGGGATCCTGCTCGTCGGGATCGTGGCGTTCCCGCTGCTCCCGGTCGCCCCGCTCCCGCAGGTGGATTTCCCGACCATCCAGGTGACCGCCCAGCTCCCCGGCGCCAGTCCCGACACGATGGCCACCTCGGTGGCAACGCCGCTCGAGTACCAGATCGCGGAGATCCCGGGGGTCTCGGAGCTCACCTCCTCGAGCGTGCTCGGCACCACGCAGATCGTGGTCCAATTCGACCTCGATCGGAACATCGACGCGGCCGCGCAAGACGTGCAGGCCGCGATTGACGCCGCAGCCGGGCAGCTGCCGAAGAATCTGCCCGCGCCGCCTTCATACAAGAAGGTCAATCCGGCCGACTCGCCGATACTCATCTACGCGCTGCATTCCGACGTGCTGCCGGTCACGACCGTGAACGACTACGCGGATTCGGTGCTGGCGCAGCAGATCTCGCGCATTCCGGGCGTCGGCCAAGTCAACATCTGGGGCCAGCAGAAGCCCGCCATCCGCGTCCAGGTCGACCCGCGGAAGCTCGCCGCGCTCGGGATCGACATGGAGGATGTGGCGAACGTCATCACGCAGGCGACCGTCGATGCCCCGAAGGGCTTCGTCAACGGGAAGCTCCACGAGTACACGATCTACGACAACGATCAGCTGCTCGATGCGAAACCCTGGAACAACGTGATCGTCGCCTACCGCAACGGGGCGCCCGTGCGCATCCGCGACATCGGCGTGGCCATCGACGGGCCGGAGGACTCGCAGCGTACCGCCTACGAGAATGGCCGGCGCGGCGCAATGATCGCGATCATGAAGCAGCCGGGCGCGAACGTGATCGCGACCGTGAAGCGAGTCGAGGAGGCGCTGCCGCAGATCATGACGGCCGTGCCGCCCGCCATCAAGCTCGACAAGCTCGTCGACCGGACCCTCACGATCAAGGCCTCGGTCGATGACGTCGAGTTCACATTGATGATCACGGTCGCGCTCGTGATGCTCGTGATCTTCCTCTTTCTGCGCAACGTCTGGGCGACGGTGATCCCCGGCCTCACGGTGCCGCTTGCGCTCTTCGGCACGTGCGCGGCGATGTATGCCCTGCACTTCAGCCTCGACAATCTCTCGCTCATGGCGCTCACCATTGCCGTGGGCTTCGTCGTGGACGATGCGATCGTGATGCTCGAGAACTGCTACCGGCACGTCGAGGCCGGTATGCCGGCCCGCGAGGCCGCGCTCCAAGGAGCAGGCGAGATCGGGTTCACCATCCTCTCGATCAGCCTCTCGCTCATCGCGGTATTCATCCCGCTGCTGCTGATGGGCGGAATCGTCGGGCGGCTCTTCCACGAGTTCGCGATCACCGTCACCGCGACGATCGTGGTCTCCGCGTTCGTCTCGCTCACGCTCTCGCCGACCATGTGCGCGCTCTATCTGCGCAACGAGAAGACGGCGACGCATGGCCGCGCGTACCGCGCGATCGAGCGGGCGTTCGAGCGCTCGCGCGAGCTCTATGCGAACGGGCTCGACTTCGTGCTCCGTCATCAGGGCGCCACGCTCGCCGTGTTTCTCGCCACCGTGGCGCTCTCCGTCGCGCTCTACGTGGTCGAGCCGAAAGGGTTCTTTCCGCAGGAGGATACCGGACTGTTGAACGGTGTCTCCGATGCCCCCGAGGACGTGTCCTTCGGCCAGATGGACGGCCTCGAGCGGCGCCTCGGTCAGGTGATCACCGCCGATCCGGCGGTCTCCGGCTGGGTGGTCGCATTCGGCGGCGGATCGCGTCCGGTGAACAACGGCTTCGGCATGATCGCCCTGAAGCCGCACAGCGAGCGCCATGCAACGGCCGATCAGGTCATCCGGCGCCTGCGCGCGAAGTTCGCCCGAATCCCCGGCGGCACGCTCTTCCTGCAAGTGGTGCAGGACGTGAGCATGGGCGGTCACGCGACCCGCACCCAGTATCAGTACACCCTCACCGACCCGAACATCGACGAGCTCAATGCCTGGGGTCCGCGCGTGCTCGCGGCACTGCAGAAGCTTCCCGAGCTGAGCGACGTGGCCTCCGATCAGCAAGACACCAGCACCAAGCTCGCGGTCGTGATCGACCGCGACGAGGCCGCCCGCTTCGGCATCCAGCCCTCGCTCATCGATCAGGAGCTCTACGATGCCTTCGGGCAGCGGGAGGTCACGCAGTACTTCACGCAGCTCAACGCCTACCACGTCGTGCTCGAGATCAGCCCCTCGCTCCAGGGCGACCCGAACACGCTCAACATGATCTACGTGCGTGCGCCCACAACGGGCCAGATGGTGCCACTCTCGCAGCTCGTGCGCTTCGATACCCGGCACACCGCGGCTCTCTCGATCAACCACGAGAGCCAGTTCCCCGCGGTGACGCTCTCCTTCAATCTCGCCCCTCGCGTAGCCCTCGGCCAGGCGGTCGATGCGATCTCGCGAACCACCGCCACGCTGCACCTCCCGGCGGGACTCACCGGCAGCTTCCAGGGGACCGCGCAGGCGTTCCAGGATTCCCTGCGCAGCGAGCCCTACCTGATCCTCGCGGCGATCGTGGTCGTCTACATCATTCTCGGGATGCTCTACGAGAGCTACATCCACCCCCTCACGATCCTCTCGACGCTGCCCTCGGCGGGCGTCGGGGCGCTGCTCATGCTGCTCGCCTTCCACATCGATTTCACCGTGATCGCGCTCATCGGCGTCATTCTTCTCATCGGCATCGTGAAGAAGAACGGCATCATGATGGTCGACTTTGCGCTTCAGGCCGAGCGCGAGGAGGGTTTATCGCCCGAGGCGTCCATCCGCAAAGCGTGCCTGCTGCGCTTCCGTCCGATCATGATGACGACGATGGCCGCGCTCCTCGGCGCACTGCCGCTCGCACTCGGGACGGGCACGGGCTCGGAGATCCGCCAGCCGCTCGGTTACACGATGGTGGGCGGGCTCCTCTTGAGCCAGACCCTCACGCTCTTCACCACACCGGTCGTCTACCTCTATCTCGATCGTCTCAACAGCTGGCTCACGGGGCACCGCAGGCGAGCGGCGATCGAGCTGCCGCTGCCCGCCGCGGTGGTACCCGGCGAGTCGGCCGCGAGCTGGGGAGAGCGCGCGCGGTCATGAAGATCCTGCTGGTCGAGGACAACGAGCGCGTGACGCGCTTCGTCGTGAAGGGCCTGCAAGAGGCCGGACACACGAGCGACCACGCGGACAACGGGCGCGACGGGCTGTTTCTCGCCGCGAGCGAGCGCTACGACGTGATCATCATGGACCGGATGCTGCCCGGCAGTATCGACGGTCTTGCGATCATCGAGGCGCTGCGCACAGCGGGGAATCACACGCCCATCCTCATTCTGAGCGCGCTCAGCGACGTGGACGAGCGCATCAAGGGATTGCGCAGCGGCGGCGATGACTATCTCACCAAGCCGTTCGCGTTCGGGGAGCTGCTCGCGCGGCTCGACGCCCTCAGCCGGCGCACCCGCCAGGACGGAGCCCAGACCGTGCTCGAGGTGGGCGACCTGCGCATGGATCTGCTCTCGCGCAAGGTGATGCGCGGCAGCCGCTCCATCGCGCTGCAGCCGCGCGAGTTTCAGCTCCTCGAGTACCTGATGCGCCACGCAGGCCAGGTGGTGACGCGCACCATGCTTCTCGAGAACGTCTGGGACTATCATTTCGATCCGCAGACGAACGTGGTCGATGTGCACATCAGCAAGTTGCGGCAGAAGATCGACGCGGACTTCGAGCAGCCGCTCGTGAAGACCGTGCGCAGCGCCGGGTATATGATCAGCGCGGAGCCCGTGCTCGAGCACTCGGGCAGCTAGCCGCTGCGACCGCACGGGCACGAGCGCAGGAGTCCTCCGTGGCGAGAGTCATCCGCTCCTCGGCAGTCACCCTCGCGATCGGCTACGTGCTGTTCGGGTTCGCGGCGCTGGTGCTGTTCGCCGCGCCCCTGCGCTACGCCTGGCAGGCCACGATCGAGGATTTCCGCGCCGAGGTGCTCGCCGAGGATTCGCAGCGACTCACCGAGGTATTCAAGCTGCGCGGTCCCGCGGGGCTCACCGCCTTCATCAACGAGCGGGTGGCGATGCAGATCGCGGGCGAGCGCATCCTGCTGTTCACCGACGCCCGCATGCATCGGCTCGCCGGCAACATTGCCGCCTGGCCGCGGAGGATCCCGGACCGGCCGGGCAATTACACCGTAACCTTCGATCTCAGCGGGCAACGCACCAACGTGTTTCTGGTGCGCAGCGTGCTGCCGGGCGGGTACAACCTGCTCGTCGGACGCGACGTCGACCGCTTCGCACCGATCGAGCGGCGGTTCTGGGACGGGCTCGCCGGCGCGATCGCCGTCGTGAGCATCGCGGGCCTGCTCGGCGGCATCCTCATCCGGCGCGCGCTCCTCGCGCGCATCGAGAGCATCCGCCGCACGGCAGCGGCGATCGTGCGCGGCGACTTGAGCCATCGCCTACCGGTGCGCTCGAGCGGGGACGAGCTCGACACCCTCGCCCAGACGATCAATCGGATGCTCGAGCAGATCGAGCAGCTGGTGCACGGCGTCGCGAACGTCTCGAACTCGATCGCGCACGATCTGCGCACCCCACTTGCGGAGCTGCGCTCGCGCCTCGAGGAGCTCGCCCTCACCCGGCCATCGGCGGATGAGACCTTCGCCGAAGTCGATGCGGCGGTTGCCCACGTCGACAGCGTGATCCGCATGTTCAACGCGCTGCTGCGCCTCGCGGAGATCGACGCGGGGATGCGCCGCTCGGACTTCGTGCGCATCGACGTGGCTGATCTCGCCGCGAAGGCGGTCGAGTTTTATCTGCCGGCCGCGGAGTTGAAGAGCCTGTCGCTCTCGTTCCGCGGCACCGCACCGCTTGCCGTGCGCGGCGACCGCGTGTTGCTCGGGCAGGCTGTCAACAATCTGGTGGACAACGCCATCAAGTACGTGGGAGAGGGCGGCTCGGTCAGCGTCGAGACGCGGCGCGCCAGCGACGGAACCGTCGCGATCGTGGTCGCGGACAACGGGCCCGGCATCCCCGATGCCGAGAAGCCGAAGGCCGCGCAGCGCTTCTATCGCGGCGATGCGAGCCGCGGCACCCCCGGGGTGGGTCTCGGATTGAGCTTGGTGGAGGCGATCGCCAAGCTCCACGGCGGGACGCTTGCGCTCACCGACAATCACCCGGGCCTGCGGGCGCAGATGACGCTCGTCCAGGGCACGGCCGCAGAGCCCATCGCGAGCCGCCGTCCCGAGGAGCCGCCGGAGCCGGTCGCAGCCGTCGGGGAAGCCTGACCGCGGTGCGCCCGATCAATCGGCAATCGCAACCCAGATCGTAGCGCCGCCCTCGCCGGTCCGCGGGTCGAAGGCCGCATTGTGCCGCTCGAGGCTCGCAGCCTCCGCCGGAACCCGCCCGCTCGCAGCAAACCACTCATCCCAGATCCAGCTGTAGGTCTGCGGCAGCGCCGAAACGTGCCCATCGTGCGCGAACACGGCATAGGTGGCGGGCGGCAGCGCGAGCGTGATCAAGTCCGGCGGCACGCGGACGAACCCGGACACCTCGGCCGCGCAGACGTACAGGAGTTGCTCATCCGCGGCGCGCCGTGTGCCGATCCCCACCGGAATCGGCGAGCGCTTCGCGGCGATGCGCCCGAAGAACTCCCTCATGAAGCGCTGCCACTGGCCCGGAATGTGCGCGGTGCGCCCGTAGTCGCACGGCTCGCTCAGTCCCACGAAGCGCAGCTCCCGGGTGCGCTCGATCCGCGGCTCGGCCAGGGGCGAATGCGCGCGCTCGGATAGCCTGAGGGGGCTCGCCAGATCGAGCCCCTCGAGAGAGCCGGACTCCCGGACCTGCTCCGGGGTGCGCTCAAAGAGCGACAGATCGTGGTGGAGATTGCGCTCGATGATGAAGAGTGCGCGCTGGGTGAGCGGCATGCGGCTGGCCCTGGTGACGGCGCGGGCAGCTTAGCGCCTTGCCGCAATGCACGCTTGACGGGGATTGCGGGGTGCGCGCGCTCCACCGATCGGAGCGAATCGCTGCTAGCATGGCGCGACCGTCCGAGCGCAGAGCGACCCGAAGATCGATGCCGCAACCGAGAGTGTCCCCCCGTCCGATCATCTCCGTGGTCGGCCTCACGAAGGTCTATGCATCCGGGTTTCAGGCGCTGAAGGGCGTCGATCTCGAGATCCACGAGGGCGAGATCTTCGCGCTCCTCGGACCGAACGGCGCCGGCAAGACGACCCTCATCAACATCATCTGCGGCATCGTCAACCCGACCGGCGGCATGGTGAGCGCCGACGGTCACGACGTGATTCGCGAGTTTCGTGCTGCGCGCTCGAAGATCGGACTGGTGCCTCAGGAGCTCGCGACGGACATGTTCGAGACCGTCTGGGATACGGTTACCTTCAGCCGCGGACTGTTCGGCAAAGCGCGCAATCCCGTCCACATCGAGCGGGTGCTGCGCGATCTCGCGCTGTGGGACAAGCGCGAAGCGAAGGTGATGACGCTCTCGGGGGGCATGAAGCGTCGCGTGCTCATCGCCAAGGCGCTCTCCCACGAGCCGCGGATCCTGTTCCTCGATGAGCCGACCGCGGGAGTCGACGTGGAGCTGCGCCGCGCCATGTGGGACATGGTGCGCGAGTTGCGGCGCAGCGGCGTGACGATCGTCCTCACCACCCACTACATCGAGGAAGCCGAGGAGATGGCCGACCGCATCGGCATCATCAGCAACGGCGAGATCATCCTGGTGGATGACAAGATCGCCCTGATGAGGAAGCTCGGCAGCAAGAAACTGACGCTGCACCTGCAGACACCTCTCAGCGCGATCCCGGCGCCGCTCGCGAGCCTGCCGCTCGCGCTCTCCGCCGACGGGCGCGAGCTCCTCTACACCTTCGATGCGCAGGCCGAGCGCAGCGCAATCGCCGGCTTGCTGCGCCGGCTCGCCGATCAAGGCATCGACTTCCGCGACCTCAATACGAGCGAGACCTCGCTCGAGGAGATATTCGTGAGCCTGCTGAGGTCGCGCTCGTGAACGTGCACGCGATCCGCGCCATCTACCTCTTCGAGCTCGCGCGCACCTGGCGCACGCTGGTGCAAAGCATCGCCTCGCCCGTGATCTCCACTTCGCTTTACTTCATCGTGTTCGGCGCGGCGATCGGCAGCCGCATGCGCTCGATCAACGGGGTGAGCTACGGGGCGTTCATCGTGCCCGGCCTCATCATGCTCTCGGTGATGACGGAGAGCATCTCGAACGGCTCCTTCGGCATCTACATGCCGCGATTCTCCGGCACCATCTTCGAGGTGCTCTCCGCGCCGATCTCGGCGCGCGAGGTCGTGTTGGGCTATGTGGGCGCCGCTGCGACCAAGTCCGTGGTCCTGGGCAGCATCATCCTCGCGACCGCACGCCTGTTCGTCTCTTTCTCGATCGCGCATCCGGTCGCGATGATCGTTTTCCTCGTCCTCACCTCCGTGACCTTCAGCTTCTTCGGCTTCATCATCGGCATCTGGGCCGACGGCTGGGAGAAGCTCGCGATGGTACCGATGCTCATCGTGACACCCCTCACGTTCCTGGGCGGCAGCTTCTACTCGATCGCGATGCTCCCCGGAATCTGGCGGCACGTCGCGCTCTTCAATCCGGTCGTGTACCTCGTGAGCGGCTTTCGCTGGGCTTTCTACGCGGTCTCCGACGTGAATCCCGCGATCAGCTTCGCGATGACGCTCCTCTTCCTCCTCGCCTGCATCGCGCTCGTCGGCTGGATCTTCCGCACCGGCTACCGTCTGAAGGCGTGAGGAGCTTACGCAATGCGCGCAGCGCTCGTCCGCGAGCTCGGCCCCCCGGAGGTGATCTCGATCGAGCAGCGGCCGGCGCCGGTCCCGGGGCCGCACGAGGTGCTCGCGCGCGTGCTTGCGGCCGGCGTCAACTTCGCGGATCTGCTCATGGTGGCGGGCCGCTACCAGGTCAAGCCGCCGTTGCCATTCGTGCCGGGCCTCGAGTTTTGCGGCATCGTGAGCGAGGTTGGCACGCAGGTCACGCGTTGGCGCCCCGGCGACCGCATCCTCGGAGCGCCGCTCACCGCCGGATGCTTTGCCGAGCAGGTGGTTGCGCAAGCGGACCAGATCTTCCGCGCACCGCAGGATCTGCCCGATGAGCTTGCCGCCCAGTTTCTCATCGCGCATGGCACGGCGGCGTTCGCCTTCGAGCGGGCCCGGCTCGCATCCGGCGAGACGCTGCTCGTCACCGGAGCCGGTGGCGGCGTGGGACTCGCCGCCGTCGCCGTCGCGGCCCGGCTCGGCGCGCGCGTGATTGCCGCGGCCGGCTCGCCCGAGAAGCTCGCGGCCGCCCGCGCCGCGGGCGCCTCCGAGCTCATCGATTACAGCAGCGAGCCGCTGGGTTCGGCCCTCAAGCGACTGAGCGGCGGCCGTGGCGCTCACGTCGTGCTCGATACGCTGGGCGGTGCGCTCTTCGATGAGTCGCTCCACGGCACCGCGCGGCGCGGGCGCGTGCTCGTCGTCGGCTTCGCGAGCGGGGCGATTCCGCGCATCGCCGCGGAGTACCTCCTCGTCAAGAACCTGACGGTGATCGGGATCGGCTTCGGCGGAATGCTCGCGACCGACCCAGCGGGGGTCGAGCGAGTGCTCGAGGGGTTGTTCGCGCTGCACGCGAAGCAACCGTTCGTCGCGGCCGTCGCTGGGCGCTATCCGCTCGAGCAGACGGCAGTCGCGTTACGTCGGCTCGCCGAGCGGGCAGTCGTCGGCAAGCAGCTCATTGTGCCTCAGGCCTAAGAGGCGCTGCGACGCTGCCCCGGAACGAATTCCTGCATCACCGCCTCGCGCATCAGGTCCGGCGGCAGCAAGCCCTGGCTCAGGATGAAATCGTGGAACTTTCTCTGATCGAACCGTGGCCCGAGCGCCGCCTCGGTTTCCTTGCGCAGCTCGAGAAGCCGGGTGTAGCCGTAGAAGTAGCTCATCGCCTGGCCCGGTGAGCGGTAAGTGAAACGCTCGACCTCTTCCTCCGCGAAGGCATGACTCAAGCCCACGTCCTTCTCGAGGACCTCGTAGGCCTGGGCCGGTGTGACCTTGCCGCTCTGCAGCTCGGGATCGAGGAACGCGCGCGCGGCCCGCAACAGCCGCAGCTGCAGCGTGATGAGCCGCCCCTCGACCGGCTCGTAAGGCTCCATCAGGTACTCGCAGTAAAGACCCCAGCCCTCGACGTTAGTGGAATTGAAGGCGAACAGCGCCCGCGCGAGGCTCACGCCGTGCTCGACCATGGAGTCGAACTGCAGCTCGTGCCCAGGGCGCGCCTCGTGCGCGATCAAGGTCCACGAGACGGCATCGAACGTGAAGTCGTCGTACCGTTCCGCAGCCCCGCCGGTGGCCGATGGGACGTTGAGCGGCAGCACGAACTGTCCGCGCTGGCCGGTGTTGTGCAGCAGCGGCGGCGGAACCATGTGCGGTGCCGGCTCCTGCACCGTTTCCGCAGCGCTCGCGAGCCGGATGATCGCCGGGCGGCCCGGCAGACTCACGAGCCTGCGCGTGACGATGATGCGCTCGATCTCATGCAGGCGCCGGCGATAGAACGGCAGGATCGCATCACCGGTGATCTGTTTTCTCTTGAGTTGAGCGATCACCGCCCGGTAATCGCTCGACGGGTAGCCGTTCGCGGCCGCGATGCGCGCGGCGAGCGGTGCCATCTCGCCCTGGATCTCCCTGAACTCGGCGTGCGCCATGGCCGCCAAGCGCGTGGGCGGGAGGTCGATGCCGTAGCCCTCGAGATCGAGCGCGTACTCCGCGGGCGGCAGGCGGAAATCGGTACGCGCTCGCGGCAGGATGTTTGCCCGGAGCCACGCATCGTACGCCGCGAGCTCCCCCTTCAAGCTCACATAGGCGGGCTCCCAGCCGGCGAGGCGATACTTGCGGAACAGGGCTGCGATGCCCTCGATGTAGTTCGGGTCGCGGCCGAGCTCGGTCTCGAGCTCCCCGCGCGTGGGATAAACGATACCCGGCTTCGCCATCTGCTCGCGTGCGCGCTGCTCGAGGATCTCGGTGTACGGGCGGTAGCCGCGCTCGACTCCGGCATACTTGCGCAGCCGCTCGAGCGCGGCCGGTCGGCGCGCCGCGGCCACCTGGTCGTCGAGCAGCACCCTCAAGCCCTGGAAGACCTCCTCGCTCGCGTTCACGAACGGCACGTCGTGCGCGAGCGCGTAGTCCTCGCGGCGGAAATCGAGCGCGAATGCCTTGCGCAGGATCTCGAGATCCTCGCGCACGTTGCGGTCCGCGACCCGCGGCTGCGCGGCGGCGAGCTTCGCGAGCACCGCCTCGAGCTCGCGGCGCTCGGCCAGCTGATCGGCCAGCGTCGGATCGGAAATGAGGGTGTCGAACCGCGCGAGCCCCTGGCGCGAGCCCGTCTCCGGGGAGTGCTCGAGCTCGACCGCGAGCAGCCTTTCCGTGTAGGCGTTGCTCTCGCCGATCCAGGCCCTCTCCGGCACGCCGTGGGACGGCGCCTGCTCACCGAGCGCCTGGCCGGCGGCGGCGCAGATGAGCACTGCAGCAGCCGTGGCGCCGATCATCGATGTGCGCATGCGCATCCTCCCTCCCCTACGCGCCGGCACGTGCAAAGCCCGCGCGCCGGTGCAAGAGAAAAACCACGGCGGCCGCGGCGAGCAACGCGAGGAGTCCGAGGATCTCCGCGCGCGAGGCGAGCGCCATGGGCACCAGCATGCTCGCGATCCCAACGATCGCCGCCGCGGGAAGCGAGCGGCAATTGAGCGGCGCTCCGGCGAGCGCGACCCCGCGCCGCGCGAGGCGCCATGCAGCGGCACAGCCGGCAATATAGAGAGCGGCGGCCCCGAGCGTGGAGAGCACGGCCAACTCGGCGAACGTTCCGGTGAGCGCGAGGAGTGCGGCGATGAGCGCATAGCAGGCGATGGCCACGTGCGGAGCGTGCGTGCGCGGATGGACCCGCCCGAGACTCCGCGGCAGATAGCCGTCGCGCGCGAATGCGAACACCATGCGGGGAGTGCTCAGGATATCGCTGCCGATCCAGCCGAACATCGACAGCGCCGCGCCCGCCAGCATGAGCGCGCGCAGCGGCCCACTCACCTGCGCCATGGCATCTGCAAGGGGCACGGCCGAGCTCGCAAGCGCCGGGCCGAGAATGCCCTGGGCGATGATCTGGATCGTGAGATAGAGCACCGTCACGCCACCGATCGCGAGGGCGAGCGCCCGCGGAATCGTCCGCGCGGGCTCCGCCACCTCGCCGCTCGCGCAGAGCGATGCCTCCATGCCAGTGAAGGCAAAGAGCGCGAGGAGCAGCGCGCGCCCGGGATCGAGCGCACGAGCGGCGGGCGGCGGGGCGAAGTGCGCTGCGGAGACGGCGCCCAACCCCACGATGAGAAAGACCGCGAGCGGCACGAGCTTCACGAAGGTCGCCACGCCGACGAGCCGTGCCCCGCGCGCCACCCCGCCGATGTTGAGGAGCGCGATGCCGCCGATGACGGCAATGATGACCAGCGTCCGCACCGCCGGCACGAGCGCGGGCGCAGTCAGGCTTGCGGCCACATCCGCGAGCGCAGCGGCCACGCCGCCGCAGGCGAGCACGTCGCTCACCCAGAGCACCGTACCGGCGACGAAGCCGGCGAGCGGCCCGAGGGCGGCCTCGATGCAGCCGTAGACTCCACCGCTCGTGGGGACCCGGCTTCCTCCCTCGGCAAAGCAGATCGCGACCGCTCCGACCGCAACCGCGCACGCAAGAATCGCGAGCGGCGCGTAGGTGCCGAGCGCCGCGGCGAGCGCGGAGGGCAGCGCAAAGATTCCGGCGCCGACAACGATGTTGACGATGTTCGCGGCGAGACCCCACGACCCGAGCGCGCGCACCAGACCCTTGTCGCGTTGTCCGACCATCTGGGCGCCGAACGTAGCACGGATCGCAAGCGGCGAAGGGGTTTTCTTGATCGCTTCGACCCGCGCGGCGACCGAGCGTATAGTTGCGCCCTGCGCGCGGGCAATCCGTGCGAACGACGCATTAGAACGATTCAAACTCAGAGGGGATATCAAATGTCGAACCAGCTTCGCGCCGCAGCCTATGCGGCGCTGGTCGCGCTCGTCTGCGCGAGCGTTCCGGCACTCGCGGACGATCATGCCTATACCGAGGGTCCCGTCGTCAACGTCGCGATGATCCGCACCGTCGACGGCAAGTTCGACGACTACATGCAGTGGCTCGACACCACGTGGAAAGCCGAGCAGGAGGCCGAGAAGAAGGCCGGTTACATCGTGAGCTACGAGGTGCTCACGCTCAATCCGCGCGGACCGAACGACCCCGACGTGCTGCTCATCACGACCTACAAGAACTGGGCGGCGCTCGATGACGGGCTCGCGAAGAGCGATGCGGTCGCCAAGCAGGTCGAGGGCTCGGTGGCGGCGTCGAACCAATCCGAGGCCGATCGAGCGAAGATTCGCACGGTGCTCGGACAGGAGAACATGCAGGTTCTGCGGCTCAAATAGCCGACTGAGCTCGCGTGCCCGCAGTCACGGGCGACTGCGGGCACGCGCTGCGGCTAGCGCGTGCCGGCCACTGCGCTCGGGGCGAGCTGCGCGAGCACCTCCTCGTGCACGGCGCGCGCCCGTGCCGGATCGGGATTGAGCGCCTGCACGCACACCTGATCGGCCCCCGCATCCCAGTGCGCCTGAATTCGCGCACGGATCGCCGCGAGATCGCCCCAGGCGACGAGCGCATCGATGAGGCGGTCCGAGCCCGCGCCGGCGAGGTCCGCATCGCCAAAGCCGAGGCGCCGCAGGCTGTTCGCATACGCGGGCGCGGCGAGATAGAAGCCGACCGCCTGGCGCGCGATGGCCCGAGCCTTGCCTGGATCGCGCTCGAGCAGCACCTTCTGCTCCGTGCAAAGCCATTTATCGGGCCCCAGGATCCGCCGCGCCTCTGCCGTGTGCTCGGGCGTCACGTTGTACGGGTGCGCGCCGTCGGTCAACTGGGCGGCGAGCTCGAGCATCTTCGGTCCGAGCGCTGCAAGCACGATCGGCGGGGGCTCCGCGGGCGCGGGCGCCGCATATCGGACGCTCGCCATCTGCTCGAGATACGCACGCATGCGGCTCACCGGCTTCGGATCGTAGTGGTGCCCGCGCACCTCCTCGACCATGCGCGCATGCGAAACACCGAGGCCAAGCAGGAAGCGCCCCTGCGACTGCTCGGCGAGCGTCAGCTGCGCGGCACGCATTGCGATTGCGTCGCGCGCGTAGATGTTCGCGATGCCGGTCGCGACGATCAGCCGCTGCGTGCACGCGAGGAGCCAGGCGGCGAAGGGAAACGGGTTGCGACCGAAGGCCTCGGGGATCCAGAGCGTCGAGTAGCCCCAGCGCTCGACCTGCAGCGCAAAGCGTGCGGCCTCCTCCGCGGTCAACGTGTCCGTGAACGCCCAGACGGCGAGCTTCCCGAGTCGCATTGAGGCATTTTCCTCCACGCCGCGCCTCGACTCCACCCCGGTTTCTGCCGACCGTGGCGAGGCGCATGCGCTGCGGATAGGATGGGCCCGTCCGGGTGTGCGCGCCGGGAGGCTCGCGTGAGTCAAGAACACCATGAGGGGGCGCGGCTCGAGCCCGCGGCGAGCCGTCCGCACATGCCGGGATACGGCCTGCCGACCGGCACCCAGGGCCTGCTCCCCTGGCAGTGGGCCGAGCACCGTCTCGCCACGAGCCACAACTACTGGCTCGCGACCGTGCGGCCCGACGGGCGACCCCACCTCATGATCGTCTGGGGTCTGTGGCTCGAGCGGGTGTTCTACTTCTCGACCGGCCGCCAGTCGCGCAAGGCGCGCAACCTCGCGCTCAACGCGCGCTGCGTGGTCGCAACCGAGGACGCGGCAGCGGCGGTCGTCGTCGAGGGAATTGCAGAGGAGGTCGGCGACATCGGCTTGAGAAAGCGATTCCTCGCGCTCTATCAAAAAAAGTATCAGTACGATATGTCGGCGATGGAGGCGGATATCTTGAGCCAGAAGGAGCCGATCTACGCGATTCGTCCCGGCACCGCCTTCGGACTCGACGAGCAGCGCACGCTCACGACGGCGACGCGCTGGCAGTTCCGCTGATCCGAGCCGCAACTCATGACAAGAGGAGAACAATGATGAACCGCAGGGTGTTGCTGAGCGCCGCGGCACTGGTCGCGGCCCTTTCCCCGATTGCGCCCGCGAGCGCATCGGATGTGTGCGGCCGCCCCTGCCTGCAGGGCCTCGTCGACCGCTATCTCGTCGCGTTGAGCGCACACGATCCGAGCCTGTTGCCGCTCGCGCGCAACGTGCGCTTCACCGAGAACGGCATCGAGCTGCGCCTCGGCGATGGACTGTGGGGCACGGCAAGCGGCGCAGGTCACTACAAGCTCTACGTCGTCGATCCGCAGGACGGGCAGGTCGGCTTCTTCGGGACGGTGATGGAAAACGGCGCGCCGGTCCTGATGGCGCTACGTCTGAAGGTGACCTACGGACTCATCGATGAGATCGAGACGATCGTCGCCCGCGGGAGCGGTGCCGGCAACTTTCCTCCCGCCGGACGGACGATGGAGGCGCACGGGCATCCGCGACCCCAGTTCCTGCGCAGCGTCCCGCCCGCCGAGCGCCCGCCGCGCGCCGAGCTCGTGCGCATCGCGGACTCCTACTTCACCGGCCTCGGCGGCAACACCGGCCGCAATACGGCCCCGTTCGCCCCGACGTGCAACCGCTGGGAGAACGGGATTCAGACGACGAACAATGCGTCGTTCCGCGGGAGCAGCTCCTTCAATGTCGTCGCGCTCGGCTGCGATGCGCAGCAGAAGAGCGGCTTCTTCTCCTTCGTGACGGAGATCCGCAACCGCCGCCTCCCGGTCGTGGACCGGGAACGCGGACTCGTGCTCGGCTTCTGCTTCTTCGATCACGCCGGGAAGCTCGCCGAGATTCATCTTACTAACGGACAGACGGTCCCCTCGCCGGTCCGCTCGCCGCTCACGCTGGAGGTCGCCGAGCTGTTCCAGATCGATCGCGGCAAGCTCGATCAGATCGAGGCGGTGCTCGGCACCGCCCCGTACGGCATGCGCTCGGCGGTGTGGGACTCACCGTGAGACTGTTCGCGCGGACGCTGCTCGATGATCTCGCCGCCAAGGCGGCGGTGAGCCCGCGCCAGCGCGCACATCTTAACGTCCACGCCGGACCTGCGGACGTGGTGCAGCGCTTCTTCGTGGCCGCCGATCGCAATTCCTACTTCCGTCCGCATCGACATCTCGGCAAGACGGAGCTCGCGCTCGTCGTGCGGGGCGCCTTCGAGGTGCTCACGTTCGACGAGAGCGGACGCCTGATGGCGCGCTACGCGGTAGGCTCGGACTGCGAGAGCATGGGGTTCGAGATGCCGCGGGCGACCTGGCACACGCTGCTCGCGCGCATCGACGGCTCGATCTTTTTAGAGGTGAAGGAAGGCCCGTACGATCCGGCGACGGCGTCCGAGTTCGCGCCGTGGTCGCCTTCCGAGGGTGAGGCGTCGGTCCCGCTGTTCATGGAGCGGCTGCGCAGCGCCGTACCTGGCGCTCGGGCGTGAGAGCGAGCAAGAATGGCGGCCAGTGCGGCACTCGCATCGCGACTGCGCGCCGAGGAAAGAGGGGATTCCATCATGCGTAGAGCACCAGTACGAAGCGGGTCGGCCGTGGCGGTTGCGCTGCTTCTCGCCAGTATGACGGCTTTAGCGGGATCCACCGCGCGCGCGGCGACCGCCTCGGGCCACTGCGGGCGCGCCTGCCTCGACGGGATGGTCGACGACTACATCGCCGCCCTCGTCGCGCACGATCCGAGCCGCGTGCCGATTGCCCCGGACGCCCGGTTCGTGCAGAACACCGTGCCCATGAAGCCGGGCGAGGGGCTATGGAAGACCGCGAGCGCGGGTCCCACGTCGTTCAAGATCTACGTGCCGGATCCCGTTGCGCAGCAGGTCGGCTTCCTGGGAGTGATGCAGGAGGACGGCAAGCCGATCGAGCTCGCGCTGCGCCTGAAGATCCGTCACGGCAAGATCGTCGAGATGGAGCATCTGATCGCGCGCAATCTGCGACCCGCGAGCCTCAAGAATCTCGAGACCCCGCGCCCTGCGTTCCTGCAGACGGTGCCGCGTGCCGAGCGCAGCTCGCGCGCGAAGATGCTCATGATCGGCGCCTCGTACTATCAGGCGCTCGTCACCGGCAACGGACGCGCCGCGCCGTTCGCAGCCGACTGCGTGCGACACGAGAACGGCATGCAGACCACCTCCAACACGCGACCCGCAGAGACCCCCATCGGCAACACCGGCGGCTCCTCGGCGATGGCGAAGCTCGGCAGCCTCGGCTGCGAGGCGCAGATCGACACGCATACGTTCGACTACATCACGCGGATCGAGCCGCGGCGCGTGTGGATCGCCGATCCGGTGACCGGTCTCGTCTTCGGGCTTTCGCAATTCCGCCAGCCGATGCGGCAGAAGTTCGTGAAGATCGTCGGCGTTCCCGGCGTCGATCGCATCCCGATGAACTTCAAGCCGTTCGATCTCCCGGCGGCACACATCTTCAAGGTGAGTGACGGCAAGATTCACCAAATCGAGGCGATGGGCTTCGTGATGCCGTACGACTCGAAGACCGGCTGGGAGCGGCCCGCGCACGCCGCCGCCGTTCCTCACAGCTGAGCGCTCTCGCGACGCCACGATGCTCGCAGGCGGGCGACTTCAGAACTTTCGCTCGGAGAGCGGCGGTGGCGTGTACTGGTAGATCCAGGTTTCCGTGAGCGGCTGCCCGTCGTAGGCGAGATAGAGTCGCAGATCGATCGGCTCGGTACTCGTGTCGGGGACGAGATCGAACATCGCGCGCCAGCCGTTGAGCGGTCTCAGTGGCCGCGCGGAGACGATCTCCACGCGGCCGCGGGAAGCGGTAATCACCGCCTCCACCCGGTCGGTGTCGGTGATGAGCGGCAGATCACCGCCGAAGAAGTCGAGAACGAAGCGCCACGAGAAGTACTTGCGCGGCTGCCCGATCACACCGCCAATACCCGTGCGCGTGGCTCCCGTGGTCGCAAGCGCAGACTGGAACGGGCATTCGCGGCACCAGTAGAGGCGGTAGGCGAGCAGAAGCTCCTCCCCGCCTCGGGGCCTGTCCGCGGGATTCCAGAACGCGACCACGTTATCGGCGGTCTCGTCCTGCGTCGGAATCTCGACGAGCATCACCGCGCCTTTGCCCCAGCCGGACTTCGGCTCCACCCACACCGACGGCCGCTTCTCGTAGAACACGCCGTCGTCCTGGTAATCGATGAAGTTGCGCTCCCGCTGCATGAGACCGAAGCCGCGCGGGTTGTCGTCGAGGAAGCTGTTGACGCGCACGACCTTCGGGTTGATGAGCGGACGCCAGATCCACTCGCCGCGGCCGGTCCAGATCTGCAGACCGTCGGAGTCGTGGATCTCCGGGCGCCAGTCCTCGGAAATATTCTTCTGGTTCTTACCGACGAAGAACATGCTCGTGCCGGGTGCGATGCCGATGCGCTCGATCGCGGTGCGCGGATACAGCGCCGCATCGACGTCCATCACCTGCGTATCCCCCACGTCGATCAGGAACCGGTACGCACCGGCGATGCTCGGGGAATCGAGCAGCCCGTACACGGTGAGGACGTTCGAGCTCTTCTCGGGGCGCTCGAGGTAGAAGGCGACGAAGTCGGGAAACTCCTCGGGACGCGTCATCCCGGTGTCGAGCGCGAGGCCGCGCTGCGACATGCCGTACTGCAGATCGCCGTCGACGGCGCGGAAGTAGGAAGCGCCCTGAAAGACCGTGCAGTCGTGCGCCCAGTCCGTGTGGTAGAAGACCTTGAAGCCGCCGAACCCGAGGTTCGCAGGCAACTCACCGGGGCGGATGCCCGCGCGGCTGTAGTCCCACATCGCCGCGTCGTAGGCGATCTCGTGCGCGCGGCCGTTCTCGACTTCGTACATGCGCACGGGCTTGAGCACGCGGAATCCCAGATGCGCGAAGCCAATCCGGTAGCGTAGGCCCTCATCCGCCCACAGATCGTGGTCGCCGCGGTAACGAATCGCTTCCCAGTGGTCCCAGTCGAGCCGCGCCACGGCCGCGGGCAGCTGCTCGGGAGGCGGCTTGTACGGTGCGGCTGCGCGCGTGCGCGCGAGTCCCTTCAGTCGCGCGTAATCGAACGGCT
>Ga0335072_10004097_pt1 | contig 21738 bp, 18 predicted proteins | sample Lox_Sample_21_FD_206725 | JGI IMG/M metagenome (GOLD analysis project Ga0335072, IMG submission 206725) | Soil microbial communities from Loxahatchee National Wildlife Refuge, Florida, United States - Lox_Sample_2.1 | ecosystem: Environmental > Terrestrial > Soil > Wetlands | place: USA...
ACGCATTCTTCGACATCCTCGCGCATGGTGTGCTGGTGGGACTGTCGGTACTGGGTTTTGCTGCGCTGTTGCCATGCCTGGGCGGGATCGCGCCGGAATCCCTCGACGGAGAGCGGACTCCTGCGGGCGGGCAATTGGCGAGAGCCAGAGCGTTGCTAATTCTGGGCTGCACGATTATTTGGGGGTGTACTGCCCTGGGATACCTTCTGTGGAGGCCCCCGCTATTCCTGCCTTTCGGATTCTGGCGGGATCATAAGGTTGCCCTCCAACGAATCTCACTGTTCATCGATGCCACGTTCGTCGTATCGGTAGTGGTCGTATGGAAGGCCCGTGGCAAGGGAAAACAAATTCTCCTGAGCGCAGCACTGGCGATGGCGGCCGCCTCGATACTTGGCTCCGTTCTCTTCTGGTCCTAAAACCGAGTCCTGGCTAACTCGCTTGGAGTTGTGAACAGCAAATTTCTGGAGTGGATGGCAGCTTTCTTCGTTGCCGGCACGGAGAGCCTCAGGGGCTAAAGCCCACGTGATTTGGAATGGGTTTCGGCACGAGTGAACTCGTGCCCTGTCACAATGGCGATTCAGATCGCGGTCACAGCGTTAGTGAAAGACGCCGGGCCTGAAGGCCGGTCTTTGGGGGCGGGCGATTCCCCGGCCTGAAGGCCGGGGCTTTTACCGTCGTGCCACTTGCGCGGCACAAGAGGTTGATGGATGTCGGGTGCGCGCGGCGGCGCAGGAGCTAAATAGTCTCAGGTACGTGTTGCGAAGCGCAGGAGGCATGAGCGCGCTGTCAACTCGTGGCTCTTCAAAGCCGCAACGAACGCTGAGCGAGGAGCCGCTAGTCGTTGACCAGGACCTTCTTGATGTGCTGGCCCTGTTTGTTGAGTTCTTCAACGAAGTCTTCGATGCGGACGAGGAAGTCCTGGCCGGAGCGGATGACGCGGGGCATGGCGTTCCATGCGTCGCGAACGATCTCGGGATTTTCCAGCAGAGCGACGGCGGCGCCGGCCGCGGAGACGGCAAGCGCAGACTTGCGGCGGCCGGAGATGAGGAGAAGCGCGCCGACGACGAAGGAACCGGCGGCAACGGTGCGGGTCCAGGGGATTTCCGAGAGACTGGATTCGATCTTGCTGGCGATTTTCATGGGCTGCAGTTCGGTGGTCATGCTGGTTGTGATGCGCGGCTCAGCGGGGGGCGCGGGGGCCGTGGTTTCCTCTCTGTAATAGTACTGCGGCGGAGGGGGGGACGTGACAACAGGGTCCAGATCCGGATCGAGCCATCGGGACATGCGGGAGAGCCATTCTGATCCGGACAGGGCAGGGTCTATCGTGCCCATTTTGACGTTTTCTCCTGAGCGTTAGTCAAGGTCGAATTCACGAAGGGGTTTGCCGGTATCGGGGGACTCTTTCGCCTTTTTGAGGGCTTCTTCGAAGCGCTTGTTGAAGACGTCATCGCGGTTCTTCTGTGCGTCCATGGACTGACGAAAGATGCTCTGCTTGCGCTCTTCGGCTTCGCGCATAGCGCGGCTGGCCTGGTCGAGGTCCTCGAAGGTTCGTTTGCGGGGGGCCGGAGTGTGAGCGATGACGGCGCGGGTGGACGCGTCGATTTTGAGCATCGCGCCGCAGTCGGGGCAGGCGATTTCGAAGGTCGAATTGGAGTGAGATTTGGCCATACGGCACTACAAAGCGAGAGTGTAACGCAGGGGAGCCGCCAGGCGGTAGGCTGTAGGCGGTGGCGGGAGCGGGAAGCCGGCGATGCGCTCATAGACTATTCATGCAGGAGACTGGAAATTGCTACACCTGCTCAAGCGGCACCGGGTGCCCATCAAAGCTCATTTGGCGGCTTCCCTCGTATTGGCTTACGCGCTTCCGGAAGAAGTGCTGAGGCCGCTTCTGACTCCTGGGTTGACGCTCGATACCTATAACGGCTTCGGATTTCTGGCGATCGCGATGGTGCAGACACGCGAGCTGCGCCCTGCGTTCCTGCCCCCTGCCTTCGGTCTGAGCTTCTTTCTGGCTGGGTACCGTATCTTCACGCGCTATCGGAGTCCGCAGGGACGATCGCTGCGCGGATTGCGCATACTCCGCAGCGACACCGATCGAAGATCGATGCGGGTGTTTGGAAATATGCTGACGCACTATGGTTATGAACTTTCGCGATGTCGCGTTGCGCGAACGGGAAACGCATATGAGGTAGAAATAACCACGCCGCAGGGGGATGCGGACCTTCATGTGGAAGCGAATATCGCGAGTGAGCCTGAATTTCCGCCGCCGGGCTCGCCGTTTACTGACTTACGCGAAGCGCGGAAGTTCGCGGGGCCGCTGCCTTTTACCTTCGATTACGAGCAGGAGACGCACTCCATGATCCGAGTGGAAGGCGTTCGCCAGGAATGGAATCCACGCCCGGTGTCGGTGCTGGTGCAACGGAACACATTTCTTGAGAAGGAGCCATTCCGTTCGGCGAAGCCGATCCTGGCCAACGCTTTCTATCTGGAGGATGTTCCGTATTCCTGGAAGCCTGGCATTCGGGAACCTTTGCCATGAAGGCGGACGGCGCTGGCGGGAGATTCGAAGGGGTTGTCAAAATCGTCCGCTTCAATGTGCGCTTTTACGTTCTAAGCGTCATCGGCCTGGGCGGCGTGACGGTTCTGCTTGCGACGACGAAGTTGCCGCTGTGGCTTGCGGCGATGCTTCTTTGCGGAGCTGTCTGCGGAGCATTCTGGACGCTGAGTTCTCTTCTTGTTTCGTGGTATGTCTACGACCACGCTGGCGTGACACGGTGGCGATGGTTGCCTGGACGGGTTCCAGCTTGTCCGCAGCGATGGGTGAATGTCCATGCTGGTTTGGACGAGTCCACGGCTGCGCTCCGGAATTTATTTCCGGGAGCGGAAGGCTCCGTCGTTGACATCTATGACGCGTCCGAAATGACGGAGCCCTCGATTGCACGGGCGCGACGGCTTCACCCTTCAGCAGAGCCGTTCCGGCAGGGAAGATACGATGCTCTGCCCTTGCCTGATAACCTTTGCGACGCTGTCTTTCTCCTGTTCGCGGCCCATGAGGTTCGCGCCGCTGGACACCGGATACAACTGCTGCGGGAGACGCGGCGGGTGTTGCGGCAGGGAGGATATGTGGTGCTGGTGGAGCATCTGCGGGACTGGAAGAATTTTCTGGCATTTGGACCCGGATTCTTCCACTTTCACTCCCGGAGGAACTGGCTTGGCGTGTTTCGGGATGCTGGGCTTGTAGTCGAGCAAGAGACCTCTGTCACCCCCTTCGTCGCATGCTTTCTTCTGCGCAGGGCACGATGAAGCGACCGGTAGTCTGCGGCGAGTTCTTTTTGGCCACATCTTCATCGGGGTTGGCGGGCTTCTCTGATTCGAGAGAGGCCTGGCTCTGATGGACTGAGGAGCCACTCCGGGGCTGAAGCCCGTTTTGTTTGAGCGACTCGTTTCCCCGGCCTAAAAAGGCCATGGACTAAAGGCCCAAAACAAAGCCGGCTTCAGCCCCGGCATACACCTGCTTCACCCCGGGAAGCCGGAGCCAAATCCACTCACCCGCAAACATACAACCCGAAAAACCTTCGACTCATCCCCCGAACGCCGAACTCGCTAAACTAACCCCATGCAGGCCTCTACCTGCACCCCCGCGCGCCCCACCATCCTCTGGCTCCAGACCATCACCCTCCTCTGGATGCTCATCGAGTGCGGCGTCTCCGCCTGCGCCGCCATCACCGCGCACAGCCCCGCCCTGCTCGCCTTTGGCTCCGACTCGCTTGTCGAACTCCTCTCCGCCGCCGTCGTCCTCCTCCAGTTCACGCCGCGCTTCTCGCTCTCTGAACGCACCGCCGCCCGCGCCGCATCGATCCTGCTCTGCGCCCTGGCCGCCATCGTCGTCCTCATCGCGCTTCTCTCTGCCATCCTCAAACACCCTCCGGAGACCAGCCTCGCCGGCATCGCCATCACAACCGCTGCGCTCGTTGCTATGCCCGTGCTCGCCCTGCTCAAGCGCCGCGAAGCGCGCCGCGTCGGCAACACAGCTCTTGCCGCTGACGCAGTGCAATCCGCCACCTGCGCGTGGCTCGCCGCCATCACTCTCGCCGGGCTCGCGCTCAACGCGCTCTTCCACATCGCCTGGTTCGACTCCTTCGCCGCTCTCGCTGCCACCCCGCTTCTTCTCAAAGAAGCCCGCTCCGCCTGGAAAGGCCACACCTGCTCCTGTTGCTGATGAGCCTCGTACCATGAAATCTGGTCATCTGGAGGACCCCGCCATGACCACCGCGCTCCCCAAACTCATGCACGCCGCCGTCCTCAACGAAGCCGGCGGACCCGACGCCTTCCGCTTCGAGCAAATTCCATCACCCACTCCAAAACCCAACCACGTCGTCATCGCCCTCGAATACGCCGGCGTCGGCTCCTGGGACGCATTCCATCGCTCCGGCGCCTGGGGCAAAGTCAAACCCGGCACCATGCTCGGCGTCGACGGCAGCGGCACCATCGCCGCCCTCGGCCCCGGTGTCGAAAACTTCACCATCGGCGACCGCGTCTACTCCTACAGCTACAAGAACCCGACCGGCGGCTTCTACGCGCAGTACGTCAGCGTCCCCGCCGACCGCCTCGCCCACGTTCCCCGCGAACTCAAAATGGTCACCGCCGGAGCCATGCCCTGCGTCGCCCTCACCGCACTCTCCGGCCTCGAAAGCCTGCGCCTCAGCAGGAAGCAAACCCTGCTCGTCTTTGGCGCCAGCGGCGGCGTCGGCTCCATGGCCGTCTGGCTGGCGCACCTCGGCGGCCTCACCGTCATCGCCACCGCCCAGCCCGACGCGCAGGAGTACGTCCGCCATCTCGGCGCCGATCACACCCTCGACCCCAACTCTTCACAACTCGACGCGGTCCTCCACCGCGTGGCCCCCGACGGCTTCGATGCCTGCCTTATCACCGCCAACAGCAAGATGCTTCCGGCCTTTGTCTCTCACCTCAAGCCCAAAGCGCCCTTCGCCTGGCCCAACGGAGTCGAGCCCGCCCCGAAATTCTCCGGCCACACCGGCACTTCATTCGATGGAGAGATGTCCCGCGAGGCCTTCGATCGCCTCAACGCCCACATCGGCTCGCATCCCATCCCGCTGCGCACCGAAGTCTTTTCACTCAAAGAAGTCGCGGCCGCTCACCGCCGCATCGAGAAGGGCCACATCATCGGAAAAATCGTCCTGCACATCGAATCGTGAGCCACACCGCCTACCGCCTACCGCCTCGGAAACCTACACCACTCGCAGCCGCGCCCACTCCTCGGTCCGCTCCACCTGATCCACTTCCTCTACCACACCGTACACGCCAATAATCTTTCCCGTTCCGTCGAAGCGCGGCGACCCACGCGAGCGCATCTGCAACCATTCTCCGTCCGCGCCCTTCACCCGGTAGTGCACATCGATCGGCTCCCCTTCCGTCAGGCATAAGCGCAGAGCCTCGCGCGCCGCATCCAGATCGTCCGGATGCAGCATCGTCATCCATCCCTTTCCCATCGCCTCGGCCAGCGGCTGCCCCGTTAATTCTTCCCAACGCGAGCTGGCTTCCACCACTTCACCCTTGTCGTTCAGCACCCACGGCACATGCGGCCCCAACTCCAGCAGATGGCGGAAGTGCGTGATGCTCTCCCTCAGCGCGTCTTCGGTTCGCTTGTACGGCGTCACATCCATCACCGCCACACTCACGCCCAGCACCTCACCCGCTTCGTCGCGCGCCGGCTGATACGACAGCAACACGGTCTGCGGATCACCGCCCGGCTCCAGCGGCGGTTTCTGCGCCTCCACCCCCATCACCGCCTCGCCGGCCAGCGCCCTGCGAATATACGGCTCCACGGTCGGGAACACATGCGGAATCACCTCCGCCACCGTCTTGCCCAGATGTGCGCGCACCGGCGCGCCATTCATCTCTGCCAGCCGCCGGTTCAGGCTCACGTAGCGCATCTTTTTATCCAGAAAACAAAGCCCAACCGGCGCCCCGTCGTAGATCGCCTGAATCTGCGCCAGCCGCTGCCCCGGCAGCGACTCCAGTCCCGGCGTGTTGCCCTCAGTCGCCGGTATCAGCAACTCGAACGTCTGCGGCGCCGCCGCCAGCATGCGCGGAATCTCCTCGCTCACCGCCGGCTTCCCATACAACCATCCCTGTCCCAGGTCGCACCCCAGCCACAGCAACATGCTGGCCTGGGCCGGCGTCTCCACCCCTTCGCCCACCGTCGTCAGCCCAAGGCTCTGCCCCAGACCCACAACCGCCGCCACAATCTTGCGGCTCTCCCTTGCGGTGGTCATCGAACAAACAAAGCTTCGATCGACCTTCAGTTTGTCGAAGGGCAGCGACTCCAGGTGCCGCAAACTCGAATACCCGGTTCCGAAATCGTCCAGCGCCAGTTTGCAGCCCTGCCGCTTCAGCTCGCGTACCACTTCCCTGGCGCGCGCCAGATCCTCCAGCAGTGCGCTCTCTGTCACTTCCAGGATCAGCCGGTTCAGCGCAAACCCGCCCGGAGCCGCGCACGCCGCTATCATCTCCGGAACTCCCGGGTCCTGCAGCTGATGAGCCGACAAATTCACCGAGAGACGCAGTCCGCTTTCCACCAGCGGCGCCGATGCGAACGCCTTGCGCAGCAGCGCGCGCGTCAGCCGGCAGCTCAAACCGCTTGCCTCGATCTGCGGAATGAACCGCTCCGGTGAAATCGTCGCCTGGTTGGCGGGCCGCCAGCGAGCCAGGAGTTCAAACCCCGTCAGCTGCCCCGTGCGTAACTCCACCATGGGCTGAAAGACGGGAAAAAACTCGTCCTGATCCAATGCCCGCTGGAGATCGGCTGCATTGGCCATTTCTTCACTCTACCTTCCCCCGCGACGCCTGACATACCACCTTAGTTGTGCTCGCGCATCGGCCCCGGTCCCGCATATTCGCCATCTAAAACGCCGCCGCCGCCCTGTAACCACGGTCACCCCACTCGATCATCCGCGGCGCATCGTCGGACCACCACAGCAACACGCGTCCGGCCAGCGACTCGTCCCTCGCCAGCCGCACCACCATCCCGGCGATCTCTTCAGTCCCCAGCAACCTCGCCGGCACGCCTCGCTCCACCCGCTGCTCCGGCGTCAGCGATTCCCAGTACGTGCGCGGCCCCTCCGTCGCAATCCACCCCGGCGCCAGGCAATTCACGCGGATCCCGTCTGTCTTCGCCAGCTCCGCCAGCCCCGTCGTCAGCCGCATCAGCCCCGCCTTCGCCGCGTCGAACACTGGCGCGCCCGCCGGCGTCCTCCGCCCATGCCACAGCGCCGAAATCGACGAGATGTTCACGATCGCCCCGCCCGACTGCGCTCTTCGCATCGACTCAACCGCCGCACGGATCATCAGCAGCGGCCCAACAAAATCCGTCTCCGCCGTCGTCTGCCAGCCGCCCATCTCATAACCATGCTCGAACGGCGCCGTGGCGTTGTTCACGACCACACCCAGACCGCCAAACTCCCGTTCCGCAAACCCCACCAGCTCGCGAATCTGGTCCTCGCGCCGAACATCGGCAGCGCAAAACGCCGCCCGCCCACCGGCCGCCGCAATCTGCTCAACCGTCTCCCGCCCACCCTCTGCATTCAAGTCCGAAACGATAACGCGTGCGCCTTCCGCCGCCAGCCGCAACGCAATCGCTCGCCCGCACCCGCTCCCGCCCGACCCCGTCACAATCGCCGCGCGTCCCTGCAGATTCACGCACCAACTCTACTGCCCGAGACCGCCGCCGTCGAGATCCGGCGCAACCGGGCGTCTCAGTCAAAATGATGGGTCGCGATCCAGATCCCCACCCATAACCCGAAACCCGTCATCAGCAGTGCCAGAATCGCAGCATGGATGAGTTCCCATCCCTTCCAGCGAATCTGTGCGATGCGCCGCTTGCTTCCACGCCCCCACAAGGGTAAGTCAGCCATAATCACCTCGATCTGCGAGAGGGGGCGGCCCGGTCAGGCGCCGCTCCCCTGCCCGCGTCAGAACGACAATGAGATCTGGCCCGTGATCGCACGCGGCGTCACATAGTGCGTGCCGCTGAATGTGGAGAGAAAGTTATAGAGCGCGTACTTATTCGTGACGTTGATCGCCGATACCTGCGCGCCCCACTTATACCGGTCGCCGTGGAAGATGTTGTCCTCCCCGAGCGCCATATCGAACAGGCTCCGCGGCTGGATGCGCGGCGGGTCGTGGTCGTCATCTTCCTTGCCCGGCGCGGGTATCTGCACCAGCTTCGAGGTCAACCCCGCCGCATCGCAGCTCGTGAATCCGAACCCCGGCGTCGCCCGCACTCCGTCGCAGGTCAGCCCTGCTTCAAACTGCTGGTCCGACGTCAGCCCGCTCAGGTCAATCCCAGGCCGCCCGTCCGGCAGCGTGATCGACGTGCCACCGTTATCCGGATTGCACAGGCTGTTCGGGTCCGTCGTGTTGTAACAGGGCACCGAACCCGCCACCAGCCCGCTGTCGTAACGCCAGTTGAAGCTGTACCACGGCATGTGCTTCCACGGCAGCTGGTACTGAAAGTGCGTCGTCTCGTTGAATTTCTCGTCGTGGTCGATGCGAAACGGATACCCGCTCTGCCCCACCGTCGCCCCCGCGCCTCCCACCTGCGGCGGAAAGAATCGCGCAGCCACCGACGACATCACCACATACGCGCTGAAGTTATGGAACTGCGTCACATCGGCGCGCAGCGCCAACCCGGGAATCTTCGAGTTATGCCACTCCACCGGAAACGTTATGGGAGTATTCCCCAGAACGCTGAAATCGTAACCGTTGTGGGTATATTTCCAGATGTAGTCGCCGCTGAAGACGAAATGCTTCCCCGCAGCCTGCTGCAAACCGGCGTGAAACTCATTGCGGAAACCTGGAGTCAGTGCCCCGGAGTCTCCCGCCGAACACGACAGCAGCGGATTCACAATCGCGTTCAGGCAACCGCGGCTGGCAAGCACCAGGTTCTCGTTGAACGGTGTCTCCAGCGTCCTCGCATACGAGATACGCAATACCGTTTTGCTCGGCTTCACGCTGTACGAGATTCCCAGCCGCGGCTCTGCCTGGCTTGCATCCGCCAGCCCGTTGTAAAGATCGCCGCGCATTCCGAGGTTGAACAGCCAGTTCCCCGTCTTGATCTGATCCTCGATGTACAGCGCCAGTTCCTTCACATCCGTCCGGCCCCGGAAGTTATAAAACGTCCCGCCTCGCGTCAGATCGTACGGATACAGGTCCGTGCAGGGTGAATCGAGAGGCACATCCGGCGTCCCTCCCGACATGCATGGGTTCCCACTCGCGTCCGTCAGCGAATCCAGATACCCAGGATCGACGATTCCCAGCGCATCGTTCTCGCGCAGAAACGTCTGCTCATACATCGCACCCAGCTTGGCGTTCTGGATGCCCTTCACCCACGAAATATCCGCATGCACGCCATAGTTCGCCAGACTCCGGTCCTGCCCGATCGACTCCTGCTGGATCGGCCCCAGATCCGCAAATGGATCGTTGCTCCCGTAGTAGTGGTAGTTATCTTTGCGGAGATAAGCCCCAAAGTTGAACACCGAATACTGGCTGATCACCCGCGTATAACTCGGCGCGATGTCGAACGTCCCGATCTTCGAGCGCTGATCGGTCTGCCCTGCCACCGGAGTTCCCGCAAAGTTCACACCGCCGAGGTTCAGGTTGTCGTAAGTGTTCGGCGTCTGGAACCATGAGCGTGAGTAGTTCAGGTTCAGGTGCAGAGTATCCGCCGTGTCAATCTGGTCGTCGATACGATCGAAAACGTTCTCTTCGTTCCCCTTGTCATGGAAAACGGTGTACTCCGGAGGATCGAGAAAGCGGCTCGTGTTCAGTCCATCGACTGAAATGAAGTTCCCCCAGCCCTGCTTGCCGTAGCCCAGATTGAACCCCTCCGTCGTCGAACCGAAAGATCCGTACGTCGTGTAGATCGTCCCCGTGGGCCGGGTCACTCCCTGCCCCGACCGCGTCGTCACCTGGATCACAAGGCTCGTCTTGTCTCCGTACTCCGCAGGCGGCGCTCCGTCGATCACTTCCATCGACTGCACCGCCGATGAAGGAAGCTGGTTCGAGAAAACCTTGCTCTGCTGATCGGTGATCGGCTGGCCGTCGACGGAAAACGAATTCTGAGCATGGTCGCCCAACCCGTGAAACAGCCCATTCGAATCCGCCGCCACGCCAGGCGATGCCAGAGTCACCAGCGAACTGAGCGACGACGACTGGCTCTCCAGCGGAATCGTCTGGAAGAGGTTGCGATCCACGTCCGTGTGCATCGTCGTGTCGTCCTCCAGCAGATCAGCAGCCGTCACCTCAATCGTGGTTGCCGCCGAACCAATGGTCAGCTTCACCGGCGCCGTCACCGGCACCGCCGAGCGCACGTCCACATCTTCGGCAAACGAAGCTGAAGCCGGCCCCTCTTACCGTCAGGTGATAGGGATTGAACGGCACGTTCACGAACGTGAAGTTGCCCGCGCCGTCCGTCTTCACGCTTCTCTCGAATTCGCTCACCGGGTTCTCGATCGTTACCGCTGCGTCTTTTACGACAGCCCCTGTTGGATCTGTCACCGTGCCCGTTACAGTTCCGGAAGTGCCTCCGGCCTGGGCCGCAGCCACTGGATGACTCAAAGCAGGAAGAAGAAGTGCACAGAAAAGGCAAAGAACGGCGACACGCCGATACGTGCGCATACACGACCTCCGATTTCCATGTGGAATATCCCTGGGTTTGCTGAAAAAAGACTCCGCTCGGGCGGAGTTACGGTTTAAGCGAGTTCAGCAGGGACAGGAGGAGGACGATTGGCCAGCTTCAGGACGAAGCGCTGGCGCGGAATGGGCGTGAATCCTTCGGCGAGAAAACGGGCGACCGTGTGGGAGCACAGCGTCAGTGCCACCACCACCACAACCTGCGCAACGTGGTGCGCGCTCACGCACAACGAACAATCGTGATCGGGCTGGCCGTTGGCGTGGGTGTGTGTAACCTGGAGAACGCCGGTGAGCAGCACCAGCGCGACGCACACAATCCCCAGGATCGAAACCCAGGAGAGCGGAGCCCCACGCCTTGCCCTCATCAGACCCATCTGTTCCCGACTATAGCCTGAAACAGACACCCGCAGCAAAAATGGCAAGCTTCCAGAAAGACTCTCTGCGTGCCCCATGTCCCTGGGTTGGGGACAGGGTTGGGCAGAATCCGGGTGCCCCACGTCCCCGGTGTTGGGAAACATGGGGTGGTTCGCCCACAACGCGAACACCCCGATGTAACTGGCCCCACGGCGGAACGGAACGGCTCTTCTGCACTCCGGTGCCGCGTCAGCGGCACCGTCGTGCTGCGGGGCAGCGCGGATTTGAGTGCGGGCGAATGGTGGAGAGATGGCAGGTCCGTTCGACACGCCGCTGAATTGCTTTAGGCGCGAGAAGCGCAACGAATGCGGAAGGCTCGCTCAGGATGATGGGCTTTTGTTGAGGCGTGAGATTTGTGGGGATGTCTAGAAATGACGGAGCTGAAGGCCGTGGCTCTCTCCGTACTGATGCGATGAAGATCGAAGTCAGAGCCAGATGGCTTTGTGGCCGGGGCAGTCCTGAGTGGCTTGTTCGATGAAGGTATCGAGCAGCGGAGCGCCGTAGCGGGCCAGGTACGTTATGCCGCCGATGGTGCGTTCCTGGGGGTGGCGGTCGGGGAAGAGGTTGAAGCTGAGCGTGTCGACGTGGCGGCGGATGCTCTGATCGCGCTGGAGCTGGAAGTTGGCGGCGAGGCGGCGGAGTCGGTTCATCTGATAGCGCATCTTCGAGGCTGAAACCTGGGCGGCGCGGCCGAGGTCTGGCGAGAGAGATTCACTCCAGGCGAGGAGGGCGTCGAGCTCGTCGTCGAGCGCGTTGCCGGCAGCCGAGAGGCGGCGCTTGCCTTCGATGGGCATGGAGCGCGCGCCGAGGCGCTGGGCGAGTGAGTCGGGGTGGGTGGTGAGGATGTCCTCAAGAGTGAGCTGGTAGTGGTCGAGGATCTTCGCGAGGGAAGGCTCGATGAGGGTCGCAGTGAAGCGCGGGAGGATGGGCGTGGTGCGGCCGAGGATGGCCTCGTAGAGGACCTGATTTTGCGCGTAGTAGGCGATCTCGGCGGGGCCGCCGATGATGGCCTGGGTGGGGAAGAGGCAATCCTGAAAGACGGGCCGGAGGAGCGCGTTGGGGCTGAGGCGCTCGGGAGCGGTGTCGCAGATGGCGAGGAGATCGCTGGTGGAGTAATGCGTCTTCGTGGCGTCGTGGGATGTAAACCATGCACCGTTTTTGCGGCGGAGGGGAAGGCGGGCTCCGGTGGCGTCGTCGATGAGGAACAGCAAGGAGGAGCCGGGGGCGACGAGGACCTGGGAGTGGTAGCCGCGTTCGGCGAGGAGTTTATCGCGCTGGTGGAGGGCGGCTTCGAGGGCGTCGGCGTGCTCGATCGCGTGGCGGAGAACGGGAGCGCCGAGGGCGTGGAAGGCGCGGGTTGAGGCATCGACGACGATGAGGCCGTAGTCGGCGAAGGTGGCGGCGAGGAAGCGGGCGAAGGCGGAGGTGAAGGTGGCTCCGGGGGTGTAACAGGAGGCAAGGAGATCAAACTCGGGCGTGCCTCCGATGAGCTCGGCGGCGCGCTCGATGATCTGGGTGATGCCGGGACCAAGGGGGAGGCTGCCGACTGCACCTGGCGTGGGGGTTTCGAGTGGCAGCTTCAGGGTATGCAAAGCGTGGCGCGCGGGGAGGGTGACGTGGTCGGCTTCGGGGAGGTCGTGGTCTTCGGAGGCGAGCCAGAAGACGGGGACAGCGCCAGAGTCCTGGGCGCGACGGATAACGGTGGCGGCTTTGAGGAGGGTGTAGAGCGGCCCAGTGAAGAGGGCGACCTGCTGGCCGGTGAGGACGGCTCCTGCGCCGTGGCGGAGGCGCTCGATGCCGGCCAGGGTTTTGTCGGGGACGGTTGGCGATCGGGAGGGATCCGGTTCAGAGAACCAGGTGCAGGTCTGATCGCGGAGGAGGTCGGCGAGGGTGTTGCGGTGGTCGGCATCGAACTCGGGGGCTGATTTGGCCCATTCGGTCGACCACGGCGTCGACGTAAAAAAGGGCGCAAGAGGTTCGTGGCTCGATGTGTAGTCGAGGAAGAGCCGGCTTTGCCGAGGGAGGAGCGAGATGGGGTAGCAGTCGACCTTCACGGCAGAACCTGCTTTGAGTCTCTCATGCGGGTGTGCGGCGTGCGGAGGTCGGGGTTCATCTGTGACGGGGTGGGATCGGCCAATGATCCGATGCGCGACACCGGGTGGAGGATGCAGAAGTGGGGACGGGGTTTCAGGGGTTTGCGAGGCGTGGTGGGTTGGCTTTGGCGAAGATGAGAAGATGCGGTGGGCTTGGGGTGGGTTTTCCAAAATGGTCCGGGCCACCGTACTTTCGGGTGGGCGCTCAGGGGATTCTGGTTGATGTTTGTGGAGGAGAGGAATCTGCTGCTTGCTGTGGGGTGAACCTGGGTTTTGGGCTGCGGGAGTCTCTTTTGGGTTTTTCCGAAACGGGAGTGGTTGGGTACTTCTGTGATCGCGTGGGGTTGAATTGTGTTGAGATTCGGGGCGGGAGAGCGTTCGCTTCTTGCTCTGGGGTGAACCTGGTTTTGAGCTGTGGGAGTCTTTTTTGGGTTTTTCCGAAACGGGAGTGGTTGGGTACTTCTGTGATCGCGTTGGGTTGAATTGTGTTGAGATTCGGCGCGGGAGAGCGTTCGCTGCTTGCTCTGGGGTGAACCTGGTTTTGAGCGAGTTGGACGGGTGTGGGTTTCCCAGAACGGGATTGGGTTGGGTACTTCTGTGTTCGCGTTGATGGAATTGTGTTGAGATCGGGAGCGGGAAAGTGTTCCGCTGCCTGCCGTCGGGGTGAACCTGGCCGTGAGAAAACACGGCGGCCGAGCCGCGGACTCGGGTGTTTCAGATAGGGACAGATCCGCCCCCTCCGGTCCTCAGGGCGTTAATTGTCATTTGAAATTTTGAACAAAACGCATTCGGTACCTGCTGCGGGGTGAACCGGGCCGCTCGAAATTTTGAGCGGCGCTCGGGGCTGTTGGTTTTTCCGAAGCGAGAATGGATGAGTACTTCTGTGTTCGCATTTGGCGTAAATGTCTTGAGATTTGGCGCGCGAAGGCGTTCGCTGCTTGCTGTGGGGTGAACCTGGCCTATGGGATGTCGGGGGCTCTTAGCCTTTCCAAAACGGGATTGGGTCGGTTACTGCTGCGTTTGCGCGGAGTGGAATTGTGTTGAGATTTGGCGCGCGAAAGCGTCTTCTGCTTGCTGTGGGGTGAACCTGGCCGCCACGAATCGGTGAAGGCCTTCGTTTGAGGTGGGGTCCTGACAGGAGCAACGGAAGTGTTCGTCGCTCGAGGTCACTCGAGGTTCGAATGGTAGGGTAGGGACAGGGAGCGGCGATCAGGATGGCGAAGGACAAGAAGTCGGCGGAGAAGCCGGAAAAGAAGCAGGGGAAAAAGCTTGCGAAGTACGCGGCGCCGGTGGTGAAGAAGCTGAAGGTCCGGAATGGCCAGCCGGCAAAGGTTTTGTCGTCGACGGAGGTGTTCGAGGGCCCGCTGTTCCGGGTGTTTCGGGATGAGATCGAGGAGCCGACCGGGAAGAAGGTCCGCCGGGATGTGATCCGGCACAACGGGTCGGCGGTGATTTTGGCGGTCGATGACCGGAAGAGCGGGAAGGATCCGCTGGTGCTGATCGAACGGCAGTTTCGGCATGCGGCGCAACATTATTTATATGAAGTACCGGCCGGGAAGATGGACGACGGAGAGGACCATCTGGAGGCGGCGAAGCGGGAGCTGCGGGAGGAGACCGGCTACTCGGCGAAGAGATGGACAAAGCTGGTGCGGTACTTCGCAAGTCCAGGATTTCTTGGGGAATGGATGCAGGTTTTTTTGGCAGAAGACCTGATCCCCGGGGAGGCTGCTCCAGAGGATGACGAGAGCTTCGAACTGCAGTTTGTGCCTTTGTCGGAGTTACTGAAGTTGATTGAGGCGGGCAGGATTCTGGATGGAAAGACGTTGATCTCAGTGATGTATTACGCGCGCTGGGGCCGGAAGAAGCGGAAGAAGAAATAAGGGTCTGTGGAATCCGGGAAGGAAACGCAGAAAACCAAACCTGGAGCGACGGCGTCTCTATCAGAGCAGGTTGGAATCCCCAACCACACTGCCTGAGAGGAAGGTTCGCGTACGTGGCTCAGTACAAAGGCAAAGTGAAGTGGTTCAACAACGCCAAAGGGTATGGTTTCATCGGGCGGGATGACGGGCCCGATGTGTTCGTTCACTACAGCGCGATCCAGGTGGACGGATACAAGAGTCTGAAGGAAGGCGACGACGTGGAGTTCGACATCGTCCAGGGCCAGAAGGGGCCGCAGGCGGACCAGGTGGTCAGGGCCCGTGACGCAGGCCCGAACGCGGGCGCTGACGCGGCCTGACCGGTCAAGCTCTCCAGAATCAATCCCAGCAACAAGCAAACACTCGTAGTGTGCGCGCGGCGAATACAAAAGATTCGTCTGCGCGCAGTGGTTTTCTACGGTACACTCCCTTGCCTCGTGGATGCAGGCCATCTCGCGGCGGTGTGTCTGGAATCGGTTTTCCTGGACGTGATGTAATCAATCCTCGATGGACAATCGTTCGATGGCGCAGTTACTGGCAGACACAGCCGATCTGCTGGAGATCAGCGCGGGTGATCCGTTTCGCATTCGCTCGTACCGCAGAGCGGCAGAGGCGGTGGAGCAGTCGACGGTGCAGCTGAGCACGATTGCGAACGACGCGAAGAGGCTGCAGGAGATCCCGGGGATCGGCAAGGGGATGGCGGCGAACATTCAGGAGATTGAAAAGGCGGGGACGCTGCCGCTGCGCGAAGAACTGCTGCTCAAGTATCGGCCGACCATGCTGGAACTGCTGCGGTTACCGGGGATGGGTCCGAAGACCGTTGCGTTGCTGTGGGACTCGCTGCAGGTGGGATCGGTCGAAGACCTGGAGAAGGCGATCGCGGAGGGGCGGCTGGCCGGGCTGCCGCGCATGGGCGAGAAGCTGGTCGAGAAACTCAAGAAAGGGATTGAGGATTACAAGCAGCGCAGCGGGCGGTTTCTGATTGACGACGCTGAAGAGGCGGCCGAGAAGCTGATTGCGTATCTGAAAAAGTTTGATGGGATCACGACGATATTGCCGGCGGGTTCGCTGCGGCGCGGGCGCGACACAGTGGGCGACCTGGACATTCTGGCGACGGGCCCTGCGTGCGCGGAAAACTGCGTGGATGCGGCGGTGGAGTATGTCGCGAATTATCCAGCGGCGGCGACGATGCTGGCGCGCGGTCAGAACAAGGTGAGTTTCCGACTGAGGTCGGGCCTGCAGGTGGATGTGCGGCTGCTGCCGGTTGGCTCTTATGGAGCGGCGCTGCAGTACTTCACGGGGTCGAAGATGCACAACGTGAGTATTCGGCAGCGGGCGCTGAAGCGCGGATACACGCTGAGCGAATATGCGCTGGCGAAGATCGAGGATGGGTCGTTTGTGGCGGGGGCGACGGAGGAGGAGATTTACGCTGCGCTGGGAATGGACTGGATTCCACCGGAGCTGCGCGAGAACAACGGAGAGATTGAGGCAGCGGAGGAGCATCGGCTGCCGGTGCTGGTTGAGGAAAGTGACATTCGCGGCGATGTGCACATGCATACGGTCGAGACCGACGGGAAGAACACGATTCGGGAGATGGCCGATGTGGGAGTGAAGCGCGGATACGAATACATCGCCATCACAGATCACTCGAAGAACCTGGCAATGACGTTCGGGCTCGATGACAAGCGGGCCGTGGAGCACATTGCTCGGATTCGGGCCGTGGACGAAGAGATGGAGGGAAGGATTCGGGTGTTCGCCGGGATCGAAGTAGATATCCTGGCAGATGGCGCGCTGGATTTGTCCGACGATGTGCTGGCACAGATGGATGTGGTGATCGCGAGCGTGCACTCATTGTTCAACATGCCGCCGGAGCAGATGACGGAACGGATGCTGCGCGCGATCGAAAATCCTCAGGTGAAAATTCTGGGACACCCGACGGGACGGCTGCTGCTGCGGCGCGAGGGATACGGGCTGGATCTGGAGGCGTTGCTGAAGAAGGCGGCGGAGGTGGGTTGCGCAGTGGAGCACAATGCGTATCCGGACCGGCTGGATTTGTGCGACCGCGACTTGCGACGGGCAAAGGAACTGGGGTGCAGGATTGTGGTGAACACGGATTCGCATCACACCAGTCATCTGGAGAAAATGCAGTACGGGGTGAAACAACTGCGGCGGGCGTGGCTAACGAAGGGGGATGTGCTGAACACGCGTGGAGCGGGGGAATTTTTGACTGGCTTGCGGCAGGCGTGAGCTGACAGCAGGGAGTTTCGGGGCGAGTGGGCTATTGGGGCCGGTGCTTTGCCGAATTGGGTCGGTGCGGGTACTTTCGGGCTGGTGAGCGAAGAAATTGAATTGATATTCCGCTGTCGAGGGTATCGGCTGCTTGCTGTGGGGTGAACCTTGCCGTCGGGAAGATCGGCGAGCTTTTGGCAGTTTCCAAAACGGGATTCGGTCGGTTACTCCAGCGTTCGGACGGGGTTGAATTGCCTTGAGATTTGGTGCGGAAAAGCGTTCGCTACTTGCTGTGGGGTGAACCTGGCCGTCGGGAAACCGGGCGGCTTTTTTTTTCAAAAGGGATCGCGGCACGGTACCTTTGGCGAGTGTACCGAAATGGATCGATGCGGGTACTTTTGGGCTCGTGGGCAAAGAAATTGAATTGATATTTCGTTGTCGAGGGTATGTGCTGCTTGCTGTGGGGTGAACCTGGTCGTCTGGTAGTGGGTCTGTTTTGTGCCAAAAAGGGATTTGGGGCGATGGCGGTTTGTTTTTCAGAACGGGATCGTGGCAAGGTACTTTTGGGCGAGTGCCGCGAGAATTTCGGTTGAGTGTTTGCCCATCAGAGTATCAACTGCTTGCTGTGGGGTGAACCTGGCGGTGGGAGAAGTGGGCTTGGTTTGTTCCAAAAGGGGATTGGGGCAATGGCGGTCGGTTTTTTTAAAACGGATCGTGGCACGGTACTGTGGGCGAGTGCGGCGGGAATTTCGGTTGAGTGTTTGCCTGCAGAGATATGTGCTGCTTGCTGTGGGGGGAGCGGGTCATCTGGAATTGTCGGCATTGGGTAATGAGTCAGCAAGGCGGCGCGCTCGCGCTCGATTCCCATGTCCCCAACACCAGGGACATGGGGCACCCGAATCCTGCGAAACCCATATCCCTGCATCGATTGGGTTCGTGTGGCGGGGATAAGACGGGCAGCGTTGGCGACTGGAAGAAGTTTTTTGGTCCTCCCTTGTTTCGCAGGTCATATTCCGATCCGTGAGGCAACCGTGCGCGGCAGGAGCGCGCAGGCCGGTTTTCAGTAGAATCGGGAGCAATATGTCCGAGAGAGAAGGGACGGGCTTTCATCCTCTGCTTGTGGTGATCGCGGCGATCGTAATCGTCGTCGGAGTCATTGCATCGTACGTATGGGTCACCTACACCGGACCGGTGCATACCGGGCAGGTGGTGTCGGTGTCCGCATATCCGATCCATCGCGAGCTTTCGACAGGCGGCGGGCTGGGCGGCCTGAGCGGTGGCCCGAACGTTTACGACGAAGTGATTGTCATCGCCGATGTGAAGATCAAAAGCACGACGAAGCTGCCGCTTTTTTTGCATGACATGTGGGGCGAAGTGACGCTGCCCAACGGAGATATTCTGCAAAGCCTTGCGGCGAGCGGTGAGGACTACAAAAAGGTGTTCGTCGCGTATCCGGCGCTCGAAGCGCAAAAGAAGACGCCCGTGCCACGCGGAGTCACGATGACTCCCGGACAGGAGATCGAAGGGCAACTGGTCTTCCACTATCCAATCGCGCAAAAGGACTGGGAGGGCCGGAAGCAGTTTGATGTAGTGATCGGGTTCATCAATCAGAAGAACCTGGTGCTGCACACGATGCCTGAACGGAGCCAGTAGGCGGTAGCCTGTAACCGGTAGCCCGAGCCGGTAGCTCGAACTTAAGGCAACGAGGCGCTGGCTCCTGGCCGCTGCTCGGCTTCCAGCTGGTGGCATCGAGTAATCTGATCGTTCGATATGTTTGCGAAGGCGCAGCGGGTTCACTTTATCGGAATAGGCGGGATCGGGATGAGCGGGATTGCGGAGATCCTGCTGAACCTGCATTACCCGGTGAGCGGGTCGGATCTTCGGCGGTCGGCAGTGACGGAGCGGCTGGCGACGCTGGGCGCGACGGTGTTCGAGGGGCATGCGGCGGCCAACGTGGTGGGCGCGAGCGTGGTTGTGATCAGCTCCGCCGTACACGAGAACAATCCCGAAGTGGTGGAGGCGCGGGCGCGGAAGATTCCAGTGATTCAGCGCGCCGAGATGCTGGCCGAGCTGATGCGGCTGAAGTACGGCATCGCGATCGCGGGGATGCACGGGAAGACGACGACCACTTCGATGGTGGCGTCGGTGCTGACGGCGGGGGGGCTTGATCCGACGGTGGTGGTGGGCGGACGTGTGGATGCGATGGGCTCGAATGCACGGCTGGGACAGAGCCAGTATCTGGTGGCCGAGGCCGACGAGAGTGACCGGTCATTCCTGAGGCTGTCGCCGATTCTTTCGGTGGTGACAAATCTGGATCGCGAGCACATGGACTGCTACCGCGATATGGCCGATGTGGAGAACGCGTTCGTCGAATTCATGGAGCGGGTGCCTTTCTACGGCGCGTGCGTGGCATGCGCGGACAATGAGCTGCTGGCAGGAATCTTGCCGCGCGTGCGGCGCAGGGTGTTCACGTACGGGATGTCTCCGCATGCGGATTTTGTGTTGCGGTCGTTGCCGGCTCTGCCTTCAGGTGAGGAGGGGGCTGCGTCGGCCGGGCCTCGGGTGTGCCGGACGCGGTTCGAAGTGGTTGCGGATGGCGAGGTATATGGACCGCTGGAACTGCAGGTGCCGGGGATCCACAATGTCCTAAATGCAACCGCGGCTGTTGCAATTGGGACGCGGCTGGAGATCAAGCCGGAGGCGATTGCGGCGGGTCTTCGGGCGTTTCGCGGCGTGGATCGGCGGTTCCAGGTGAAGGGATGTGTGCGCGGCGTGACGGTGGTGGACGATTATGGGCACCATCCGACGGAGATACGGGCAACGCTCAGAGCGGCGAAGGAATGCGGATATGGCGGAGTGCATGTGATCTTTCAGCCGCATCGATACACGCGCACGCGAAACCTGATGGAGGAATTTGTTCACGCCTTTGACGACGCGGCGAGCGTAGAGGTGCTGGATATCTATGCGGCGAGCGAGGAGCCGATTGCGGGGATCACGGCGAAGGCGCTGGTGGAAAAGATTCACTGCGACTGCGTTGAATACGCGCCGTCGGGGGATGAGGCGGCGGCGAGAGCGATGGCGCGGGCGCGGGAGGGGGACGCGATTCTGACGCTGGGCGCGGGGAGTGTGTCGCAGCTGGCGCCGCAGGTTGTGGAGCGGATGAAGACGGGGGTTTAGGGAACGGAGTTCAGAGTTTGCAGGCGGATTGCGTCCTTTGCTCCGTGGCGCGATGGTGAAAACGGCGGGTTTGCGAAGGTCCCGGCCCTCACCTGGGTCATGGCTTTTTGCGAGCCGCTTTCTGCGCGTTTCTGATGAGCTTCATGGCGGCGTCGGGGCCTTTGAGACCGAGGAGGCGATACTGCTTGCCTTCGAGCGAATGATAGTGGACGAAAAATTCCTCGAGTTCCTTAACCCAGCGGGCGGGCAGGTCTTTCAAGCGGCGAACATTGGCATACATATGATTGGCGTCGGCAACAGCAACGAGACGATCGTTGCGAATTGTCTTTTTGCTTCCATCTCTTTTCTTCTCGATTTGCTCTCCTTCGATGACGCCGATGAGCCGGGCGAGGACGGCGATGCCAGGGAAAGCCGGCTCGTCCATGAGGAGGAGCACGTCGATAGGGTCGCCGTCGGGAGCCAGGGTTCGGGGAAGGAAGCCGAATTCCCAGGGAAAGATCATGCCAGCGGGCAGGACAGCTTTCAGGGTGAAGATGCCCTGGTCGGGATCGAATGCGAATTTATTACGGCTGCCTGCAGGTGTTTCGATGATGACCTGGAGGAGGTTGTCTTTTTTGTCGATGGGCTGGAGGCGGGTTGGAGCGGACAGAGATTTCATGGGTGTTTGCGATGGTGTTCTGCGTTTGGCGTGGATTCGCCGGCCGCAATGTGAAATGGGAAGTAAATTCTGGCGCGGGCGTTGTCCGGTGGCGTCGGTCGCGGTGAGACAGGGGTTGGGGCCGACTTTCAGGGAAGGATGGCGTTATTTCGGGAAATCCAGCCGGGGACTTCGAGAGGGGTTACTTTGCATGGGAGAGACTCGAATCTGGTTGATCCAGGGGAGTGCGAGAGCGTCTTCTGCTTGCTGTGGGGTGAACCTGGCGTGCGGGGAGGGGCGGTTTTTGAGCTTTTCCAATGTGGGATAGAGCCAGTTACTGCTGTGTTCCTGCTTGATTGAATTCGCTTGAGATTTGGTGCGCGAAGGCGTCTTCTGTTTGCTGTGGGGTGAACCTGGGCCGCCCAGGAAGTAGGCTGGTTGGTTCCAAAATGGGATTTGGGCGGTACTTCCGCGTTCGTGTGGGGCTGAATTGTTTTGAGATTTGGGCGCGCGAAGGCGTCTTCTGCTTGCTGTGGGGTGAACCTGGCGTGCGGCGAGC
>Ga0335072_10004098_pt1 | contig 21737 bp, 19 predicted proteins | sample Lox_Sample_21_FD_206725 | JGI IMG/M metagenome (GOLD analysis project Ga0335072, IMG submission 206725) | Soil microbial communities from Loxahatchee National Wildlife Refuge, Florida, United States - Lox_Sample_2.1 | ecosystem: Environmental > Terrestrial > Soil > Wetlands | place: USA...
GCCTCAGTCATCATGCGGTCAGTCTGCCCCACACGGCACCCAGGCGGTAGACGCGATGCTGAATTGGCTGAATGGGGCGACGCACGTTTCAGCGAATGTTCACCTGGGCAGTGGCGGCCGCCACACCCGGGCCGGGCTGCGGCATCATGACTTGGGTGAGCGGCATATACGACGACCCCGAGCTGTACCAGATCGCCTGCGCCTACCGTGACCTCCCGTCTGAGGTCGACGCTCTGCTAGTGTGGGCGAGCATGTACTGGGAGGGGCCGGGGGCCGACCCCTCCGGGCCGTCCCGCGTCCTTGAGCTCGCGGCCGGGCCGGCGGAGCACGCGCTCGAACTGGCCCGCCGCGGCCTGCGCCCCACGGCCCTGGACATCAGCCCGGCGATGTGCCAATGGGCCGCCGGCCGGGCCGGAAGGGAGGGCCTGGCACTCGAGGTCGTCCAGGCCGACATGCGGGACTTCAAGCTCGCAAGCGGCCCGGTGGACATGGCCATCACGATGCTCAACTCAGCCTGTCACCTGTTCACGCTGGACGACATGATCGCGCACCTGGGGGCAGTCGCGCGGGCCCTCGTGCCGGGCGGCCTGTACATCGTCGAGCTTGCCCATCCGGCCGACTACCTCAGCGAATCCGCCGTCACCAGCAGCGAGTGGACGATCGAGCAGGATGGCCTGACCGCTGACGTGCGCTGGGGCGGGCCGCCTGACGCGATCGACCCGGTCACCCAGGTCACCCGCGAGCAGGTCCGCATCACCGCCCGCTATGCGGACGGCACCACCCGGACCGTCACCGACGTGGTGCCGAACCGGTTCTGGACGGCCACGGAGATCAACGCGGCCGTCAGGCTCGCGGGCGGCTTCGAGGTGGCGGCCAGCTACGGCGACTTCGACCAGGCGACAGCGGTCGACGATCCGGAAGCGTGGCGGCTGATCCTGGTGCTCCGCCGCGACGCCTAGCGGCGCCGCCGCGCCACGACGGCCCGACGGCACCATCGGCGATGCGGCCATGGGCTACTCGACCGGGATTTCCTTGTTGATGAGCGACAGGTCGATGCCCTGCCGGTTACGGACGATGCGGGCGGTCACGTAGATGACGATGGCCAGCACGTACATCGCGCCCATGTAGATGAGCGAGTCGTGGTTGTTGACGCCGTAGCCGGAGTTCGAGAGCCACTCATACAGGTTGTAGCCGAGCAGGCCGATCGTGATCACGCCAGCGGCGGGGACGACCGGCACGCCGAGGAGCTTCAGCCGCGAGGCTGGCGATGCCCGCCACAGGTCCGGCTTCACGAACGGCAGCAGCACGACCGCGATCGCGCTGAACAGGTACGTAACCGCGATGACCAGCGTCGCGTCCAGCGTGTAGGTGTGGAACGAGGAGTTGTACCAGTACAGCGCGGACAACCCGACGGCCGGCGCCAGCATGAGGACCAGCGACCACACTGGCACCCGGCGCTTCTCCGAGACCTGGGCCGCGCCGTCGGGCAGGATCCGGTCGAAGGCCGCCGCGAAGATCACGCGGGTCGAGGACAGGAACAGCGTGCCGACCCAGCCGAAGAACCACAGGCTCATCAGCAGGATCAAGATCACCTGGAACGCCGTGTTGTTGACTAGCCAGCCGACCAGCATCACCGGGTATGGGAAGATCGGCAGCGCGTGCGCCGTCGCGTAGACGGGGTTGAAGCTGTCGACCCACAGCGCGTTGGCGTCCTGGTAGAAGTTGAAGCCGAACGTCTTGGCGAACAGCGCCAGCAGGATCACCGACAGCAGCACGGTGGTCCACAGGCCGAAGAACATGCCGCTGAACACGCGCTTGAAGTCCGAGGCGCCCCGGACCTCGCCGTACAGCGTGGTTCCCCAGTTCGGCCAGAGCAGGTAGAACATCAGCATCGGGACCAGCAGCATCGACTGGCCGAACGCGCCGGTGACGCCGAAGGATGCCGGGGCGTAGCCAATCTTGGAGCTGCCCGCGTCGGCGATGGTGCCCGCGTAGCCGTTCTTCATGCCGAACAGCTTGGCCGTCTCGGTGTTGTAGGCGCTGATGAAGTCGTGCCTGCTGAACGCCAGCATCAGGATCGCGATGATCCCCAGGCCCACCAGGCCCCCGTAGAAGCACCACTTCTGCACCCGGGCGTAGCCGGACATGCCCAGCGAGACCAGCACGCCAGCCACGGCGACGGTGATGAGCGTGACCACGAAGCCGCCGGTGGGCGATTCGAACCAGGCGGCGCCCGAGGCGTCGTTGAACGTGGCCCACAGCGGCTGGAAGAACTCCTCTGACAGGACAGCGCCGTAGATCGGCGCCCACAGCCACAGGATGAACCACCACCCGGTGGCGGCCATCACGAATCCGACGCCGCTGCCGAGGATGCGGCTTTGCCAGACGTAGTCGCCGCCGGCCCGCGGGATCGTGACGACGAGGCCGCTGTAGGCGATGACGAGGAACGAGACCCACACGCCCGAGATGAGCACCGCGGTGACCAGCTGCCCGCTGGGGAACGCGTCCTGGTAGGCGAACTCCACCAGGCCGAGGGTGATGACGTTGGTAGACAGGCAGGCGTAGATCATCGAGTCGCGGACCGACCAGCCACGGACGAGGCCGGTCGCCTTCCGGAGGAATAGTTCCGGTCTCTCGTCGCCAACGGCGCCCAAGGCCATAACGGACCCCTTCTACATCTACATACATCTAAATAAACGTTCATAACGAAAGCGACAACTCGATCAACCCATGAGTCGCTCTCGTACCGCTAGAACGTGGACAAATAACACGTTCTACTGCAGCACAGTAACAGTCACCCGTTTACCAGGACATACTTGACTTTGCCCTTTTTCGGGTTTAGCTCGAGGAGGGCGGCCTGCAGCACCCCGTCGCTGTAGGAGCTGCCTGGATTCACCGCCAGCGAGCGGCCCAGCCGGGCCACGCCCTTGCTCTCGTGGATGTGGCCATGCACGGAAAGCAGGGGCTGGTACTTCTCGATGGCGGCCCGGACGGCGGTGGAGCCGACCGGCTTCATGACCGCGCCGCCGTGCGTCGGGCGCAGGGTGGCGTCGAGGGCCGGGGCCTCGTCCAGGCCGGTGCCGTAGGGCGGCGCGTGGAAGTTGAAGATCGCGCGGCTCAGGTCGGGCACGCTGGCGGCCACGGCGTCGATCTTGGCGGCGAGCTCATCCTCGGGCGCTTCCCGGTGGGTGTCCCATGGTGTCGGGTTGGTCCAGCCCATCGAGACCATGGAGAAGCCGCCCAGGTCGAGCACCTTGCCCTCGGCGAACGTGACAGCCGGCGAGCTCTCGATGATCGGGTCGATGTCGAAGATGTCGTCGTTGCCGCCGTTGAGGATGCAGGGGACGTCGCCCCGGTGCCCCAGCTTGTCGTCGGCCATCGTCAGCCAGCGGTCAAGGGAGCGCAGCATTTCCTGCTCAAACCGCTGGTCCTTGACCTCCTCAGACCCGGCGATGTGGCCGTACTCGTCTTCTGTGATGACGAACGGGTAGAAGCCCCTGTCCCTGATGCGCTGCTCGACCGCGGTGAGCTCGTCGCGGGTCTCGACCCGGATCAGCTCGCCCCGGATCCTGGTCTGCCAGTAACCGGGGTAGGCGATGATCGGCACCATCGCCTTCCCGGTGACATCGCCACCGAGGACCACGAGGTCCGCCTTGTAGAAGGCAGCGGCATTGAGGAACTTCTTCCAGCAGATCTCAGACCCGTGGATGTCGGTCGCGAAGAAGATCTTCATTCGTCTATCTCTCTACCGGTGCTGTCGGCCTACCCGCCCGGTATCGTTGCCTTTTCACCGGGCGGGTCCCGGGGGTACGGGGGTCGCCCCCCGGGAGACTAATGAGCTACCTCCTCAGGCAGCTCGTACCATTTGACGCGGTCGCCGACCCTGGCGCGCAGCTTCCACTTGGCGCTTTTCTGCACGGAGCGGGCGAACTCAAGCAGGGCCGCAGCCTGCTGCAGCGGGTCGAACGGCGCGCCTTCAGGCACCACCGCCGGGTTCTCCTTGACCAGCCGGGGCAGCTTCTCCAGGCTGCCCGTGCAGGTTCGCCACCAGCCCCAGTCCCCGGCCAGGACCTCGCCGAGGCGCGCCGTGCTTATCGACGCCACCTCGCCCTTGGCGTCGATGCCCACGCCGGACAGCAGGTGCGTGATGTCGTGCACGTCCTTGGCGTTGAGCTCGACGATCTGCAGCTTGGAAAGCAGCAGGTCCGCTGGGTCGAGAGTGGGCGAGGAATTCATCAGTGACGGGCGCAGGTCCAGCGTGTGGCACATGACCAGCCGGTCGACCATGACATCGACCGGCCGCCCGGAGGGGGCGATGAAGTACATCTGCCGATCGCCGTTCAGGTTGTTGAACATCTTGTCCGGCGTGCAGCCGCTCTTTTCCAGGTACGCCGCGACGTCACGGCGGGACTTGCCGGCGGTGGCGAAGTCCATGTCCTGGCCTGCTCGCAGCCGGGGCGGGAAGTCCGGGCACAGGACCCGCACCCCAAGCCCGCCGAGCAGCCGCAACGGCAGGCCGGCGTCGGTCGCTCCCCGGACGAGGCCGACTGCCTCGGGAAGGGGATCGTCAGCGGCCGTGGTCATGAGGGGCTGCTCCTCGCTGTCTCGCGTGCCCGATACGCCTGATCATCGGGAAGCCGTCACTGCCTGTCCAGACACTGGCCGGAGAAACTTCCCATTGGTTCCACCATGTGGGCAAGCGGGTCAGTTGTGGCGATAGAACGGGATGTCCTCGGCCGCCAGAGGCGTGTTGCCCATGATCAGGTCGGCCGCCTTCTCGGCCACCATCATCGTCGGCGCGTAGATATTGCCGTTGGTGACATAGGGGAAGACCGAGGCGTCGACCACGCGCAGTCGCTCGGTGCCGTGCACAAGAAGCGACAGCGGATCGGTCACTGACATCGCCGTGGTGCCCATGGCGCAGGTGCATGACGGGTGCAGGGCGGTCTCCGCGTCGCGCCGCACCCAGTCCAGCACCTCTTCCTCCGTGCTCACCGACGGGCCGGGGGAGAGCTCCCCGTCGTTGAACTCGTCGAAGGCGGGCTGGCTGAGAATGTCTCGGGCGATGGAGATCGCCTCCTTCCACTCGCGCCGGTCCGACGGCGTGGACAGGTAGTTGAACCGCAGCGCGGGGTGCACTTTCGGGTCGCGTGAGGTGATCTTCACGGTGCCACGCGAGTCGGAGTACATCGGCCCGATGTGCACTTGGTAGCCGTGACCGCCGGCCGGCGCCGATCCGTCGTAGCGGATGGCAATCGGCAGGAAGTGGAACATCAGGTTGGGGTAGGCGACCTCAGAGTTCGACCGGGCGAATCCGCCGGCCTCGAAGTGGTTGGTCGCGCCGGGCCCGGACCGGAGGAACAGCCACTTCGCCCCGACCATCGGCCGGTTGCGCCACTTGAGTGCGGGCGCGACAGAGACCGGGAGCCTGGAGCCGTACTGGACGTAGACCTCCAGGTGATCCTGCATGTTCTCGCCCACGCCAGGCAGGTCGGCCACCACGTCGATGCCGAGCGCCCGCAGCTCGCTCGCGGCACCGACGCCGGACAGCTGCAGTAGCTGCGGTGAGCCGAAGGCACCGGAGCAGACGATAACCTCGCCGGCTCGGGCACGACGGGGGGAGGACCCGTTATGCCGGAATTCAACGCCTGTCGCCCTGGTGCCGCTGAAGGTGATGCGGCTGACCTGGACCCGGGTGACCACCTTCAGGTTCGGCCGGTCCATCACCGGGTGCAGGTACGCGCGGGCGGCGGACAGGCGGCGGCCGCCGGAGATGTTGCGGTCGAAGGGCGCGAAGCCTTCCTGGCGGTAGCCGTTGACGTCATCGGTGACGTGGTACCCCGCCTGCCTGACGGCCGCGAAGAAGGCCTGGAACAGCGGGCTGCTGGCGGGGCCGCGCTCCAGGACGAGCGGCCCGTCGGTGCCGCGGAACTTCTCACTTCGCGTGCCCGGAGCGGCCAGGCAGTTCTCCATCCGCTTGAAGTAGGGCAGGCAGTGCGCGTAGTCCCAGGTCTCCATCCCCGGATCGGCGGCCCACCGCTCGTAGTCGAGCGGGTTGCCGCGCTGGAAGATCATCCCGTTGATGCTGCTCGACCCGCCAAGGACCTTGCCGCGGGCGTGGTAGATCCGGCGGTCGTTCAGGTGCGGTTCCGGCTCTGACTCATACCTCCAGTCATAGAACCGGCTGCCGATCGGGAAGGTGAGCGCGGCGGGCATGTGGATGAACGGGTCCCAGCTGTAGTCGGGGCGGCCCGCCTCGAGGACGAGGACCCGGGTCGTCGCGTCGGCCGACAGCCGGCTCGCCAGCGCGCTGCCCGCCGAGCCGCCGCCCACGATGATGTAGTCGAAGATCGTTGCCGTCATGCTGTGCCTCCCCGCGTGACTGTCTTGCCCTGGCCTATCTGCTGACTGACTCGAGGTTCTCCCTGACCATGACCGTCATCTGGTGCTCGGGGCCGAGGTACTGCTCGCAGTCGGCGAGCGCGCGGCGCAGCACGCGGACCATGTCATTCGTCCGGCCCGCGTCGTAGTAGGCGGTGGCCAGGTTGCACCGGGTCGTCATCGTCTCCACGTCACCAGGGCCGAGCATCCGCTCGCTGTCGGCGACCGCCCGCTCGTAGGCGGGAATCGCCTCGTTCAGGCGGCGGGCCACCTGGTAGGCGGCGGCGAGGTTAGAGCGGGCGGTCAGCGTGTCGCGGTGGTCCGGGCCCAGGACCCGCTCCCGGTCGGCGAGCACCCGCTCGTACCGCGGTATCGCGTCCTTCAGCTTCCCCGCCTGCCGGTAGGCGTAGGCGAGGTTGCCGCGCGCCGTCATCGTGTCGGGGTGGTCGGTCCCTTGCACCCGCTCCAGGTCCGTGACCTGTCGCTCGTAGCTGACGAGGGCGTCCTTCTGCTTGCCGCCCTTGCGGTAGGCGGCGGCGAGCTGGCCCCGGGCGGCGATGGTCGCCACGTTGTCTGAGCCGAGCGAGGCCTCCATGTCGTGCAGCACTCGCTGGTAGGCGGCGATCGCCTCCTTGGCCTGCCCGACCGACTGGTAGGCGGCCGCCAGGCTAGCGCGGGCGGCGATCGTGTCGCGGTGGGTCGCGCCCAGGGATCGCTCGGACTCGGCGAGGGCCTGCTCGAACAGCCGGATGGCGTCGCCGCGCCGTCCGGCCGCCTGGTAGGCGGAGGCGAGGCCGACCCGGATGGCCAGGGTGTCGCGGTGCGAGGAGCCGAGCACCCGGTCGGCGGTGGCCAGCGTCTCCTCGTACAGGGTCATCGCCTCCGGCTGCAGGCCAGCCGCCTCATAGGAGTGCGCAAGGCTCACCCGGGCGGTCAGCGTCTCGGGATGGTCGACGCCGAGGTTGCGCTCCCGGTCGGCCAGCGCGGCCTCGAACACCGACATCGCCTCGGCCATCCGGCCGGCCTTCTCGTAGGCGGTGGCGAGCCGGTCGCGGGCGAGCACCGACTGCTGGTGGCCGGGACCGAGCAGGTGCGTGCAGGTGGCCGCGATGGCCTGCCAGTAGTCGATGCCTGAGTTGGCCAGCAGGCTGTCGGAGAGCGACACCCCGCAGCGCAGCAGCAGCTGGTGTGCCTCCGGCTTCCACAGCAGGTCACCGGCGTACGCTCGCAGGCTCGCGGCGCTGTCGCGCAGGGCCTGCTCCAGCTGGGCCGCGTCCGCGCCAGCCCCGGTCCCCGCACCTGCCCCGGTCCCCGCGCCGGGCTCGGGCCACGCCTCAAGCAGCGCCGCCGCCGCCGCCATCACGACCTGCTCGATACTCGAGCGCGACAGGTAGGCCCGGATCGCGGCCTGCACCGCGGAGTGCATCCAGATCGTCCGGGACCCGCTGGTCTTATCCAGGCTGACCAGGCCCAGTTCCTCCAGCGTGCCGAAGGCCGAGCGGATGAGGTTCTGGTCGGTGGCGCTCGCCGCCGAGGAGCGGCCCATGATGTAGCCACAGGCGGCGGGGGACGTCAGCACGGCCGCGGGGATGCCGCTGGTGGACAGCATCGCGGTGAGGACGAGCGTCGGCCACGCCAGCCCGTCCGGTATGACCTGGTGCGCCCGCTCGACCGCCAGCGACCAGCTGGCCAGCATGGACGGCGGCCAGCCCTCGGTGGCGGGCCCGGCCGTGGCCTGCTGGCGCTCGAGGTACCGCGCCCGGTAGTCGCGGGCGGTCGTGTCGGCCGCCATGATCTGCGCGGCCGCGAGCGCGAGGCTGATCGGGTAGCCGCCGAGGTCCTCGGCCAGGTCCAGGGACTCGATCCGCTGGTCGGGGTGGCCGGTCAGCCGGGTGCTGAGGTATCCGAGCGCCTCGCGCCTGCTGAACGGCTCGACGCCGACGACCGTCCGGCCCGGGGCGTCTACCGCTGACTCGTTCAGCCGCGTCGTGACCAGCACCTGCCCGGATCTTCCCTGCGGCCACAGGCCCTCAAGATCGGCCGCTGACTGCAGGTCATCGAGGATCAGCGCCCACCGGCTCTGGGTCCGGCTGAGCCAGTCAAGCAGCCGCGCGGCCGCCGCGTCCGCGATCTCGCCGGGCTGGTCGGCGTCCAGTTCGCCCGCCGCCTGGGCATAACTGGCGATAATCGACTCTCGGCTGCCGGCCGGCACCCAGACGAGCAGGTCAACGGCGCCCGCGTTCCAGGCCGAGTGCGCGAAGCCGACCGCGAGTTGCGTCTTGCCGATTCCCTCGGTGACCTGCCAGGGATCGGCGCTCTCCTTGCGCGCGAGGACGATTGTCTCGCCTGGACGCAGCCCTTCTGTCAGGCCAAATCCGGTCTCGACGCGGGGCAAATAGGAATCCGCGAGCGGGGGCACGACGCCGGACAGCACCGGGGCCGTAGCACGCTGGGCACCCACGATCGCCAAACCTCTTCCGTAATGCCTGATGTATTACGGAATCCTAGTGCCACGAGTAAAGGTAACGCCGCATGTCATGACAAAGACGCGGAGCTGACATTTTCCAACAGTCTGTCCCATTGCCGGGCCGACAGATATCGATAATATTTACGAGGCAATTATAAGAGGGCTGGATGATATGCAATAACAGTGCGGGAACCGGGCGCTACCTCGGTGAATCCGCCGTCTTGCACGACGGGCAGGTCGCTGGCCAGCAGTTGCTTCCACTGGTCCGGCGTTGCCAGCCGGACGGCAAGGTCAAAGCCGTTTTCCGCCCATTCCTCGCGGGCGCTGTCGTCCAGCCGCCACCAGGCCAGCTGTGCGGCGTGCCCGGCCTGGGCCATGGCCTTACCCGCCGTCATGGGGATTTCCGGCGTGATCCACAGCGTGGGCTGTCCCGGGCCGGGCGGGGCGGGCGGCTCGGCGTCGGCGAGATCGGTGCCGGAGACCTGGAGCTTCGCCAGGTCCTGTGGCCAGTCGTCCACGGGGACAGGGGGGAACACGCGCACCTCGGCGCTGCGGTGAGTCACGGTAATGCCAGGCAGGCCGACGGCGCGGTCCCAGGCCGCGCCCCGGGCCCGGCGCACCACCTTGCGGATCCTCGCGTCGGTCCAGGCGCGGACAAGCGCGGCCCACTCGCCCTCGTCGCTGGCCCGCGGGTCGGTCAGCAAGGTAAGCACGGCGATGGCGGCGCACTCCAGGGCGTCGGTGCGACCCGGCGGTGCCGCCCGCTCCACCCGGACGACCAGCGGCAGGGCGTACTGGTCCCTGGCATCCCGGGCCGCGTCCGGCATGGCGGGGCGCTGCGTTCCTGCGTCGGCTGGGCTTCCTGTGGTCACGGGTTCCCAGGATGCCATGGGCACGCCATCAAGCGGGAATGGGCGCCGGCGACGCGGTGCCCGTGGCCCGCCCGCCCGTCGCGGCCTCGGCGGGCTCCGCCGGGGCGGCCGATGCCCCCGCGGGCGGCCGGATCGCCTGGCCGGTCGCGACCACCAGGTCCAGGTAGCGCTGGGTCTCCTGGGCGCGCTGGCGCCGGCTCCAGCCGAGCAGCTTGCCCATGATCGTGGCCACCGTGGAGGCGGCGGGGGCGCCCGCGTCTGGCGACTCGATGAGCAGCCGTACCCGGCGGGCCAGGACGTCCTCCACGTGCAGCGCGCCTTCGTGCGTGACCGCGTAGACAACCTCGGCCCGCAGGTACGGGTACCCGGCCGCCAGCGGCCGGCCCAGCGCCTTGTCCGCGCGCAGCAGGCCAAGGATCTCCTCGGCCAGGGCGCCGTAGCGGCCGATGAGGTGCTCCACCACCGGCACGGAGACGCCGTAATCCTCGGCCATTCGGCGCGCACCGGCCCGCACCGCCGCCAGCCCGTCCGCGCCGAGCAGCGGCAACTGGTCGGTCACCGAGGGCGGGACCTCGCGCGGGAAGTCGCCGACGGCCGCGTCGATCACGTCCCTGGCCATCAGGCGGTAAGTCGTGAGCTTCCCGCCCGCGATGGAGACAAGACCCGGCAGGGGCGCATCGACCACGTGCTCGCGGGACACCTTGGTCGTCGGCTTATCGGTGACATCGGCAGGCGCCAGGCCAGGAGCAGGCTCGGGGTCAGCCACCAGCGGCCGCAGCCCGGCGTAAACCGCCAGCACATCGCCACTGGTCAGGGGCTTCGCGAGCACCCGGTTGGCCTGGCCGAGTATGTAGTCGACGTCCTGGGCCGTCGCGGTCGGCTCGGCCCGGTCGCCGGAGAAGTCGGTATCGGTGGTGCCCACGATCCAGCGGTCGTCGCCCCACGGGATGAAGAACAGGACGGACTTCTCCGTCCGCACGATCATGCCAGGGCCCGCGTCGATCGCCGCCCGGGGCACCACCAGGTGCACGCCCTTGGACATGCGCACCTGATAGCCGGCCCGCACGCCGCTGGCCTCATGGACAAGGTCGGACCAGACCCCGGCGCAGACGACCACCCGAGTCGCGCGGATGTCGTGCAGGTGGCCGGTTTCCTCGTCGCGAACCCGGGCGCCGATCACCGGGGCATCGTGATCCTCGCAGGAGCGCAGCAATGCGACGGCACTGGCGCTCGTCACCAGCGTCGCGCCGTGCGTTGCCGCCGTCCGTGCCACCGTCATCGCCAGCCGGGCGTCGTCGACCTGGGCGTCGTAGTAGATCATGGCACCCGCGAGCCGGTCCGGCTTCAGCGCGGGCGCCCGCTTCAGCGCGCCACGGGTGGTCAGGTGCCGGTGGTACGGCACCGGCCGCTTGGTGCCCTCCATCGCGTCGTAGATGACAAGGCCGGCCCCGACGTAAGGCCGCTCAACGACCTTCTTGTAGATCGGGTAAAGGAACGGCAGCGGCCGGACCAGGTGCGGGGCGAGCTTGCTGACAAGCAGGTCGCGCTCGCGCAGGGCCTCCTTGACCAGCTTGAAGTCACGCTGCTCGAGGTACCGCAGGCCACCGTGGACGAGCTTGCTCGACCGGCTGGACGTGCCCGCGGCCAGGTCGCGTGCCTCGACGAGGCCCACCCGCAGCCCACGGGACGCGGCGTCGAGTGCTGCCCCCGTGCCGGTGACGCCACCCCCAATGACCAGGACATCAAGCGGCTCAGAGGCCAGCTTCCGCAATGCGTCCGCGCGCTTCGTCGCGTCCAGTGCGCCGTGGATGGGCACGTTCCTCTCCCTCCCCGGATCCCTCCCGCAGGGGACTCCTTACTACAGAGTAGGTACCGTTACTTGCCGACGGCCAATCGCCTCCTTTGACCGGGTACGCGGTCCGGCGGCAGCCGAGCGGGATGATCGGGCGAGGTTCTACCCCTGGCGGCGGGAACACTGCAAGACTTAGCGGGTCCGGCATTCGCACCCAGGAGACCACGTGCCAGATTTCGTCGGGGCCATCGACCAGGGCACCACAAGCACCCGGTTCATGATCTTCGACCACGCCGGGGCGGCGGTGGCACGCCACCAGCTGGAGCACGAGCAGATCCTGCCCCGTTCGGGCTGGGTCGAGCACGACCCCGTGGAGATCTGGGAGCGCACCCGTACGGTGATCGCGGCCACGCTGCACTCGGCGGGACTATCCGCCGGTGACCTGGCCGCGATCGGGGTAACGAACCAGCGCGAGACCACCGTCGTGTGGAATCGCCAGACCGGGCGGCCCTACTACAACGCCATCGTCTGGCAAGACACTAGGACCGACCAGATCGCGACCGCGCTGTCGCGTGATGAGCGGGGCGAGGCCATCAGGCGCAAGGCCGGGCTGCCGCCCGCCACCTACTTCTCCGGCGGGAAGCTGCAATGGCTGCTTGACAACGTGGACGGCCTGCGGGCGGCGGCCGAGCGGGGGGACGCCCTGTTCGGGACCATGGACTCCTGGCTGCTCTGGAACCTGACCGGCGGGGCCACGCACGTCACCGACGTGACCAACGCCAGCCGGACCATGCTCATGGACCTGCAGGCGCTGGACTGGGACGACCAGCTGTGCGAGATCTTCGCCGTGCCGCGCCCGATGCTCCCGTCGATCAGGGCGAGCGTCTACGAGTTCGGCCGGGCGACCACGCCAGACCTGCTCGGCGCCGGCCCGGAGGGCCGCGCGGGATCGCACGACGGCGTGCTCGTCGGTGGCGTCCTTGGCGACCAGCAGGCCGCGACCATGGGCCAGGCCTGCTTTTCGCCCGGAGAAGCCAAGAACACCTACGGCACGGGCAACTTCCTGCTGCTGAACACCGGAACCGAGCGGCACGTGTCCGGCTCGGGCCTGCTGACCACGCCCGCCTACCAGCTGGCGTCAGGGGCGGCGGTATTCGCCCTTGAGGGCTCGGTCGCGGTGACGGGCTCGGCGGTGCAGTGGCTGCGTGACCAGCTTGGCATCATCAGCGGCGCCGCCGACAGCGAGTACCTCGCCAGCAAGGTCGACGACACCGCGGGACTGTACTTCGTGCCCGCCTTCTCCGGCCTGTTCGCTCCGTACTGGCGCCCCGACGCCCGCGGCGCGATCGTCGGGATGTCCCGGTTCCACACCAACGCGCACCTGACCCGGGCCACGCTTGAGGCGATCTGCTATCAGACCCGCGATGTGGTGGAGGCGATGACCATCGACTCGGGGGTCCGGCTTGACTTGCTGAAGGTCGACGGGGGCGTGACCGCCAACAACCTGTGCATGCAGTTGCAGGCCGACATCCTCGGAGTGCCGGTGTCTCGCCCGGTGGTGGCCGAGACCACCGCGCTCGGCGCGGCCTACGCAGCCGGGCTGGCCGTCGGCTTCTGGCGCGGCACCGACGAGCTGCGGGCCAACTGGCGGGAATCGCGGCGCTGGGAGCCGTCCTGGTCCGCCGACCGCCGTGAGGCTGGCTACGCGGGCTGGAAGAAGGCCGTCTCGAGGACCCTCGACTGGGTTGACGTCGGCTAGCCGGGCCCGGATAGGGTCAGCCGGTGGCTAATGTACTTTCTGACCTGCAAGTGACGCCAGTGGGCGGCGCATCCGCCGTCCTCGGCGAGGGGCCTTACTGGATCCCGTCGGAGTCCGCCCTGCTGTGGGTCGACATCGGGGCCGGCCTGCTGCACAGGACCGAGATCCCCGCAGGCACGACGACCAGCACGGAGCTCGGCCAGATTTCCGCGGTGTTTCCCGCCCAGGGCGGCGGGGTGCTGTACGCGGGCGGCCACCAGGTGATCCTGCGCGAGTCCCTCACCGGCCCGGCTTCGGACGGCCCTGCTTCGGACGGCCCCGCTTCGGGCGGCCCCGCTTCGGGCGGCTACACCGACCGGATCGTCGCCGTGGCGCCCGCGCACCCGACGGTCCGCTTCAACGACGGAGCGGTGGACCCGGCCGGCCGGGTCTGGATCGGCTCGATGCACGAGGGGGAGACCAGGCCGCTCGGCACGCTGTACCGGCTCGATCCGTCGCCCGGCCCTAGTTCCCGCTATGAGGCCGTGCTCACGCCGGTGGCACGGCGGGCGGTCGTCTCCAACGGCCTGGCGTGGAGCCCGGACGGCACCCGGATGTACTACGCGGACTCGCCAACCCGCCGGCTGGACGTGTTCGATTACGACCTGGCTTCCGGCCAGGCCACCGGACGGCGCGTGCTGGCCGACCTGTCCGCCTACGACGGCTTCCCCGACGGGCTGACCGTGGATGGCGAGGGCTACGTGTGGGTGTGCATGTGGGACGGCGCCGCGATCCGCCGCTTCACCCCGGCAGGCTCCCTGGACGCCGTCGTGCCAGTGCCGGTGGCTCGCCCGACGAGCGTGGCCTTCGGCGGCGCGGATATGGGCGACCTGTTCGTGACCACGGCCAGCATCGACTTGACCCCGGCCCAGCTGGCCGCCCAGCCCCTGGCAGGCCGCCTGCTGCAGCTACGCCCCGGCCCCGTCGGCCTCCCCGCCACCACCACCCAAGCCATTCTTCCCGCCTGACCACCCTCGGGCCTCGGCCTGGCCCCGGACCGGGCCAGGCTGCCGCCGGGCCGAGAATTCAGCCCGTTATGCCACAAAGGTCACATTGGTCACACCGTGCACCTCATGCACCGGCCACGGGCGAGGCTGGCGGCTTCAAGCCAGGTGGGCCGCGCTTTCCCGGTTGTTGTGGCTGTGATCCGGACAATGCCGATTAGCTCAGTTTCCTCATTGCCACCAAGGGTCCGCCGCGTCTCAGGAGATGCCCGTCATCATGGCCGGCAGCGGCCAACGCTGGTGGTTGAGCCGCAAAACGCGGTCTATTCAACAGCATTCATGGCAAGAGGTGGCTATTCCGGCCGTTCCGGGCGAAACCCGGGGCGGCCCACGTTAAGCGGACTGGCTGCTGGTGCCACTGAGGCTGTTGCGGAATCGCTCGGTGGGCCCGGGCCGGCTAACGCTGACGGTCGTTGAGACTCAGGAAACAAATGGACCGCCATCCTCGATTGCGTTATAGCAGTATCTCGAGTTACGTTGATTACAGGCGAAACTCTAGGCCGAGGAGGCTGGGATGGAGCAGGCGGAGGTCGAGCGGGCCAGGGAAACGTTCGAGCGTGAGGTGCGCAAGCGGTTCGAGGGCGCGCAGATCGAGAAGATCGAGTTCTTGCAGTACGGCGAGGAACCGGAGGTCGAGCCGGGCGGGATGCTCGGCCGGGTGACGATCGCCGGACCTGGGGGCCAGCCCGCGACCGGCAAGAAGGAGCGCGAGCAGGCCCTGGACGAGTTCCACACCAGGTACAAGGAGGCGATCCACGAGTTCGCCAAGGACCTCCGCGCCCGGGCCGGCTCGGCGACCCTGGAGTTCAGCGTCGAGGGCCAGCCGGATGACGAGGCGGAGCACGGCCCGGTCATCAAGCTCAAGCTGGCCCGGGGCCCCGGGCCGCTCGGTGGTGGCGACCCGTCACTGACGCCCGTCATGGCACGGCTTGGCCCTGAGGATCTGGAGACCCTCGACACCCTGATCGGGGTGGGCATCGCCGGCAGCCGCGCCGAGGCCGTCCGCTGGGCTCTTGCCCGCATCCGCGAGCGCCCGGCTTACGAGCAGATCCGTGCCCACTCCCGCGAGATCGAGGACCTCAAGTCCCAGTTCTGAGGATCACGCCCAGCCCGGCTGGCCCGATCCAATGGTGCCGCGGTCGCGCACGCGCCAACATCGCCGGCGCGACGGCGGGGTCGTGGCTGGCTCCGGTTCTTGCGACGGCAAAAATCAGAGGCTTCCTAGGCGCTGGCGGAGAGTTACCGCATCGTTGGCCAGCGCCGTGGCCAGGGTCGCGGGGCCGCCCGCCAGGGGCATGACGGCCGCGTAGCGGTCCGGGCAATGCCCCGGCTGGTCACCGAGTGCTGAATCCACGCGGAGCAGGGTGCCGCAGGCCCGGTGGCTGGCGAGGATCGCCGGGCCACGTGTGGCCGCTTCGTCGCCGTTGACCTCAAGGGACTGGCGCAGCAGTGGGCGGTCCGCGTAGTCGATGTGGAGGCGGCCACGGTAGCTGCCGCCCCGCTCGCCGTGGCGGCCGAGGATGAGCTCTTCGCGCAGCAGAAGCCGGGCGCCGGACGCGACCCGCACCCGGACGTTGGCCGTGTGCCGCGCGCCGTTGGCGACCACGACCGGCTCGGGCAGGTACTCGAGGCAGCCCCCTTCCTCGACCGTCGCGGTTACGGTGAGCACCGACTCACCGCCGTCAAGGCCGGGCAACGACACCGACGCGGCCACGGTGCGCAGGCAAAGGACCGCCCCGGCCCGGACCGTGATCAGCAGGCTCAGCTGGTCGCCGCCGAGCGGGCCCGCGGCCGCGGAGACCAGGTAGACGGCATCAGGGGTGCGCCGGAGGACCAGCGGTACCTGCGACCTGAGCACGGGCAGCCGGGTGGCGCCATCGGCGCCGCGGACCGCGACGACCTCCGCCTCGGCTGTTACCCGGTTGCGCATGCCGAGGGTGAGGTGAGGGCCGAGCGCACCCAGTCGGCGACCGTGCTGGCGAGGGGGTCCTCGCGCAGCGACGTGAACAGCACGGGACGACCCGCCCGAACGGCGGCGGCGTCGCGGTCCATGACGTCCAGCGACGCACCGACCAGCGGTGCGAGGTCGGTCTTGTTGATGACAAGCAGGTCGGATGTCGTGACGCCTGGCCCGCCCTTACGCGGCACCTTGTCCCCGCCTGACACGTCAAGCACGAAGATCTGCAGGTCGGCCAGGCCACGGCTAAAGGTGGCGGTGAGGTTGTCGCCGCCGCTTTCGACCAGGACCAGGTCGAGGGGCCCGAGGGCCGCTTCCAGGTCCTCGACCGCGTCGAGGTTGGCCGCGATGTCGTCGCGGATCGCCGTGTGCGGGCAGCATCCGGTGCGGACGGCGCTGATCCGCTCGGTGCCGAGCACCCCGGCCTTGCGCAGGAACTCGGCGTCCTCGGTGGTGTAGATGTCGTTGGTGACGACCGCCAGGCTGACCTCATCTCTGAGGGCGCGGCAGAGGGCGGCGACGAGTGCCGTCTTGCCGCTGCCTACCGGTCCCCCGATGCCGATCCGCAGCGCCCGGCCGGCACGGGTGGGAACCGGGTGGTCGATGGGGCCATGATCATGATTCAAAGAGGCGCACCTCCGCTCGGGCGTGGTCCTGCGCCAGCAGGTCAAGGGCGGGCGCGGACGGGCAGGGCAGGTCTTCTAGCGGGCCGCCGGCAAAGGAAGCGGCGACCGTCGCGACATTGTCCACCGCGCCAGACAGCCGGGCCAGGACCGCGGCCGCCAGCAGGGGATCGAGGGCAAGCAGCCGGACGGCCGCACTCGCCGGGCCGGCCACCGCCTGGTAGGCAGCGATCCGGGCGGCATCGAGCGGGGCGCAGCCGACGGCCGTAGCCGCCGCGCCGAGAGCGACTGGGTGATGCGGCCGCCGCCCGAGGTCGTTCAGCCACGAAGCGTCCGGCCAGGCGGCCCGGGCGGCACGGAGCAAGGCCCGCCCCTGCATCCGGGACGCCTCACGCTGGGCCGGCGAGGGGGTGCGGGCATCGGCCTCCGCGTCCAGCCGCGCCCACAGCGGGGTAAATGCGGGCAGGGCGCATGTGGATGCGGCCGGGGCGCATGTGGATGCCGCCTGGACGCAGGCCGCCTGGGCGCAGGCCGCCGCGGCCAGGCCGGCGGCCAGCAGGCCGGCCGTCCGGAGCCGCCCGAGCAGGAACGCCTCAAGCGAGGGCAAGCCGGCGACCAGGCCCGCCGTCGTGGCTGCCTCGACGCCACCCGAGTGAGCATGGCCTCCGGCGGGGAACCGGGCGTCGGCCAGAAGCAGCCCCGCCCCGGCGCTCACCGCTCACGCTCCTGAGGGCCGGCGCCAAGAACCCGCGTCGTTGTCCACCGTATAGGGGGCACGACGTCGCACTGTCTTACCGGCCGACGGGAGACGGCCTGGGGGGAGGCGGGCTGAGCGGAGACGGCCTGGGGGGAGGCGGGCTGGGGGGAGGCGGGCTGAGGGGAGGCGGGCTGGGGGGAGGCGGGGTTCATGGGGCGGGTCAGAAGAGGAAGTAGCGCTGGGCCATGGGCAGTTCCGCCGCGGGATGGGCCTCCGCCACCACGCCGTCGATCGTGACGGTGAAGGTGTCGGGGTCGACGCGGATGTCCGGCAACGCGTCGTTGTTCACCATGTCCGCCTTGCCGCGCCCGGACACGTCAAGCACGGGCACCAGCTGGCGGCCCAGCGAAAGCCGCGAGGCTAGTCCGTCAGAAATTGCCGCGGGCGCTACGAACGACACCGAGGTCGCGGACGGAACCCGGCCGTGGGCTCCCCACATGGGCCGGGGCAGGACTGGCTGCGGCGTCGGGATGGAGGCGTTCGCGTCGCCCATCGCGGCCCACGCGACGAACCCGCCCTTGAGGACGGCATGCGGCCGGACGCCGAAGAAAGCCGGCTGCCACAGCACCAGGTCCGCCAGCTTCCCCACGCACACCGAGCCGATCTGGCCGTCGAGGCCGTGGGCGATCGCCGGGTTGATCGTGTACTTGGCCACGTACCGCCGGGCGCGGGTGTTGTCGGAGGAAACGTCGCCAGGCAGCAGGCCGCGCCGCTGCTTCATCACGTGCGCCGTCTGCCAGGTGCGGATCACTACCTCGCCGATCCGGCCCATCGCCTGGGAGTCGGAGCCGATCATGGAGATCGCCCCCATGTCGTGCAGGATGTCCTCGGCCGCGATCGTCGACGGGCGGATGCGCGACTCGGCGAAGGCCAGGTCCTCGGCCACCGCCGGGTTCAGGTGATGGCAGACCATGAGCATGTCCAGGTGCTCATCCACTGTGTTGACCGTGTGCGGCCGGGTCGGGTTGGTGGATGAGGGCAGCACGTTGCCAACCGAGGCCACAGTGATGATGTCGGGCGCGTGCCCGCCGCCGGCGCCCTCGGTGTGGTAGGCGTGGATGGGCCGCCCGCCGATCGCCCGCAGCGTGTCCTCGACGAACCCGGCCTCGTTGAGCGTGTCGGTGTGGATGGCCGTCTGCACCCCGGCTTCCACCGACACTGAGAGGCAGGCGTCGATCGCCGCCGGCGTCGTGCCCCAGTCCTCGTGCAGCTTGAACCCGGCCGCGCCCGCCCGCAGTTGCTCCCACAGGGCCTCGGCCGAGACCGTGTTGCCCTTGCCGAGCAGCACGATGTTCACCGGCCAGGCGTCGGTCGCCTCCAGCATCCGCGCCAGGTTCCAGGCGCCGGGCGTCACCGTGGTCGCCTTGGTGCCCTCGGCCGGGCCGGTCCCGCCGCCGATCAGCGTGGTGATCCCGGCGCCGAGGGCCTCGCCGATGATCTGCGGGCAGATCATGTGCACGTGGCAGTCGATGCCGCCGGGGGTGAGGATCAGCCCGTTGCCTGCCATGATCTCCGTGGAAGGGCCGATCACCAGGTCGGGGTCGACGCCGTCCATGATGTCGGGGTTGCCGGCCTTGCCGATCGCGGAGATCCGGCCGTCCCTGATGCCAATGTCGGCCTTGACGATGCCCCAGTGGTCCAGGATGACCGCGCCCGTGATGACCAGGTCGGGCGAGCCGGCCGCGCGGGTCGCGACCGCCTGTCCCATCGACTCGCGGATCACCTTGCCGCCGCCGAAGACCGCCTCGTCGCCGCCGCCGCAGAGGTCCTGCTCCACCTCGATCGTCAGCGAGGTGTCGGCCAGCCGGATGCGGTCCCCGGCCGTCGGCCCGTAAAGCAGCGCGTAGCGCTGCCTGCTCAGCTCGGCCACGGGTACCCGCGCTCGCTACTCACTGGGCCTCCAGCCGCCGGCCGCCGACCTGCAGCCCGGGGACCACCCGTCGCCCGGCCAGCGGTACGAGCCTGACAAGCTTTTCAATACCTGGTTCAAAACGGACCGCCGTCCCGGCCGGGACGTCAAGGCGCATACCCCAGGCGGCGTCCCTGTCGAATTGCAATGCCGCATTGGCCTGCGCGAAGTGAAAGTGCGACCCGACCTGGACGGGGCGGTCACCGGCATTGGCCACGACGAGCTCGATGACCGGGCGCCCCGCGTTCAGCGTGACCGGCCCGTCCCCGGGAATGATCTCGCCGGGGATCAAGGGATCGGCTCGTGGACGGTGACGAGCTTAGTGCCGTCGGGGAAGGTCGCCTCGACCTGGACTTCCGTCAGCATTTCCGGCACGCCGTCCATGACGTCGTCGCGGGTGAGCACGGCGCGACCCAGGGCCATGAGCTCTACCACCGTGCGCCCGTCGCGGGCGCCCTCCAGCAGGAAGGAGGTGATCAGCGCGACCGCCTCCGGGTAGTTGAGGCTCAGCCCGCGGGCCCGCCGCTCCCGCGCGAGCCCGGCCGCCACGTGGATGAGCAGCCTTTCCTGCTCGTGCGGCGAAATCAGCATGCCGGTAACTCTAGACCCGGCCGATCACCGGCAATGCTTCCCGCGTGTAACTGGCATGTTTCGCGGCCGATCTTGCCGTGGCGCCGGAGTACATCTAACTTCAATGGGGTGAACGAGGTAAGTGGGGCAAGAAAGTCAGATGCCGTGTATGAGACATTTCGCATCAGGGGCTGGCGTCGCCGCATGGTGATCACGGCGGCTGGCTTCCTCGTGGCGGCCGTGGTCCTCGGGTTCGTCGCCGCCGTGACCCAGGGCCCAGCGCAGGCGAGGGCCGGGCTCGGGGCGGGGATCACTGGAGTCGTTGCGATTGTCTCCCTCGTCTATGCCGCCGAGGCCTTCTGGGCTTTTACCCGGTGCGGACCGGACGGGATCCGCTCTCGTGGCTGGGGCCTGACCGATAGTGTTCGGTGGAGCGAGGTGCGCGACATTACGCAGGAGGAGACTTCCATGCGGGGCGTCTCAAGCTTTTATGCCGTCGTGACAACAACCCTCGGATACCCGATCAGGCTGGGCGTGCCGGTTAACAGGGATAGCGGGCCGAGACCGAGCCGAGAGTTCACCGAGCAGTTCGAGCGGATCAAGGCCCACTGGCAGGCGGCTATCGCCGCTGGCGACGTACCACCCCCCTCCTCCGCCGTCACCGATGACGGATTGCCGCGCTACCCGGGTAGCGGGGCCAGCTCAGCGGACGAATAGGACACGCGGGCGCGGGGGGGCCTTGTGCCCCCCCGCCCCCGGCCGTCAGCGGCTCGCGGGGTTGGTGGGGAACAGCGGCAGCAGGTTCTTGCCCATGCTGACGTTGAGGACGATGGCGGCGCCGAGATAGCCGGCGGCGAAGCTGTCGAGCAGCGCGAACCAGCCGCCGACCTTGGCGACGTCACTGGTCCAGCTGGCCGTCCCGCCGAGGTTGGCGATGGCCAGGACGACGAGGACGATGAACGCCAGCGTGAAGGGAGCGACGGCGGTCCAGCTGATGGAGGTCGCGGCGATCGCGAATACCCCTGTGAACAGGGCCCAGAGAATCAGCCAGGCGGCAAACGCGTGGTCGAAGTTGGCGACCCCGGCCGCGGTGATCATCGGGCCGGCGAAGAACTTCAGTATGAGGGCGGTAGAAAGCAGGAAGCCGGAATAGCCGACCCCGAACGTCCCGCCGAACAGCTCACCGCCGCGGTACTCCCACATGCCGCCGATGAACAGGCCGACGGCGCCGATACCGAAGCAGGTCGCGAGGAATATGTCATTCGCGGCGCTGGACAGGATTCCGGTCTCGACGAGGCCGAGGAATCCGACGGCGAACGCGAACGCGAAGGCCGACAGCGGAACGCCACCGGCGGTGGCCGGGTAGGCATGCCCCGGCCCAGGTGCCCATACGAGTGCGGGAGGCTCGGTTACCGTACCCTCGCCGAGTGTCCCTGCTTCTCCTGTTGTCATCGCATGCTCCTAACAGCGTGCCTCTTTGCCTAGGTGGTAAATAAATGAATGGTGATGTTCCCACCATCATCTCCTGTCACAGGAGTTGTCCCGGAGTCGGATGACCTCATCGTAGGCTTTTTGCAATCGTTTGCAATAGGGACGTAAGCCAATCG
>Ga0335072_10004099_pt1 | contig 21737 bp, 12 predicted proteins | sample Lox_Sample_21_FD_206725 | JGI IMG/M metagenome (GOLD analysis project Ga0335072, IMG submission 206725) | Soil microbial communities from Loxahatchee National Wildlife Refuge, Florida, United States - Lox_Sample_2.1 | ecosystem: Environmental > Terrestrial > Soil > Wetlands | place: USA...
TGCGCTTCATGAAGGTGAGAGCGTTCTCCCGGTCCTCCAGCCGCGAATGCGCGAAATACGCCGCGGAAAGCAGCTCGTCGCTGCAGCCCGGCGGCAGCGCTTCGGCCGCGGCACACGCGCGTTTCAAATCACCCGCATCCACAAGCTCCATCAGATTCGGTTCCGGCTGGGGACCATAGATCAGCAGGAATGTGAGCGTGGTGCTGGGCTCTATGGTCTTTAGGAACGCCCAATGGCGTGGCGCGGCATTCGTCCACACGATCAGCGGCGAACCGTAGTGCGCAATGCGCCCGAAGAACCAGACCAGCCGTTCTGCTTCGTCGCCTGTGGGACAATCGCTGCGCATGAGGTTCAACTCGTCGATGGTGTCGTCGCTCAGCGGATTTTCGCCTCCATCGAGCCGAATCACGTTGCCACGCCAGGGCCGGAAAACGGACACCGGCAGCGTTGTGATCACCGGCACTGATTCGGAATCGAAGCCGTGAAACTCATGCGGCGTACCCGGCTGCAGGCTGCTCACGCATTTTGCAAGACATTCCCAAAGGTCGACCGAGCCGCTCGTCGAAGCGGCAGCACCGTCCGCGTCTGCCGCCTCCATGGCCGCCGATTCGGCCAGTTCCTCGCCAATTGCAGAGAACCCGGCTTCGGAATCGTTGCCTACGGAGTCAGCCGCACCGGAATCGGTCCCGGTTTCTCCGTCGGCTCCTGCATCGCCATCAGCCGCGGGCGCCACCGCATCGGATGCAGCCGGCGAAGCCGCGACCGGCGGCACGGCCCCAGGCGCGGAGGGGCCGGAAGCGGTGGAAGCAGCGGCCGAGGCCGGCGGAGGTGCGGGCGCCTCCGCGCTCCATCCTGCCTGCGGAACACGCGGCCCGTTCAGCGGCAGCGCACTCAGGTCGAGCGGAGCCCGCATGTACACCGTCATCGATGCCCAGTTGGCGTTGGGAAACTCGTTGGTGAACTTGGCACAGCGAATGCGCATCAGGGCGCTCTCCGGATCGCGGCTTGCCGCTGGTCCGAAGACATCGCGGTAGAACTCCTCTGCGATCGACTTCGCGTCGAGATTATGCAACTCGGCAAGGAACGACAGCACAATTCCCGCCCCGTTCCGGTGCAGGCAGAGAGCCGGCGAAACGCCCCAGGAGTTGATCGCCCCCGAATAACAGCTCCATAGCAGAGCCAGGTTTACATCGCGATAGGTATCGGCCAGCGCCTGCGCCGCTTTGCCGCCAACTTCGGAGAGCACCACGTTGCCGTGTTCTTCCAGATGCAGAATTCCACCGTGCATCGACGCCGCGCCCGCGTTGGTCGCGAAGCTCGACTTCAACACGTGGATTTCCGGCGGCAGGCTCTCCAGCGCGCCAGCGGTTACCAGATTTGTGTCCATGCCCAGCACCGGTATCAGCTGGAGCGCATCTTCCGTCATCTCCGGCAGCGCGCTGAATGCGCTCCACGCCTGGACGACAGAGAGATTGCCGGCGGCAAGAAAACGGCCCGAGTCGTCGATCAAAGCCCCCCAAGGCAGCAGGTGCAACTCGGGTCGCATGGTCTGGATGACGAGGCGACGCGCAACGCCTTCGCGGCCCAGAAACTCGCGCAGCTTTGGGTTCAGCCCGGCCAGGCTCTGATAGAGCTGCTGCGCCAGGCTGCGGATCGACGCCGCGCCGCGATACCCGCTGGCGTCGCGGTTCACATTGCAGTCGCGCAACCTGCGGATGAACTCGCGCCACTGCTCGTCGTTGATCGGCGAGCGAAAGTTCTGCGACGGGTAGGTGACGCCTTCAACGCTGAGGATCACCCCAAAGTCGCGCTCGGTGGCCAGCGGAAGGCTGCCCTCGGTGGCGCTGCTGAACAGCTCGAATTGAACCACCGCTGTTTTTCGTTCCAGGTGCATTCAATCACGTCATCATACGCTATTCTGTTCGCTGCAGCCCACCGCTTCCCCGCCTGCCTGCGGAGATCCTGCGAAGGAGAGTTGAGCGCCGTGTCCCCGCAAACCAAAAAGAAAGACCCGAGCATCACCTTCCTCAACCGGTTCGGCTACAACGTCGTCAAGCTGCCCCGTACCGGCATTGAACCCATGGACGTGATCGGCCGCGATGCGACCACGCAATGGCTTGGCCCGATTTCGCGCGTGTGGGCAAGCGATGAGCCGGTGCCCTCGCCCGGGCCGCCGCATGCCGCCGTCGCCATAAACGGGCAGCGCTCGGATGCACTCGATCTGAGCGTCGGCCTGAGCGTGCTGGCCAACGCCCTGGCTGCCTTTGGCGCGGCCGTCCCGTCGCTCGATATCGCTTATAAGAGTGCGCACTCCATCCAGTTCTCCTATACGGGCGTGACATCGACTTCAGTCGCTCCGTTCGACGCCGGCAACTACCTGGCTAAAGGCACCCTGCGCAGCGACAATCCGGTGGTGCAGAATTACTTCTTGACCGGCAAAGCGATGGCCTACCTGATCGTCGAAGTCCTCAAGTCGAACTCCATCACGGTCACCGCATCCGATTCGCATGGTGCAGGCGTGAGCGTGGATGTGCCTGCAATTCAAGGTATTATCGGCGCGAAGATCGCTGTCAAGCCCTCCGACGCCTCGAATTCGTGCCTTACATTTACCGGTCCGGAGGGAGTCACTTTCGGTTTCGCGGTGCAGCAGATTCTCCGCGATGGCGAGAAATGGGCGCTGCACGGTGCAGCGCCGGGCGCGGATATTGCTTTCGCAAGCCGCCCGGGGGGTCCTGGCCGCGGCGCTCCTTCACCACAGCCTGTCCTGCTGGACACCGGCGATTCCGAATGCCTGCTGGCGATGGATTCCCGCGCCGATTGACACTCCGCCCGGCCACGGGCCCAGGAGAGAACAACATGAGCAGCTCGCCTGCATCCCAACCGCCCGATCTTCCCATTCCGCTGCGCATGCATGCGCCCACCGGCAAGGCCACTCAGGCGCTGCCGCTGGCGAGTCTTGACCCCCGCGGCACTGAGATTCCGGGAGCCGCCGAGCGCATCGCAGGCATCAAGCAACTCGGCACCGCTTACACCGTGGATGACCCCAACGAACTGTCACAGGCCGGGTGGGGCATTCTTTTTGCCAGCGACGCCGATCCGGCGATCCAGGCGATCGATCTGCGCCGGACTCAGGTAATTGACCGCAATTTATTTAAGGTCTTTACGGGACCGGACCAAGGCGGAGTCACGCCTGGAATGACGGCAGCTGATTGGGCGCGGGATCGCGGCGTTTCGCTCACGGCGGCAGTTGATCCCTACCAGGGCGTCCCGTTTTACCTGCTCATCGTTGGATCGCCGGAGCGGATCCCCTTCGAGTTTCAGGCGCTCCTCAAGATGCAGTTCGCGGTCGGACGCCTGGCCTTCGACGATATCGCGGACTACGGTCGCTATGCGCAGGCGGTCGTGCAATATGAAAGCTCCTCGTACCAGCCGGTCCAGAGCAGGAGCGCGGCGGTCTGGGTCACGCGTAACAACGGCGATATCGCGACCGCCATGCTCTCCGGCGCGGTGAGCATGGATTTTCTTTCACCGTCCAATTCGTTGGGCTGTCGTTCGGGATTTCTTTTGAACGCGTTTGCCAACGAGAAGGCCACCAAGCTGCAACTCGTCGAGATCCTGCGTGGGAATGTGCCGGGCGGCGCGCCCGCAGTAATCTTCACCGGCTCGCACGGCTGCGACTATTCAGGATCGGATCCAGCGATCCAGCGCCGCTACCAGGGAGCGCTGACCACACAGGAGTGGATTCCCGATACGCCATCGAGCAGCGCCAACCAGTTCTCCGCGGACGATGTTCCGGCGGATGCCCAACTCCAGGGCGCTATCACATTTCTTTTTGCGTGCTACAGCGGCGGCTGCCCCACCGTTGACAGCTACTATACGAATCCCGACGGCTCACCCATGGCCCTGGCGCCGGCGCCAATGATATCGAACCTGTCGCAGGCACTGCTCAGGCGCGGGGCGTTGGCCGTCATCGGCCACGTGGACCTGGCCTTCCCGTACGCGTTTCAGGACGTGAATGGAACGCCGCAGATGCAGGCCCTGCGCACGCCGATCGAGCTACTGCTGCGAGGAAAAAAGGCTGGCCTGGCGATCGACTCGCTCAGCATTCTGTGGAGTTCGCTGGCGGCCCAGTTGGGCGACGCGCTGCGCTCGAACCCAGGAACGCCGGGTGCGCCGGCGGGCAGCGCCGGAGCGGCGCCCGCTGCTTCGCTTTCCACCTCCGCGTCACCCGCGATTCCGCGGCTCACCATCGCGCGCGATGATGCGCGCAACTACATCCTACTCGGCGACCCCGCCGTACACTTGCGCGTCAACGACCTGCATTGAGGAAGGACGGGAAAGGTTCAGGAGCCCGGATTGATGACGTTGTGGGGAACGCCGAAACTCGGGCCGCCATCGCTGTCAATCAACACGAAAAGGCTTTGCGACACCTCATTGGGGAAACTCGCAGGCGCTGAAGCTCCGCTGCCCGCTGCGAAAACGCTGTAAGCTCCCGGAGCAGACGAATTGAATGTGAACGACGCTGACCCACCTGCCGGTACCGGCGCCGGGGAACCCGGGGAAGGCGAAACCACCGCAGCCGCTGCAGGAGAGAAGAACAGCGCTGCAGCGCTTCCATCGTTCGTCGAAAACGAAACCGTGTCGCCCGCATTCACTCCCACGCTGGGCACGCTCGGCACGTAGACTCCGTCATTGTTGATCAACACGACATTGGTATCGGCCATGCGACCGAACCTAATTGATTTCGCCGGGCAGAGTCTAGTTCTTTTTGCTTGCGCTGCTCAGCGCGGCGGTAAACCCGGGATCGGCGCGTAGCGCCGCCAGATCCGGGTTTCGTTCGAACTCGGACTTGTCGTACCCGTTTCCCAACGCGTGGGTGATCAGCGGGATCGCCTGGGCCCGTTCGCCCATCGCCTCGTACGTCACGCCCGCCTCGTACGCGACAGACAGATCCTCCGGCGCCAGCGCCAAAGCCTGTCGCAGCAGCGGCCGCGCTGCCCCGCCATCGTTCAATGAAGCATAATAGTCGGCCAGCGCCACCAGTAGTTCGGGATCCTCGGGCTTCTTCTTCCGCACCGCCTCGGCCAGTTCGACGGCTTTGCGATAAGCGGCTTCGGCCTTCTCGCGATTCGTCCCGCTCCACCGATATGCAAGAGCGAGATTCCCCCAGGCGGCATAGTCGGATGCGTCGAGGTCGATCGACTTGCGATACGTCTGCTCCGCCTGATCAAATTGATGATCGAGCAGAAGGGTCGTCGCCAATGCAGAATATGCCGAGGCCGTCGGCTCAATCCCGATCGCTTGCTCCAGATCCTTTCTCGCTTCCGCCATTTGGCCCGCTTGCATCCTCACGATCCCAAGATCGTAGTAAGCGACCGCATTGTCCTGGGCCAGAGCCACACCGCGCTGGAAGTGCGCGATGGCATCGTCCAGTTTGCTGAGTCCGAACTCCAGGCTACCCAGGCGCACCGGCCAGCGCCAGTCGTCGGGCGCCAGGTCGATCGCTTTCTGGTAAGCGTCGATGGCTCTCTGATCGTTGCCCTGCGCGGCGTAGGCGTCGGCCAGCGCGCCGTATGCCTCGGCGCTGCGCGGGTCGAGATCGAGCGCCTTCTTCGCCTGCGACATGGCCAGCGGCGTTTGCCCCTGCATCGCGGCGATGCGCGAAAGCGTGATATAGGGTGGAGCGAGATTCGGATCGAGGTTCATCGCACGATTCGTCGACTCCCGCGCCATCTCCAGCAACTTGGGATCGTGGCTGTTCCCATACTCGATGAAATACGCGGTGCCCAGACGCGCATGCGCCAATGCAAAACTCGGATCGCTGGCTACCACCGCCTGGAATCCCTTCACAGCTTCGGCCACGTTCGAAGCCTTGTACGAGCGCAGCAGCAGTTCCTGTGCCTTCTCATATTGGTCATAGCCGGTCCGCGAGGACGCGTCACGTGAGCTGCCGTCCGCACGCGTCCGCAGTGGCGTAAAAGCGCGCCACGAGGCGTAGCCGCCGGCGAGCGCCACGGCGATCATGACACCGGCGACAATCTTCAAGCGATTCCCGGCGCCTTGCACTTGCACGCTCGCATGGGCAGCAATCTCCCCTTGCGTGGGAACTCCCAGCGATTCGGCGAGCGCAGAGGCAAGCTGGCCGGCGCTCGTATAGCGCTTCGCCGGATCCATGTCTGCCGCGGTCGTCACCGTGCGCAGCAGAGCATCGGGCAAATCCGGTCGAAGGTCGGCCAGTGCCTTGCGCTGCGCGAGCCTGATCAGGGCTTCCAGCGCACTCAGGCCGCCAAGCTGCGCTGGAAAGTCGCCGGCAAGGAGATAGAACAGCAGAACACCCACGGAGTAGATATCCGTGGCGATCGTGTTGGGCTCGCCTCGATAGAGTTCGGGAGCCATGTAATTCGGCGTGCCGGAAATGGAGGTCTGCCGCTTTTCCATGGAACTCAGGCCGAAGTCCATCAGAAGAATGCGGCCGCCTTCCTCACGCATCACGTTCTCGGCTTTGATATCGCGGTGCAGCAGCCCCGCGCGATGAACGGCGCTCAGCGCCCGGGCCACGTCGAGCCCGATCGACGCCGCTTCGCGCGCGCCGAACTTGCCCTGCTCGCGAAGCACGGCAGAAAGCGTCTTGCCGTGGACGAAGTCGGTCCAGAACCCGACGCGGCCATTGTGCCGGTTGATTCCGTGAACTGGCAGAATGTTGGGGTGGTGAATGGCGGCGAGCGCGCGGGCTTCCCGAAGCATCGCCTCGTACTCAGCCTCCCCGCTCATCGTACCCGGAAGAAGCAGCTTGAGCGCGACCTCGCGCTGCAGATGCGGATCCCAAGCCCGATAAACCTCGCCGAAGCCGCCACGGCCGACCCGCGCGATGAGCGTGAAGCCGCCCCACGATGTTTCCGGCGGCGGAGTTTCCCCGCGGTCACACTGACTGCCCTCGATCGGAACGGTTGGAGCGTCGGGATTGGTGTCGGGACTGTTCATCTCCGATTGTCTGACGCGAAGGATGCTGCGCGTTCGAAGCCGCAGCCGGTGAGGTTGCGGAGAAAAAATATCGCGTGCAAAGAATCCAGGGGTACGGCTCCTCTCCTATAAATACACGTTCGCGGCGGTCGCCGCTTGCTCAATTCACGGGCAAGTCCTATTCTGGCCTTTCGCCATTCCCAGTAAGAATACAAATTACCTTCCGGGAGCGGGAAAGCCGTGGCACACGCAATCTTCATCAGCTACCGTCGTGACGACACCGAAGGCGAAGCCGGGCGTCTTTTCTCTGATCTGAAACAGACGTTCGGCAAAGACGGCGTCTTCATGGACGTCGCCGACATCCGGCCCGGCGCCGACTTCCGCCGCGTGATCGACAACAGTGTGGCCGGTTGCGGCGTGCTGCTCGCCGTCATCGGGCCCAACTGGTTGACCATCGCCGATGCCGACGGCCATCGGCGGATCGACAATCCAAATGACTTCGTCGGCCTTGAGATCGGCTCGGCCCTCAAGCGCGACGTACCGGTCATCCCGGTGCTGGTGCACGGCGCACACATGCCGCCGCCGGAACAGCTTCCTGCGGATCTGCGCGATCTGAGCTTCCGCAACAGTGTCGAGATCTCCCATGCGCGGTGGGATTCCGACGTCGCGCTGCTGATTGAGGCGCTCAAGTCTTACGCTTCGCCCAGTCCCGCATCGGAACACGAACCGGTCCATGCGACGGTGCCCGTCCAGCTTCCCCCGCCGCATTCCGCGTCAATGGTTGAGACCGTCCCGGCGAAAAAGTCGAAGAGGGGGTTGATCCTGGGTGTCGCCGCCGCAGTTGTTGTGCTCGTTATTCTGATCTTCGCATTTAGCATGGGGTCAGGATCGCCCAGCGCCGGGAATCAGCCGGCCGTCGCGCCGCGTGCAGCGGACGATGGCAAACAAGCGTCCAGCGAGGCGCAAACCGCCGCAACAGCCGCGCTTCCGCAGCAACCCGGCGCACAGCCCGCCGCCGGTGCGGCGAGCCTGGTCGGGCGCTGGAACGACGCCGACCCGCGTGGCGGTAACAGCCTCTACCTTCTCGATATTTCAGCCCCGGACAACAAGATGCAGATCCATGCCTGGGGCGCATGCGGTGAGCATCCGTGCGACTGGGGAACACAATCGGCTCTCTCGGACGGAACTACGGCCTCCGCAATCTTCAATCTCGGCCAGGACCAGGGCGAAGATCGTATCGCCGCGGTGAGCGTGCATCGGGACGGCGCCAATCTCGACGTGAAGGTCGTCAATACGTTTACAAGCTCGTCAGGGTCGCGAAAGAATCATGCCCATCGCACCTTCATTCCGAGCTCCTAGGTCGTAAAAAGAAAATCCACGCGGACTTTCTGCGCCGCTTCCATTACGACCGAGCCTTCCCTCCAATTCCAGTGCCGCTCCCAGGCTGTTTCGTAGAACGGCCAGCCGCGTCGACCCGGAGGCCGATGCGGCTTCGGCCTCCACCGGTTTGAGAACCGCGTTCACCGCGGGTTCCTCTTCCAGAACCCGCGCGAGCCATTCCGCCGAGGTATGTGCGCAGTGATCGCGGCGCGGTGGTGATGTGGGTCACATGCCGCCGAGCCCCTGCTCAAAGAAAATGTTGGCGCTGTTGAGGAGCCTTGCCATGAGCACGCCTACGCTCACTGAACCGACCAATATGCACACCCTCCCGGGCGACGCCGTACGGCAGATTCAGTGGCGATTTGCCGGCCGCTACGACCTCCAGATGCTCGTGCAGTCGGCACGCGGCGTGGCGCGAGGGCCGGTGGCCCGCCTGGTCGCGGCCGGCGGAAGGAACTCGCACGAGTGGACCTCCGCCAAGAATGAGATGATGGGCGCCTTCGACTGCGCCGGCATTACCGCGGCCTTCATGGATCCCGAGCAGGGCGGCTTCATCTCCGGGCCCAAGAACCTTGCCATGGGATTGACGGCATTTGAGCTGGCCTGGGTGGATGGCGGCGCCGCAACCGCGAGTCTGGCCGGGTTCCTGGCTCTCTCGCCCATTCACGAGCGCGGCACGCCCGAGCAGGTATTGCGCTATAAATCCCTCGCCGCTCCGCCACCGCCGGGAGAAGACCGCAAGCCAATGCGCGGAGCCTTCGCCCTCACTGAGCCCGTTCCCTATGTCGGCGTTGACACCGGCATGTTGAGCGGCAAGCTGCGAATCGTCGAATGGGCGGCCGGCGCGGAGCCGTGGCTCGAAGTGGACAAGCGCGGCCGCTTCATTACCAATGTTGCCTTCGCCAACTTCGTCACAGCCGCCGTCACTTCCGACGACGATCGCATCAAGGGAAGCTGCGTCGTGATCCTCGAGGAGACCGACGAGGGCACATTCGACCGCGGCACGGCCACGAAGAAGCTGGTGCACCAGCTTTCCTCCACCGGCGATCCCGTCTTCAGGCTCCGCGTCCCTGCCAGCCGCATCGTCGGCGGTTACACCGTGAAAGATGGGGTCATTGTGCCCAACTTCAATCACGGCGAGATCATTGAAGCGGTCTTCCGGCGCACACGGGTGCCCGTGGGATTGATGACCGCTGCCAAACTTCTCTCCGCAATCGAACCGGTCATCCGCTACCAGCGCCACCGCTTTCGCGGCGCCGAGGGCGCCAAGCCGGGCTCGATCCGCTACGAGCAAGGCATCCAGCAGCGGGAGGACGCTCTGCATCGGCTGGTCGACGTGTGGGCCACGGGCGAGGCCGCGGCGTCGCTGGGCTTTGCGACCGCGCGTCTCTTCGACGAGCTCGATCCATTGGAAAAACAGACGACAGTGATTCTCAAAGAGCGGGGAATCTCAGGCGGCCGCGCTCAGATGAAGGCGCTCAGAGACAGCGAGCAAAGCGCCATCGAACTGCTCGCGCTCGAGGAAAGCGACCCGCGCCGCGCCTGTCTCGCCGCCGATCCGCTGGTGCAGTTTGTTCTCAAAGACGCCGAGGCCAACGTACTTTGCCCGGCCACCAAGCTCTGGAACACCGGCCACGGCGCCAACATGATGCGTGAGGCGGTCAGTCTGATGGGCGGCTATGGCATCACAGAAGATTGCCCCGGTTTCCTCGCCAACAAGTGGATGGACGCGCAGCTCGAAGCCACTTATGAAGGTCCCGAGGCCGTGCAGCGCCGCCAGTTGACAGTCACCATGACGAGCGATGTCTTTCTGGCGCAGTTTCACGCCTGGACTTCTGAGATGCGGCGCATCGCCTCTACGCATCCCGGCACCGGCGCATGCACGCTGGCTTCGGCCATGAAGCTGTGGGCGTGGACGCTCAGTTTTCTGCAAAGGACGACTGACCCCTCCGGCAGCAAGCTTTTCCACGGCCAGCGCCAAGGCGTCACGTTTGCCCTTGCCGACGGGCTCAGCTGGCTCATTGCCTCGCGCTGCCAGATTCTCGATGTGCTGGAGCTCGAGCAGCGCGGCGCCGAGAACGCTGAAGCCGCCGAAGGCCTGGCCGGAACCGTCCAGTTCTTAAGCGACCTTTGCCACACCCAGACCGCGCGCGCCGCGGGCGAAGTATCGCGCATCTGCGCCGAACTCGTCTTTGGCTACGCACGCCATCCCGAGTGGGATGACGAAGGCTGTCGCAGCTGCTTTAAGGCCGCCGAGCTTGAAGAGCTTGAAGAGACAATGCCGGGAATCACCGCCATGGCCGTTGACGTCCTCCGCGACGACGGCAGCCATCCGGCGAAGGCCGGACCGTGCGCGGGGTGTGCGGGCAACGGCGAGTTTCTGCGCCTGCAAAACAAGCTCACCTGCTGCCTGACGGGCTCTCGTCTCGCCAAGGACCGCGCCGCCGAAACCGTAAGTACGGTCGCCATTCCCGAAGCGCTCGACTATCCCGTGGCAGGGCCCGCATGAGCGCGGCAGCACAGCCAGTCGAAGTCGAGCGGCAGACGATGGCAGTGGACATCGCCTGCGTCGGCTTCGGCCCGGCAATGGGCGGATTCCTGACCACGCTGACGCAAGCCTGGAGCGAGAATCCCGCCGATCCCGCATTCGAGAGCGCCGTCATGCCGGGCATGCCGTTGCAAGTCCTCTGCTGCGAACGTGCCGACGATCTCGCCGCCGGCGTTAGTGGAGCGGTTACGCGCGCCGAGGGAATTCGTGCCAGCTTTCCCGCGCTCGATCCCGCTCAAATCCCCATGGCTGCGGCAGTGAAGCAGGAGCGCATCCTTTATTTACTCGATCCCATCGGCGCCAGCCGCCGGTCCTTCACCCTCCGGGCGGCCGATCGCCTCCTTCGCCTCGGTGGAGCGGCGTTTCTCAAAGACAACGCCTTTGAGCTGCCCTGGACTCCGGGCTTCCTCCACAAGCGAGGTGGACTTCTGCTCTCTCTTGGCCAATTCAACCAGTGGGTCGCATCGCAGCTGATGGCTGGCGGGCTCGTGCAGATCTGGCCAGGAACACCCGTGAGCGCTCCAATTTTCGGTGCCGAGATGGGCAATGAACACCGCACCGTCAACGGAATTCGTCTCACCGACCAGGGCGTGGACAATCATGGCGCCCCCGTTGCCGGCTTCATGCCCGGCACTGACGTGCGAGCACGGCTGACCGTGGTCGCCGACGGACCGATTGGCGCGGTCGGGCGGGCGCTCAACCGGCAGTTCCCGCGAGGTGAGCGCCGCGAGTGGGCGCTTGGCATGAAGATGGTCATCGAGCTACCCGAGGGCGCCACGCTCGAGCCCGGCACCGTATGGCACACGCTCGGATTCCCAGAGCCCCAGATCTTCGGATTCCTCTATGTGCATCCCGACCGGCTCGTTTCGGTCGGAATCTTCGTGCCTTCTTGGCTCGGCGATCCGGCGCGCACGGCCTATCGCTATTTGCAGCATTACATTCAGCATCCTGCGCTGTGGAAGCACCTGAAAGACGGCACGCTTCGCTCTTGGGGCGCAAAGTCGCTCGACGAATCGGGCCGACGAGGCGAGCCGCTCCTTTCTGGCGACGGGTTTGCTCGCATCGGCGAAGGCTCCGGCTCGACCAATGTGCTCACCAGCTCTGGCGTCGACGAGGCGTGGACGACCGGCGTGCAACTGGGCGAGGCGGTCATCGAGTTGTTGCGTGCCGGGCAGCCTTTTGCTGGGGAGCATCTATCCAAGACCTACGAAAAGCGGCGCCGCGCCAGCCGCGTGGAGCAAGGTGTACGCGCAGCTGAGCGCGCGCGAGACGGATTTCACTCAGGCTTTGTTCGTGGCCTCGCCGCAATGGCCCTTGCCGGTTTGACTGGCGGCAGGCTGCCCTTCAAAGCGCGCATTCAGCCCGCATCAAAACAAATCTGGCCCATGCGACCGGACGCGGAAACAGACCGGAAGCTTCTCGATGCGGCCGTTGCGCTCGTTGCTACCGGCCGTTCATTCCACGATGCACTGCTGACGGTCCGCGGCTGGCCCGAGATTCCGTTCGACGGCCACCTGCTGGTCACGCAACAGGATGCGCTGCTGCTCGGCGGCAAAGTGCAGGCCTTGCCGGGGTTCGCCGACCACGTGCGCTTCAAGAGCAAGGATCTGTGCATTAGCTGCCGCGAGAAAACGTGCATCGCCATGTGTTCCGGCCAGGCCATTACCCTGGGCGGCGACGGTGCGCCGGCATTCGAGCGCGAAAAGTGCATTCACTGCGGCGCGTGTCTGTGGAACTGCGCGCACCCACCGGGCGAAGAATCCAGCAACGTTGAATTCGTGGCCGGCGCCGGAGGTTTGCATTCGGTGGAGAACTAAGAGCACGTATCAGCGATCAGCTTTCAGCTGTCCGCTCAAAGCTGAGATCCGAAGCCTGCTCACGAGGTATCTATGGCCAAGTCATTCCACATCGTCGTCTGCGCCGGCATCGTTCCCGACCCGCTTCAAACTCTCGAGCCGGCGACCGGTCCCACCGGACCCGCCATCAAGAACGAAATGCTCCTTCCGGCCATTCTCGATCCCTGGGCGGCCTGCGCCCTATATGAAGCCGCGAAGCTCGCCCAGGAGCATCCCGGCTCGCGCGTCTGGCTGGTGTCGCTGGCTCCTAAAGCCAAGCTGCAGCAACTCATGATGAATGTGGCGCAGAAGGCCGCCTTCGAACTGGTTGCCATCGACGGCCCGATCGGCGGATTCGCGGACGCGCACGGAACCGCTGCCGCGCTCGCCGAATCGATTGGCGCCATTCCCGGCCTCGATCGGTCGAAGCTGCTGCTCTTCGGCGGATGGGAGTCGGCCACCCGCGGCGCCGGCGTCACATTGCAACTCGTCGGCGAAAGGCTCGGCATTGCCGATCAGTTTCAGGGGGTGGACCGCATCGATATCCTCGATGACGGATCGTTCGAGGTTCTCGAACGTGTGGAAGGCGGCAGGCATCAAGCTTCGATCTGCGCCGGCGCGCCGGCCGTTCTCGGCTGGGCCACGGGGAGCCTGCCCGAGCCGCGTAACAACCCACAGCTCGGCATGGCGAACATGCGTACCCTCATGCCGGCGATCCAGCGCGCCAGAACCGTCGCGATCGACGCCAACGGCCTGCATTACGTTTCCACCAGTGTTCCCACCCAGCAGCGCGCCACCCGCGTGGTTAAGGACCTCTCACCCGACGAAATTGCCCATGAGCTCGCCGAATGGATAGGAGCCGAATAATGGAATCGGTCTTGGTTTTGACTCATTGCGATGAGGCCGGCGCCACGCTAAGCAAGGGATCTCTGGCCGCCATCGGCGCGGGCAAGCAATTGGCGGGCCGCCTGGGTTCTCCGCTGGCGATCGGCATCGTCGACGAAGATTCCGAAAAACTCGCCGCGAATCTGCCCGCGCCCGGCGCCCGGTGGTTGGCCGTCAGCGGAGAAGCTTTCGCGCAGCCGCGTTTTGCCAGCGATGCGGCGGCGTGCGCAGCAATCTGCCGCGCCGCGCAGGCAACGATCATCCTCGCGCCACAGAGTTCCCGTTTCGCCCGCGTCCTGGCCGCCGTTGCCCATCGCATGAACGGCCGCATCGACACGCACATTGCCTCGATGGGCGGCGCCGGCGGACTCGACGCAACGCGATGGCACTATCGTCAGCGCATCGAAGCCGTCATCCGTCGCGGGTCGCGCCCCTGGTTTCTCCTCTACGACGGAGCCGCAGATGCATCCAACGCTGCGGAGACTGCTCCGGCTCATATCGAACGAGTTGCCGTCGAACTCCCCCCGCCGCGCACAACCGTTACCGGAATGCGTTCGCCGGAACAGGCCGCGGCTGGCGCCCAGGGAGGCTCACCTCGCCTCGGTACCATCCGTCCGGATGCCAAGTTGCTCTTGGTCGCCGGGGCGGGATGGACGAAGAAGCAGCCCGATGGCAAGATCCACACTGCAGAAGCGGGCGATTTGATTTTGCGCTTCGTTCAGGTGTCCGGCGCCTCGCTCGGCAGCTCGAAATCGCTGGTCGACCAGAGCGGCGAAGGCAATTCGGTTCTGCCCTTCCTCACTCACCTCAACCAGGTGGGACAGACCGGCGCGACTCCCCGGCATCGGAAGGGCCTTGCCACTTGCTGTCATGGCGAAGAACCTCACGTCGTCGGCTGGCGCTTTATCGGCGAGCGGCGCGCCGTCAGCCTCGACCCCAATTGCGGCTGGACCCGCGGCAAGGCGGATGTGGTGTATATTGCCGACGCATTTCAGGTTTTGGCACGCCTGAATTCCCTTCTCGGACAAAGCCGGCCGCTTTGAAGACCTGAAAAAACCAAAGACCCGCCTTTCGGCTTCGACGCAATGGCATCGCGGCTTATGCGCCGTCAGGCGGCCATCGCCATGTGCCGGAGGTCATGTAAGCCAGCTTCGATCGATTAGACAACCCCCGCCGACAGGCCGATACGTATTGCAAGGGCGTCTCCGCCAAGACATCCGCGCACCTCTGGCGCCGCGGGACGCGCAGAGAGGCAGCGCTCCTATGAAATCGATTGATCTCTTCGTTGCTATGACCTTGGCTGCCAGGTTCGATTCAATGAGTGTCCAAGACGTGCACGCCCAATCGCCGACCACCGACCCGCCCGCAGCTTGCGCAACGTTCGTCCCTCACCCGTCCAATGAAGCCGCACCCCTGAAGACCGCGCTCAATCGCTTCGATTCCGCGTTGGCCACCGCTGATGCCCACCGATTCCAGGCCCTGGGAATCGAGCCCGGGACGCTGAAGCAATGGCAAGATTTCTTCGAACGCAATCCCGCCGATCGGGTTACCGACACCTGCCCGGCCTCCGAGCTCTCTATCGCCACCGAAGCTGCTATCTGGAGCCGCACGGAGTTTACGAAGCTGGCCACGTTCGAACTGCGCCGTTTCGCCCGGCAACCTCCTCCCACTTCCGCCCTGCAACATTCCGCGTTATCTCTCTGCGGCGCCCACGCCGCCTATTAAACTTTAGTAATAGATCTAACCGGTTATCGAAGTTCCACTTTGGGTTCTAGGCGTGGCACAATCAGTTACTATCGCGTCTCCAAGTTGAGATGTTCTGTCCAATCCGACTCGGGTCGCAGTCGTCTCGGCTCCAGAATTCGTCGCCTGGCACTGGCGCCGGTTTCCAGCCGACAGAGCTTCCGGGCAGGAATTAACTTCTTTGCATATTGAGAGATAGAAACGTGAACCTGGTTCCAATCCTCACAAGATTCAAGCCATCGGGATGGGGTGGCGGCGAGCCAGGAACCGCGGTGCGGAGGTGACACCCTGAATACAGGATCATCATCAGATCTCGAAACCAGAATTGCCGACTCTATTGTGGCCAAACCACTGTCAATCGCCCTGATCGGCCCCAGGGAGCCACGGCGCTGGGACGTATCCAGCGTTCTGGCGGATTGCCGAGCGGTCTCGGTGAGGGAGTTTTCGTCGTACCCGACGGCCCTCGACGATGTGCCGAGGCTGCTGGAGCGGTATTTCGACGTGGTCATCGTCGACCTGGACAGCGACCAGGAGTTCGCTCTCGGGCTGGTTGCGAGCATATGCGCCGAAAGCACCGCGACGGTGATGGTCTATTCCGAAAAAGCTGACCGCGAACTGATGGAGAGAGCAATGCGGATCGGCGCCCGCGAATATCTCGTCCTTCCTTTCGACCAGAGTGTCATGGACAAGGCACTCAACCGGGCCAGAATCGGTCTCCATTCCAGGACCCGGCTCAGAGACAAGGCTCCCGGAGACCTGCAGGTGTTCTTTGGCGCTAAGGGTGGAACCGGTGTCACGACCATTGCCTGCAATCTGGCCATCGCGCTGGCCCAGGAGCCTGACCACAGCACGCTCTTGATTGATCTCGCGATTCCGCTGGGGGATGCCGCTCTCAACCTCGGCATTGCCGCCGAGTATTCGACTGACCACGCGCTTCGCGACCCCGAGCACCTCGATGCGCGCCATCTTCTGGCGCTCGTTACACGCCATCGCTCAGGCGTCTTTGTCCTTGCGGCTCCCAGCCGCGTTCCTGAAGTTGAAGCATCCAAACCCGCCGTCGACCGTCTCGTCAACGTCGCCCGGCAGCAGTTCGATCACGTTATCGTCGACGTAGGTTCGCGGATCGATCTGACCGCAACAGACCTATTCCAGCGGGCCTCGACGATTTACCTCGTAACCCAGGCCGGAATCTCGGAGCTGCGCAACTCCAATCGCCTGATCTCGCAGTTCTTCAGCGACGGCGGCCCCAATCTGGAGATCGTGCTCAACCGGTTTGCCCCTCACCTGCATGCCGGGGTGAACGAAGAAGTGATCACCAAGGCTTTGGGACGTCCCGTGCGGTGGAAGATCCCCGACGACCAGGATGCGGCGCGCCAGATGCAAAGTACAACGCCTGCCGTCTCTTCTGCGGACTCACCCATTTCCCGCTTGATCCTCCAGATGGCCAGTTCGATTGCCGGCCATCCGGTTCCGCAGGAGCCGATCTTTGCCGAGGAGGTTCCCGCGACCGAAAGGCTCGCGGCACCAGGATTCGAAGCATCCTTGCCGGCCGTGCAGGCGCTCAACCAGATCGCACCGATTCCGGTCTCGAGCCCGGCCGCCTCAGCCCCGGCCATCACCTGGCCCGCCCCCGATCCGATCACGCACGGCACTCCGCTTAGCGCAGTCCAGCTGAATGCTACCGTGTCGGCACCTGGGACCCTGATTTACACCCCCGGTCCTGGCTACATCCTGCCCGCAGGAACGCACACTCTCTGGGTCACTTTCAATCCGGAGCACGCGACCGGCGATGCCCCACTCCAGGCCGCGGTTTCCATTGCGGTCACCAAAGCCGCGCCAGTCATTACTTGGCCTTCACCCGCCGACCTCCCGTGGGGCCACACGCTCGACGCCTCTCAGCTCAATGCCACGGCTTCGGTTCCCGGTGAATTCGCCTACGAACCTGCCGCGGGCGAAGTCCTGGAGGTCGGAACCCATTCACTTTCGGTCGCCTTCACCCCCACCGATGTGGCGAACTACGAAGCAGCCCAGGCCTCCGCGCTTATCGCGGTCTTCAAACAGACGCCAGTGCTTGAATGGCGCCAAATTGAACCCATTGTTTATGGCCAGGCGCTCAGCGGTCCCGAGCTCTGCGCCACGGCATCGGTTGCCGGCGAGATTGCCTATCATCCGGCCGCCGGTGAGATCCTGTCTGCGGGAAGCCACACGCTCACCGCGACGTTCCACCCGGCCGACGACGCACATTACAGTTCGGTGCAAGCCACGGCGACAATCTCCGTAGCCAAGGCGACGCCCGTCCTGGCGTGGCCAGAGCCGGCGCCCCTCCAATATGGCGAACTTCTCGGCGACGCGCAGCTCAACGCATCGACCCCGGTCCACGGAGCGTTCGCTTACAACCTGAGTGCCGGAGCATTGCTTGCCGCTGGCGAGCATCGGCTCTCGGCCATTTTCACTCCGTCCGATGGCGAAAACTACGAGACGGCCCAAGCCGCATTGGGGCTTACCGTCCTCCCCTCCACGCCGGCAGTTTCGTGGCCGTCGCCTGAGCCAATTCTTCAGGGCGAAGCGCTGAGCGGTGCCCAGCTGAATGCCGCTTCACCCGTACTGGGAACATTCTCGTATAGCCCTTCCATTGGCGAAGTTCTCACGCCGGGACGGCACGCCCTCGAAGTGACGTTCACACCGGCGGACAACGTGAATTACTCTGCGGTACACGCAACGGTAACGATTGATGTCGTCGAATCGTCTCCGACGACAATCGAATGGTCCTCCCCCTCCCCGGTCTCTTATGGCACGCCGCTCGGCGACACACAACTCAACGCCACGGCATCGGCTCCGGGCAAGTTCATCTACACGCCGGCCGCCGGCCACGTGCTGCCGCCTGGAAAGTACACTCTATCGGCGGCGTTCATCCCGGCTGACCGATGGCATCACACGCCGGCACAGGCGACCGTCGAGCTTGTGGTCGAAGCGCCGGCGGGCCAATCGCTTCCGCATGCCGAAGCGGAAGAGACTCCGGTTTCTGCCGATGGCGCTCAATGCGATGCCGCACCCGAAGCGAGCCTGGAGCTTGAATCCACAATGAGCGATCCCCCCCAATACCCTCATCGCGAGACACGCAGCTATCGAGGCGCCATCTACGAGAAAGGAGAGGACGGCCAATGGCATCTCCAGCAGAAGTAGCAAAAAATCTACCTGAAACTCTCCCTGACGATTTCAGCGGGTGGGATGGAGACGACCGTCCCGTGCCGGCTTCGCCTGCAAGTGATTTCGCCGCAGCTGACGCCCTCGCGCAGCCAGCGGCTCAGGCCCAGGAGCCAGCGGTCGTGGCCGAGGAGGATGAGTCGGCGAATGCTGATTCCCTGCCGCCGGCAATCTATCAGGAACAGGAAGCATTTCGCGAACGTCTCAAGGCCCTCGGCCTCGCATTGAAGAGCGAGCCGGCAGCTCCTCCGCAATGGCAAACCCCTACTTGCCTTCCCAAGGAGGTGTTGCATCCGCAGGTGCGGCCCAGCGCCGCGGTCCCCGACGTGCCGCAGGATGCTCCTCCCCTTCTGCAGCCGAAGGTCCTTGCCGACGAGGAAGCGTTCTTTAACCAGTTGCGGGCGATGGGCAGCGTGTTGAACAGCCAGCCGATCAAGCCTTCGCATAAGCCTGCGCCGTTTCGCGCGCTGATGCCCGCCCGCAAGTCTGCGGCCAACGCTTCGCTGCACGTCACTCCTTCTGAAGCGATCCTGGCCGACGCGCCGCTTCGGATTACGCCTCCCGTTCAGGAATCCGCTCCCCCGCCTGCACCGGCGCCAGTTCGCGCTTTGGCGCCGGCGCCCATCCGCAACATTACCCCTGAGCCGGAATTCATTCCCGCTCCGCCGCCGGCCCCGGCTAGAGCGCCGGAGCCTGTCCGTGCGGCTGTTCCCGCACCTGTTCCTGCTCCTCAACCGGCCGCCATTTCCGCACCTGAGGAAGTCGTCCCGAAGCCGGCGCCGCTGAGTGCCCCTTTCGTCAGCCGTTGGCCCGAGCCCTTTCGCGTGGCGGCAAAGATCAACGCGGCCACTCTGAGCGGCGTTCCAATGTTTCGCTCCGACCTGGCCGATGTGGAAAACGAAAGCCCCGACACGAAGAAGAAATGGATCAAGATCGGCGCCATTGGCGCGGTGACCATTTTGCTTCTGATCCTGCTGATCGTTCGCCTGCTCAGCCCAGGCCGGCCTACTCTGGCCAAACAATCCGTCGAGCCGCAGCCGACCGCGGCAGATGCAGCAACGGTGACGATGTTCCGCAAACCTTCCCCGTCGACGCAATTCGGCTCGCGCCAATCCTCGGCTGGAAGTGGGCAATCGAACGGTAATTCGGTGCTGCCCGTCGATTCCCAACTCATGAGCGATCAGCTCAACGCAGCGCCCCGCATTCCCCAGGACGTTAAAGTGAAGGTCAAGGAAGATGCTCCGCCGCCTCCAGCCAGCTTCAACGCGGCAAGCAACGGTGAGCTCGACGACGCCGATGCCATCGGCGCCCTGAGCGGTCAGGCGCCCCCGCTGGTCAAACTCGTGCCCTACCCCGTGGTGACGATCTCGACCGCCGACGCGGAAGCGCTGCTGGTTCAGAGGACCAAGCCCGTTTATCCGCAGCAGGCCTGGTACTCGGGCGTCACCGGCAAAGTGGTGTTTGAGGCCACCGTCTCAAGAACGGGCACGGTTGAATATGTGCGCATTCTCAACGGACCTGTCGTTTTCAGGCAGGCCGCCCTCGATGCGGTCAAGACCTGGCGCTACAGACCCTATGTCGTTGACGGAGTGCCACGTGAGTTCCGAACCACTGTCGACGTGATCTTCGACCAGGCCGGCTCCAAGAATCCACTGTCACTGCTGCATCTCGGATCGCATGTAAAGAAGGACTCCGCATCGGTTAAGAGCGCCGGTCCCGGAGCGGGAGCGCCCTAAGCGATCGCCCCGGCGGTTCTCCGTCGCCATGCTTTGCCTTTTGCCTCTTCGCCGTTGAATCTGCGTCATAGGCCATCGCCCCTCCGCTTCGTCTCACACCACTCCAGTTGTGTTTCCATTGCATATCCGGTTGCGCCCGTTTTGCTTGGCCGAATAAAGAGCGCGGTCAGCCATCTCAATCAGCATCGCCGATTCCTCGTTCAATTTCGGCGTGATGGTCGCGCATCCGATCGACACCGTGACAATCCCGAATGGGTTGGCGGAATGGGGAAGCATTCTGGTCCGGACCGCCTCGCACAATTCATCGGCGACAACCATGGCGCCCTCGTTCCCGGTACCTGGAAGCAGGATGGCGAACTCTTCGCCGCCATATCTCGCCACCAGGTCGCCCGTCCGTGAAACCACGTCCAGAGTTGACTCTGCAATCTCGCGCAGGCAGCCGTCGCCGCGCAGGTGCCCATACGAGTCGTTGTAGAGCTTGAAGTGGTCGGCATCGAGCATGAGCAGTGAAAGCGGGCTCTGCTCGCGCATCGCCCGATGCCACTCGGCGTTCAGGTACTCGTCAAACCGCCGGCGGTTGGCCAATCCTGTCAGCGGATCGACGACCGCCAGCCGCTCGACAGCCTGGTAAGCCTTCATCAGCAATTCCTCGGCCACCTTGCGCTCCGAGATGTCCCGAAGAATAATCAGGATCCCCGTAGAGATGCCAGCGGCCATGTTGCCGAGCACGCGAAAGCTGCCTTCCACCCAGACATACTCACCGCTCCGCTTCAGCATGCGGTACTCGACCATGGCGTTTTCCGCGCCCTCCCGCAGCCCCCGGACAAGCGCCTCGATCTTGGGCAGATCATCGCCGTGAACCACCTCGGAGAAGCCGCGATGAATGGCCTTCTCCGGTTCCCACCCGGTCAGGCTCAATACCGCAGGGGAAATGTAGGTGGGACGACCGTCAAAATCCGTCAGAAGAATCACGTCGCGTGAGTTCTCTGTCACCAGCGCGTGCAGTGAAGCCATCTCCTCGAGCCGCCGCTCAGTTCGCTTCTGTCCCTCGATGATGACCGAGACCGTGTAGAGCATGAACATGGCCGAGGCCACGAAGACCTGCATCATGACGCTGGGTTCGTTCCCGTTCGACGCCCGCAGCAGCGCAAACGGACCCGCACCCCGCACGGTCAGCCAGCTGCCGGCTGCAGCCACAAACAAAGCAGCCATCGCAGCCCAGCCCATCCCCATCCGCAGCAGAACGAAAACCAAGAACGGATAAATGAAGAACAGCAGCGGAACCCTGGACTGGGCGAACGATGCAAAAGTAAGCGCAACGGCCAGTGCGGGATACATCCAGTACTTCTTCCAATCCACCGATTCCCTGAAGTGCGTCCGGAAAATGGCGATGCATGCCGGAGTGGTAATCGCTGTTCCCAGGCCATCGGCGGCAGCCCACTGCGC
>Ga0335072_10004101_pt1 | contig 21732 bp, 15 predicted proteins | sample Lox_Sample_21_FD_206725 | JGI IMG/M metagenome (GOLD analysis project Ga0335072, IMG submission 206725) | Soil microbial communities from Loxahatchee National Wildlife Refuge, Florida, United States - Lox_Sample_2.1 | ecosystem: Environmental > Terrestrial > Soil > Wetlands | place: USA...
GGATTCGAAAGCCTCGCACGAAAGCTTGAACCCAAAAGTAATCGCGGGCAGCAGTTTTTACGCGGCTTTAGGCGCAGAAGCTGAGGGAATTGGCGCAGATCGATCACTGTACTATTGAATTTCCACCTCTTAGCAAGATGTATAAAGCAAGCTTGGTTACCCTGTAATACGTTACAATTCAACAAGTTACGCTTGAAAAAATTACGATAGTGCATGCCTCCCACTAACTGCGGTACCCAGTCTCACTCACCGATTTCAGGAATGGCCGTCCGTTTGCATCGCTCCGAGCAAACCCTTCCGCAGAGACAGTCACGGCTCGGTGCAATCCTGGAGGTACCTTTCATGGTGAGGAAGTTGCGTGTAGTGAGTGCTGCGTCTATAGCAGCACTTTTGTTTGGGCTCGGCACAGCTGCCGCGAACGCGAACGACGTTTACATTGCGCAGGCCGCTGCCGGATCCGCGAACGGATCGAGTTGCGCCAACGCCTTTGCTTATAGCTATTTCAACTCGGGCGGGAACTGGACTACCAACCTCGCCAGCGGGACCCAGATCGGTCCCGGCACCACCGTCCATGTGTGCGGAACCATCACCATGGGCGCGAATCAGGAAGCCCTGGTCTTCCAGGGAAGTGGCACGAGCGCGGCCCCGGTCACGCTGTATTTCGAGAGCGGCGCAGTTCTCTCTTCCCCGGAATGGCCCCCGCAAGGCTCGGGCGGTGCCATCGACACCAGCAACCACAGCTATATCGTCATCAACGGCAACGCCGGCGCCAACGGAGCAACGCAGGGCGTGATCCAGGCAACCGCCACCGGCGATTCGGGGGCTGCCTGCATCGGCGGATCGTGCAGCTATCACAATGACAGTAACGGCATTGAGGCCGACGGCAGCAACAATCTCACCGTCGAAGGCCTCGCCATCATCGACATGTACGTGACGGCCAGCGGAGTGCCTGACGGCGGTGGCGGTTCCTGCATCTGGGACCACGGCGCTGCTACCAACTGGACCCTCGACAACAACCTGATGCATGACGTGAGCTGGTGTATCAATCTCCAGTACGACAGTGGCACCTCCTCGAACATTACGATTTCGAACAATCAGATCTACAACATTGACCATGGAATCGCCATCGGTGGCCCGCATGCCGGAAATACGCTGACCAACCTCAACGTTTTTGGCAACAACATCCATGACTACTCCAACTGGGACACTCCCGGTGATGTCTGGCATCACGACGGCATTCACGTCTGGGGCTACAACGACGATGGTTCCGATACGATCAGCGGCGTCAATATCTATAACAATAAGTTCGGTGGCTGCGTCGGCCAGAACGTGACTGCCCATGTGTTTATGGAAGCGAACGGCGGCAGCACGAAGAATGTTTCGATCTACAACAACACCATGATCGATACGTGCAACGGCAACGACGGTGACGGACTTCTGACCACCGGTCAGGATGGCGGCTACCTGATCTATAACAACACCTTCATCGGTACGTCGGGTGATCGCTGCGTCGGCACTTCCAGTTCTCCGAATGTCACGTTCGTCAATAACGTCGTGAGTGGATGCGGTACTCTCATGTACGTGACTTCGGGCGGAGGCTTCACCTCCGGCGGCATTCACAACAATGTCTACGCAGGCTGCTCGACGGCTTCGTCAGCCAATTGCTTCGCCTATGGCAGCACTTATACCGGCTCGCTTTCCAGCTGGATGTCCCTGGCCGGTGAAACGAGTTCTACCGAGGTCGCAAGCGCAAACCTCACTCCTGCGGGCGTGCCACAGACTGGCTCACCTGTCATCGGAGCGGGGACAAACCTGGCGACTCTGAGCCTGGGCTCAATTGTGAACGCGCTGAGCAAAGACATCCTTGGCAACCCACGCCCGGCGACCGGCGCGTGGACATCCGGAGCCTATTCCACTTCCGGTGGAACTGCACCTCAACCGCCCACGAACCTCACCGGATCCATCATCACGAACTAAAATCACTGCTTTTCCCGAGTAACGGCAGCCCTTCGTCGATATTCAGCCACCACGGTTTTGCGCGTTTCGCAACTTCGTGGTGGGCGGCGAAGGGCTCCCTCATTCCTCGCGAAAGAAACCAGACGACTACTCCATGAGGACGCTGATCCCCGTTGTTGCCAGCGCTGTCGCAATCGCGACCGTTGGCTTCTTCGTTATTACGCGACCGGCATTCGGAGGGACTCGTTACATAGCACAGTCCCCAGGAACCTACACCGGCGGGACTGCCTGCAGCGGCCAGACCGCGATCACGCCGGCCACATTCAATGGCATTACCAATCTTCCGGGAGATACGGTTTACATCTGCGGCAGGATTGTGGCTTCCGCAGGGGTGCAGTTGCTGACCCCGAAAGGCAATGGAGCAGCGGGAAGGCCGGTCACAATCGCGTTTGATACCGGGGCCAGTCTCGAGGCGCCCTACTTTGCTCCGTCGCCGAATGGTGGCTGCGGAGGAGCGATTTGCCTCTACGGCCTCAGCTATTACACCATCGACGGCCGGAATACCGGGGCGATTGAGAACACGGCCAACGGCACAGCACTGAGCAATCAGCAGCCCACCGAAGCCATCGAAGGTTTTGAGTGCAATCACTGCACCGTCGAGAACCTGACGATCGCGAACATGTATGTGCATTCAGCCGCGAGCGACACTACTGCGAATGCCGCCGCGCAGCGTTGCATATCGATCAGCGGTTCTGACTGGCTGATCCGAAACAATGTGATGCATGATTCCGGGTGGTGCCTGTACAACAACTTCGAAAACGGTGATGGCGGCGTGGTGATCGAGGGAAACACGATCTACAACATGGACCACGGATGGATGCTGGCCAGCCAGGTATCCGGAGGAAGTTCGGGGCCGTTCATTTTTGATCACAATACGGTCTACGGCTACGCTAGCTGGGACACCGGTTCGGCAGACGTTTATCACCACGACGGAATTCACTGCTTCACCAGTGGCACGCAGGGAGCGCCGGCACATATAGGCTTGCTGGCGATTTACGATAATCTCTTCAAAGGACCAATTGGCCAAAACGTCACCGCGCACATCTTCATCGAAGGCGGCGCAGGTACCCGCTCCACACCGTGTGCTGATTCGACGTCGGGCATTGCTGTCTACAACAACGTCGCGGTGGGCGACCAGCCCGATCCGGACGGCTTGTTCGGTTTGTTCTCCGGTAATTTCACCGCTGCGCACGGGGGCGGCGTCTACAACAACACGTTGATCAGTACCGCCGGTACCGGAGCAGGCGTATGTTTTTCAGCGAACAGCGACGTGAGCGGCATGACATTTCAGAACAACGCTCTGAGTGGCTGCAACCAGCTGATCGAAACCGACAGCATTCCCTTTACGGCGGACTATAACCAGTATGGCAACGCTGGAAACAATGCCTTCGTGTGCCACGGAAAGTACTATCACACTTCCGAATTCTCTTCCTGGCAAGGCTGTATTGGCGGCGACTCGCATTCGGCCTACCGTCAGTCTCTTAAGCTGGACAGCAGCTTTCAGCCTCAGTCCGGCTCCCCGCTGATCAATACCGGAACTACGCTCACCCCGCTCTGCTCCGGCTCCCTTTCTCCTCTTTGTTCCGACTATTCCGGAAATCGTCGCCCTTCGGGGAGCGCGTGGACTGTCGGCGCGCACCTGAGTTCGGGTTCCAGTGTGAAGCACCCCGGGGCATGACAGGCGCCCAGCGCTGATTCAGAACTCGGTTACCACACTGCTCTTCTTCGGTATTTTCCATGACCGCTAAGTTCTCTGCGCCTTCGTCCAGTCGTGCGCTCACTGCTTCCATCGGCAAGAACACGCTGTTTGGCGTGGTAGGAAATCTCGTGCACGTTCTTGCCAGGATTGTCGTGGTCCCGGTCATGATTCGCCATCTGGGCCTCGATGGCTACGGTATCTGGGCGGTTCTCATGTCCATCGCCGCCTATATCACCCTGGGCGGGGCGGGTGTCAAATCTGCATTTCAGAAATACGTGGCGGAGGCTACCGGCACGGGCGACTACGATCGGGCCAGCCGTTTGCTGAGTACGGGCACGGCTGCCGTCCTGACGCTCTCTGTTGTTGTTCTCGTGCCACTCGCCGTCTTCTCGCATTCTCTCGCCGTCGCCGTTGGAGTGCCGGCACGCTTTCTTGTTCCCGCTACTCTGGCGATCCGATACCTGTCGATCACCGCCATCGTCGCCAATGTGAGTCAAACCTATCAGAGCATTCTGATGGGTGCGCATCGCATCGATCTGCGAGAGAAGCTGAACGTCGTCCTCGATCTGCTCAACGGAGCAGCCACCATCGGTCTTCTCTATCTTGGCTTCGGACTGCTGACCATGTGCATCGTATTTTGCGCATATCAGCTCGCCGGCGGTGCACTGTGGTACATCTACTCGCGCCGTATCCTTCCCGATGTTCGCATCTCGTCAAAGTTCGTCACACGATCGGTCGTAAAGGAGCTTGTCCGGTTCGGCGGAAGCTATCAACTGGTCAGCATGCTCGAGTTACTCTATGCGGCGGTCCTGCCGGTTGCCATTCTGAGGTTTTTTGGCGCGAATGCGGCAGGCGTTTTTGCCCTGGCGGCCCGCCTGGTAAGTTTTGCCACTCTCATTCAGGGCTCGTATCTGCAGGCCATCCTATCGGGTGGCAGCCTGGTGTACGCCTCAGGTTCGGTTGAGGAAATCAACGCTTTTATCGTGAAGGCGTTCAAAGCGATGGCTGTGCTTTCCGTTCTTCCCCTGGCCTTCATCGCTCTCTATGGAGCCAAGATCGCGTTTGTGTGGACCGGCAAAACCGATCCTCTGCTGGAGGGAGCGGTTTGTCTGCTGTGCACCGGCGGGGTATGCCGATCCCTGAGCTCGCTGTTCCGTGTGCTCTATCGCGTCTCCGGAGGGGCGGTGATGGATAACGCGCAGCTGCTCCTGGGACTGGGCGTGGCCTTGCTGCTGTGGCCTTTTGGCCCGAAGATCGGTTTCTTCGGCATGGTGGGCGGCGTGAACGTCCTGGGCCAGCTACTTGGCCTGATTTTGATGGCTCTGAGTCTAACTTCCCGATTTAAGGGGTTCCATGCCAGTACGCTGGCGCCCACCCTTCTGCGATTCTGCATCGCCGCCGCGGTGATTCTCGGCGCCTCCGTCGCTGCCCTCTATCTGAAATTGTCGTGGGGAATGAATCCCCGCGCGCTCGACACGATTCAGCTTCTGACGGCCAGCGCGATCAGTCTGCTGGTTACGTTGCCCGCCCTGCTCTTCACCGGCTCTATCTCACGCTCGGAAGCTCGAGCCATGCTCAACACTGTTTCCCGGAAATTTGCTTCTGCAGCCTGACCCGACCGAGGACTTACCGAGTTTATGATTGCTAACGAAGCCCCAGTACTCACTGCATCTCCCGCGAAAAACACCGATCGACGAGAGTGTCCGATATGTGGAACTCCGGACCCTCTGATGTGGCTGGTTGCGCCGGACAGGTTCCATGGACGTACGAAGGAGTATCAGCTCCTGCGTTGCCGCTCATGCTCCCTGGTGTGGCTCGACGACCCGCCCTCAAAATCCGAAATGGGTATGCATTACGGCTCGGACTACGATCGCGCCATCTCCAGCGCTGCGCAGGCTCCGGAACACTGGTTTGAACGCCGCGACGAACTTCTTCGCCTTAAGCCGGGTGGCGGTGCCATTCTGGATCTCGGCTGCGCGAGCGGCGGATTTCTGAGCACGCTGAAAGGACCCTCCTGGAGGCTCTTCGGAATTGAGATGTCTGAAGAAGCAGCCGGTGTAGCGCGCAATCGCTGCGGCGCTGAGGTCTTTGTCGGAGATATTCTGGATGCTCCGTTTCCTCCTTCAAGCTTTGACGCAATTACCTGCTTCAATGTCTTCGAGCACGTATACGAACCGAAGGAAGTGCTCGTAAAAGTAGCTGAGTGGCTCAAGCCAGGCGGGGTCTTCTACTCGCTCATGCCGAATATCGATTCCGCCGGCGCCCGGATCTTCCGATCGTATTGGTATGCGCTGGAGTTGCCGCGCCACCTGCACCATTTCTCTCCCGCTACGCTCAGGAAAGTCGCGCAATCCGTTGGTCTGCGCGAAGTCTCTCTCGAAACATGGCGCGAGTTATACTTCGAACACAGCACCCGCTTTGTTTTCGATGACGTCGTCAGGAAGTTTGGTGTCTCACGGCCCTCGATGGCCGAGTCAACGGATCAACCCAGCCTTCCCTGGAAGATCGTACGCAAGATTTATCGGCTGACCCTCCTGCAGTTATTCACTGCGGCAGCGTCGCTGGTCGGTAAAGGTGAAACGATGGCGGTCGTGTTGACGAAGGACAGCGCCCCAAAGAGTACATCCGCTTGAATCGGTCCTCGAGTGAGTCCGGAGTATGGTTATGACGCGCCAGGCTGAAACCGTGAGGGTCCTTTACAGCTTCCCGCATCGACTGGGAGCCGCACGCATCTGCCACACCGCATGGCAGCAGGTGTATGGGCTGTTGGGCGCCGGTGCCAGTGTCCTTGTGTTTTCAGGATCGCTCTCCAGAGAGCTGCCATCCGAAGCGGTTGTTCGCCCGACTCTGGCCCGAGGCAAATTCCGCATTCCCTACAGGGTTCTGGGCACGGAGCGCGCCTGCGCTTTGCATGACTGGATCGTTTCACAGCGGCTGAAGCGGCTGGCGGGAAAGATCGACATCGTTCACGCCTGGCCTCTCGGTTCGCTCCGGACTCTTCAAACCGCAGCGCGCCTGGGAATTCCTGCGGTTCTGGAGAGGCCGAACGCGCATACGCGATTCGCCTACGAGGTGGTGCAGAAGGAATGCGAAAAGCTCGGCATCGTTCTCCCTCCGGGTCATGAGCACGCGTACAAGCCGCGGGTGCTGGCGAAGGAGGAAACGGAATACGATGCAGCGTTTCGCCTCCTTTGTCCCTCCGACTTCGTTGTCCAGACCTTTGTCGATCAGGGCTTCAGCAGGGAGCGGCTGGCGCGCGATCAATATGGATACGACGAGACCGTCTACCATTCAGGCCAGCAGGTCCGCGACGATCAGCGCGGTCTGACGATGCTGTTCGTTGGCGGGTGCGCGCCGCGAAAGGGACTGCACTATGCGCTGGATGCATGGCTTCGCTCATCTGCTTCGCGCAAGGGCAAATTCATGGTTGCAGGAGCCTTTGTACCTGGATATGCGGAGAAGCTGGCCTCGATGCTGGCCCACCCCAGTGTTGAAGTGCTCGGTCACAGATCCGATGTGCCGGAACTGATGCGCAAAAGCGATTTGCTGGTTCTGCCCAGTATTGAAGAAGGCAGCGCGCTGGTTACATCGGAAGGTCGTGCAAGCGGTTGTGTTCTGGTTGTTTCGGATGCGGCGGGAGCCATTTGCCGGAATATGGAGAATGCACTGGTTCATCGTGCCGGCGATGTGGACCAGCTCACAAAACATCTTGACCTGCTCGATGCGAACCGGGATCTGTTACAGAAGCTGCGTGAGGAGTCTCTTCGCACCGCGGATGAAATCACCTGGAAATCGGCGGGCCGCAAGCTCCTCGAGACCTACCAGCAAACCATCGCGGCTTACCGCCGCTCCCCCGAGGTGTCAGGTCAGCAGTTGCCTGTTGCCTTTGCTCAGTCCTGAAGCTTAGCATCGGCGCAGGTCCCACCGCTAACCGTCGGCAGAGAGGCAATGCAGGCTCCCTTACAATTCAACCAGCGAGACCTGGGCCACGGTGCATCGGGGACGGTGCTGCACCCCATCGTCGCGGTAGTGCTGCTGGTCACAATCGTGCTCATATTGCAGCGGCCGCGGAAACATATCATCTTCCCGCTGCTCCTTTGCACGTTTCTTGTTCCGCGCGGTCAGCAGATCATGCTGGCAGGCGCACACTTTTATATCCGGCTGATTCTGGCTCTCGCCGGCATCGTCCGCGTTGCGAAAGATAAATTTCGCATAGCGGGCGGATTTACGGACTTTGACAGAATATTCCTCATTTGGGCCGGCTACCGTGCCTTTGCCACCGTAGCCACAAACTGGCCCAACGGCATTGCGGAGCAGATAGCGCTGTTGCTGTCCGTCGTGTGCGGGTACTTCCTCCTGCGTTATTTGATTCAGGATGAAGATGATGTAGCCCGCGCAGCGAAGGCCCTGGCGATTGTCGCGCTGGTTCTGGGATTGTGCATGGTGTATGAGAAGCACTCCCTGGTCAATCCATTTGGAGTGTATCTGGGGGGTGCGCCAACTACTCCGGAAATCAGAAACGACAGCGCGCGAGCTCAGGCGACGTTCGGTCACTCAATTCTGGCAGGCTGTTTCGGGGGCACCCTGGTCCCTCTCTTTGTCTGGCTGTGGAGTACGAAGGCCAAAATTCCCGCAGCCATGGGGCTCGTGGGATCGACCCTGATGGTGATGACCGCGAATTCGAGCACACCGCTGCTCGCATACGTGGCCGGCGTTCTTGGGCTCCTCCTCTGGCCGGTTCGACGGCAGATGAAGGCTGTCCGCTGGTTAATCGTGATCACCCTTGTCATTTTGGCGATGGTGATGAACGCCCCCGTTTGGTTCGTGATCGCCCACATCAATGTGGTTGGGGGATCCGGGGGTTATGACCGCGCCGTCCTGATTGATATGTGCATGAAGCACATGCGGGACTGGTGGCTCATCGGCACGAATCAGAATGGCAACTGGGGCTACGACATGTGGGACATGTCGGATCAGTTTGTGGCCGAAGCCGAAACGGGCGGCATCATTACGGTGGCCTGCTTCATTGGCCTGATCGTGAAGGGTTTCAGCCGTCTCGGAACTACGAGGAAGCGAGTTAGACCGAAGCAGCAGTGGCTGCTCTGGAGCCTCGGCGCCATTATGCTTTCCAACATCTTTGCCTATTTCGGCGTGGCCTACTGGGATAACACCCAGGTCTGGTGGTTCACATTCCTCGCCATGATCCTGGCGATGACGATTCCGCCGAAAATGGCGAAGGGGAAAAAGACCGCCCCGCCGGCTCCTGCAGCCGTGATTTTGCCGGAGGCTGAAGAAGTCGCACTCGAAGTTCCCGCGACGATGATGTTTTCAGATCCGAGAAAGACTATTCGCCCCTGGGGTGGCGCCGAACTGTGACCGACCTTTCGATCATTATCGTCAACTGGAACTCTACCGCTTATCTTCTGAAGTGCCTGGAGAGCGTCTGTGCGCATACTCATGAGACTGCCTTTGAGGTCATCGTTGTCGACAATGCTTCGCCCGACGGTGACGTCGGGATCGTGAAGGAGCGGTATCCGGATACCATCGTGATTGAGAGTCGCGAGAATCTGGGCTTCGCCCGCGCGAATAATCTCGGGGTCCGCGCCTCAAAAGGCAAATATGTCGTCTTCCTGAACCCGGACACAGTATTGACCAACGCGGCTTTCGACCTTATGCTCCGGCAGGCAGGTTCGTTACGTTCTGTTGGCGCCATGGGTTGCACGCTCCTCAATGAAGATGGTTCGATCCAGACAGCCTGCATCCAGACCTTCCCAACAATTCTGAACCAACTGCTGGATCTGGATGTTCTGCGCAACCGTTTTCCGGCCTGCCCGTTGTGGAATATTGCGCCGCTGTTTGCAGGAGGCACGGAACCAAGTCGCGTAGAGGTAATTTCCGGCGCCTGTGTCATGTTCAGGCGAGAAGTCTTTGCGAAGGTCGGGCAATTCAGCGAAGAGTACTTTATGTATGCCGAGGATCTGGATCTTTGTTGCAAGTCGGCGAAAGCAGGTTTTACTAACTATTACATTCCCCAGGGGCAGATCATCCATTACGGCGGCAAAAGCAGCGTCAAGCGCCGGGCGGTCGTGATGAAGTGGCGATCTATTCTGCAATACGTCGGGAAGCACCGTGGTTATGGGTATCAATTAGCGTTTCGCGCCGTCATGGCAGGCAGCGCGCTCCTTCGTGTGGCCCTGTTGGTAGCCGCCGTTGCGGTAAGCCGGGGAACTCGCAGGGAATCGGCCCGCAGCTCTCTGCTGAAATGGTGGCTGGTTCTGGGAACCATGGTTACCCATTTCGAACGAAAACAGCGGGGCGAGAGGCTTGCAACTGAGGGAGCCCACGGCAGTTAGATAAGCCTCAGCAGGAATAATGATTCTTACGAAGAGAAACTTCTATGTGCGGAATTTGCGGTAAGTTAAATTTCGATCTGCAGAAACCGGTTTCCGGCGGCCTGTTGAAGCGAATGGCCGACACGATTGCGCATCGTGGGCCTGACGATGAGGGCTATTATCTGTCCGGCCCGGTAGGTCTGGGTTTCCGCCGCCTTTCCATCATCGATCTGGCAACGGGCCATCAGCCGCTTTCGAACGAGGACGGAAGCGTCTGGATCGTCTTTAATGGCGAGATCTATAACTTTGAAGAACTGCGTGACAGCCTTCTCGCTCGGGGTCACGTATTCCGCACGCGTACGGATACCGAAGTGATTGTTCACCTCTATGAGGAATTCGGGCCGGCCTGTGTCGAACAGCTTCGCGGAATGTTCGGATTTGCGATCTGGGATGATCGCAGGCAGACCCTGATGCTGGCCAGAGACCGGGTTGGAATCAAGCCTCTCTATTACGCAGTCGGACGGAATTCCGTTGTCTTTGGGTCCGAAATCAAGGCAATTCTTGCCGACCCTGAAATCGTCGCCCGGGTGCGGCCGGAAGTTGTCGATCGCTTTCTCACCTTCTATTTCGTTCCTGGCGAGGACACTCTTTTCGAAAACGTCCTGAAGCTAAGGCCGGGATCGTACATGCTCGTGCGGGAAGGTAAGGTCGACGTCCACCAATACTGGGACCTGGCGTTCAACCCGGCTCCCAAATCCATTGCAGATGCGGAAAAGGAACTCATCGAGATTCTGGATGAATGTGTGCGGCTCCACATGATCAGTGACGTTCCGGTAGGCGTCCTGCTGAGCGGCGGCGTGGATTCGACGGCCATGGTCAGTTTCACGAGCAACAAGACCGATCACACCCTTGGCAGCTTCACGCTGGGATTCGGATCGACGGAGGTTCCTGATGAGCGTCCGTATGCCCGCATTGCCGCGCAGCGCTACGGCACCGATCATCACGAGATGACGATATCGGCGGGAGACTTCAGGGATTTCCTGCCCCAATATGCCTGGTACATGGAGGAGCCCGTATGCGAAGCGCCGGCGGTCGCCCTCTACTACATCACGAAGCTGGCACGCCAATTTGTTACGGTCCTGATTTCGGGTGAAGGCGGTGATGAGGCCTTTGCCGGGTATCAGACTTATCGCGGGGTCTTGTGGGTAGAGCGGCTCAAAAGCGCCCTGGGCCCTTTGCGGGGACCGGTTTCTTCTGCCGCCGGTGCTGCCAACCGAATCCTCAGAAACCAGCGAGTTGCCAAATACGCACCGCTCTTTGCTCAGTCATTCGAGAACTATTACTATAGCCGCAGCTCCGGCCCTGATTCATTTTTTAACAAGAACCTCAACACACTTTACTCCAGCGATTTCGCGAACCTCAGCAATAAGGCTTTTGCCATTCGGCCCATGAGAGAGATCATGGCGAGTTCCCAGGGTGTTGGCCTTGTCAATCGGATGCTATACGTAGATACAAAAAGCTCGCTTCCCGATGATTTGTTGCTGAAGGCGGATAAGATGACGATGGCAAATTCCATCGAACTGCGTGTTCCGTTTCTCGACCACAAGTTGCTCGAATTTGCTGCTTCTCTTCCTGAAGATCAGAAAGTCCGGGGTTTCACGACCAAGTATCTTGCCAAGCGGGCACTCTCGAGCCGTATTCCGGAACCAATACTGAAGCGTCGCAAAGCCGGTTTTCCTGTACCCTTTGGGGCATGGCTCCGGACGGACCTTAAGGATTTTGTCCGTGAAGTCCTGCTCGATCGCACGACCATCGAGCGTGGGTATTTCAACACCGCCTGTGTCGAGGGGTTGCTGCGGGCGAACGCAGAATCCGGCCTTTATGCAAAGGAAGTTCTGTCCCTGCTCACCCTGGAGTTGTGGCACCGGGCTTTCATGACCAGCAATGCAGGAGTAAGCGCGGAACCTGTCCGGGCCTGACCGGCAACAGCGGCAATTCTAATTAACCAGCAGGGTTTTAGCACCCAGAGCTATGTCACCGAAAACTGTTAAATATGTGATCATCTCGCCGGTTCGAGATGAAGAAGCCAATCTTGCCCGAACCATCGAAAGCGTGGTCAACCAGTCCGTGCAGCCTGCGGAGTGGGTGATCGTGAACGACGGCTCGACAGACCGGACTGCCACGATCGCCGACAGTTACGCCCGTCAGCATCCGTGGATCACGGTATGCAATCGGGAAAATCGAGGCTTTCGCAAGTCGGGCGGCGGTGTAGTCGACGCGTTCAACGATGGCTATCGAAGCCTGCAATCGAGCGACTGGGAATTTATCGTCAAGCTGGACGGCGATCTTTCTTTCAATAATGAATATTTCCAGGCCTGTTTCCGCGCTTTTGGCGAAGAGGAAACGCTGGGGATCGCAGGCGGCACTATATACAACGTGATCAATGGTCAGGCCATTCCGGAAGTCTGTCCCGCGTTTCATGTTCGAGGCGCGACCAAGATTTACCGGCGCGCCTGCTGGGATGCCATCGGTGGTTTCTGGCCGGCCCCGGGCTGGGATACGATGGATGAAGTTAAAGCACAAATGCTTGGCTGGTCGACGAGAACCCTGGCTGAATTACAGGTCCTCCACCATCGTCCGACGGGGAAAAATGACGGAACCTGGGGTGCCGGCTTCAAGAACGGAAGAGCCAATTACGTGTGTGGCTATCACCCTGTCTTCATGCTCCTGAAGTGTGCGAAGCGCCTGAAGGAGAAGCCCTATATTATCCAGTCCGCAGCTCTGTTCTGGGGTTTCATGTCCGGATATCTGAAGGGTGTTCGTCAGGTAGACGATCGGGCAACAATTAAGTATCTGAGACGCCAGCAAATGAGTCGTCTTCTGGGCGGGGAGACGATATGGCGATAAGTGTTTCGCCTGCCACCCAGTGGGACCCGGCAAGCGCAGAGCGGGAGCGGCCGGGGAAAGACGGTGACGGCTCGTCGCGACATGCAATGCCCGAGAAGGTGAGCCAGATCTACGAACTGGATCCCCTCTCCGACTCGCGGTGGAAGCTTCTGGTAGCCACGCACCCGAAGGCTTCGGTGTTTCACACATGCGAGTGGCTCGGCGCGCTGCGCTCAACCTATGGATATCGGCCGCTGGTATTGACGACCAGCCCGCCTGAGGCTCCCCTTACCGACGGGATCCCGTTCTGCGAGGTGAATTCATGGCTGACCGGGAGGCGCCTGGTCTCGCTGCCGTTCTCCGATCACTGCGAGCCGCTGTTGGGCCATCCGGCGATTCTGGAGTCACTGCTGATGCATGCGCGCGCCGCAGTGGAAGCGGGACGCTACAAACGCATGGAAATTCGCCCACACTCAACTCAGGGCGATCAGGTGCCTGGGTTCCAGCCCAAAGGTGGCGCTGTTCTGCATCGGCTCGATCTTAGCGCTCCGGTCGATCAGCTGTTTCGCAGCTTTCACAAGGATTGCATCCAGAGGAAGATCCGCCGCGCAGAGCGCGAGAACCTTACCTACGAGGAAGGGAATTCCGAGGAGCAGTTGCAGGACTTTTATCGATTGATGACGCTTACGCGCAGGAGGCATGGCCTTCCGCCTCAGCCTTTGCAATGGTTCCGCGCATTGATCGCCGCCTTCGGCCAAAATCTGAAGATCCGGACGGCTCGCAAGGATGGCGCTGCGGTGGCCTGCATCATCACGCTCTCGCACCGGCAGACGATGGTTTATAAGTACGGCTGCAGCGACGCTTCGGCGAATAAGTATGGTGGCACGCCAATGCTGTTCTGGCAAACAATCCAGGAAGCAAAGCACAATGGACAGAACGAACTGGATATGGGGCGCTCGGATCTCGAGGACCCGGGACTGAGCGTCTTCAAGGAACACTGGGGCAGTGTTCCCAACCCGTTGACCTACTGGAGATATCCCGCGGAACCGTCGCGAACCCGTCCCTCGTGGCAAAAAAACTGGGCTAACCGCCTGATTGCTTCTAGTCCGGATCGCGTCCTGCAACTTGCGGGGAATGTCCTCTATCGACACATGGGCTGAACCTGATAGGGTCCGAAAAATGAAGTCCCCCGAATAAAACCCTTCCATTCATCGGATATTATTTCTGGCTCCTTATGCTCACTCAAACGTACTACCTTGTGAAACCGATTCTGCCCTGGCGTCTTCGGATGGCTTTGCGTCAGCGTCGTGCTGAACGCCGGCGCCAGGAATTCGGCGAAGTTTGGCCGATCGATCCTGGATCTGCCGCGGTTCCTCCTCGTTGGCCGGGATGGCCGGAGGGCAGGCGCTTTGGCCTTGTCCTGACCCACGATGTGGAAGGGAAGAAGGGATACGAGCGCGTTCCGCGCCTAGTGGAACTCACGCAAAAGTACGGCTTTCGAGCCTGCTTCAATTTCGTTCCGCGTGGCGAATACCAGGTCACACCCTCGATGCTGGAAATGCTCGCTCGCGCGGGCTGTGAGGCCGGTGTGCATGGGCTCGAGCACGACGGAAAGCTCTACCAGTCGCCAAAGAAGTTTGCGGCAAAGGCTGCCCGGATCCGGGGTGTTCTGCATCAGTGGGGCGCCGTCGGTTTCCGTTCACCGCTCATGCAGCACCGTCTGGGCTGGATGCACGAACTGGGGTCCGAGTACGACAGCTCGACGTTCGATGTCGACCCTTTCGAGCCGGAACCGGACGGCATGCGCACCATCTTTCCATTCTGGGTACAGGCTCCGGGCAGTGACGGTTTCGTCGAGTTGCCATACACGCTCGTCCAGGATTTCAACTTATTTAAGGTTCTCGGGGAGCAGAACATTGATATCTGGAAGCAAAAACTGGACTGGATTGTGCAGCAGGGAGGGATGGCCTTGCTGAACACGCATCCTGACTACATGTGCATGGACGGATCGCCGAGTCGCGATGAGTATCCTGTGGCCCGCTACGAAGCATTTTTAGGTCACGTGCGCGAGAACTACAAGGACCAATACTGGCATGCGTTGCCGCGCGAGGTCTCTCGTTACTATTGCGAGAAGCTGCCGGCCGCTTCTCGCAATACCCGCCGCCGCATCTGCATGGTGGCCTACTCCGGATACGAAACCGACGGTCGTATTCGCCGCTATGCCGAAGCGCTGGCCAGACGCGGCGACATGGTGGATGTAATCGCCCTTGCCGGGCTCAGCAGCGGGCAGAAAGTGACTACTCTGAACGGAGTCACGATCTATCACGTGCAGAAACGCGACCATAATGAGTCAGGCGAGTGGAGCTATGTTTTTCGGATGCTTCGCTTCCTCTTCAGGTCATCGGCAGTCCTCACCCGGCTCCATGCGCGTAACCGGTACGACGTCGTGCACATCCACAACATGCCGGATTTCCTGGTGTTTGCGGCCTGGTATCCAAAACTGACTGGCGCGCGTCTGATTCTTGACATTCACGACATTGTGCCCGAGCTCTTCGCGAATAAGTTTAAGACCGGCCTGAAGAAGATTTATGTGTCCGGCCTGCGCTTTGTTGAGAAGCTGTGCTGCCGGTTTGTTGATCATGTCATTGTCTCGAATCATCTGTGGGTCGAGAAGCTTGTGGCGAGGTCGGCGCGACCCGCGCAGTGTTCGGTTGTCGTCAATCTCCCGGATCCCGAAGTCTTTTCGCGGCGGCAACGCACTCGTCACGATGGACCCTTCATCGTGATCTTCCCGGGTACGTTCCAGTGGCATCAGGGCCTCGACATCGGCATCCGAGCCTTTGCCGAATTCAGGAAGAAGGTGCCGAACGCGGAGTTCCATCTGTACGGTGCGCAACACGAGAAGCTTATGAACTGGCTGAAGGGAATCGCGCACGAACTCGGACTGGATGATGCGGTGAAATTCTGCGGGATTGCGTCGCTCGATGCCATCCCCCAGATTATTGCCAACGCGGATCTCGGCGTGGTTCCCAAGCGTGCGGATTCCTTCGGCAACGAGGCTTACAGCACCAAGATTATGGAATTCATGTCTCAGGGCATTCCCGTCGTAGTGTCGCGAACGAAAATCGACAGTTACTACTTTGACGAAGAGACTGTGCGCTTTTTCCCTTCGGGCGACAGTAAAGCGATGGCTCAGGCAATGTATGAAGTGGCGTGCGATCCGGTTCTGCGCGAATCTCTTATTCGGCATGGCCTGGAATATGTGGAACTCCACGGCTGGGATCGGACCAAGCAGCAGTACTTCGATCTTATCGACAGACTGTCTACTCATAAGTTCGATGACTATGATTTAAAACGGGGTTTGGCTTCGGTCGTCGAACGCTAGGTGCTTCCCCCATCCCGGAAGGTCACGCTGCAAAATGGCGGTTAATCATTCTGTGCAAATTACGTCGTCCCTCGAAATGCTGTCTCCGGACACCATGGTCGTGGAGATCGATCCCTGGAAGGACCCTCGCTGGGAGGCCTTTGTTCTGGGACATCCGGACGCGACGATCTATCATCATCCGGTCTGGCTGCAGGTCCTCGAGCGCGAATATCGTCAGCGCTCGCTCTTTCTGGCTTGCCAGGATCCGGATGGAACCGTGCTCGGTATCTTCCCGCTCCTGTATACTCGCGGTCTTCCTCTGAGCCACGGCCCTCTCACCGGCGCGCGCCTGTCCTCGCTGCCTCGCACGCCCCTCGCCGGCCCACTCACATCCGATCGCGGAGTGTTGCTTGCGCTGGTGCTCGAAGCTCTTCGCCGAGCTTCCCGCGACTCGGTTCGCCTGCAGATCAAAGTGCAGAACGAAGGGTTGAACGGTTGCATTGACGGAATCGTGAGAAAGGCGTGGCGCCAAAGCTACATCGTGCCTCTTTCCGGAACCCCCGGCCAGCCTTATCACATTCCTGGTGGTCAGAATCGTTCCAGCATCAAACGGTCGATCAATAAGGCCATCGCCGGAGGCCTGCGCACACGGGCGGCGGAAACTGAGGACGATCTGCGTATCTGGTATCGAGTTTATCTCGAGACCATGCGCCGGAACGTTGTCCCTGCCAGGCCCTACCGATTCTTTCTGGCCCTCTGGGAACTGATGCGGCCCACCGGGATGATGCGCCTGTTGCTCGCCGAGCAGCAGACGGCGACCGGTTGCCGTATCGTTGGCGGGCACTTGTTTTTTAACTTTGGGTCGACTGTGACCTACGCGTTTGGCGCGTCGCGCTCCGCCGACTTTGCCCTCCGCCCCAACGACATCATCATGGGACAAGCCATCAACGACGCCAGCGTTGCCGGCTACCGGTTTGTCGATCTTGGCGAAGTGCCGGACGGCGATGGTGAATTAGCTCGCTTCAAGACCAAATGGGGTGCTGAGCCGGTACGCCTTTACCGTTATTATTTCCCGGACTTTCCGGACGCGCACCATTCGGCGGACAAAACCGAAGGCTCCATCGTTACTCTTGCCCGAAAGATCTGGAGTCGGCTGCCGCTCGGAGTAACTGCCTGGGCGGGGGACCGGATCTACACCTACCTCTGATCTGCGCAAATGTCTGTCGACACAGCTACTGAAACCCGGGACGAAGAGCCCCATTCATCGCCCCGCCTGCCAGGCCGGCTCACCCGTCGATCGTTCCTCACTCTTGCAGCATCATCGGTAGCGGGTGCTGCCCTCTATTCGGGTGAGTTTGCGCGTCACGAACTAAGAATTGAAAACCACACAGTCCACCTTCCACGCCTGCCGGATGCCTTCCGCGGCATGCGGATCGTGCAGATATCAGATTTTCATTACTTCGAATGGACCGAAAGCTACTTTCTCCGACAGGTAGTCGACCATGTCAACGCGATCAGGCCTGACATGGTTGTGCTCACCGGGGACTTCGTAACCTACGGACCGGTACGCTGGCCCAGTGAAGAAGCGCACAAGAGATTTGGACTCCGCCACATGCCGGAGTGTGCCGCCATCCTGAGCGGCATCGCATGCCCCCTGCGCTTCGCCACGCTGGGCAATCACGACATGATGGTCGGTGGCCGGTATATTTATGGCGATTTAGTTAACGAGGGGCTGCCCGTTCTGAAAAACAGGGCTGTGCCCCTCGAGAGAAATGGCCAGCGGGTGTGGCTGGCAGGTCTGGGTAGTGCCTGCGCGAGAGACGCCGACCCGGATCGTGCCATTCCGGAAAACGCGGTTCGCGATAAGGAAACGATTATCGTTCTTGCCCATGAACCCGATATTCTGCCCGACATCGCCAGGCATGGTGCCGATTTGATGCTTTCCGGCCATACGCACGGCGGGCAGGTGTGTATCCCCTTTTTGCCGCCAGCCTTCCTTCCTCAGTATGGAAGAAAACATGTTCGGGGCTGGTTTCACTGCGGTTCCACTCAACTCTACGTTAACCGCGGTATCGGCACTATCGGCGTTCCCTTCCGCGTGAATTGCCCGCCGGAGATTACGGTGCTGACGCTGGCCTGAATCTGCGGCTGACGAATCCCTGACATTGGGCAACGACACTGTTCAAGGCACTTCACTCAGGCTTTCTGGTTACAGACAAATTACCTGCGCTGAACATCTCCAGCCATGGGCGGCGTGTCATGGAGGATCGGAGAGGATGCACAAAACGTAACTCTCCAAGGAATTCACACGGATGAACCAAAGAGGGATTGCTGAAAGACGTCGGTCCCGGTAAAACCATGATGCGGGTGTAGTTTAACTGGAAGAATTGGGGCCGTCCAGGTCTCAGGTAAGGGTTCGACTCCCTTCGCCCGCTCCACAATTCGGCTCGACCACCCCGGGTCGCGATTATCAGCCGTTGCTGGTCGTAAGAGGTCCGTACACAATTCTGCGGTCGGGATTTGGTCAGAATGTCTGATTCTGCGTTGGCGATATCCTCGGGCTTACCGGTTGCCGCCGCAGCCCTTGAGTCGAAAAGGTCCGCATCGCCCGGTGGTCGGGTGCCGGTCCTCGACGGAATCAGAGGCATCGCCGTGCTGCTCGTCATTACCTACCATTTCTGGGTCGTCGGCATTGCGAAGGCTGCCGATAGCGCCGGCGTTACTCCACGCTGGGAACGTGTCTACGCTTATGGGATCGGGATGGGGTGGATTGGCGTTGATTTGTTTTTCGTCCTCTCCGGATTTCTGATTACTGGAATCCTTTGCGAGTCGCGCGAATCACCGCACTACTTCCGCGTATTTTATGGCCGAAGAACGGTTCGCATCTTTCCCTTGTATTATGCCGCGCTGGCTATCTTCTTTTTTCTCGGCCCGCTGGTGATGACGCACCTGTACCGCCCTGCACTGGCAGACTTGCAGAGTGGCACGACTGTCAGGTTCTTTGCATGGACTTATCTCCTCAACTGGTACGAGGGATTCAAAGGGTGGAACGCAGTCGCACATCCTCTTCAGCATTTCTGGTCGCTGTCCATTGAAGAGCAGTTCTATCTCATATGGCCGCTGCTGGTGCTTAGACTAGCTCGACGGCGACTTATGAGTGTCTGCGTCGGGATTATGGTGGCGGCACTTACCCTGCGAGTCGCTATGTTCTGGCTCCACTTTCCCTTTGCCGCTTATACCTGGACCATTTGCCGGGCGGATTCCCTGGCGATGGGCGCCGCGGTGGCGCTGGCTGCCCGCGATCCTGGTGACTGGAAAGCATTGCTGAAGTGGGCGCGACTCCTGGCGTTGCCTCTGCTGTTTGCGATCATCCTCGGACGGATTCTCAACTCACGCTGTACGGTTGGGCCCGGAGACACGCCCACCTTTTTCATGAACACGTTCGAACTCACGCTGGCGGGAGCCTTCTTCGGGATGTGTATAGGGCTCGCAGTTGCCGCTCACAAAGAAAGCCCAGGTCACCGCATTCTGGCGTCGCCCTTTCTTCGCTTCTTTGGAAAATACAGCTATTGCCTGTATGTCTGCCATCTTCCCGTCATCGTAATCCTTGCAAAGGCCGGACTAAACAGCTCCCATCTTGCCGGAAAGCTGCACAGCGAGCTACTTTCTGTTCTGGCCGTGGATGCCATCGCTTTCGCCGTGTCGATTATGATTGCCTTTGCGAGCTGGCATCTTTACGAAAAACAGTGGCTGAAACTCAAAGATCTTCGTTTTTTACAGCGCGATCAACTGCTCCCTGCGCAATTTGCGGTGCAGGACTCACTATGAGCTGCATCGCCCTTTTTAGGGCTCCTGAAATTCAAACCGCGACCCGCATCCGGCGGCGCCGCGGATCTCCCTGCCTGGTCAGAAGGAGAGGATATTGAAGTGTCGGAGCCATTGTTCAGCATAGTTATTGCGTGTTATAACCACGAAAAGTTCATACGCGAAGCCGTCGAATCGGCGCTGCGGCAGCCGCACCCCGGCAAGGAAATCATCGTCGTCGATGATGCCTCCCAGGATCGATCGGCTGAGGTGCTGACTTCGTTCGGCCCGTCGATCGTTTTTGAAAGACTTCCCGTGAATCGCGGCGCCGCGGCAGGACGCAACCATGGCGCATCCGTTGCGAAAGGGAAGTATCTGGTATTCCTGGACGGAGATGATGCATTGACGCCGTGGACGCTCAAGGTCTATGGCCGCATCATCGAAGAGCGCAGGCCAAAGCTGATCCTTGGCCGATCCTCGCTCTTCTACGGCGAGCTCCCGACAATCACCACCGGTCCTCCGGCCAAAGTCCGATTTGTCGAATATGCAACCTTTTTCGACAAGGACAGGCCCTGGGTCTACAACACCAGTTCGCTGGTTGTTGAACGTGAGGCATTTCTGGCCGCCGGTGGATGGTCGGAAGAAATTTTCTATCAGGACATTCAGGATCTTCTGAATAAGCTTTGCGTTGCCGGCAGAACCGAGATGGTAGTGGCGCCGGAGACGGTGCTGTACCGGATGCATTCGACGAACGCGGTGCGCAAGATCGCGCCTTTCATCGAAGGAATCCAGAAGCTGCTGGCGAAGGCGCGACAGGGCGCGTACCCGGGTGACCGCCGTGTGCAAAGAAAAAGGGCGGTGTGGTTTGGCGGGCTGATCTTTTATTGGGCCAAAGAAGGGATGCTCAGCGGGCATTTTCTCGACGGACTGAAGCTTCTGCTCACCAATTGGTGGATGGTCTTTCTCGGCATCATGCGAAGAGGCGTTGCCTGGATCGCCGGGCGCAGGCCGATGGAAGTGCTGACGCTGGAGCCGAATGCAACAGAGGATGCAGTGAGCTCGCATCAGCGAGCCGTAACGGAACATTCCTGAATACTAAGAATAGGTCCGCCAGGGCTGCTGGATCGCATGCGGGCATTCAAACGGAGAAATGATGCAAATCGGAATCATAGGCTGTGGATTTACCGCCGACCACTATTTGTACTGTCTGCAATGGCATCCGGAATTGAAAGTCGTCGGAGCTACCGACCGGGATCCTGAACGCGCTTCAAAATTCTGTAATCTTCACTCAGTGAGGCTGTACCCCACGCTGGAAGACATGCTGTCTGACGGCAGCATCGAGATGGTTCTCAACCTGACGAATTCGAGCAGTCATTACGAAACGTCCAAAGCATGTCTGAATGCTGGAAAACATCTCTTCACCGAGAAGCCGCTTGCGGTGGAGTTTGCCCAGGCAAAAGAGTTAGTTGATCTGGCAGAGGCCAAAGGTGTGTACTTTTCGGCTGCGCCCTGTAACTTACTCGGCGAAACCGCCCAGACTCTGTGGAGGGCCCTGCGCAATAAGGAAGTTGGCCAGGTCCGTCTCGTGCTTGCCGAACTCGACGACGGTCCATTTCATCTCGCGGCACCTC